>Ga0209807_1001302_pt1 | contig 11823 bp, 11 predicted proteins | sample GraSoiAngelo_154_FD_186168 | JGI IMG/M metagenome (GOLD analysis project Ga0209807, IMG submission 186168) | Grasslands soil microbial communities from the Angelo Coastal Reserve, California, USA - 14_1009_13_20cm (SPAdes) (version 2) | ecosystem: Environmental > Terrestrial > Soil > Grasslands ... | reverse complement strand
CACCAGGCGCTCGCGCATCAGGTGCGCACCTCGGGTCGATCGACGTCGCGATGCTCGACCTCGATCTCGCCCGGCCAGAACTCGCGGACCGCTTTGGTGACCTCGTCCGCGATGACGACGGAGCGGTGGCGGCCGCCGGTGCAGCCGAAGGCGATCCCGAGCCGCGCCTTCTTCTCGGTCTCATAGCGAGGGAGAGCGAAGCGCAGGAATGGCACGACATGCTGCAGGAACTCTTTGGTCGCGGGATGCTGCAGCACGTAGCGGCGCACCCGCTCGTCGCTGCCATCCAAACCGCTGAGCTCCGGCACATAAAACGGGTTGTCCATGAACCGCACGTCGAACACGAGGTCGGCCGCAGGCGGAAGGCCGTACTTGTAGCCGAAGCTCGTGACGTGCACGAGCATCGCGCTCTTTCCCGTGCCATAGAGCGAGTGAAGCGTGTCGCGGAGATCCTTCACCGTCAGGTGTGTGGTGTCGATCACCTTGTCGGCGCGCTCGCGGAGCTGGACCAGAAGCCGGCGCTCCTCGTCGATCGACGGCTGCACCCCGCCCGGGGCATCGACCGGATGGCGATGCCGGGTCTCGCTGTAGCGACGGAGCAGGACGTCATCTGAGGCGTCGAAGAAGAGAAGGTGGATCGGAGTGCCCGCCTGCTCCAGCGCATCGAGCTCCTTCTTCGCGTCGGCGAAGAGCGGACCGCTGCGGGCGTCGATCACGAGCGCGACCTTCTGCTTGCCGCCCTTGCGCGAGACGTCGAGCGCGCTCGCCATGAGCGCGGGCGGAAGGTTGTCGAGGGTGTAGTAGCCAAGGTCCTCGAGGACCTTCACCGCCTGCGACTTGCCCGAGCCGGAGAGACCTGTGACGACGACGAAGTCCGGCTGACCAGCCCCCGTCAGTCGGGCAGGATCCACGAGAGCACGAGGCCGACGATCGCCATCACGATCGCGCCGAGGAATGCGGCGATGATCCCCGACACCTGGAACCCGAGGAAAGGGATCGCCGCGACGAGCAGCAGCATCACCGCGCTGATGACGAAGTGGAAAAGCCCGAGCGTCAGGCAGGTGATCGGTGCGGAGACGAGCTCGATGATCGGCCGGACGAACGCGTTGACGATGCCGAGCACGAGCCCGGTCCCGAGGAGCGAGATCCACTGGTTGTAGTCGCCGAAGCCGTAGTCGACGTGACCGTACGTGATGGAGGAAGGTCCCAGCGAGTTGTTCACCACGTACGCGGCCACGAAGATGGCGATCGCATTGATCAGGGCGCGCCAGATGATCCGCACCGGCGGAAGGCTACTAGAGAGCGCTCAGTACTGCGCGAGCATCCCGCGGCGGCGCATCAAGAGCTCCGCCTTCGCGAACGCGTACCGGCCGAGCGGAAAGAGCAGCGCGGTCAAGAGGACGAGCACCGCGTACTCGAGACGCATGTCGAACAGAGGCCGTGAGCCGAGAGCCTGCGCGCGAAGGATGTCGACCGCGTAGGTGGTCGGCAGGATCAGGGCGACGGGCTGCAGGATCCCTGGAAGCAGCGTGATCGGGAACGACACGCCGGTGATCGTCCCGAACGCGAAGTTCGCGGTATCGATGAAGAAGTTCGCCTCGCGGATCAGGAGCACGATCGCGGCGAGCATGTATGCGACACCGACCATCGCGCCCATCGCGAGGATCACGGCCGGCAGCGCGAAGATCATCTCCGCGCGGAGGCGCAGGCCGAGGAACACGATCCCGAAGGCAAACAACACGAGCTGCATGGCCACGAAGATGGTCAGCCCGCCGAGAGCCCGCCCGATGATGAACGTGGCGTGGCTCGTCGGGGTGAGCCACGAAGGCTCGAGCGTCCCCATGTCCATCTCGTTTCGGATCGACATCGCCATGCCCCAGAACGCCGTCGAGATGATCGCCCCGATGATCCCGCCGAAGAAAATGAACCCCGCGAGGTCGTCCGTGCCAAGCGTCGTGGCGAGCCCGCTGGCATGGCCGTTCACCGCGAACGCGCTGCCGAACAGGAACGCGGGAATGATGAACTGGTAGAGCGGCGTGAACACGTACGAAGCGACCGCGATCCGATAGCGCAGTAACGAGCGGAGGTCCTTGCGCGCGATCGCGATTGCCGCACGAAGCTCGTCCACTAGAACCGCCCCAACATGCCGCTCCGCCGTGCGCTCGCCTCGAGATAGCGGAACACGAGCACGGCGAGCATCGCGGTGACGGCGGCGATGAGCACGACGGTAAGAAGGTTCGGCCACAGCTCGCCGAGGCCCGCGCCGCGAAGGAGCACTCGCCTGATGTCGTCCACGATGTAGGTCGGCGGCAGGATCCAGGCGCCGACCTGCGCCCAGATCGGGAGCATCGCGACGGGGAACGTGATCCCGCAGGCGAGCACGAAGACGCCTCGGACGAGCTGCACGATCGGACCGATCTCGCCAAAGCGAAGGACCGCCGCCGAGAAGAGCGAGCCGATCGCGTAGAGGGCTGGGACGCCGAGGACGACGATGACCGCTGCCCGGAGGATCGCGGCGACCGGCGGCACGATGCCGAAGAAGAGCCACAGCGCTCCGCCCATGACCAGAAAGCTCAGCGACATCGGGATCAGCACCGTCACGCCAGGCGCGAAGAGCGGGACGATCCGCGATGCCGGCGTCAGGAAGACGGCCTCGAGCGTCCCGCGGACTTGCTCCTGCCGAAGGATCGTCCCCGGACCCCAGAGGAGCGACGAGAGCCACATGTACATCGCGTAGCCCACGAAGACGAAGACCGTCACGTTCTCGCTGCCGGCGCGAGCCGCGAATGCCGCGAGGGCGCCGGGGTCGTTGCCGGAGTACGCGCGCCCCATGAGCACCCACGCCGAGGGCAGCAGGACCGGCCAGAACAGCAGGCCGAGGAAGTACGTCGGGTAGCGGCGCTGCTGTCGCAGGTGGGTGCGCGCGGCGGCAATGAATGCGCGGGCATCGGCCGCGATGCGCGTCATTCGCGGAGCTGTCGGCCGGTGAGGGCGAGGAACACGTCCTCGAGCGTGACCGGCACGACTTCGACGTGGCGGATCGTCGCGCCGTTCGAGCGGGCCGCGTCGAACGCCGCCGGAACGAAGTCGCGCGCGGATGCGCAGTGCGCCGTCACGCTCAGCGTCCCGTTGCGGCGCTCGCTCCGCGCGAGCGTGGCGCTGCGGCCGAGGCGGTCAAGCATCGGCGCGTCGTCGCCGACAACGCCGATCTCCAGGTGCACGACCTCTTCCGCGCGGATCGTGCGCTTCAGCGCAGCCGGCGTGTCGAGCGCGACGATCCGGCCGTGGTCGATGATCGCTACGCGGTCGCAGAGCTGATCGGCTTCCTCCATGTAGTGCGTCGTCAGCAGCACGGTGCGGCCTTGGGCGCGCAGCTCGCGGACGCGGTCGCGCAGGTCGCGCGATGCCTGCGGATCCAGGCCGACCGTGGGCTCGTCCAGGATGATGAGCGGCGGGTCCGGAAGAAGGGCCCGTGCGAGCGCGAGCCGTTGCCGCATGCCGGTCGAGTAGCGCTCGACATAATCCTCGGCGCGATCGGTGAGCTTCACAGCAGTCAGAACCCCGGCGATCCGCTGGTCAGTCTCGGCCTGCGGCACGTGATAGAGGGCGGCGAAGTACTCGAGGTTCTCCCGCGCAGTGAGCTTCCAGTACAGGCTGCGCTCGCCAGATAGCATCGCGCCGAGCCGAGCGCGTACCTCGCGCGGCCGCTCGAGCGGGTCGATACCAAGGACGCGGATCGCTCCGCTCGTCGGGATGAGCAGCGTCGCGAGCATCTTCATGGTGGTGGTCTTGCCGGCGCCGTTCGGCCCCAGGAGGCCGAAGATCTCGCCGCTCTCGACGCGAAGATCAATGCCGTCTACGGCACGGAAGCGCTCGCGGCGGTCGGGCTCGCGCCGGAGGCGCTGCCAGATCGTGCGCCGTCCCTTCTCGAAGACCTTGACGAGGTTTTTCGTCTCGACGGCGGGCGCCGTCATTCCACGAAGATCTCTACCCGGTCCTCATCGTCGGCGATATCGACGACCTTGCCGGGAAAGTCGATGTTCCGGAGCAGCTCGTCGAGGTCGATGCCGAATTTCCCGAGATGCCCGCGCACGAGTCCACTCGACGCGAGCTTCATCTTGCCGATCCGCGCAATGGCGAGAGGAATCGCGACGTTCACCTTCTGCTCGCCATCTTCGGTGACGCGAATCCGCAGGATCCGGCCGCGGCCACCGGGGCCGGGCGGCGGTGGAGGCACGCCCGGCGGCGAGCCCGGATGCCGGCGCGGGCCCTCGTCGATGTCGCCCAGCGCGCGCAGCAACCGGTACGCCTGCTCCGTGTCGATCTTCCCGTCGGCGAGCAGCTTCAGGATCTGCTTGCCCTCTTCGCTTGGCACGCTCGATCAGCTCCGACGAGTCTCGTCGAGCTTCGCGGCGGCCTCGTCGACGCCCAGTTCGCCTCGGGCGACACGCTCCAGTAGATCGCGCACGCGAGCGGTGACCGGCGGCGCCATCGGTTCGGTCCGCTCGAGGTCCTCGGCTGCGGCTGGCTCGGACTCGGCGGTGCTCTCCCGCTCCACGGAGGCGGCGGGCTCGGCCGCGACGGAGGAGGACGCTTCCTTGATGGTCAGATCGCCGCTCACGGTCTTGACGTGCAGGCGCCCGCGTCCGTCGCCGAGAACGACGGTCCGGTCCTTGCGCCCCTCGCGGATGATCCGCGCGGGCGCGTCGCACTCGAGGTCGCCGCTCGCGGTGTGGAAGTCGCAGGTGCAGGACGATCCGATCAGGCCGACCTCGACGTCGCCGCTGATGGTCTTGAGGCGGTTCTCGCGGGGGCTCGCGCCGGGCTCCATGTCGATCGAGATGTCGCCGCTCACGGTGTGCAGCTCGACGCCGCGGACCCGTCCGTGCACGTCCACATCGCCACTCACCGAGCTGCCCTCGAGCATCCCGACGTAATCGCTGCACTGGACGTCGCCGCTGACGCTCTTGATCCGCATCGGTCCCTGGAGATCGGCGATGTTGACATCTCCGGAGACGCTCTCGACCCGCGCCGGGCCGCGCGTCCCCTGGACATCGAGATCGCCGCTCACCGTCTGCGCGTCGACTGCGCACTCGCGCGGGACCGTGATCTCGAAGTCCACGCGGAAGCGCTTTCCCCGGAAAAGGTCGAGCCAGCTTCGTTCCTGCTCGTAGAGGTGTGGTTCGACGTAGATGTCGTTCCCGCGCTGCTCGATCCGAAGCTCGACGTTCTCGAGCAACCGTTTCGCCCGATCGGGGCTGCCCCCGCGCACGCGCTTCCGAGCGAGCACGCGAACCTGCCCCACGTCGCCGACACGGATCGCCGTCTCCCCCGAGACGTTGCGCACGCGCAATCGGGGCATGCCGTCGACGGTGAAGACCTTCTCGACCGTGTCGTCATACGTCTCCCCGTCGGTGTCCTCATCCATCCCGACGAACGCCGAGCTGATCGAGCGCGCGATCTCATCCGGATCGACGTCCACGTCCACCGAGAATCCACGTTTGCCGAAGCGCATCTGGTGACGCTCCTGGTGGCGCTCCCGGCGCTCCTCGCGCCGTTGCTCCCGGTCGCGCTCGCGATCGCCACGTTCGCGTTCTCGCTCGGCATCGCGTTGCGCGCGCTCTCGGTCCCGCTCCGCCTCGCGCAGCGCGCGTTCGCGCTCGCGCTCTGCCTCGCGACGAGCCTCTTCGTCGCGTCCACGCTGGTCCTCGATCGGATCGAAGCTCATGAGGCTGGCTCCCGCTCGAGGAGCGACGCCGCATCATCGGGTGCGATCCGGCCTTCCGCGAGCTCGCGCAGTATCTCCTTGCGGCGCTCGGCCTCGCGATCGGGCTCGGCCTGCGACGGGAATCCAAGCGCGCGGATCACCGCGTCGAGTCGGGAACGGACCGTCGGGTAGCTGATCCCGAGCTCTCGCTCGACGTCCTTGAAGTTCCCGCGCGCCTTGATAAAGGTCTCGAGGAATTCAAGCTGCTCGTTGGCTAGCTGGTGAAAGCGACCAAGGGCGAACGAGCCCTCGAGACGCGTCCCGCAGGACAGGCACTCGAGGCGCGCCACGGTGAGCGCTTCGGCGCATATCGGGCACCGCGCGATCACCGGATTTGGCATCCAACCGAAGATGCGCGCCTGGCTCATCGATTGTCAAGCGCTCCTCACCGATATGTAGCTGAGTTTGCGAAACGGTGAGGTCGGTCTAGGTTTCGATCGCCTGCTTGATGCGCTCCGCGAGGGCGGAGCCGACACCGGACACCGCGGCAAGGTCGGCGACCGGTGCCTCGCGCATCGCCCGGACGCTTCCAAAACGCCGCAATAGAGCTCGCTTCCGTGCCGGTCCGACGCCGTCGACGTCGTCGAGCACGCTCCGCGTGGCGCGCTTCCCGCGCACCTTCTGGTGGTAGGTGACCGCGAAGCGATGGGCCTCGTCGCGGATGCGCTGAACCAGGTAGAGACCCTGCGAAGTCCGCGGAAGCACGATCGGGTCCGCGCGGCTCGGGACAAAGAGCTCTTCGCGCTCCTTCGCGAGCGCCGCCATCGGGATCTGCAGCAGACCCGCGTCGGACAGCGCGGCCTGTCCGGCCGAGAGCTGTCCCTTGCCGCCATCGAGGATCACGAGATCGGGAATAGGCCACGCAGCCTCTGACTGGGGCTCGCTCGGCGCCGGCGCAGCCGGGGCCGAGCGGACGAAGGAACGCGCAAATCGTCTCTTCAATGTTTCGCGCATGTTGGTGAAATCGTCGTTGCGATCGGTGATGCGTGCGCGGAAGCGCCGGTACGCGTGCTTTGCGGGCCGGCCGTCTTCGAACACGACCATCGAGCTCACGACGCTCGTGCCCTGCACGTGGCTCACGTCGTAGCACTCGATGCGCTTGGGCGGCGCCTCGAGGCCGAGCCCCTCGGCAAGCTCGCGCAGGGCGGTCTCGGTCTTGCCGCGGTCCGCGAGCCAGCGGACGCGCTCCTGCTCGAGGGCGTCCTTCGCGTTGCGCTCCGCAAGCTCGGCGAGATGTCGCTTCTTGCCGCGCTGAGGAACCAGGATGTGCACCGGGCCTTGCCGGCGCTCTGTCGCGAACGCGACGAACGCGGCCTCGTCGGGGACAGCGGCCGGTATGACGATCTCTGGCGGGACCGCTGCCGCGATCGCGTAGTGCTGCTTGAGGAACGAAGCGAGGACCTCAGGCACGCCCGCGCCCTCGGACCCTTCGAGGGCGAAGTGATCGCGGCTCACGATCGTGCCGTCGCGGACGCGAAAGACCTGCACGACCGCATCCCCTTCATCGACCGCGGCGGCGAGGACGTCGAAGTCGTCGCCCTTGTACGCATGTACCTCCTGTCGGTCGAGCGTCCGCTCGATGGCCACCAGGCGATCGCGCAGACTCGCGGCGCGTTCGTACGCGAGCGCATCGGATGCTTGCTGCATCTCCTTCCGCGTGTCGCGGGCGAGGTGTTCGTAGCGGCCTTCGAGGAAGAGGACGCTCTTTTCTACCGTCGTGCGGTACTCGTCGCGCGTCGTGTTCCCTACGCACGGCGCGGTGCACCGTTTGAGGTGGAAAAGGAGGCAGGGGCGCCCGCCGGGAAGCGCCGAAGGCGGCACGGTGCGCCCGCGACCGTCCTCGCCGGCGAGGATCGTCAGCTTGCACGTGCGATACGGAAAAAGCTTCTGAAGCAGGTCGAGCGATTGGTCGACCGACTTGGCGTTCGCGAAGGGTCCGAAGTAGCGCGCCGTGCGATCGCCGAGCGCCCGGGTGCGGAGGACCCGTGGAAAGTCCTCGTCAAGCGTCACCTTCACGTATGGATACGACTTGTCGTCTTTGAGCCGGATGTTGTAACGGGGATGGTGCTGCTTGATGAGGTTTGCCTCGAGCAGAAACGCCTCGGAGACGCTGTCGGTCAGCACATACTCCAGGCGCTCCGCGCGCTCGACCATGCGGACGTGGCGAACGTCGAGGCTTGGCCCGAAATAGGCGCGGACCCGGTCACGCAGAAGGTCCGCTTTTCCGACATAGAGGACCCGCCCCTTGGCGTCTTTGAATAGGTAGACGCCAGGATTCGCTGGAAACGACGCCGCCTGGTCCTCGAGTGCGGCGCGTCGCGAAGAGCGGTCCATCGTTTCGAGTATCGCGAGGGCCTGCGGGCTATGCTTTCGCTACGCAGAGGAGGGCTTCCGCGCGGTGAAAGAGACGACGTCGGCGCCCAAGCGAGCCCGGCGTTCGGTGCAGTCCGTCGATCGCGCCTTGGACCTGCTCGAGGCGCTCGCGACGGCTGATGGCGAGGTCGCCATCACCGCCCTGGCCACGCGCACCGGTCTTCACGTCAGCACCGTGCATCGTCTCCTCGCGACGCTGCTCAAGCGCGGATACGTTCGCCAGAATCCCGACACCAGCCGCTACTACGCGGGGGCGAAGCTCGCGACGCTCACGGAAGGTCGATCGCGATTCGGCGAGCTGCGCCTGCGTGCCCGTCCGCTGTTACGCGCACTGACGGAGGCGACCCGCGAGACCGCGAACCTCGTGGTGCTCGACGACGTGCAGGCCGTGTACATCGAGACGATCCCCTCGCCGCAGGTGGTCCGCCTGTTCACGACTGTGGGTAATCGCACGCCGCTCCATGCGACGGGCGCCGGCAAGGCGCTCCTGGCCGCGCTTCCGCCGCCCCGCCGCGACGCGCTGCTCGAACGCGTCGAGCTTCGGGCCTATACGCCGCACACGATCGTCGATCGTGCAGCGCTGCGCCGGACGCTCGACGATGTCCGCGAACGCGGGTACGCGATCGATGACGAGGAATACGACGAGGGCGTTCGCTGCGTCGCGGTCGCGGTCGTTCCCGCCCGCGGAAGCGCCGTCGGCGCGCCCATCGCGGCGCTCTCGATCTCCGCTCCGGCTAGCCGGCTTTCGCGGCAGCGCTGCGGCGAGCTGGCGCCCGCCCTGCGCCGCACCGCCGCGGACCTCGCGGAAGCTCTCCGCGACCAGGCCGGAGCGGCGTCATAGCGAAACCAGCAGCAGTCCGCGCGGGCATGCGCGGCGCGTCGCTCGTGCGCGCGCTGCACGACCTTCTCGGCCCGGCCAAGGTTCTCGGCACGCACGATGAGCTCCTGATCTATGAGTACGACGGCGCCGTCGACACGGCGACCCCCGATGCGGTCGCGCTTCCCGAGACCACGGCCGATGTCAGCGCTCTGGCGCGTTTCTGTCACGAGCACGCTGTGCCGATCGTCCCTCGCGGGGCGGGCACCGGACTCTCCGGAGGCGCGATCCCGGTCGAGGGGGGCGTCGTGGTCTCGTTCGCCCGGATGGCGCGGATCCTGGAGATCGATCCCGAGAACCTTCGTGCGGTCGTCCAGCCAGGTGTCGTCAATCTCCATCTGTCGACCGCCACCGCTCCGTATGGCCTCCACTTCGTGCCCGACCCTTCGAGTCAGAAGGCGTGCACGCTCGGCGGTAACGTCGCCGAAAACTCGGGCGGTCCGCACACGCTCGCCTACGGGGTCACGACGAATCACGTGACCGGCCTTGAGATCGTCCTCTCCGACGGGAGCGTCGTGCGACTTGGCGGCAAAGCGATCGAAGACGAGGGCTATGACCTCGTTGGAACGTTCGTCGGCTCCGAGGGGACGCTCGGGATCGTGACCGAGATCACCGTCAAGCTCACGCCGCTGCCCGAGGACAAGCGCACGCTCATGGCCGCGTTCCCGACGATGGATGAAGCATCCGAGACCGTGTCGTCGATCATCGCCGCGGGGATCGTCCCCAGCGCGATCGAGATGATGGACCAGCTGGCCACCCAGGCGGTCGAGGCGTCGGTCAGCGCGGGTTACCCACTCGACGCGGGCGGCATCCTGCTCGTCGAGGTCGACGGCGCTCGCGACGGGCTCGACGACGTGCGCGAAAAGATCGAAGCGATCTGCCGCGCCCATGACGCGAGCACGATCCGGGTCGCGGCCACGGCGCTCGAGCGCGAGCGGCTCTGGGCTGGACGGAAGGGCGCGTTCGCGGCGATGGGCCGTCTCTCCCCGGACTACTACGTGCAGGACGGGGTCATCCCGCGGACCCGCCTTCCCGAGATCCTCCGTCTCGTCAAGGAGTCCGGAGAGCGGCACGGCGTCAGGATCGCCAATGTCTTCCATGCCGGGGACGGGAACATTCATCCGCTGATCATGTTCGACCTGCGCAACGGACCCGACGAGCTCGAGCGCGCGAAGGAGACCAGCATCGAGATCCTCACGGCGTGCGTCGAGGCGGGCGGTTCGCTCACCGGCGAGCACGGCGTCGGCATGGAGAAGAACTGCTACATGCCGCTGCAATTCGCGCCGGCTGACCTCGCCGCGATGCGGCGCGTCAAGGACGCGTTCGACCCGGCCGGTCTGGCGAACCCCGGCAAGGTCTTTCCGACGCCGGGCCGTTGCCGCGAGTTCAGCCTCGCGGCGCGACGGTGAGGGCGACACAGGACCGCGTCGCCCCGGCGGACGCAGGCGAGTGCGCCGCGATCTTGGCCCAGGCCGGTGCCGAAGGACGGATGGTCGGCATCGGCGGCGGCCTGACGAAGCATTACCTCGGCGACGCTGCCTCGCTCGACATCGAGCTCCGGACCACGAGCATCGCCGGCATCGTCGATCACGTGCCCGCGGATCTGACGGTGACGGTGGCAGCGGGGACCCGCTTCGCGGACCTGCGCGCAGCGCTCGCGCGCGCCGGGCAGTTCCTCCCGATCGATACCCCGCATGCCGACGACGCCACCATCGGCGGTGTCATCGCGGCGAACGCGAACGGCTTCTGGCGCGCGCGCTACGGCGGAGTGCGTGACCTTTTGATCGGCACCCGCGTCGCCCTCACGGACGGGACGGTCATCCGCTCTGGCGGTCGCGTCGTGAAGAACGTGGCGGGGTATGACCTCAACAAGCTGTTCGTGGGCTCGTTCGGGACGCTCGGCGTGATCGTCGAAGCGACGTTCAAAGTCCTGCCGATCCCCGCTGCCGAAGCGGGCCTGATCGCGCGATTCGGGACGGTCAGCGACGCGTTCAACGCCGCCGCGATCATCGCGCGCGCGCCCGCACGCGCCGAGGCCGTCGTCGTCGAGCGTCAGCCGGACGGGTGGGACCTCGTCGTGAGCGCGCGCGGCGATGACAAGACCGTCGCGCGCGCGGTGGCCGACGCACGCCGTGCCGCCGGGTCCTCGGCGGAGAGCGCCGCGGTCGGCGACCGCCTCGTGCTGGCGCGCGAGCTGCCGGCGCGTGCGGTGGAGGGCGCCCTCGTACGCGCCGCATTGCCGCTCGCGTCCCAGACGGCCTTCGCCGAGGCGGCCGCGCGACGCGACACCTTCCGCGAGCTCGTCGCCGACGCGTCGAGCGCGGTCGCGCTCCCCGCTTGTGTCGCGAGCCACAGCAAACCCACCGGGACGAGGGTGGCGATCGCGTTGATCATCCCCTCGGTGAGACGACACGCGAGCGCCAGCACCGCGAGCTCGTTGTCCTCGTCGCGCGTTAGGCCGTACAGCGCCACGGCCAGCACGACGGCGTCCACGAACGAGATCATCGTGAGCACGATCGAGACGCGCATGAGCGGCACGTGCTGCCCGATGCTCCTGAGCTTCTCGGCGACGTCCCGCGGCGCCACGAACTGCGTCGTCTTCTTGCGGATCTTCTCGATGTCGGTGGGTTCGAAGTGATCGGAATGCGCGTGTGTGATGAAGACCACGTCCGCCGGCTCCTCCTGGGCTCTCAGCCCCCAGGGGTCGATGTAGACGGTGATCCCCTCGCCCTTCCACTTGTAGGCGGATTGCTTGTACCAGGTGAATTTCTCGAGCATAGGTGCCTCCTTGTAGGGAGCTGCCGAC
>Ga0209807_1001301_pt1 | contig 11828 bp, 15 predicted proteins | sample GraSoiAngelo_154_FD_186168 | JGI IMG/M metagenome (GOLD analysis project Ga0209807, IMG submission 186168) | Grasslands soil microbial communities from the Angelo Coastal Reserve, California, USA - 14_1009_13_20cm (SPAdes) (version 2) | ecosystem: Environmental > Terrestrial > Soil > Grasslands ... | reverse complement strand
GCGCGCACGGCGTCGAGGTGATCTTCGGCCTGTGCGGCGACACCAGCCTCCCGCTGTACGACGCGCTCGCGCGTCGGGGTTCGATCCAACATGTATTGACCAGGGATGAAAGGCACGCGGCCTACATGGCCGACGGCTACGCGCGCGTCACCGGAAGAGTCGGCGTCTGCGAAGGTCCCTCGGGCGGCGGCGCGACCTACCTCCTTCCCGGCCTCGCCGAGGCGAACGAATCGTCGATCTCGGTTCTCGCCATCAACACGGACATTGCAGTAGGTTCCAGAAACAAATTCACGCTGACTGAGCTCGATCAGCGCTCGCTGATGAAACCGCTGACCAAGTGGAACGCCGTGCTCGATCGCGCCGCCGATATCCCGCGCATGTTCCGCGCCGCCTTCGAGAGCATGACCAGCGGGCGTCCTGGAGCCGCGCACCTCGCGCTTCCCTTCGATGTCCAGAATGGAACCGTCGAGGATGCGGATGTGTGGGCTGATCCCTCGCTTGGAAGTTTTCCCTCCCGCAGGACCGCTCCCGATCCGCAGCTTGTAGAACTTGCTGCAAAATTGCTGCGCAATTCAAAGGCGCCTGTTTTCATCTGCGGCGGTGGCGTGGTGATCTCGCGGGCGGAAAGCGAATTGCTCGAATTGGCGGAGAAGCTTTCCGCCCCGGTCGCCACCAGCATCAGCGGCAAGGGCTCGATCGACGAGCGGCACGCGCTCGCCGCGGGCGTCGTCGGCTCGAACGGCGGCACGCCCGAGACGCGCGCCATCGTCGATGCCGCCGACCTCGTCGTCTTCGTCGGCTGCCGCGCCGGCTCGGTCACCACCGAGCGCTGGCGCCACCCGGAGCTCGGAAAGGCGAGAATCATCCACATCGACGTCGATCCCGCGGTCCCGGGGACAAACTACCGCGTCGACGTGCCGCTGATCGGGGACGCGCGTCTTTGCCTTGCGGCTTTGAATGAAACGCTGAATGGATTTAAAAATAAGAATCCTTTTTTGATAGAACGGCAAAAGAGCGAGAAATTTGAAAAATTTCGAGCGCTCGCCGAATCCAGTGAAACACCGATAAAACCGGAGCGCGTGGTCGCGGAATTGAGCAAGGCCCTGGACGGCGACGCCATCGTGGTGGCCGATCCCGGCACCCCTTGCCCTTATCTCTCCGCCTACTACGTCGTGCGGGGCACCGGGCGGCGATACTTCTCGAACCGCGCGCACGGCGCGCTCGGCTACGCGCTCGCGGCATCCGTCGGCGCGCATTACGGCCGCCCGTCGGCGAAGGCGGTGGCGGTGATGGGCGACGGCAGCTTCGGCATGTGCGCGGGCGAGCTGGAGACCGCCGTGCGCCTCAAGCTGCCGATTACCTTCCTGGTGATCTCGAACGCTACCTACGGCTGGATCAAGGCGGGGCAGAAGGCGGGCTACGCCGAGCGTTATTTCTCGGTGGATTTCGGCGTCACCGACCACGCCAAGGTCGCCGCGGCTTTCGGAGTCAGGAGCTGGAGAGTGACTCTTCCGTCCGAGCTGGGTGCGGTGCTGAAAAATGCGCTATCTTCAGCGGAGCCGACGCTGGTAGACATCGTCTGCCAGCCGCTGCAAGAAGCGAAGGCGCCGGTCTCGGAGTGGGTCGCATGATCGAAAGAGGGCATCACGACATGGGCGGGTTGCCGGCCGGCAAGGTGAAGCGCGCCGAGCACGACTACGCCGAATGGGAACGGCGCGTGGACGCCCTCGCCGTGCTGATGGGCGGCAAGGGTGTCACCGTCGACGAGAGGCGCAGGCACATCGAGGCGCTGCCGCCCGAGGCCTACGACAAGCTGAGCTACTACGAGCGCTGGATCGTCGCGCTGACCCAGGCGCTCCTCCAGCGCGGCATCATTACAACCGGGGAGCTGGCGCGCAAGATGACGCAGGTCGAGCGGCGTGGCTGAGCCCCGCTTCAGGCCGGGCGACACGGTGCGGGTCATGAAGGCCTATCCGCTTGGCCATGTGCGCACGCCTTATTACATTCGCGGCCACACTGGTGTTATCGAGCGCGTATGCGGCAGCTTTGCGAATCCGGAAGAGCTGGCGCAGATGCGCGACGGCCTGCCAGCGCAGCCGCTTTACCGGGTGCGTTTCATGCAGAACGAGGTATGGCCTGACTACCGCGGCAATCCGGCGGACGTAGTCGAGATCGAGATTTATCAGCATTGGCTGGAGCCGGCATGAAAGATCAGGGCAAGTATCAGGCGCTGACTTACTACCAGCTGATGGAGGTGAGCTTGCGCGAGCTGCTGGTGGAGAAGGGCCTGGTCACCGAGCAGCAGGTCGCCGCCACGGTGGAGGACATGCGTCGGCGCACCCCTGAGCGTGGCGCGCGAGTCGTGGCCCACGCCTGGACTCATCACGCATATAAGGCAAGACTGCTGGAAGACGGCACCAGGGCCTGCGAGGAGCTGGGCCTCGACGTGCCCGCGCTCAAGCTGGTCGTGGTCGAGAACACGCCTCAGGTGCACAACGTCATCGTCTGCACGCTGTGCTCCTGCTACCCGCGCATGCTGCTCGGCATTCCTCCGGACTGGTACAAGTCGCGCAACTACCGCTCGCGCATGGTGCGCGAGCCGCGCGCAGTACTAGCGGAGTTCGGGCTGAAGATCCCGCGGCAGACCCGCATCCGGGTGCACGACTCGACTGCCGACATGCGCTACCTGGTGCTGCCGATGCGCCCCGCTGGTACTCGGGGCTGGAGCGAGGAGCGGCTCGCCGCGCTGGTGACGCGCGACTCGATGATCGGCGTTGCGCTCGCGAAGCAGCCACGCAGCAAGTAAGTGGCCAAATTCCGGCCACTGGGCGTCGTTCCGCTGGGAGACTGCGCGGCCTACGTCGAGTTCTCGCGCACGCTCGATCTCGAGGTGAACTCGATGGTGCAGCGCCTTGCCGTCGCGCTGCGCTCGCGCGGCCTGCCGTGGCTGCGCGACGTGGTGCCGGCGCTGGGCGGGGTCGCGCTGCATTTCGATCCGGCTTTCGAGGGAAATGTGCTCGAGCTCGCCGCCGAGCTGGCGGCGCAATGCCTGAAGAAAGGCCTGCCCGCGGCGAAGGAATTCGAGAGCGAGATCGAGCTGCCGGTGTGCTACGAAGCCGAGTTCGCGCCCGACATGGACGAAGTGTCGAAAAAGACCGGCCTGGCAGCCGGTGAAGTGGTGAAAACGCACGCCGCCGCGGAATACCGCGTGCTGATGATCGGCTTCGCCCCGGGCCATGCCTACCTCGGCGGGCTCGACGCGCGCCTCGCCGTGCCGCGGCGCGCAACGCCGCGCGCCCAGGTACCGGCCGGCTCGGTGGCGATCGCCAACGAGCAGACGGTGGTCTATCCCTATGCGATCTCCGGCGGCTGGAACGTGATCGGGCGCACGCCGCTCGCCGTGTTCGACGCCGGGCGGCCGCGTCCGAGCCTGTTCGCGCCGGGCGACCGCGTGCGCTTCCGCGCCATCAGCGGGAAGGAATTCGCGCGGATGGCGGAACAGCAGTGAGCATCCATGTCGCGCGGCCGGGGCTGCTCAGCACGGTGCAGGATCTCGGCCGTCACGGCGAGCAGCACCTCGGAGTCTGCCCGGGAGGGGCGATGGACCCGGTGGCGCTGGCGCTCGCCAATGCGCTTGTCGGCAACCCGGTCCACGCGGCGGCGCTCGAGATCACCATCCTCGGGCCGGAGCTGCGCTTCGAGCACGTAACGCTGGTCGCCCTCTGCGGCGCCGAATTCCACGGCGGCCTGCCGCGCAACCGCCCGGTGCTGCTGGCGCCGGGAACGCGCCTGTCGATCGGCCGGGCGATCCGCGGCGCGCGCGCCTATCTGGCCGTGGCGGGCGGCATCGACGTCGCGCCGGTGCTCGGCAGCCGCAGCACCTTCCTGCCCGGCCGCTTCGGCGGGCTGGAAGGACGCGCGCTGCGGCGCGGCGACGTGCTGCCGCTGCGCGAAGACGCGGCGGCGCTGTCGCAGGAGCGCTTCGGGGCGCTGAAAAATACCGACGGCCGCAGCGTGCGCTGGTCGGCGCCGCTGCAGACCGTGCCGGACCGCGAGCCGGTCCTGATGCATGCCATCGAAGGGCAGCATTTCGCGGGCTTCGACGCCGCCTCGCAGCGCGCCTTCTTCGATGCGGTGTGGTACATCGCGCCGGAGTCGAACCGCATGGGGTTTCGCCTCGCCGGCCCGGCGCTCGCGCGCCGCGACGGCGATGAGATACTATCCGGGCCGACCGCGCTCGGCACGGTCCAGGTGCCGACGAGCGGCGCGCCGATCGCGCTGATGGCGGACCATCAGACGACCGGGGGCTATCCGAGGATCGCCGAGATCGCCTACGCCGACGTGCCGAGACTCGCGCAGCTCGCTCCCGGAGCGACGCTGCACTTCGCGAAGTGCAGCCTCGACACGGCGGTCGAGCTGCGCAGGGACGTCAAAGCGCGCGTCGATGCCGTGCTGCAGAGCATCGCGTGGGAGTTCGGACATTGAAGACGATCGATCTGAACTGCGACATGGGCGAGAGCTACGGCGCCTGGAAAATGGGTAATGATGCAGAAGTGATGCGGTACATCACTTCTGCGAACATCGCCTGCGGCTTTCACGGCGGCGATCCGGCCACCATTCGCAAGACCGTAGCGCTCGCGCTCGAGCGCGGCGTCGCGATCGGCGCTCATCCGTCGCTTCCCGACCGGCAGGGCTTCGGCCGGCGCGTCATGCAGATCAAGCCGCAGGAGATGTACGACCTGGTCGTCTACCAGGCGGGAGCTGTCGAGGCCTTCGCGCGCGCGGCGGGCGCCAGGCTGCATCATGTGAAATGCCACGGCGCGCTCTACAACATGGCGGCGACCGACGAGGCGCTCTCTGAAGCGATGGTGCGGGCGGTCAAGGATCTTGGGGTGATGCTGTATGCCCTGTCGAACAGTAAAAATCATGCAGTTGCGAAAAAGGCCGGCATCCCGGTCGCCGGAGAGGTCTTCGCCGACCGCGGCTATGCCGACGACGGCACGCTCGCGCCGCGCGACCTGCCGGGAGGCCTGATCGAGGACCCCGCCCAGGCGGTGAAGCAGGCGCTGGCGATGATCGAGCAGGGCTATGTCACCAGCCTCTCCGGCCGGCGCATTCCGGTTGCCGCCGACACGCTGTGCCTGCACGGCGACCAGCCCGGCGCCGTGGCGTTTGCCAGGGCGCTCAGACAGGCCTTTTCGGAAAAAGGAATCTCGATTGCCGCTCCCTAAGCTCTTCACCCCCATCCAGCTCGGCGGCGTCACTCTGCCTAACCGCATCGTCGTCTCGCCGATGTGCCAGTACTCCGCCGACGACGGCTGCATGAACGACTGGCATCTCATCCATCTCGGCCATCTCGCTTATTCCGGCGCCGGGCTGCTGATGGTTGAAGCGACGCATGTCACGCGCGAAGGACGCATCACCCACGGCTGCACCGGCCTCTACAGCGATCACAATGAAGCGGCCATGGCGCGGGTGATCGAGGTCTGCAAAAGGCTTAGAAATGCTCCTATCGGCGTCCAGATCGGACATGCCGGGCGCAAGGGCTCCTCGCAGGTGCCGTGGGAAGGGCGCGAGGCGCTTACCGCGGCGCAGTCGCCGTGGCAGACGGTCGCGCCCTCGCCGATCCCCATGGCGGAGGGCTGGCATGTTCCGCGTGAACTTGAAATCAGCGAAATCAAGATTCTGGTGGAGAATTTCGTCGGCTCCACGCTGCGCGCCAGGCGCATCGGCTTCGACGTGCTCGAGCTGCATTCGGCGCACGGTTACCTGCTGCATCAGTTTCTTTCGCCGCTTTCCAACAAGCGGAAAGACGAGTACGGGCAGAACCGGATGAAATTCCCGCTCGAGGTTGCCGCGGCGGTGCGCGAAGCCTGGCCGAAGGAGCGCGCGCTCGGCGCGCGCATCAGCGCGAACGACTGGGCCGAGGGCGGGCTCGGGCCCGACGACGCGGTGACCTACGCCCGCGAGCTGAAGCGCATCGGCTTCGACTACGTCTGCGTGTCGAGCGCCGCTCTGCTCTCGCATGCGCGCGTCAAGGTCGAGCCGGGCTACCAGGTGCCCTACGCCGCACATGTAAAAAAATCGGTCAACATCAATGTCCGGGCGGTAGGCATGATCGCCGACCCCGAGCAGGCCGAGGAGATCATCGCTTCCGGCAAGGCCGACATGGTCGCCATGGCGCGCGCGTTCCTCGACAACCCGCGCTGGGTCTGGCACGCCGCCGAGCGCTTCGGCGTGAAGCTCGACTACCCGCCGCCCTATGCCCGCAGCCACCCCGAGCTGTGGCCGGGCGCGAAGCTTGCGAGACCGCGGGAAACGGCATGAAACATTAGAGGAGGTGCGACATGACCCTGTGCCCGATCGCCATCGCAGTGACCTGCAAGAAATGTCCCGCCTTTGGCGTCTGCCCCCTGAAAGGCATCATCGGCGATTACAAGAAGCCGGAAGAAAGCCAGAGGAAGCCTGACGAAGCGCAGCGCGGCGCAGGTCGAGGGAAGGAGCAATGACGATGCCCATCGCCGCCCTGATCTTCATCCCGATCTGGCTTGGCGCCGCCGCGATCAACATGTGGCTCGGCGTGTCGCGCGCCGGCTATTCGGTTGCCGAGGAGCTGCCGGTCTTTCTCGCGGTTTTCGCGATTCCCGCTGTGGTGGCCTGGTTTATCTGGTGGAAGTTCTCTTAGCAGAAATGCTGAGATCGAAGAAGCCCAAGCCACTGGCGGTGTGCAATGTCTGCCACGCGCTGACCGATCGCCATGATTTCATCAACAACCGCTGCCACCAGGTGGTCAACGGCAAGCGCTGCTATGGGACCTTCAGGAGCGCCCTTACGGATCTGTGGGACGAGTGCGGGTCCTGCCACGGCGTGGGGATGGTCGGGACCCAGGTGTGCGGCGAGTGCGCGGGGTTCGGCTGGAAGCTCTACGGCTAGCGCGCAGCGAGCGCACCGTAGCTTCGAAGGCGGAGACCGTAGCCAGCATCTCGCCGGCGGGGATCGGGTAGGGCGCCAGTCGCTCCACGGCATCGGCGAATGCCTCCAGCTCCGCCTTCACGGAGTCTTCGGGCGCAAACGCGAGGCGTTCCGCCGGTCGCCCGCTCATCCGCAGCACTAGCTCAGTCTCCCCGAGCACTTCGGCCGAGCCCGAGCTGCCGAAAACATGCACGCGCCAGTAAAACGGCGTCGCGCGCACCGTGGCGAGCGTCCCGCTCAATCCGCTGGCGAAGCGGTACGTCGCGACCATCGCGTCGAGCGGCGGCAGGTCTTCTTTGTATCTGTTCAGCTGCGCATGCACGCGCTGCACGGGGCCGCACAATCCGATGAACGCATCGAGCACATGGAGGCCGGCGCCCGTGAGCCCGCCGCCGGGCGATTCTTCCTCGAGCGTGCGCCAGCCGCCGGTGACCTGGTTCGAGTTCTCGTTGCTGTTGTGGCCCTCGATGTGCAGCAGCCGGCCGAGCTGCCCTTCGGCGAGGAGTCGCTTGAGCTCTCGCATGGCCGGCCAGAAGCGCCGGTTATGCCCGACCGCCAGCACCACGCCTGCGCGCTCGCAGGCCCCGATCATCGCGCGCGCGTCGGCTGCGCGCAGCGCGAGCGGCTTCTCGCAGAAGACATGCTTGCCGGCTCGCGCCGCGGCGATGGCCTGGGCGCGGTGCACTGAATGCGGCGTGGCGAGGACGACCGCCTGCACCGAAGCATCGTCGAGCGCGTCCTGCAGGACGCTGCCGCAGGCGATGTCCACCTCGCGCACGAAGCGGATGCGCTCGCTCTTGCCGTGCACGGACCCGACCAGCGCGCGTCCCCAGCGGCCGAGGCCGACGATGGCGGCGTCGATCACAAACCAGGGCCGATCAGCCCTACTCGGGCTGGATGCCGGCCTGCCTGATGTCCCGCGACCACTTCGCGATCTCGCTCTTGATGTACGCGCCGAATTGATCCGGGCCCAGCGGCGCCGGGTCGACGCCGAAGGCGGCGAAGCGCGCCTTGAAATCGGTTTTGTCCATGTTCGCCGTGACCGCGTCGTAGATCCTGCCGATTGCCGCGCGCGGCGTCCCCGCCGGGGCGACCAGGCCGTACCACAGCACGACTTCATAACCGGGGATTTCTTCGCCGATCGCCGGAATGTCGGGCGCGAGAGGCGTGCGCTGCGCCGAGGTCACGCCCAGGGCCTTCAGCTTGCCGCCCTTGATCTGCGCGAGGCCGACGGCGAAGTCGGCGAAGGTGAACGAGATCTGGCCGCCGAGCACGTCGGTCACGGCGAGCGGCACGCCTTTATAGGGCACATCGACCGCCGCGAAGCCGCCGCCCGCCTTCAACTTGGCGATCGAGACCTGCGAGCCGGCCGAGCCGTAGCCGGCCGTCAGCTCGCCGCTTTTCGAGCGCGCGAGGGAAATGAACTCCTTCAGGCTGTGCGCCGGAAACTCCGGGCGCACGAGCAGGATCATGGAGGTCTTGCTGATCAGCATGATCGGCGCGAAATCCCTGACCGGGTCGTATTGCAGCTTCCTGAAGAGGCTCTCCGCGGCGGCCAGGGTGGAATTGGTCGTCATCAGGATCGTGTGGCCATCGGGCGCGGCGCGCGCCGCCTCCGCCGTGCCGATGACCCCGATCGCGCCGGGGCGGTTCTCGATCACGAACGGCTGGCCGAGCGAGTCCTGCAATTGCGGGCCGATCACGCGCGCGATCTGGTCGGGCAGGCTGCCGGGCGGGAAGGGGACCACGAACCTGACCGGATGGCTCGGGTAGCTTTGCGCGAAGGCTGCGCAAGCCATTCCCAGCAAAGCGAGCAATGCCAGGATTTTTTTCATGATTCAATATCATGCACCATCCGGAGGGAAACCATGGATACGCGAGAGCTTCACCAGCGGGGCCTCAAGCTGCGCAAGCGGATCTTCGGCGACGAGGCGGTCGAGGCGCGCATGCGCGCCCTGGGCGATTTCGGCGCACCGCTGCAGCACATCATCAACGCCTACGCCTACGGCGACATCTGGAGCCGCCCCGGGCTCGACAACAAGATCCGCAGCCTGGTGGTGCTCGGCATGACCGCCGCGCTCAATCGCCCGGCGGAGTTCGGCGTGCACGTGCGCGGCGCGCGAGCCAACGGCTGCAGCGCCGAGGAGATCCGCGAGGTCCTGCTGCTGATCGCGATGTACTGCGGCATCCCGGCCGCGAACGACGCGCACCGGCTGACGATGGAAGCGATGGGGCCAGGCAAGGCGGCAGGCGGCGAGTGAAGATCGCCGTTCGCCCGCTGCTCGAAAGCGATCTCGCCGCGGCCGACCGGGTGTTCCGTCTCGCTTTCGGCACCGAGTTCGGCCTGCCCGAGCCGATGGCGTTCCGCGGCGACTCGGACCTCGTGAAGACGAGGTGGCGGGCGGACCCCTCGGCCGCGCTCGGCGCCTTTCGCGGCGAGGAGCTGATCGGCTCGAGCTTCGCGGCGCGCTGGGGCAGCTTCGGCGTCTTCGGCCCGATCACCGTGCGGCCCGATTGCTGGGAAAGCGGGATCGGCAAGCGCCTGCTCGAGCCGACGATGGCGCTGTTCGAAGCGTGGCGCATCGGCCAGGCGGGGCTCTTCACCTTTGCGCAGAGCCCGAAGCACGTGGCGCTGTACCAGAAGTTCGGCTTCTGGCCGCAGACGCTGACGGCAGTGATGTCGAAGCCGGTGGAGCCTCGGCCGGAACGCGGGCAGTGGTCGTGCTGTACTGGCAGCCCTGCTTCGCTCAGAGCGTGCGCCGAGCTGACGGAGCAGATCTTCCCGGGCCTGGATCTTCAGCGGGAGATCGTCGCCATCGGCGACCAGGCGCTCGGCGAGACGGTTCTCCTTCCCGATGGAGGCTTTGCCGCTTGTCATATCGGCAGGGGGAGCGAAGCCGGAAGCGGCGTGACCTATGTGAAGTTCGGCGCCGTGCGTCCCGGTCGCGATGCGCCGGTCCTCTTCGACCGGCTTCTCGCGGCTTGCGAGGCGCTGGCAGCCGAACGCGGCTGCTCGAAGCTCGTCGCCGGAGTCAACACCGCCCGGCATACCGCGTACCGCCGCATGACGGAGCGGGGCTTTCGCGCGTTTCTCCACGGCGTCGCCATGCAGCGCCCGAACGAGGCCGGCTACAACCGTCCCGACTGCTTCGTCATCGACGACTGGCGCTGAGGATCGCTGCCGCACCCTGCCTCCTCGAGGATCGGGCAGTGCGGCCGATCACCCGTGCTGCATCCCTCCGTCAATTGCCGGAGCGCGAGAAGCATCGCCTGAAGAACGGCGATCCGTGTCCGGATCTGCTTCACGTGCCGCTGCGCGAGCTTTTGGACCTCTCCGGCCGGCCGGTCGCGGTCCTGCCAGAGATCGAGCAGGGCGCGAGTTTCACCGACGTGAAAGCCCAGCGCACGCGCCCTGCGGATGAAGCACAAGCTGTGCACGTCGCGCTCGCCGTAGGACTTGCGCTCGGGCAGCAGCCCGATGGCCCGGTAGTGGCGGGCCCGCTTGAGGCTGATGCCTGCCCGTCTTGCCGCTTCAGCGATGTTCAGTTACGAGCCCTTCACGACCTTGATCTGGTTGTCCACCGACCGAACGCCGTCGACCCTGGAGGCGACGCTCGCGGCGCGCTTGCGTTCAGCCGCGGTGGCGGCCGTTCCCCACAGCGACACCTTGCCGTCGGCGGCCGTGACGTCGATGCCCGCGGCCTGGATCTTCGCCGCGCCTTCGAGCGCTTTCTTCACGCGCGCGGCGAGCTCCTGGTTCGGATCGGGCTTCGGCGCTTCGGGCGCCTTTGCTTGAGGTGCGGGCGCGGGGGCGGGGGTGATGGGTTGAGGCAGCGCCTGCGGAGCGGGTGCCGGCGCCGGCTTGGGCGCCGGCTGGTCGCCGCAGGCCGCGGCGCCGAGCAGGAGAACGGCTGCAATGAGTTTTTTCATGGTCGTCCTTCAGTGATAAGGGAAGAGGTCCGCGATCGCTCGCGCGTCGAAACGGTACTCGTGGTTGCACATCTCGTTGCGGATCACCACCTCGCCCTGCTCGGCGAGGATGGCCTCCAGTTCCTCGCGGCCAAGACCGCGCAGCATGTCTTTCACTTTCGCCTCGTCGTAGGGGCAATGATATTCGACGGAGTAGAGGCGGAACACCCGCATCAGCTCTTCCGGGAACACGCGCGTAAGCAGGTCGTAGGGCTGCGCACGGCGTGTTTCGTCCAGCGTCAGCGTCGCGGCGAGCTGCGTGACCCGGCTCCAGCCGTCGGGGTCGCGGCTGTCGGCACCAGGTAGTTTTTCCAGCAGCAGTCCGCAAAGCGCGTCATCGTCGGCGTACAGCCGCAGGTACGCCGGCAGCTGCTCGGACTGCGACAGGTAGTGCTGGAAGATCTGCTCCAGCGTCTCGCCTTCCAGCGGCACCAGGCTCTGGTAGAAGCGGCCGCTTTGCAGGTCCTCCAGCGTCACCGACAGGCGACCGTCGCCCAGCAGGTTCCTTTCATTGGTCTTTCGCAGCCCTTCTTTCCGGTAGTGCGCCATCCCGCGTATGCGCAGCTCCGCCGTGCAATCGGCGACCAGCAGCCTGACCGGCCCCGAGCCCTGCACCTGGAGCGTGACCCGGCCCGCGCCCTTCTGGTTGGCGCCAAGCAGGGTATTCAGCGCGGTGGTATGCCCGAGCAGCGACGCGATATCCTCGGGGTAGTCCCTCCCATCCAGCATCCGCTGCCAGGCGCCGGTGAGGCACAGCAGGCGGCCCCGGATGTCGAGCTCTTCGAAAAGGAAGCGCTGCACGTAGTCCGTTTGCATGGTTAAAGTATATCGGCACCCGCGGCGGGGAAAATGAGCGCGACACGAGCGCCCGGACCGCCGTTCCGCGC
>Ga0209807_1001296_pt1 | contig 11850 bp, 10 predicted proteins | sample GraSoiAngelo_154_FD_186168 | JGI IMG/M metagenome (GOLD analysis project Ga0209807, IMG submission 186168) | Grasslands soil microbial communities from the Angelo Coastal Reserve, California, USA - 14_1009_13_20cm (SPAdes) (version 2) | ecosystem: Environmental > Terrestrial > Soil > Grasslands ... | reverse complement strand
TACTCAGGCGAAGTCCGTTCATTCGCACGCTTCGCTCTGGTGGTTCCCCCTGTATTCTGGGCACAAGCCGAATACTCCGCACTTCATCCCAGATTCTTCAGAGGACTGATCGTTGTCTACTCGGTTCTGATGTGTCTGGCTACGATTCTGTGGGTAAACTGGTACCCGATGCTCTAACCATAACGGCGGTTTCTTCTTGGAGAGCGCAAGTCAGGCGGGTGCCAGAATCTCAGTCTTCTTCTCAATCAATTTTTCCATCCGAATAGCATCCTCTCCGTCGGTGTAGTAGCTGTGCGCGGTTCCAGTCTCCCGAAAGTCATTCTTCATGTAGAGCTGCAAAGCTTCGTGGTTGCTTCTCCTTAGCTCTAGACGTAACGGACCCGGTCTCGACCTTTCGAACAGGTCATCCAGGAGTGCTTGCGCGATCCCTCTACGTCTAAACCCGGCTCTTACGGCGATGGAGACAACGTGTTGGTGATCAGACCAGTCATCGACAACCGCATATCCGACAATCGCCCCGCTGTAGACAGCGACAAGAAACGTTTCCGAGTTCGCGTCTGCGAGCTGGTCGATGAAGTAGTTTGGGAACGGGTCTTTGAACGACTGTTCTTCGAGCTCGTAGACAAAGCTCAGGTCTTCGGTCCTTACGGGTCGTATCTCGACTTTTCGGGTTGTTAAGTTCTCCATTCTACTTGCTCGCCATTCTCGCCGCGCTGGCGAGAGCCGTAGCAACGTTGTCTCTGCCCATTGCTAGTATGTAAGGGCCTAGCCTCGGACCATGGTCGGCCCCGATCAGCACTCTATAGAGCGTCTTGAAGAAAGGCCCTGGCTCAAGATCATGCTTCTTTGCTATCGTAAATACAGAGTTCTGGAGATAATTTTCATCGGCGCTCGCATTTACGATGCCTGCTAGCTCAAGAATAGCCTCTCGCTCTTTCCCTTCGACCCGCACGGGACCGGTCGTTATCGTTTCGATCTCTTTTGCCCAGTTGATAGCCTTCTCAAGGCGCTCTTGAAAACGCTGGTCGTTAGGATCTACTTGGTAACCGTAGCCGGCCAGCCTCTGGACGACGAATTCCTTCTCCTTATCCTTCGGGGCTACTTTGACTAGGTACACGAGCAGGTTGTGAGGCACGTGAGCAGTTGGTGATCTCGGTGGTGACAGGTTCCATACGTATTCGTACAATCCTCGCAACCGAGCCAGTTCCCTTGGGTCCTTCACTTCTTTGCGTCCAAAGTACACATCCTCTAGCTCATCGAGTTCTGCGATGTAGGTTGGAATATCCTTGACCCAGACTGCTCTAGACCCAACACTTCTCTTGTACATCAAGAGCAGCAACGTTTGAGGTGGAGCATAGCGAAGCCAGAGTTGAGGAGCCAGAACGTTGCCGACAGACTTTGACACCTTCGCTCCTGTTTTGTCCAGAAAATGCTCGTAGCGGGTGTGGAAGGGCGGAGGTTCACCTAGCACTTCCTCCATCACTCTGTCATTTGTCTTCACTGAGTCGATGAGTTCCTTACCATAGGCTTCATAATTCACTTTGAGCGCAGACCATCGAGCCGCAAACTCTACCTTCCAGCTCAGCTTTCCCCTGCCTGAAAACACGTCAACTTCGCCCCGATGCCCGCACCCCTTCAACATCTCTCCACGAAGCTCCATTCCATCACAAGAGTATCTGACCGCGTGCCTATCGGGAAAGTATTCAAGAGCCCTAGTCGTGTAAATTCTGCCGCAGCTCTCGCAGACTGGAAAGTAAGGTAGAACCTCTGTATACTTCTCTTGTCCCAAAGTCTCCTTGATTATCTCTCCAACCCTAGCAGCGTTGCTCAGAATCTTGTCGATTTGAGAGTTGAATAGCCCCTCCTTGTAGGCCCGAGTTCCTGAGACACTCCTATACTTCACCCCCGTCTTGTCCAAGGCCTCCAACAACAATCCACTCATGTGGCTCCCATAGCTCTCGTGACAGCCAAAGGGATCAGGGACGCTGGAAACTGGAAATCCGATGTACTTTGATAGTGATTTTGGAAGACCAGCGGGGACTTTTCTAAGCCCGTCCATATCGTCTGAGAAGGCGATCAACTCGGCTCTCTTTCCAATGCTCTCGAGTGCGAGCTTGATACCGTAAGCGCGAGCTGCGTCGCTGTAGTTGCCGATATGCGGGACGCCAGACGCGCCCAATCCGCTCTCGACTCTTAAGAGATCTACTTGCCGGCCGAGTTTCAGTTCTCTCTCAACGATCTCGGAGGCCACCTTGTCTAACCAAGTGCCTCTTCCAATGATCTGAGGAGGTGCAAGTGCCAAGTTTTCCAGCCGTTATGAGAGACTTGCACTTGATAAACAATAAATTACTCAAGAGAGGATCAGTTGTAAAGTGGCGAATGGTTGTCGGTGACGCTTGAAGGATTCCGTCCCTCAAGCTATGTGACTAGCGAGACCGCCCGGCTACAAGAAACAGTCGGAAACGGCAAAGCCATCGCTGCGGTGTCCGGCGGCGTTGACAGCACTGTCGCGGCACTTGTCGCAAAAAGGGCGCTCGGGGAAAGACTACTCCCAGTTTTCATAGACACGGGATTCTTGCGGGCTGGAGAACCTGAGAACGTCAAGGCGAGGCTCGGGGACCCTTCGCTAGGATTGAAAGTTAAGCTAGTCAAGGCAGGGGGGCGTTTCTTGGAAGCCACAAAAGGCGAAGCAATGGCCGAAGAGAAAAGGAAGAAGTTTCGGGAGACATTCTATCAGGTCTTAGGAGAAGAAGCGCGAAAGGACGGTTGTGATTTCGTTGTTCAGGGGACTATTGCGCCGGACTGGATTGAAACGCAGGGCGGAATAAAGACTCAGCATAACATCCTGGAGCAGGTTGGGATCGATTCTCTGTCAAAGTATGGTTTTAGGGTCGTCGAACCTGTGTCAGAATTGTACAAGGATCAAGTTCGCGTTCTCGGACGACACTTAGATTTGCCAAGAGATATGTCTGAACGACAACCGTTTCCAGGTCCAGGGCTCTTAGTACGATGCATTGGAACTGTTTCGAAGAAAAAGCTGGACCTTCTCAAGTCATCGACAATGATCGTTGAGGAGAAGCTCGGCCCATTCAACTACGACCAGTATTTCGCTGGCGTCATTGAAAACAAGTTTGCGAAGGAGCCTGTCTACAAGAATTTGGACGAGACAGCGGCTGGGGCTCTTGGTCTTCCCAGCTCAGAGACTCGCGTTGACGTGTTCGAGGATCGAGTCACGGGGGTCAAGGGCGATACGAGGAGCTACGGCAGGTTAGCGGGAATAAGGATCCAAGAGGATAGCAGAGAAACCTACGGATGGCTTCCGGAGAAACTTCGCCTAGCCCAATCCAGCATCGTCGAGAAATTTGTTGAGGTGACACGCGTAGCAGTCCTGGTCAAGGAAAAGAGAGGAGGCCCCTCATTATCGGTCGTAGTTAGAGCGGTTTCGACTCGGGACTTTATGACAGCAGCGGTTGCTCAGGTTCCCTGGAAGATCCTGAAAGACATTGCAGAATCTATTCTCAAGGCTGGCGATTCGTCACGAGTCTACTACGACATTACGCCGAAACCGCCTGCGACCATAGAGTTCGAGTAGCCCTGACAACCATTCCCGTTGTCTACGTCAAAGGCCAGTACAATCACCTGATAGCTAGGAGACTCCAAGAGCTGGGAGTAGACTCCCACCTGATGCCTCCTTCTACTCCTCTGGAGAAGTTCGAGGCTATGAAGGCCGACGCGCTGGTTATGGGCGGAGGACCCCAGAGCGTCCGATCCCTCGATGCACTAAGCGATGAACTCAGAGACGCCTCGAATTTGATGACCAAGATCAAACTTCCAATGCTGTGCATCTGCGTGACCCACCAGCTCATGGCGACAACGTTCGGGGGCACAACAAACCTAGCGCGAAAGCCTGAATTTGGCCCAGTCGAGGTTTCAGTCTCAGACGAAGATACGATCTTGGCTGGTTTGAAGCCTTCATTTACAGCCTGGGAGTCTCACAATGACGAGATAGTTGCGGCGCCCCCCAGGTTCAAGGTACTCGCGAGTTCAGATAACTGCACTGTCCAAGCGATGAGGCATGAGAAGATGAACTTGTTCGGGGTGCAGTTCCACCCCGAGGTGTATCATACCCTCAAGGGTGCGGATGTCTTCAAGAATTTTCTGAAGGTAGTGGATGATTACAAACGTTCGTAGAGGGCTTTTTCAAACGGGGCTGATCTCTCAGGAGATTTTTCGAATAGTATTAGCTTAGCCCTTAGTCTTGTTTCGGCCTGTATATCGATTTCGTTGCACCTTTGTAGCCGGCGAGCCAGAATCCCAGGAACAGTTCAGCTACAGCGGCAACCCCGAAGCCCACCACACTCAATATGTTTCCCGCCGCCACGGCCAAGTACTCTTGAAAAGCGAGATAAGACCAGAATGTCAGTGTGCCTGTTTTGATTGCTGTGGATGCCAGGCTTGACGTCATGTTTGAACCTAGCCCGGCAGTCGTCATGGTTGACGCTAGAGCCGCCCTTCCCTCGTCCAGGGCAGAACCTGCGTCGGAGCGATAGGTTTCGAGCTGCGCGATCTCCTCCGGACTACGTTGTGTAGGATCGTTAGGTAGCTGTGACAAATAATGCTCGAAGAGCAGCCCAGCATTGATGATCTTTGCTGCAAGCTCGTCCAGGTTCGCGTTTTCTAGTTGAAGCCATACGTCGAGGAACGTATCTTCAATATCAGTAAACTGTATGACTCGCTGGTTCAGAAGGTTGATTTCTCTCTCCGACACATCCTTTCCGGTCCAGGCGGATTTGTTTTGAGTATCTACAGCCATTGTGACATCCGGTCAACACAGCACTCTGAAAGATAGATACATCATTTGTAACCTGACTGAGGCCGTGTCGGGTCTCTCGCCTGTCTGAGTCATACTATTTCCGTAAGTTTTAGCGAGGGGTAGCCCTTGTCAAAAGCAAATTCTATTCCATGCACATTGGTGAAGGGTTTGACGCCATATACGACCATTGTGTCGTTGATACTCTCAACCTTGAGATAGTAGTCTGCTGTTCTCAGGAATGCCTCTGTGATTTTGTTCGGGTCCGACGCTACGGCAAGCGTGACCGCACCGGCATCGCGCATCCTCGCGCCTATGTTTGCTAGACTTGGGAGCATTAGGTCGTCCCCATAGACCTGGACAAGTCTGTCGAAATCTATTGCAAGGATTATCGACGATGAGGCTGTCTCGAGCTCTTTCCAAATATTGCTGAAGAGGGTAAAGTCGTCCATTACTTTCCCATTTAACTGAACTCTCCAGTTTTTAGGAGGAAGATTTTGGTTGTACTCGGCGATCCGGACTCTCTGGTTCAGAGAATCGTCCCCTATCAGGGGCCTCAGGGATTCCGCGACGCTGTCCGAGCTAAGTGTGCTGAATGGGACGATGAAGGAGGACCCTCCTTGATTAATGAAATTGGCATTGATGATTCTGAGGAGAAGCCTCACCCCCATAGTGGGGACAGTATTGTTCACGTGTACCAAGATCGATGAGCCCCTCCTGATTCCCCCCTTGAGCATGGCATCGAGGTCGCGACTACCTGTTGAGAAGGAGGATTGCGTGTGAGGAACGGGCGAGAGGATGTTTGGTTTGGCGGAAGCATCGTTGTCGAATTTTGTGTTTGCTAGCAGATTGAACTTGCCCTTGTCCAGGGAGAAAAGGGCCCGATCTGATTTGACTCTGAGGCCCCGAAGCTTGTTTACAACGATCGTTCTCATCCGTCGACCGTCCAGTTCTGAAGATGAGAGCGTTACAATGCCATCGACCAGATTCGGCAGTTCACCAACGCGTCCGCCTTCACTCACTAGTACTACCCCTACTCTGTTGTCGTCGGGGTCCGATAGTATCGCAGACTCAATCATTCGTCGCCCATCCTCGCTTGTGTTCCTGAGGGCTCCTTCCCAACTGTCTATGACGATGAGACCTCTGAGCCTGGAACGCTTCAGGGTGAGAACTTTGTTGAAAACATCGTCCGCTTCAGACACTTGTATTTCGGCAGACCCTTCCATTGAGCTGTCGGGTGAGGTCATTTTTGAGAAAGGGTCGTGCATTTCGTGGATCCAAGGAAAGTGCTTCCGGAGCTTATTGGGAGGAATTCGGCTTGGCACGTAGAACCTAGCAGGCGGAACCACGGTGCTTCCCATGCGTGTTGCTTGCACCCTTTGCAAGAGCTCAAGCGCCAGCGTCGTCTTCCCGGCGCCCGGCGGTCCTTGGATTAGGAGAACGTTTCCTGCCGATTCCAAGAATTTCGAAATGAGATTAAGTATGCCATCGGCTCCGGCTCGCTTGGTTAGGACGGTCTCGCTTTCGTCGAATTGTTGAGTAGCGCTGGTTTGGTCCGGAGACTCGTCCTTGATCATCAAGAATCAGTTATCTGACCAGGGCACTCGTCATACCCACAAGAGTTCCGTAACTTGGAGTGACATTACCTAGTTAGACCGGAACCTACCCCGTTTCACCAGCTATGATTGTCCAGTTCCTAGAAATCGAGAGGAGTTCGATTCCAGGTCGACGAGGGATTCTCGGTCGACAAGGGCTACTCGTATCTTCTTCGCAAGCTCCTCGCTTGTTAGATCGAACAGAATAGGCCATCCATCCTGGGCATTAGTTATTGGGTGAATGACAATCCCCTCATCTTGAACCATCTTCATCTCGTCCTTCGCACTACGATAATTGGAGTCGGGGACTAGAAGGTCTGTAATCTTGACCTTTTCAGCCTTCAATATTCCCACTAGCTTCCCTGCTTCTCGACCCCTTCCACCGAGGCCTCCTACGGGTCCAACATCCATTTTCACACCTATTGTTCCAGTCATGACCTTTGACTGAATTATTGGAGTGTTGGAGAGTTCGGAGATCAACGCGTTAAGCATAGCATAGCCCGCGCTCGGGCCCGACACTCCTGCTCCCGGCGCTCCTTCTAGAATGCTTCTGATCTGGAAGTGCACGTGGTATTTGGAAAGGTCGACTCGGGTTCGGGACCAGAGCCATGACTTGACTGCTTCAACGGCATTCTCGGCGCTTTCTATCACGGAGTGATCTGGGACGAACGTCTGTCCCATGATCATGGAGCTTGCCTGCCCGGTTACGGACACGTGTCTCTCGCCTGAATTGGCGGGTCGAACATTGCACTGGATAGTCAATATCCCTCCCGAGCCCCTCTCGCTCGTGTAGAGACCGTACGTGACACCGGATAGGGGTTGGGAGAGGATGAGTGCCTCCGCAATTTCTCGATGCTCCTTGTCCTCTAGGGATTCGAGGCTGGATATTGCCTTCTGGAAGTGGAAGAGTCGTAGCTTGTAGTCGTTCTGGTTCACTTGTTCTCTGTTGAGTGTCGTTCCCTCCTGTTGATAGATGGCAAGAACCTCCTTCAGCCTATCAAGATCCTCCTGATACTTCGTGGTGATGTTGTTGACAGCTGACTCTGAAGCGCCTGCGTCAGTGATGCCTCTCGCAGCAGCAATCTCGGAGGCCCAGAGCCGGTGGGCTTCGGAGACTGTCTCTGCAACGCCCCGTGGGCTGAGTACGCGTTGTCTCCGGAACATCTTCGTTATCTTAACAGCGTCGACCTCGGGGTGAAGGTAAGGCTGCATCTTCCTAAGATGAATCGCAACAACTTCATTCCATTCGACATCGTTTAGTGGTGGGTGGATGTAGAAGATGTTTGGTTCGAACCTGTCCCTGGTAGCCTGGTCAATGAGTTGCTCCTTGTTTGAAGTCGCAATGACGACTACCCTATCTTCTGACCTGAGCTCGCTGAGTTCCGCCTTTACCTGCGCCAGTATCTTATTGCTGGAGGGATCGCCGCCCCAGAAGATAGCGTCAGCCTCATCGAGGAGCAGGATGCAAGGGCTCTTCTGGCGGACCATTCCGAAGAGGTCTTTGATCCTTTTCTCCGGATCTCCCATATAGTTTGCACCGCTCATCAATTCTCCTCCTCGTACTTTGATGAATCCTACGTTGTTCTCTGCAGCTGCGACCATTGCCAATAGCGTCTTTCCTGTGCCGGGAGGTCCGAGGAGGAAGAATCGTGGATTCGATTGATGGCCGAGTTCTCTCATTGAAGGATTGAAGGCGAGGGCAATGTGGTTGAGGACCTTATTCTTCACGTCGTGTAGGCCGCCAAGATCCTCCCGACTGACTTTTGGCTTCATCACGTAAACTGCATCAACAACTTCCTGCGACTTCTCCTGTTCAGAGTAGAGTTTCACGTTACGAGCCGCCCCGGCAAAATCCTCTATTCCCGCCGAAATTTTGGGAAGTTCGACAGTTCGGAGATCAGTCCTCGATTCCCTGATCCTCTCCCTCAACGGAGCCTCTTTCGACTTTCTGACTTCTCGAAAGATCTCTTGGATGTCGCTGGGGGTGAGAGAGGCTCGCCGTCTGATAGTGACTTCTCGCTCCATCAGATCGAGAAGGTCCTCAGCCTTGAGATTGACCCACCCTTCTCTTTTCAACGAGTCGTTCACAACCGCAAGAAGCATCTCGCGGGTCACGCCATCGTTCAAGCTGACTTTCGATAGTCTTCGGCGGATGTCTTCCCGGATTTTCTCGTACGCGTTGGTCGCCACGATTACCATTGTCCGAGATTTTCCGCTAACGATCTTGTCCAGCCAACGATTCAATTCGTCTTGTATTCTGGTATCCTCTATCTCAGCTCCTGTCTCTCCTCGAACCTTTCTGCCGAAGCTCTGGAACTCGTCGATATAGACTACCGAAGGAACGGAGCTTGCATAGTCGAGGAAGCGGCCCAATTGTCGAGTGCTCTTCCCGTAGAATTCAGAGTAGACATCTGACCCTTTCAGGATGACAGGTGTGACTAGGACCCCGCTCCTGTAGCCTTCCAGCAGCATCTCTCGGAGTGAGACCATTGTTAGGAAGGTCTTGCCTGTTCCGCTGTCTCCTGCTAGACAGACAGCTTTCGGGAGTTCCTCTTTGCCGAAGTACTTGGTCAGAGAGGGATGTCGGAGTACGTGTAGTCTGAAGGAGTCGAGTAGGAGGTTGAATTCTCTGTCTCGACCGATCAGGTTTGAGGGAGAAAACTTGTCGGGCGGATATTCCCGGTCTAGGCGTTCCTGGATCTTTCGGAATCGCCTGGGTGATACTCTCGCTTTGCTCCATCTACCGTAGGACTTGTCGATTGATCGGAGTGGTATGAGGAAGACTCGTCTCAGCCATGGTCTGCGGTCCCACCAGGGCCGTACTGAGCCGAAGAGGAATTCGGAGAGTTGATCGTCGTTTGACGCCACCCGTCGCTGGTTCTTCAAGACCCTAGTCCTCCATCATCGGTTTTAGGTCGAGGAACTTGTCTAGTCCCTCGCGAGCGAGGTAGATGATCAGTCCGAGTACGGCGACGAAGAAGAGCGAGAACAGGTCGACTAAGGGGAAGAGGTTGAGGGTGACGAAGAATAGATACTGTGCTACTGTGATGATTACGGTCTCGCCCAGCATCAGGGCGAGGCTTACGATGAAACCAGCGAGCAGTGTTCGAAACCCGACATCGATCCACATGTAGATTCTGTTTCCACGGTCTAGAGGCGGCAAGTGGCCCTCGATTCTTCTCTTCTCATCCTCGAACTTTATCCAACGGTAGCCCACGAATGCGAACTGCGCCCCTAGTATCGTGTAGAGCACCTTGATCCAGAGAGGGAAGGCGTTGCCGAACTGGCTGAACCAGCCGAAGAACGAAGACCAGCTTAGAGGCACGCCTCCCCCACTGTTTGGCGCAGGCTGGAAGTCTGCGAATATTGTAAGATTCAGGTCTCCGGCCGACACGTAGTATGAGGTGTACAGGTTGTTCGAGCCGGCGATAGGATCGTTGATTATGATTGAGGTGTTGTAATTGCTCGGGTATGAGAGCCAGATGTTCAGCGTATAGAGCTGAGTTGAGTTTGCTGTCAGGGTGAAGATCTTGGATGGATAATTTACGTTGGAGACGTTTGCGGCTGTGAGGTTGCCTCTTACAAAGACAGATTTGATCGCTTGCTGGCTGGAGCTCACAACGAGCTTGTTTCCTGCAAAGAGGCTAACGTTCTCTTGAGGACTGGGTGCTGCTGCAGATCCAGAGCTGACGACAGATGCAAGCAGTATCAGAGCAAGGGCTACCAGTGTCCATCTTCCTTTGTTCAACCATCCGATCACGCGTTTCTCTTGACCGTGAAATCTCTGCGGACCGTGCACTCAACGCACGCTGTTCACGGATTGCGGTTCAGGTATAGACTAAGGTCCCGTAACTCTAGCGGAAATGATACGGTTACGCGAGCCGGCGAGTTTTTAACCAGTCAACATTGATCCTGCGGCCACGTGTTGGCCGTGGCCTCAGGCACTCCCACCTACAAGCGCATGTTTCTCCGCTGGGAGATTCTGCGAGGCTGGATGCCTGCAATCGTCTTCGCGGCTATTTCCGTCGCTATCGAGCTGCTCTACTTCGACTACATGGTGGGACGCGGCATGTTGGATGAAGCATTCAGCATCCCAATCGGAGCGGTAAAGATCCCCCTCTCCATCGCGCTGTTCTTCTCCTTGGCGAACGCTATTGTCCTCCTCACGCTCTGGATGACCGTCTTCGAGAACACTGCATTCGTAATGGCGGGTCCTGATCGACGAGTGCGCCGAATACTCTATCCTCTAAGAATGGTAAAAGCGGCAGCCATTGTCCTTACGCCGTTCACCATTGTCCTCTTCACGCCGTACATCGTTGAGTCGAGCTGGTTCATCAGCGCGGTAGCTTCAGCATCAAACTCAGTTCCCTCGTTGAGGCAGACGGCGGTCAACTTCTACACATGGTCATTCGGAGTAGCCAGAATGGATTACTCAGTCAAGTTCGTCGTGTCCCAGCTTTCAGCTGCCTTTTCTTCAACCGTGGTCTCAGGGTTGCTCCTCTGGAGAGTAAAAGGAACGAGGAATCTTATGCTGGCTCTCAGAAGGAAGAAGTAGACTAGCGAGATATCAGAATCTCGGCTATTCTGCTCAGGATGCTGAGCGAGTCCTCTTCCATAGCGCTGAGCTGGGAATCGCTCGGCAGCTTGGCCACTCCCCTCCCATACGTGACGAGCTTGGTCTTGACGCCGGAATTCGCCAGAAGGGATCTCGTGCGCAACAGATCGTTTACGGCCGATGTGGTGACTAGTGGGATCGCGAGCACGTCTGGTTTGAGGCTCTTGACGTTTCGTACAACCTCTTCTGGAGAGAGCTCTTCGCCCCCGTCGAGCGCGGAGAATCCTCCCATCTCCAGCATGGTCAGGAGAAGGGTCTTGTCGAATCTGTGAGGGTCTCCGTGCAGAGACGTTACCATCACCTTGCCGGAGATTCTTCGCTGTTCTACCTTGATTCCTGGTCTTATCGCGTTGAGGGCGCTCTCTGCCGCCCGTTCGCAACTCTCAACTTGCTGGACTGTATATCTCTCGACTTCATGTAGATCTGCCACGATGTTCATTGTCTCGGAGATAGCGTCCACGATATCGTTTGTCGCTGATCTACCACCGACGATCTCTGTTGCGATGCGCGCTGACTCTTGATCTTCGCCCTTGAGGATCATCTCTGTCAGCCGCTTTGACGGTTCGTCGATCGTCGAGGTCTCGTCAGTAGTCATAGAAGCCCTTCCCGGTCTTCCGGCCTAGCCTTCCCTCTTTAACCATCTTCTCGAGTAGAGGGGTCGGTCTGAAGCATGCGCCGTATTCGTTCTCCAGGACCTTGAGGGTCTGATAGACGACGTCGACGCCGATGAAATCTGATAGTTGTAGAGGACCCATGGGGTGGTTTGTTCCAAGCATGAATGCCTTGTCAATGTCCTCCTTCGACGCGACACCTCCTTCGAGGAGTTTGAT
>Ga0209807_1001294_pt1 | contig 11857 bp, 10 predicted proteins | sample GraSoiAngelo_154_FD_186168 | JGI IMG/M metagenome (GOLD analysis project Ga0209807, IMG submission 186168) | Grasslands soil microbial communities from the Angelo Coastal Reserve, California, USA - 14_1009_13_20cm (SPAdes) (version 2) | ecosystem: Environmental > Terrestrial > Soil > Grasslands ... | reverse complement strand
CCTGCAGGAGGGCCGCAAGGTAAAGGAATATGCGAAGGCCGTGGCCGTTGATGAAGAGAGCGGACCCCTTTTCGCAGAGCGCAGCCCGGTAGTCGGCGATGCACCAAATATTCCCGTGCCTCCATTCTGGGGCGTGCGCGTGAAAAAAGATTACGATCTGCGCGAACTGTTTGGCTACATAAACGACACGGCGCTATTCAAAAATCAGTGGCAATTGAAAACTGCGTCGCAAGAAGACTACCTACGGCTGGTGGAGCAGAAATTTCGGCCAATCAAGGAGCAGTTGGAAGAAGAAGTAATCGCGAGCGGGATTTTCCAGCCGCAAGTAGTTTGGGGGTACTTTCCCTGCCAGAGCGAAGGGAATGATGTGATCGTCTATGAACCCGCGGCCCCTGGCAGTAAACACTTAGGGACGGCCGCCCCCGGCCGTCCGGCCGAGCGAAGCTTGGCGGATTCCCCTGGCACGAGCGAGGACGCCCGCGCCTACAAAGAAATCGTGCGCTTTACTTTTCCGCGGCAAAAAGAAGGCCGCAGGCTTTGCATATCAGATTTCTTTGCCTCGAAATCATCTGGCAAGATTGATGTGATCGGGCTTTCTCTTGTGACGATGGGAGCGAAAGCGTCACAAGAAACGCAGCGGCTATTTGAGGGCGGCGAGTACACTCGGTACCTCTACCTTCACGGCTTGAGCGTGGAAACCGCCGAAGCTCTGGCGGAATATCACCACAAGCTAATGCGAGAAGAGTTGGGCATTGCCGCAGACGACTCGCCGCACATCCGCGATCTGTTTCACCAGAAATATCGTGGATCACGTTATTCGTTCGGCTATCCTGCCTGCCCCAACCTGGAAGACCAGACCAAACTCTTTGCCTTGCTCCGTCCCGAAGAAAACGTCGGCGTGCGCCTGACTAGCGCGTTCTTACTGGAGCCGGAGCAATCGACCTCGGCGATTGTCGTTCACCATCCGGCGGCGAAGTATTTTATGGCGTAACTCTCCGCCGATTAAGTCCAAAGTTGTTGTGTGTGTCTTGCGAATATGTTATTAGAACGGGTGCACGTCGAAAGCTGTGAGTATGCGAGTACTCGATCTGGGTTGCGGTGACGGACACGATTTACTTGCCTGGAACGTAGTTTCCACTGATGATGTTACGGGAGTGGATATAAATGGCGCACGGGTCGCTGCCGCGCGAGAGCGCTTTCCCGGCCGCACCTATTGGCAAGCCGCCGGTGAATCCCTGCCATTCGCCGATGGCAGTTTTGACCGCGTAATCTCAAACGCTGGTGTGCCATACATGGACATCGCCAAAGCCTTTACGGAAGCCCATCGCGTGTTACTGCCGGGCGGCAGGCTCTCGATAAGTGTTCATCGCTGGAATTTCACCATGACGGAATTGCGCAATTGTTTTCCAAAACCTATTCCCACGCTGTTTCGGCTGTACGTAATTGCGAACGGAATCATTTTCTATTGTACCGGCCGCACGGTGAGATCATTCACGGGCATGACAGAATCGTTTCAGACGAAACGAGGACTGAGAATTGCGTTGTGCCGCGCTGGCTTCGAAAATATCTCATTTAGCGAATGGGCAGATGGGAGGCTCGTTGTGGAAGCAAGCAAAAGGAAGCGAGCTGGCCAAGTCGCAGGTGTTGCGACAGCAGCGTAATTGGCACTGTCGTTACCCTGACGTTTCACTGTCCGCGACAACATTTGAAGGCGCACTTCAACTCCTGACGCGTCCAAATTGCAACACCATGATTTCTTCATCCACATACTTACCTCCGACCTTTAGCGCGTGCGGTTCACATCCACAGGTCTGAAATCCTAACGATTGGTACAGGTGCTTGGCGGCGGAATTCTCAGTGCCGACTCTGACAAGAATTTGCTTAATTCCAGGCAGGGATTCGGCTTGACGAAGGATTTCGGCAAGCAGGCCTCGCCCTAAACCTTCCTGGCGATGCTCTTTGCTTACATAGACGCCCCAGATAGTTCCGTTGTGGGCCGTCTTGGCATGCTTGTGGCGATAGAAGCCGGCGAGACCTGCCAGGAGCCTGTTGACGAATGCCCCGATAACGAAATTGTCGGTGTCAGACTTGGCGAGATTCCTGGCCGCTTGCTCAATCCCAGCGCGCTTGAACTCCTCCGCGGATTCGGTGAAGGCCTCTGGCTCATGCTCCAAGCCTTGGAGCCGTAGACGGAAAAATGCATCCGCATCTTGTTCGGTAAGACGGCGAATTTGTACGGCATCGGCGGACACGATTGAGAAACAAATACCAGCAGCGTAGAGCCTACTCGCCCGCCGCGCCCGCGTCCTGGCGAAGAGCGCGCAGATCAATCCCAAGCTGCTCGGCTTTCTTGTAAAAGTGGCTGCGCTCCAGGCCGAGTGCCTTCGACGCATTGGTGATGTGGTAGTGATGGCGCTTGAGTTCGGCCAGGATCACGTCGCGCTCGAAGCCCTGGACGCGCTCGGCGAGCGGACCGGAGCCGCCGCTGGCGAAGCGTTCGCCGGAAGCGGGCGGCAGAGCAGATTCGACGGTTTCTGGCGTAACCTCGCCGTCTGACGAGAGCAGGAGCAAACGTTCCACTACGTTGCGCAGTTCGCGGACATTTCCCGGCCACGCATGCTCTTGCAGAGACCGGACTGCCTCAGGCGAGAACGGAATCGGTTTCCAATTATTCTGAGCGCAAACTTGGCGGGCGAAATGTTCGATAAGCGAAGCAATATCTTCGCGGCGCTCGCGCAATGGCGGCAATGCTAATGGAAAGACGTAAACGCGATGAAAAAGGTCCTGGCGAAATTTGCCGTCGCGGACCAGCATTTCGAGATCACGGTGTGTGGCTACGATGACCCGCACATTTACGGGAATCGCTTTATCGCCGCCAATCCGCTCGACTTCACCTTCCTCCAGCACCCGTAGCAATTTCGCCTGCATGGGCAGAGGCATGTCGCCGATTTCATCCAGGAAAATAGTTCCACCTTCTGCTTGTTCGAATTTTCCGACATGCCGACCAGCGGCTCCAGTGAACGATCCTTTTTCGTGACCGAAAAGCTCGGATTCGATCAGCTCCGCCGGAACTGCTGCGCAATTCAGCGTGATGAATGGGCCAGCCGCGCGCGGGCTACGCTCATGGAGCGTGCGGGCGACAAGTTCTTTCCCGGTTCCGGTCTCTCCAAGAATGCAGACGCGCGTTTCACTCGCAGCCACGCGCTCCACTTTCGCCATGATTTTCTTCATGGTTTCGCCGGTCCAAATGATCTCGTGCTTACCAAGGCGCTGGCGGAGGTGGCGGTTCTCGGATTCCAGACGCTGGAGTTTGAGCGCGTTTTCGACCCTGAGAAGAAGCTTGTCGGTGGAGATTGGTTTTTCCAGAAAATCAAGAGCGCCCAGCTTGGTTGCGCGAACCGCCATCTCAATATGCGCTTGGCCGGACATCATCACTACTGGCGTAGCAACCTCCTGCGATTTGAGATCAGCCAAGAGCGAAAGGCCGTCTTTGCCAGGCATGACCACATCGGAGAGAATCAAATCGAAATGCTGCGAGCGGGCCAGGTCGAAAGCTTTGGCCGCGTTATCGCAAACCGTCGCTTCATGACCAGCAAGGCGAAACGCGCGAGCGAGCGAAGCCAGAGTGTTCGCCTCATCGTCGACGATCAGTAGATGTGCTTTTTGCGGCACAGTCACTCTCCTCAAATTGACGCGCTAATCGCGTCGCTTGCCCTCGCAGCAGACAGTCTCTCAAGATTTCTTGGAAGCTCGATCAGAAACGTCGCACCCTTTCCCGGCTCGCTCTGCACGCTGATTCTACCGCCATGGTCGCTGACAATGGATTGCACAATCGCCAGCCCGAGGCCGGTGCCGTGCGCTTTGCTGGTGTAATAAGGCGTAAAAAGGCGTTGGCGTTCTTCCGCGGTCAAACCCGAGCCGGTGTCGGCGACTTCAACGAACACACGGTCGCCATCCTGGCGTGTGCGTAATGTGAGCGTCCCGCCCTTGGGCATCGCATCCATCGCGTTTAGAACCAGATTGGACAGCGCACGATGCAGGAGTTCGGAATCAGCGGCGATCGGGTCCAGGGAGTTCGCCAACTCAAGTTTGGATTCTATCGGAGCATGCTCCCGTGATCGAAGCTGCGCCTGAAACAAGCGAGCGACATTCTGCACCACCTCATTCATCTTTATGGGCTGAAATTGCGGCTGCGGCATTTTGGAAAATTCGCTGAAGCGCGAAATGATCGTTTTCAGATTTGCAATTTCTGCCAGCAGCGTTGCCGAGCTCTCCTGGAACATCTCGTCGAAAACTGCGGGACTTTGATCGCGCGCTCGGACCAGATTTTCGGCCGTCAACTGCAAAGGAAACAATGGATTTTTCAGTTCATGCGCCAAACGCCGAGCCAGCTCGCGCCAGGCGGCGACGCGTTCAGCCTGCAGCAATTGCTCCTTTTGCGAAAGCAACTCGCGAGTCATACGATTGAATGATTCGGCGAGGGCGCCAAGTTCGTCGGCGGACGTGACCGGAACTTGCGCGTTCCAGTTGCCATCCGCAACTTCATGCGCTGCTGCTGCGAGTTGCTCGACGGGGCGGGTCACACGAGCGGCGGCCCATCCGCTAAAAAGAACTGCCAGCAAAATTCCCGCCGCCGCAGAAATAAGCGCGGCGGAACGAATGTGCTGCTGCAGTTCGATATAGGGCTTGCGGGAGTTGCCGACCACAAGAATGCCTAATAGCTGATTGTCCAACCCAAAAAGTGGAATCGCGTTGATGGCCTCTTCGTCGCTGGATTCAGAGGACCACTGAACAAGCTCCGAAGCCTCCTGATGCTGATGCCGAACCTGCTCGATCAGCGGCGCGATCCGCTCAGGTTGCGGAACCGTGGCGGAAGCGCTAATCAAAAGCTGAGGAGAAAAGTTGCCTCCGAGATTCTGATAGAACATCGCGCGCATTCCTGCCGGCAACCCGAGGCTGCCGAGAAAGTTTTTATCAACCCGCCTGCCACCTACGACGTAGAGCGGCTGATCGCCCACCTTGACTTGCCGGACAGCAGACAGCCCCAGCGCTGCGCCTTCCGGCAGTTCTTCCTGGCGGAGAAATGCTTCCTTGGGAACGGAAGATGGCAGAGTGTTTTCTTTGTAGCCGAACTTTGCCGGCCATTGAGCGGAAGAGATGATCGTGCCCTGAGAATTCACAAACTCGAGAAAATCCAGCCGTTGGCTTTCGGCTAGAGATTTTGCCTCATTCAGATAAGCACCGTAGTCCGGCGTGCTGCGAGTGACGGCCAGTGCCATGCGGGTTGCGCTGTCGCTATGTGCGATGGCTTCCAGACGTTGAGCGACCTCTTCTCCCCGCCGGCTAAACTCATCCCGGAATTGCGCTACGAGCGTGGCTGTCCGCTCTCGATCCGCGCGTTCAAAGGCTCGCCGCGTGGAAACGGAAACAATCCAGGTCACGGCCGTAATCGAGAAGCAGACCGTAAAGCCGAAGACAATTAAGAGCCGCCGGCGGAAGCTCATGGCTTCTCCATTGCAAGCCACACATCTTGCGGGCGCCAGTTTCCAGTAGGGCCTACAGTCCAGTTCTTCACAGAGGCAGCCGCCGCTGTTGTGGTTCTCAAGTGTAGAAGTGGAATGACTCGCTTAGTTTCAAGCAGCAAACTCTCCGCCGCATATAGATCGGAAGACGCATCACTCGCAAACTTCGGCTGAGGCAGTTTCAAGATCCCGCCAAGTTTAGTTAATGATAATGCCGGGTCCAGCAATGCAAGCGGGATACGGATCAGCCGCAAATCGGATGTCGCGCCATTCGTAAGCTGCACGGAAAGTCCGGCGTCGCGGGCATTCAACGCGATTCTCTCCGCAACCACGCGCGCCAACGCGTCATTTGCGTCGTAGCCCAAGCTCCACGAGGGCGCGTAGCGGATCTCACCGCGCAGTTGCCGGGCACGTGAGAGGTCTGCCTCGATTGGAAAAAGAAATCCGTAACCCGTCATCCAATCCGGCAGCAGCGCCCCCGTGGGTTCGGCAGCGCCCTGCAAGAGAACGTTATTCATGGAAACGCGATCGATGCTGAGCGCCAACACCTGCCGCTGGCGCGCCTCATCAGGGGTTTGGGGATCGCGAGAAGAGACCAGCGCCATCAGCTCGAATGGCGCGGAGCTTCGCGCTGCGCGTCCCTCCATGGCTGCACGATGCGCCTGCTCGGGAGCGATCTCAATTACGTCTGCTATGCCCAGATCAAGCTCGATCAACTGTTCGCGAGAATTCCTGCCCATCTCAATCGCAATCGAGTCCAGAAACACGCGCCCGCGCCAGTAGTCATCGCGAGCAGAAAGCTCAAGCTGCTTGCTCGGATCCCAATGGCTGATTGCGAACGGACCGCTGCCCAGCAGCTTACCGCCTTCGCGTTTGGCGATTCCATTTCGTGGCAGCGCTAGTTCGACCGGTAAGTGTGGATTCGGGGAATCGCACTCGACGACTACCGCATTTCCGCTGGAGAAAACCTTCCAGTTTGGATTTACCGTACGCAGAGAAGCGGTCGCTACATCCGAGTTCAATGCCGTCCCGTCGGAGAACGTAATCCCCGGGCGAAGATAGAAATGCCAGCGTTGATTTCCACGTTCGGGCTCCCAGGACGTCGCAAGCGCCGGCTGAAGGGTTCCACGATTATCCACATTAACGAGAGTATCGAACATTAGGCGCGAAAGATTGCGGCGAGTGAGTGAGTCGGGCTGGGTTGAGTCCGCAGGATCGAGCGACGTTAGTGCGCTCTGCACTGCTATGCGCAAGGTCCCGCCGTAGTGTGGACGCGTAGCGGCCATCGAGCCCGTGGCGATCAGCAGGCTAGTGGCTGCAATCAATGCTGAGGCGGAACGCTTCATATCTTCCTGAATTCTGCACAATAGCAATCGCGGTGGCGCCATTCGATTCCGTCCAGAGTGCGCTAACCGCGCCATCGAAATCGAGCGGCTGGCTTGCCGCAACCGGCTCACGATCGGGAAACTCGTAAGTGCGAATCGAGTCGTTCGATTCGCTGCCGCTGCGAGTTGCTATGATCTGCCAACCCGATCCGCAATTGCTCCGCAGAGCTGCGATGTCGCTGCCCCAACCCAGCTTTCCCGCACTCTGATCCGTGATGCCATCCAACAGATGCACCTGGCCATCCACCGTCGTAAATAGCCACAAGACATACTTGTCACGTGGCACAGGGACGGCTGAATAAAATGCCGGCGTTGCCTTTTGCTTTCCAATACCCGGTGTCAATGCGCCAGTAAAATAATTTCGCGCCGGGGCAAAGAAAGCATTCAGAACGAATTGCTCTGTTCCCAGCGGCCAGGGATCATCACTTTCGTAGCAAGTTAGTGCGAGCGGCGGCTTTGCGGTGCTGCTGCAGAAAAGGCCGGGAACGAAGGCATCGAAAAGATGATCCTTGCGAAGCACCAGCCGGCCTCGCAGATCACGTGGCCACGGGTGTGAATGACTCACAGGCAAGGATTGCTCCGGCTCCCAGCGCGTGTCCTGGAGCTTATATATGTTGACACCGTTGCCGTCTAAGACGGCCATGTGCGCTGGATTGCCGTCAATAACGGCAACATCGAGAATGCGATCTGGCTGCGACCAGAGCAGCACTTTGTGGATGACAAGTGCGGTCGCTTCATGTGTTGTAAGTTGCGTTTCGGGCCGGGGAAGGGAAACCATCACCACGGCAGATTCGTTGGAGCTCTGATGAATTTCCGCAACCCAGATGTAGTTTTGCAGGGCTTCGGAGAACGTGACCTTTACGTTTGCGGCAGCTTGCTCTGCATTTGCAGAGCGCACGCCGCGGTTAGCCAGCGCAGTCAGAAGGCCGCGCCGGATGTCATCAGATTGCACGCGAGTGAGAGAGGAGCGATTGACGAAATCAATGAAGGCGGTTCCGGGTCCGGTTACCGAGGCAATTTTTGCCGCCAGTTGCTCTTCAGCCGAGGCCCAGTTTTCAGCCCCTGTGGCGTTGGCGGCCAACAGAAGCATGAGGGACAAGGAGCACGCAACGCGCGCAAAGCGTGATCTCGACGTTGGCATCTGCGGGATGCGCGCATTATAAATCGCGCTGTGCTTTTCGTTTGCCATAGCGCTCTGTACTGATTGGAGTCATGCTGCGGGTTGCGCTCGTCCTCAAATTGTCAAAAGTAGATTCCTCGCTTTGCTCGAAATGACAAGTTTGTCATGTGCTCGTATGCGTTCGGCCGGGACTCTTCCGCAGGCCGCCCCCAATAGCTCACTTTTCTGGCGGGTCTTGCGCCTCCTCTGCCTGGCTGGTGCGGTTCGCCATGTTCATGCTGCGAAGCACGTCATTGGCGAAGAAGAATTTTCCGTCTGCCGGCACCATCATGATTTGCAATTTATCGGAGAGCTTCTCGGCGACGATTTTGTTGATCAGCAGCGGATTTTGCTTGAGAATCGCCCCCTCTTTGCTCATCCGCTCCGCATCGGCCACGGAGGTCACGCGAATGCGGTCGGCCTCGGCTTCGGCCAGCAGCTTACGGCGCTCATTCTCGGCTTTGCTGTCGATCACTTTGGCTTCAGCCATCGCTTCTGCATTTTTGACCGTGGCTTCCTTGCGAGCCTCGGCCTCGAGTTTCGACTGTTCAATTTGTTTCTGCTTCAGCGGCAAGGTGTACTGCATGGCATCGGCTTCGCCTTTGGCTTCAAGAACGCGAACCTGGGCCTGGCCTTCGGCCTGCTTCACTTGCTGAGCCTTTGCGGCTTCGGCCTCCAGTTCCGATAGCCTCACCTGTTTTTCCTGGATTTCGGTTTGCACGCCCATCTGGTCGTTTTCTTGTTCCTTGAGCAGCAGGTTCTCCAGCCCCTTTGCATATTCTGGCGGAAGCTGAATATCGCGCAGCATGACTTCCTTCACGACGATCCCATCAGCAGCGAGTTTCTGCGTGATGGCTCCGGCAGCCCGCTTGCGCACTTCTTCGCGCTTGGCTGCAAATACATCACGCACGGTGTAATTCGGAACCAGTTCGCGCCATACGCTAGCTACAACCGCGGGAACAATTTCCTTTTCCACCGGCTGCGGCAGGTTCGCCTGAATGTAGTCGAGATGCTTTGGGTCGAGGCGGTAGCGAACGGTGATCGCCAGACCGAGAATGAGTCCTTCTTTGGCTTGAACATTTAGTGGCTCGGTTTTGCGAGCGGCAGCGGCTTTGCCATCTTCCAGTTCGCCCGTTGTGAATAATTGATCGCGAGTATCAAACAACGCGACATTCTCAGCCAGTGGAGTTATGAAGTGCGCGCCGGGATAAAGCGTTCCGGGCAGCGTGCCTTTAGTTTGACTAATCCGAACACCGGCCATTCCGCTGGGGACCACGACAATTCCTGCCGCGATCAACAGTGGTCCCCAGGCAAGAAGCGCCAGAGCCAGACTGGCGCGCCAGCGAATGTGCGGAGCCGGAACTGGCGTCGCTTCCGGTATCGCCTGTGCCTGGCGATGTTTGATCTCGAGATAGAAGTCGTAAACGAGAATTCCAGCAGCGATGACGATCATGGCAATGCCGGTCGAGGTAAGCAAATATTTCAGGAACAGCATAAGTTCTCCTTTTTCACGTTAGCGCGTGCGCCCGGATTTGACCGCGACCGCCTGACGGGCAAAGATCAGGCGGAAGACTTTGCCGAAGATCAGCTCTTCAACCAGTAATGCGACGGCCAGAGAGAAAGCCATTCCGGCGATAATTGCAATAGCTGTGATTGCGAGTTCCATGAGTTCCTCCGATCCACAACCTTTACTGCCCTTCGCCTACACCTGTTGCGGCTGGGGTTTGCTCCTGGGCAATTAATTCTGCTCCACCGAAAATCTGGGCAACTTCGTCATCGCGCTCGGCGCGGATTTGCACCGTGTCACCTACGCTGACCATGCGAAAGAGTTGTTCCATGTCGCGATTGCGAGGCGAATGCAGCCATGCGAGACAGCTTTGCCGACCGAGGTCGGTTCATTGGTTCCGTGAATTCCGTAACCCTTGCGGTTCAACCCAAGCCACCGCGTGCCGATGGGGTTGCTGGCTCCGGCAGGGATCACAAAGCCAGGGTGGTAATAAGTTGGATTGGCGATGCGATTGACGATTTTGAATTCGCCGCGGGGACTTGGGCTAACCGATGCGCCGACCGCAACCGGAAAAGTGCGAATGATTTTTCCGTCTTCAAGAACCGCCAGCTTGCGATCTGGAATGCTGACCACTACTTGCCGGATGGGTCGAACGGCCCCGAGATCCTGAGCCACGAGTGTTGACGAAAGCGTAGCGGCCAGGAGCAAGGTCGCGGTTCGGATTCCGTTCTGGGCTTTCATCGTTCTGCCTCGCTGTGCTGCGCGTATACGAGAAGGCAGACCGAGAGCCAAAGCCTATGCTGTTGATAAAGTGTGGCTTAGAATGACCGGCGGTGGGCGGGTTCGTGGGAGATTAGGGACGTTGTGTCAGTGGGGCCACAGTTAGAGAGACTTAAGGCTCAGATGCCCGGTGTCGCGTCCCAAAACTTGACGCCATAGTTTAGAGGCGATTTGAAAGGGCGCGCCTTCAGGTGCGCCGTAAGTTCCGCCAGAGAAATGACGGCTTTTAGCCGCTGAGGTGAACTGGCCGACCTCACAATTAGCCTAGGAACTTATACCGCGACGGTGCTGATGAAGGACTCGAGCGCGAAGCGGAACGCCGCAGCAGACTGGGGCTTTCCCCAATTCCCGACAGACCCTCGCTGTCCTACTTTCTTATCCTCCTGCTTGTGACCTTACAAGCCATAGCGTGGATTGCCGTTGCAGTCTTTGTCTTGACACCGGTCGCCGGCGGCCATTGACATCCGTCTACGCCCGCACTATCGTGACGCACCAGCCAGCATGAACATCGTCAAAGCAACCCGGCGGTTCGAGGAATGGCTGCGCCGGCGCACGGCTATTGTTGAACCTGATCTGCGGGCCAAGCACAAGCACATGGCCGAAGCTGCATTTCCGTTTCTTCGCGCGACCTTTTATCGCTGGATACAAATCTGGCCCGAGTTTTGTCCGGATCTGGCCAAAGCCCCCAAGGCGCTTGCGGTTGGCGATCTGCACATTGAAAACTTTGGAACCTGGCGTGACGCTGAAGGCCGACTAGTTTGGGGCATAAACGATTTCGATGAAGCCACTGAACTGCCCTATACAGTGGATTTAGTGCGACTGGCGACTAGCGCCATCCTGGCCGCCGACGAAGGGCACCTTGCTCTGAAGCCGAAAGCGGCGTGCGAGGCAATCCTCGATGGCTACGGAAAGTCCCTCGCGGAAGACGGCGGAGCGTTCGTGCTGGAAGAAGAGCACAAGTGGCTGCGGCAACTCGCCATGAACGAGTTGCGCGATCCGGTGCCGTTTTGGAAGAAGATGGATGCATTGCCAGAGGTGAAGTCGGATATTCCTGCGAGCGCGCGCGAAGCTCTCGAACACTTGCTTGGGGAGCAGACTCTCAATTATCGAGTAGTCCGCCGCGTGGCTGGCTTGGGAAGCCTTGGGCATGTTCGGCTGGTCGCACTCACCGAATGCCATGGTGGCAAGATCGCGCGTGAGGCTAGGCCTTGGTGGCGTCTTCTGTTTATTGGGCAAATGAATGCGAGGGGCCGACGGAAATTCTGTATCAGGCGATCATCAGCCATGCAGTACGAGCGCCCGATCCTTTTGTGCAGTTACGGGGACGATGGATTGTGCGGCGGCTCTCGCCGCACTGCTCCCGAATTGAGCTCGATCTCTTGCCAAAGAGTCGGGATGAATGCCGCCTGTTGTTCGCTATGGGATGGGAAACGGCGAACGTCCATCTCGGCACCCGCGGTGCGCTAAAGCAAGTCCGACACCATCTAAAGACGCTGACTCGCCG
>Ga0209807_1001291_pt1 | contig 11863 bp, 11 predicted proteins | sample GraSoiAngelo_154_FD_186168 | JGI IMG/M metagenome (GOLD analysis project Ga0209807, IMG submission 186168) | Grasslands soil microbial communities from the Angelo Coastal Reserve, California, USA - 14_1009_13_20cm (SPAdes) (version 2) | ecosystem: Environmental > Terrestrial > Soil > Grasslands ... | reverse complement strand
TCGCGGCTGATGGCTGACACCGCAACATCCTACAAATTATCCACTGTCCGGCATAACGGCGGATGGATCTGTGTTCCCCGTGAAGTACTAGGAAATAAACGCTGACAATTTCGTCAAGGCGGTTGGACTTGGGGCTGTGTCTCAGCCGTGGATTCCAGCGGGCGAACGATCCGGATTGCAGACGCACAGCGCGGGGATGGGGAGGCGTTTCGTTGTGCGCGCGGATGAGAAGTTGACGGCGTTTCTGGAATTGGAAGCAGCGATTCGCGGCTAAACTTGATTCGCGAACGCTGTAATAATTTGGCGCGCAATCGTTCGAGCTTCGTTGAGTTCAGCTGCGGTCGCGTGACGTAGTTCAGAATGCTTACCGCGGTGCCGTCCTTCTTCCAATGGCGCTTCATTCGCGAGATAACCGAGTCGGGCCCAGTCTGTTTTTGTAATTCGCAACTTTGTGGAGTAATTCCAAGCCAGCTTTTCTTTTGCCTGAAGGATCTCGGTTAGTTGCCGCGGCGTTCGCGAAAGAAATCCTGCAAGATTGCAGCGCATTGTTTTTGCAAAACACCGGATGTAATTTCACAGCGGTGATTCAATCCGGGAATCTGAAGAAGGTTCATCATGCTTCCCGCTGCTCCAGCAGAGAGATCATGGCAGCCGAAAATGACGCGCCGGATCCGCGTGTGCAGAAGCGCACCAGCGCACATTGCGCACGGCTCTTTAGTCACATAAAGATCGCAATCAGTCAGACGCCAATCACCAACGGCCGCTTCTGCCTCTGTTAGCGCGAGCATTTCCGCGTGCGCAGTCGCATCCTTGAGCAACTCGACTTGGTTATGAGCGCGCGCAATGATTTTGCCGTCGCGCACAATCACTGCGCCCACCGGCACCTCGCCAGCCGCGGACGCTTTCTGGGCTTGTCGCAATGATTCACGCATGAAATGTTCGTCGGGCAGCGGCTCGAGCATCTCTAACGTGTAGCCACGGCCCTGTGACCGTCCAACGCATAACCAACGTCGTTTGACCGGCACACGCCGGTGGCTACAGAGGAAGCACGCTTGCCCTGAAAAGTTCTTCCGCGTATTAGGAACTGCCCATGCATGACAACATCGAATCGCATCTGGTCGAAAAACGCGTTTTCAAGCCGCCACCGGCTTTCAGCAGCAAGGCGCGGATCAAGAGCCTGGCTCAATATCGGCGAATGTATCGAGAATCGATCCGACAGCCTGCCAAGTTCTGGACGCGCGAAGCGAAGGAACTGGCCTGGCGCGCGCCATGGAAGAAAGTAGTCGAATGGAAGCCGCCCTTCGCGAAATGGTTCGTCGGCGGCAAACTGAACGTTTCGGAAAATTGTCTGGACCGGCATCTAGCCGGATCGCGTCGGAACAAGGCGGCGATAATTTGGGAAGGGGAACCCGGCGACAAGCGCACGCTCACCTATCAGCAGTTGCATCGTGAAGTCTGCCGCTTGGCGAATGTGCTGAAACGGAACAACATCAAGAAAGGCGATCGCGTCATCATTTATCTGCCGAACATTCCCGAGGCGGCGATTGCGATGCTGGCCTGCGCGCGAATCGGCGCAGTGCATTCGGTGGTCTTCGGCGGATTTAGCTCCGACAGTATCCGCGACCGCATCGAGGACAGCGGTGCGATTGCGCTCGTCACCGCCGATGGCGCGTATCGTCGCGGCGGGATTGTGCCGCTGAAGAAAAACGTGGACGACGCGCTCCGCGATAGCACCTCAGTCCGGCATGTCATCGTTTTTCGCCGCGCGGCAAACGACATCCACATGGAGGAAGGCCGCGATGTTTGGTGGCATCGAGAACTGGAATACGTGGATGCAAACTGCCCGCCCGCGCCGCTCGACAGCGAACATCCGCTTTACCTTCTCTACACAAGCGGATCGACCGGCAAACCGAAGGGAATTTTGCACACCAGCGGCGGTTATCTGGTAAATGTTTATTGCACCACGAAATACATCTTCGATATCCGCGATGAGGATATCTTTTGGTGTACAGCCGACGTGGGGTGGGTCACCGGTCACAGCTACATCGTTTACGGTCCGCTCGCGAATGGCGCAACTGTTGTGATGTACGAGGGCGCACCAAACTGGCCCGAGCCCGATCGGTTTTGGAGAATCATCGAAGAGTACCGGGTGAATATTCTTTATACTGCCCCGACCGCGATCCGCGCATTCATTCGTTGGGGCGACGATTGGATCGCGAAACACGATCTCTCATCCCTACGGTTGTTAGGCACAGTCGGCGAACCGATCAATCCAGAAGCTTGGATGTGGTATTACAAAAAAATTGGCGGCGGCCGCTGTCCCATCGTAGACACGTGGTGGCAGACCGAGACTGGCTCGATCATGATTACTCCTCTCCCGGGCGCAATACCAGCCAAACCCGGTAGCGCTACGCTTCCGTTCTTTGGCGTCGAGCCAGCCGTAGTCGACGCAAAGGGACAGGAAGTTGGCCCGAATATCGGCGGCAAATTGATTATTCGCCGGCCGTGGCCTTCGATGTTGCGCACCATCTACGGCGATAATGCGCGGTACCGACAGCAATACTGGAGCGAATTCAAAGGCAATTATCTCACGGGCGACGGCGCGCGGCGCGATGAAGAGGGTAATTTTTGGATCGTCGGCCGCATAGATGACGTTCTGAACGTGGCCGGTCACAGGCTTGGCACATCGGAAATCGAAAGCGCGCTGGTCAGTCACCCGCGAGTCGCAGAGGCGGCGGTGGTCGGCAGAGCGGATGAATTAAAGGGTCAGGGCGTCGTCGCATTCGTGACAGTGAAGAGCGGAATTGAGGTCAGTCGGAGGCTGAAGGAGGAACTACGCGACCACGTCAGCAAGCACATTGGCGCGATTGCAAAACCCGACGAAGTGCGTTTTGCCGAGGCCCTTCCCAAAACGCGCAGCGGCAAAATCATGCGACGCCTGCTCAAAGAAATTGCCAGCGGCGCAAAGGTCACCGGCGACACGACGACGCTGGAGGACTTCAGTGTGCTGGCAAAGCTGGCAGCGTCTGAGGAATAACAACATCTGCCCTATGCAACTCCTCAGACATGAAAAATCTTTTTCCCATTCCTGGTTCGTATAGCCTCTTTTTGTGAGCTTCATTCGCACAGGTTTACGCGAAGTAGCCTTAAAGCTAAAGCGCCAGCGAACACGCATTGCGCTCCGGCATGACCGGCGTCTTCTGCAACGAAGTGAAATTAACCTCGGACGCGAGGGGACAGCACAGGCGGCGAATTTTCCCGAGCTGCGCAACGAGATCGTTGCACTAAAGAAACTGGAGCAGGAGCAAAAAGAAGTCGCTCTGCGGATCGCGCGGATTGACGAAGGAATAAAGCGAATTGAAGAAGAACGCCAGCAAATCGCGCGTGAGCAGGCGAACGGAATTGCGAAACTCGAAGCAGAGAAAAAGCCGCTTCTTCAAAAGCGTAACCAGGCGAAGAGCACCGCAGAGGTATCCGAACGAGAGCTCGGCGCGGTGGAGCGGCGCATTCAGGAGAGCGAAGCTGCCGATCGCGATCTCTTGAAACAACTTTCCGATCTGCACGCCCTTAACCCGACTCCCCCCGATCTCGAAGCGCTCTCCGCGGGAATCATGGCAAAACGGGCGCGTCTTCCGGACGACCGTGCCGAACTTGTGCGAGCACGCATGGGCAGCACTGACGCGGTGCGTACGGCAAAGGAAAAGTTGAACACTGCGGAGTCCGAACTTGCCGCTGTGGAAAAAAACATCGCGCGCATGCGCAGCGAGTTTGAAGCGCGCGAACGCAAATTGGCTGAGAGTATTCGGACCCAACAACAAGCAGCGCGCGAAGCGCGAACGCGGCATCAAACCGTCGAGGAACGAAAAAAGCCGGCGTATTTGAGCATCGGCCGGCATTTGTCTGAAAAGGGCGTTCCTCCGCCGAGCGCGCCGCATCTGCTAGAGGAGGCTCATCGTCGCAGAGAGGCCGTACGTCTGCAGTTGAAGCATCAAGCGGAGCTGGCCCAGCTCTCCAGCCAGATCGATAAGCAGGAGCTGCGAAAGTTTTACTTCAGCGCGTTTTCGGTGCTGGTTCTGCTGGCGATCACCTTGCTTGTTGTTTTCCAATCGCCGCGCGGACGCGAATGGCTCCCGCAGGAAACCGACACCATTTTGTCGATTAACGCGGATCAATTCGAACGCGCAAACCTCGCAAAGCGCTGGCCCGATGCGAAGGCCAAGCTCTGGCCGGCATTGATCGGCCCCGCCGCTTCTGTTCCGGGGTTAAATTCATCGCGCGATACAGCGCGCATCACCCGCGCGCTCACGACGGACGAGACCGGCGAGACCAAAGAGTTCAACCTCGTCCAAAGCCGTCGCGGCCTTGCCAAGGTGATTCGTACCGTCGCTGACGACAAGAATTTCCGAAGGCGCCCACAGACGATCAGTGGTTTGCCCGTTTGGGAGCGACAGTCCAGCTCCGCCGAGGGTACAGCCGCCGAGCCGGATTTTGCCCTGGCTCGCGTCGGGCCGGCAACGCTTGCCGTTGGCGCGCCAGAAGAAGTGGATGAGCTGGTACTCGTGCGACTGGGAATGAAGCCCGACATGAAAATCACCGGGCAGCTGTTCGATCGTTTTCAGGCTCTCGATCATGAGAGCGCGCTGCGGCTCATATCCCGTGATCCACCGGATCTCTCCCGCGTTTTTCATCCCATCTTTTCACGTGAATTACTTGATGCCTCGCAATTGATCGGCCTTGCCGTGAACCTGCAAAATCCAGTAAAAGCCAGAATCCTTATTCAGGTGAACGCTCCTAAAACCGCCGCCGACGTCGCGCGCGATTTGCGCGGCAATCCGGAGCAATGGCTTCGCCTCCCTGACTCGCAGCTGTTGCTTTATTCGCAGCCGCCGGAGATCCAAACGCAGGGCAGCTCCAATCTCGAGTTGCGTTTCACGGTGCCAGAAGACAGTGCACGCCTTCTCCTCGAACGCCTCGCCGGAACAGATGTTCCTGAAGGAGCCGTGACAGAGTATTAGTCAACGGTGCACGGACCTCACAACAAGATTTGGTTGTTTATTGCGCTGGCGACAGTTCTCATGGCGATCAACGCAAATGCTGATTGCCCTTTCGTTGATATCCAATCGGTCAATCCAACGATCGTTGTAGAGTTGCGCTATGCGGGAACTAAGAATTTTGTCAACCATCCACTTTACCCTCAGGGCACGCGCGCTCTCGCCCGGCCTGAGGTCGCCGCAGCTTTGACTAAGGCGCAAACGACTTTGCGTCGTTACCAATACGGACTCAAAATCTGGGACGCTTATCGGCCGGTAAGCGTACAGACAAAGCTTTGGGAGGCATCTCGCAACATTGACCATGTTGCGAATCCTGAAGTCGGCGTCGGCTCGTTGCACAGCTGGGGTGTCGCCGTCGACGCAACTCTGGTCGATTCATGGAATCGTCCGGTTAGCATGCCGAGTGATTTTGACGATTTTACGCCGGCGGCAATGTGGCGTTACACGGGTTCGTCTTTCGAAGTCCACCGTCACTTGCGTTTGCTCCACTGGGCAATGGATCGCGCCGGGTTTTGGGGAATGCGCACTGAATGGTGGCACTATACGATCTCGGACTGGAAAAAATTCCTGCCGGAAGAGGCACGGCAGTCCGCGCACCTCCAGGGAACTCACTGGAAGGGTAAATTATGATCGACGGCTTTCTTCGCGGTTTGCGCCAGCCGGAATATGTTCATGTATTGCTCAATCCGCTGCCTGTGTATGGGCTGCTTATTAGCTGGATCGCTCTTATCGCCGCTCTGATTTCGAAAAGCCGCCGAGCACACATTGTCACGCTGATTCTGGTATTTATCACGTCGATTTCTGCGTGGCCGGTCTTCGAATTTGGCGAGCAGGGATATGATCGCGTTCTCGCGATGACTGATGACGATGGTCACGCCTGGCTCGACGAGCACCAAGAGCGCGCTGAGAAAGTTATCTACATTTTCTACGCCCTCGCCACTTTAAGCGTCACTGCGATCTTCGTTCCGTTGCGCTGGCCGAAATCTTCCGTTCCACTCGCGATCGCGGTGGTATTGCTCGGAGCGGCTGCGTTGGGCTCTGGCTGCTACATCGCATATGCGGGCGGAAAAGTCCGTCACCGCGAATTTCGCAACGAACCAGCGCCGCCGACAAAATCGCAAGAGCATTGATCGTTGGGAGTTGTATGGCAGGCGCTCCGCATGCCAGTTTTCGGTGGGCAAGTGAAGCGCGTGCCCTAGAATTTGGCGCGTGATCAGCGAAATCGATCGAGCAGAACGCGATGTTGAACAACAAAGCGTCGCCCTCAAAAAGCCGCTGACACTGCGCGATCTCGTTCTGACGCAAATCCTGTTTGTAGTTGGCTCGAGCTGGGTTGGCGCTGCCGCGAAACTTGGCCAGGCGCATCTGTTCTTCTGGTTACTGGCAATTTTGCTCTTCTACATTCCACAGGCCGCAGTGGTGATTTATTTGAGCAATCGCATGCCCCTCGAAGGCGGCATTTATCAATGGGCGAAGCTCGGTTTCAACGAGTTCGCTGGATTCATTGTGGCGTGGAATCTCTGGCTGCTATCGATCACAGTGATCGCGCTCGGCGGAATGTTCGTGACCACGAACGTCTCTTATGCGAGCGGTCCGGCTGCGGGCTGGATGCCAGACAACAAATGGTGCGTGTCGCTGATCAGCGCCGCATTAGTCGGCGGTCTCGGCTGGGCTTGTGTTCGCGGGTTGTCGTTAGGCAAATGGGTCCACAACGTCGGCGCGTTGGCGATGTTCCTCGTCTACGCAGCGTTGATCTTGCTGCCGCTGGTGGGGCTAGCGCGCGGCGAATTGAAATCGTATCACCCGTTGCAGCTCGCGTTGCCTACGATGTCGATCTTCTATTGCTTCAATATTTTCACCAAGCTCGCGGTCGGCGCACTCAGCGGATTTGAATATGTAGCAATTCTCGCCGGCGAAACCCGCTCGCCTGAACGCGACATTGGACGATCCGTGCTGATCGCTTCACCAGTGATCGCACTGATGTTCATCCTCGGCACCAGCTCAGTGCTCGCCTTCATCGGAGATAATCCGATTGATCTCATCGGCCCGGTGCCGCAGACGCTACGACTCGGGCTTCGCTCGTTTTCAATCGCTGGCGCGATCGCATCGATCGGAATTCTGTTGATGACCATGCGCACGATTGCTTCAACAAGCGTTCATGTAACCGGCAGCTCGCGATTACCAATGGTCGCCGGCTGGGACCATTTGCTCCCGAATTGGTTTTCGCGCCTTCATCCGCGCTACAAAACACCGATCAACTCGATCATCTTCATCGGCGCGGTCACGCTGGTGATCGCCATCTCCAGCCAGGTCGGCGCCGGAATCCAGGAAGCTTTTCAATTGGTCGATAACGCCGCGAACGTTTTTTACGGCATCGTTTACTTCACAATGTTCGCGATCCCGATCTTCGGAGCGCGTGCCATTCGTTCGGGCGCTCCGATCTGGTTACGCATCGCGGCTCTCTGCGGCGGCGCCATCTCGTTCTCCGCGATTCTTTTTACTGTCTATCCAATTATTGACGTACCCAGCCCGTTGACTTTCGCCGTAAAGATCATTGCAGTGACTGGAATCGCCAACGCGGTAGGCGTCGCAATTTACCTGGCTGGGAAGAAACGTCAGCGCGCCTGACCGCAGTTTTCACTAACCCACTGCAGGTATTCCTGGAGGCCACTCGCGACTGGAACGAAAATGATCTCCGGGACATCGTAGGGATGAAGGGATCGCAGCTTTTCCTGAAACGCTGATTGCCGGTCTTCGCTGACTTTGAAAAAAGCAAAGGTTTCGTTTCCCGACTCAATTTTTTCGTTCCAGCGGTAAATCGATTCGACCGACGGCAAAATGTTTGCGCATGCCGCAAAGCGTTCGCTCACCAACTGGTTCGAAATCCGGCGCGCGATTTCCGCGTCCGGAAATGTGCTTAACGCGAGCAGGATTTTTTCAGCCATGTGTTACGCCGGCACCAGCGCTTTGCGCCGGCAAATCCAGCCGCCACCGAGCACGAGGTCATCGTCGTAAATGACCGCAGCTTGTCCGGGTGTTACGGCGCGCTGAGGTTCATGCAAGCGAATTCGCGCGCGATCATTCTCGGACAAGGTAATCGTTGCAGAGGAGCCGGGATGATTGTAGCGGATCTTAACTGTAGCTTCGAACGACGAGGGTAGGCGAGAAGCGCCATTCAGCAATGTTCGGTCGCCTCTCCCTTTCCAAGGGAGAGGGTAGGGTGAGGGTTCGATCGTTTCACGTTCTTCCGATCGAAAACCCCTCAACTTAGTCCTCTCCCCTTGAGAAAGGGGAGAGGCTGAAAAAGCATCAGGTGTGTGCGATGAGTTCATCCCCGCGACGGGATGCCAGTTCACACGATCGATCTCGAACTCCTCGCAAACCAGGTCGTCGGTATCGCCAACGACGACGCGATTTGTTGCCGGATCGAGATTGACGACATAACGCGGACGCGGCGAACCGCCGGGCAGCCCTTTGCGCTGTCCAATTGTGAACAGCTCGATTCCGTCATGTTCACCGAGGAAATTTCCATCGACATCGTAAATCTCGCCGCGGTGAAATTCGTCTTCACCGATATGCGAACGCAAAAACGCCTTGTAATCATTGCCGGGAACAAAGCAAATTTCCTGGCTGTCGATCTTATCGGCGACCTTCAAGCCTAACGAGTGGGCGATCTCCCGAATCTGCGGCTTGGTCATCGTGCCCAGGGGTGTAAGCGCGCGCCGCAATTGCGGCTGACGCAGACTAAAAAGAAAATATGACTGATCCTTGCGCGGATCGACGCCTTTGCGCAGCACGAGGTAGCTGTAGCCGTGGTCGGTGACCCCGGCAGCGTCGGATTCGATCGACGCGCCAAGCCGGCCGGGATCGCCGATCCCCGCTACAACGCGCTCGATGATTGCATAGTGGCCCGTAGCGATATAATCGCAGCCGAGTGCCGTGGCTTTGCTCCAGAGACTGCCGAACTTCAGTTTCTCATTGCACATCACGCACGGGTTCGGCGTCCGGCCCGCTTGGTATTCGCTGGCGAAATAGTCAATCACTACCCGCTCGAACTGATCGGCCTCGTCAACCACGTAATGCGGAATGCCGAGCGCATGCGCTACGCCGCGGGCATCGGCGACCGCCTGCGGTCCGCAGCACTTATCCTCCGCTCGCGAGATACAATCCTGCGGCCAGACCTTCATCGTGACGCCGATAACGTCATAACCCTTCTCACGCAGTAAATATCCGGCGACACTTGAGTCCACTCCACCGCTCATGCCGAGGAGAACACGCTGTTTGCTTCGGCTCATGCGAATGGAGAATTTCGATGAACAGATGCGTGAGTCAATGGATGTAGCCGCTTCGCTGGGCAAAGCGTTAAGCGTCGCCCACAGGGCGACGGCTACAGCTTTACCGCTCGGCTCACGAAGGGGCTGCCCCGCAGCGTAAATCGCCACGGCAGATGCGCAGAGCGGCTGATGCCAATGCGTTTGTCCGCCACAACAGCGAAAGTCGCGCGTGAGTTGGAAACGAAGCAATGGCGCGGATCGGCGCACAAATCCATCTCATGATCTCCGCCCGTGACAGCGAGGGCTTGCGTGACTTTGCCAGGGCCGGAGCAAAGTTGACGGAGATCGTTAGCGCCACGGCGTCGCTTCATCAATTCAACCCCTCGCCGCGGCTCAAGCGCGCGAATCAAGACAAAGCCGTTCGCGTCGCCTTTCACTAGTACGTTTAACATCCAGTGAACGCCGTAATTAAAATAGACGTACGCCGCGCCCGCTTTGTTACGCTCAATAAAGCTGCGTGCGCTCGGGCGCGTATACGTATGAGCGGCTTCGTCTTCGATTGCCGCATACGCTTCCACCTCAACGACGACCCCGGAGCATTCGCCCCAAATCAGTTCGGTACCAATAAGTTCGCGCGCACACGTGAGCGGATCGCGTTTGAAAAACGAGGCGCGAACAACCCTGTTCATCAACGACCGCCCCCTTTTAGCTCGGCATGCGCGAAGTTAAGCCGATGGCTTGTAGTAAACCGGAATTTTCACGCTGGATTCGACCGGTTGGCCGTTGCGAAATGCTGGGACGAATTTCGCGCCGCTGAAATCGGATAAAGCCGCGCCGCCGAAACCAAGCAGCGGTGGTTCCTCGGATAAGACCTGCAAGTTCGTCAGATTTCCTTTCGCATCGACCTTCAACGCAAGCTCCACAACTCCAGTGACCGCCACCATGCTGCCGGTTTCGGGATAATGCAGACCAGTGAATTTTGAGTCCTGACCGACGTACGGTTGCGGATCGATGAAATCAGTTTCCTTGTCCACTTCTTCGAGTTGCTGATTGGCGAAGATCCGGAGCCGAGGTTTACCATTCGCGACTGCGAATTTCACTGTTCCATAAAAAACAGCTATGACGGGCTGGTGATTGTGGACCGCAGGGATGAATCTAGCAGTGGGCAGACGTTTGAGTAATTCCTGCTCCAGCAGCTCAGATCCGCGTGTACCGCGATAGGCGCCGCTGCGAACGACTTGGCCCGTCGGCGCGACGAGACAGGAAAACATTACCGCCGCTTCCTTTTGTCCCTTCTTGATCAGGTCGGCCGTGTCTATCGTGTTGATGAGCGAATTTGGAGCCGTTCCGACCAACGCTGGTCTAACCTCTGGCAGCTTCGGCCCCGGTGACGGTGATGGTGATCCGGGTTTTGGCGTCTGCGCTGAGGCAAGATCGGCACTCAGCAGCAAACCAACGAAGCAAAAAGTCCCAAGTCGCATGGCGAAATAGGCAAGCGAAACCAGTTCTTTTTGCAAGGGCGAACTGATGAGATCACGCCGCGATCCCGAGCAGCGGTATCGCGCCCATCCTTTGCACAATTTTGTGCCGCCGGAAATAATCGATGACCGCGTCGCGTGTTTGGACGGGATGCAAAACGCATTTTGATTCCGGCCTCTCCAGCAATGCTCGCAGTTTCATAAAATGATGGCCGCCGCTCCGCGCGTCGAAACTGTTGAGTGCCACTACGTATCTCTTGTCGCGCTCGAGCCCGCGTCCATCTGGAAATGTCATTGAATTGATCCTGCGATCTGAACCGCGACCCTCCACTCTTACCGCGATCCCCAGCAAACTTCGTGGCTCATGGCTGGCATACACTTCTTCCATCACGGTTTTTATTTCATCAGAGGAAAGCGTAGCGGTCACGATGAGGTTTTCGTATGGAATGATATTCCAAATGTCCTTTACGGTCGTTAGGCCCGCAGCAAGTCTGGCGTTTTCATCGAAGACGCCATGCATGACCGCATCGACGATAATGGTTCGGTCCGCCAATGTCTCTGTAATCGCGGCGCCGATTAGCTTCTCGATTTCACTCGGCTGACCGCGCCGGCCGCGAGCGTGCAACGTCTCCGTCAACTCGCCGATCGGCTGTGCAAGCGAGGCTTCCGATTGTGCAAGCTGCGATCTTGCTCTTGAAAGGACAACGTGATCCGGATCGAAGCGGTTATCCATCAGCTCACAGATCGCTTCACGACGTAGAAATTTTTTCGACTTTCGATCAAACAACAGATCGACGCGGCCCACATGAATTCCGAAATGGTCCGCCTGCGTGAACAGTACGCGATTTGTTAGGCGACGTGGAATTGCTTGATGAGTATGACCTGCGATGAACACCGCCACATCCGGAAATTCGGAGGTCAACGCCATCACGGTATTTGCAAAGTCATCGCCGCCTGTGCGCGGCTTCAGCCCCATGTGACCTGTGAGCACAATCGCGTCCGCGCCTTCGCTGTTCGCTTTCGCAATTGCGCGCCGCACAGACTCAACGGGATGTTGAAA
>Ga0209807_1001287_pt1 | contig 11890 bp, 15 predicted proteins | sample GraSoiAngelo_154_FD_186168 | JGI IMG/M metagenome (GOLD analysis project Ga0209807, IMG submission 186168) | Grasslands soil microbial communities from the Angelo Coastal Reserve, California, USA - 14_1009_13_20cm (SPAdes) (version 2) | ecosystem: Environmental > Terrestrial > Soil > Grasslands ... | reverse complement strand
CATGTGGCGGCTCGGCACGTCCCCGCTCGATCCCGGAATTCGGCGAAGAACCCGGAATAAGCGCGGGCGGCCAAGTACGGTTTATCAGCGATCTGCCAGCGCACCGAGGATCGCTGCGCTCGCCGACGTGCCCAGCCGATTCGCTCCGGCGTCGAGCATCGCTCGTGCGTCGGCGAGCGTGCGGATGCCGCCGGAAGCCTTGACGCCGACCGTTTCGCCAACGGCAGCACGCAGCAGCCGGACGTCGGCGACGGTCGCGCCGCCGCTCGGATGGAATCCGGTCGAGGTCTTGACGAAGCGTGCGCCGGCGTCAACGACGATCCGGCACGCGCGCTGCTTTTCGCCGTCGGTCAGCGCCGTCGTCTCCACGATCACCTTCACCGGGATGCGAGGCACCGCGCGGACCACGATGTCGACGTCTGCTGCCACCCGGGCGTCGTCGCCGCCTTTCAAGGTGCCGAAATTCATGACCATGTCGATCTCACGCGCGCCGTCGTCGACCGCAAGCAGCGGTAGCCGTTCGGCCGTCTCGGCCGGGGACAGGAGGTCGAGCTCCAGCCCGTACGTGGTGGCCGCGCTCGCCTGGCGGCGCAGCTTTCCGCGCCCCGAAGCGATCGAGGCGCTGCACAAGGCGATCCTCGCCTGCAACCTGCCGCAGGTGGAGAAGCTGAGCTAGACTCGGTGGCATGAGCCCAAGGCAGGAATTCTGGGTGAAAGCCCTGGCAGTGGCGCTGTTCGCGTTCGTCACCGCCGCCGCCTTCTCGGCCTACCTCAAGCCGGCAATGCTGATCGAATTCGCCAACCTGGTGCTCTGTACATGACCAGCGACAAGGCGGCCCGCTTTCGCGCGCTGCACCGGGGACCGGGCGCCTTTCTGATTCCGAATCCGTGGGATGCAGGCTCCGCGCGCGCTCTAGCCGGGCTTGGCTTCCAGGCGCTCGCGACCTCGAGCGGCGCGTGCGCCGGCACGCTCGGCAGGCGCGACGGCAAGGTGACGCGCGAGGAGGCGCTCGCGCATGCGCGCGCCATCGTGATGGCGACCGACCTGCCGGTCTCGGCTGATCTGGAAAAGGGTTTCGGCGATGCACCGGCGGCGGCGGCAGAGACGATCCGTCTTGCCGCCGGGGTCGGGCTGGTCGGCGGCTCGATCGAGGATGCGACCGGCGACAAGGATCAGCCGCTCTACGACCTCGAGCACGCCACCGAGCGCGTCGCCGCGGCGGCCCGGGCGGCGCGGGCGCTGCCTTTCGCGTTTACCTTGACCGCCCGCGCGGAGAATTTTTTGCGCGGCAGGCCCGACCTGCAGGACACGATCAGGCGCTTGCAGGCATTCGAGAAGGCGGGCGCGGATGTGCTGATGGCGCCGGGCCTGCCCGACCTCGCCGCCGTACGCGCGGTGTGCGCCGCGCTGTCCAAGCCGGTCAACTTCATGGCCGGCATCAAAGGCAGGTCCTTCAGCGTCGCCGAGCTCCAGGCGGCCGGCGTGCGGCGCATCAGCCTCGCCACTTCGCTGTATCGCGCGGCGATGAGCGGCCTGCTCGAGGCGGCACGGGAGGTCAGTGAAAAGGGCAGCTTCGGTTATCTCGAGCGTTCGCTGACCACGCCGGAGTTGAACGCCTTCATGGAGAATTGAAACTGCATGCACGACGAGAAAATCAAGGTACGCACCGAAAGCGGACAGACCATCGAGGTGGTGGTGCTGAACAAGCGGGCCGAGTGGATCGACGTGGTCCTGGGTGAAGGCATCCACAACGTCAAGTGCCAGCTTATTCCGACCCGCAACGGCATGGCCTACGTCGGCAAGGTGATGGGACGGGAAATTGTCTACGAGCGCAGTCGCGAGCAGGTCCAGGCGGACATCGACAGGCTCAATCCGGCGCTGCGCAAACCAAGACCGCGCTAGCGATTGCCTCGGCGCCCCGGCGGGCGTAAGGTAGCCGACCAATTCGTCCTGGAGGAGTGGCAGCGATGGCCAAGCTCAATGTCAACGGCAGGATGCGCAACGTGCAGGCGGAGGCCGACACCCCCCTGCTCTGGGTGATCCGCGAGCAGGTGGGCCTCACCGGCACCAAATACGGCTGCGGCGTCGCGCAGTGCGGCGCCTGCTCGGTGCACATCAACGGCGAGGTGCGGCGCTCCTGCTCCATTCCCGTCGGTACGCTGAAAGCGAGCGACAAGATCGTCACCATCGAGGGTCTTTCAGCCACCAGCTCGCATCCCGTGCAGGAGGCATGGGCGGCGCTCGACGTGCCGCAATGCGGCTACTGCCAGTCGGGACAGATCATGGCTGCCGCGGCGCTGCTGAAGAAGAACCCGAAGCCGACCGACAAGGACATCGACGAGGCGATGACCAACATCTGCCGCTGCGGCACCTATCAGCGCATCCGCGCGGCGGTCCACTTGGCCGCTGGAAAGAGGGCTTGACATGAATCGCCGCAAATTCATCCTGCGCTCCGCGGCCGCCGCCGGCGGCGGCCTCGCGCTCGGCTTCAACCTGCCTTTCAGCCTCTCGAGCGCCGCCGCTGCGCAGACTGCGGCTGCTGCCGGAGCCGAGATCAATGCCTGGGTGGTCGTGAAGCCCAACGATACCTGCGTGATCCGTATCGCGCGCTCGGAGATGGGGCAGGGCACGATTACCGGCCTCGCCCAGCTGGTCGTCGAGGAGCTCGAGTGCGACTGGAAAAAAGTCGCCACCGAGCAGTTCACCGCCGGGCAGAACCTCGCCCGCAAGCGCGTGTGGGGCGAGATGTCCACCGGCGGCAGCCGCGGCATCCGCATCTCGCAGGATTACGTCCGCCGCGGCGGCGCCGCGGCGCGCATGATGCTGTTGCAGGCGGCGGCCGACGAGTGGAACGTTCCGGTCGGCGAAGTCACGGTGGCGAATGGCGTCATCACGCACGCGGCCTCGCAACGCTCGACCACCTACGGCAGGGTCGCCGGCGCGGCGGCCAGGCTGACCCCGCCGGACCCCAAGAGCATCCAGCTCAGGGACCCGAAGGAATGGAAGATCGCCGGCAAGCCGATGAAGCGGCTCGACACCGCCGACAAGCTCAACGGAGCCAAGATCTATTCGATCGACCTCAAGCTGCCGGGCATGCTGCACGCCGCGGTGAAAGCTTGCCCGGTATTCGGCGGCAAGCTGGTGAGCTATGACGAAAGCAGGCTGTCGGGGCGGCCTGGCGTGCATCGCGTCGTGAAGGTGAACGACTCGACCGTCGGCGTCGTCGCCAACACCTGGTGGCGGGCCAAGACGGCGCTCGACGCGCTGCCGATCGTCTGGGATGAAGGCGCTGGCGCGACGCAATCGAGCGCGACGATCGCTGCGCGCCTCAAGGAGGGATTGACCGCGAGCGGCGAGCCGCTCGCCGGTTGGCAGGAAGGCGATGCGCTCAAGGCGATCGAAGGCGCCGCGAAGAAGGTGGAAGCCGTGTACAGCACGCCGTTCCTCGCCCACGCGACGATGGAACCCATGAACGCGACCGCCAAGGTCACGCCGGACAGGGTGGAAGTCTGGGTGCCGACGCAAAATGCGGAAGCGTCGCTCGCCGCCGCGACCGAGGAGGCGGGACTGCCGCTCGACAGAGGCGAGGTCTACAAGCTCGACCTCGGCGGCGGCTTCGGCAGGCGCGGCGGCACGCAGGATTACACGCGCCAGGCGGTCGCCATCGCCAAGCAGTTCCCCGGTGTCCCGGTGAAGCTGATCTGGACCCGCGAGGAGGACCAGGCGCACGACTTCTACCGGCCGATCTCGCAGTGCAAGCTGTCGGCCGGCGTCGATGAGAGCGGCAAGCTCGTTGGACTGCACATTCGCGTGTCCGGGCAGTCGATCAATGCTTTCCTGAACCCGCAGGGAATCAAGGACGGCAAGGACATGCGGCAGCTGCAGGGTTTGTCGAAGGAGCCGGGCGACGCGCAGTTCGGCTACACCGTGCCGAACCTGCTCATCGAATATGCGATGCGCAACACGCATGTGCCGGTCGGCCCCTGGCGTGGCGTCAACACCAACCAGAACGGCGTGTACCTGGAGTGCTTCATGGACGAGGTGGCGCGCGCGGCAGGGCAGGACCCGCTCGAGTTCCGCCGCGCCCTGATGGCCAACCATCCGAAGCATCTGGCCGTCCTGAATGCGGCGGCGGACAAGGCGGGCTGGGGCAAGCCGCTGCCCGCGGGCGTGCATCGCGGCATCGCGCAGTTCATGGGATATGGCAGCTACTCGGCGGCCGTCGCCGAGCTGTCGGTGAGCGACAAGGGCCAGGTCAGGGTGCATCGCATGGTGCTGGCGCTCAACTGCGGCCATGCCGTCAATCCCGACCAGATCGCGGCGCAGGTCGAGGGCTCGGTGGCATACGGGCTCACCGCGACACTCTATGGCGAATGCTCGGTCGAGAACGGGCGCATGGTGGAATCGAACTTCCACGACTACCCGATCCTGCGGCTCGCCGAGATGCCGAAGGTCGAGACCGTGATCGTGCCGTCGTACGATTTCTGGGGCGGCGTCGGCGAGCCGACGATCAGCGTGGTGGCGCCATCGGTGATGAACGCCATCTACGCGGCGACCGGCAAGCCGGTGCGCAGCCTGCCGCTGAAGAAGCTCACGCTCGCGTAGCGCATGGTCACCAACGCAGGCCTGGTGATCCGGCCGCTCGTCGGGCTGCTCTTTCTGGCGGCCGGCATACTGCTGCTCAGGAATACGGCATCGCGCGCCGGCGCCTGGATGATCAGCGCCGGCGCGCTGCTGTTCCTCGGCTCGGAGCTCTACGGCGTGTTCACGCTTCGACCCTTCGTCGGCAGGAACTATGACGAGGCGTGGTACGAGCAGATCGCCACGGTAGACGCGCTCTCCACGCTGGGGCTGTTCGTTTGCGCGGTCGGCCTGGTAGGACTCTCCTGGAGCCGAAGAGCTGGCTGATCTGCATGGCGCCGAGGCGCCGTCCGAGTGGGTAGTGCGCTGGGCGCAGCTGGTGACGCGCGGCCCGGTGCTCGATGTAGCGAGCGGGGCGGGTCGACATGCGCGTTTCTTTGCCGGGCGCGGCCTCGCGGTCGTCGCGGTAGACAGCGTTCCGCAGTCGATTCCCGGCGTGACGTTCGTGCATGCCGATCTCGAGAGCGGCCAGCGCTGGCCGTTCGCAGGTCAACGCTTCGCGGCCGTGATCGTTACGAATTATCTGCACCGGCCGCTGTTTGCGCAGCTCGAGCTGGCGCTCGACGAGGGCGGTGTGCTGATCTACGAAACATTCATGGCAGGCAACGAGCGTTACGGCCGGCCGTCCAATCCGGCCTATCTGCTGCAGCCCGGGGAGTTGCTGCGTGCTTTCAAGGCGCTGACAGTAGTGGCGTTCGAGCAGGGGACGGTGGAGCGGCCGAAGCAAGCGGCGATGCAACGGATCTGCGCGCTACGAGGGCCGGCCGAAAGCGCTAGAATCGCGCCCTGAAAGGGAGTCTTGCATGATTACCGGAAGCCTGGTCGCAATCGTCACGCCGATGCACGAGGACGGTCGCCTCGACATGGCGCGCTTCAGGAGCCTGATCGACTGGCACGTCGCCGAGGGCACCGACGGCATCGTGGTGGTCGGCACCACCGGCGAATCGCCGACCGTGGATGTCGAGGAGCACAAGGAGCTGATCCGCGTCGCGGTCCAGCATTCCCACGGGCGCATCCCCGTGGTTGCGGGAACCGGCGGCAATTCGACCGCCGAGGCGATCGAGCTGACCGAAGCGGCGAAGAAAGCCGGCGCGACCGCATGCCTGTCCGTGGTGCCTTACTACAACAAGCCGACGCAGGAAGGCCAGTACCGCCACTTCCGCAAGATCGCGGAGACCGTCGACCTGCCGATGATCCTGTACAACGTGCCGGCGCGCACCGTCGCCGATCTGCACAACGACACGGTGATGCGCCTCGCGCAGGTGCCCGGCATCATCGGTATCAAGGACGCGACCGCCAACATCGAGCGCGGCACCGATCTCATCAAGCGCGCGCCGCGCAACTTCGCGATCTACAGCGGCGAGGATGCCACCGCGCTCGCGCTGATCCTGCTCGGCGGCCACGGCGTGATTTCGGTGACCGCCAACGTGGCGCCGAAGCCGATGCGCCAGATGTGCGCGGCGGCGCTCGTCGGCGACGTGAAGAAGGCGCGCGAGCTCAACCTGCGCCTGCTGCCGCTGCACCAGCGCCTGTTCGTAGAGGCCAACCCGATCCCGGTCAAGTGGGCGCTCGCCGAGATGGGCATGATCGAGTACGGCCTGCGGCTGCCGCTGTCGCCGCTCGCCGAGAAGTTCCATCAGACGCTGCGCGAGGCGCTGCACGAGGCGGGCATCGCGCTGCCGGGGCTGCGCGTGGTGGAGGGCCGCGCCTGATGAGGAAAGCCGCAGCTGCCGCTGCGCTAGCGCTGCTTGCCGGCTGCGGCACCAGCCTCTTCGACAGCAAGGTCGACTACAAGTCGGCGGGCACGCTGCCGAACCTCGAGGTGCCGCCCGATCTCACCGCGCCGGCGCGCGATACCCGCTTCGTCGTGCCCGAGACCGGCAAGTCCTCGGCAACGTTCTCCGGCTACCAGGCCGAGCGCAAGGAGCAGACGAGGGCCGGCAACACGGCGGTGCTGCCGCAGGTCGAGAGGATGCACATCGAGCGCGCCGGCGCCGAGCGCTGGCTGGTGGTGCAGGACCAGATTCCCGAGAAGCTCTGGCCGCTGGTGAAGGACTTCTGGCAGGAGAACGGCTTTCTCATCAAGACCGAAGCGCCCGAGGCCGGCGTGATGGAGACCGACTGGGCGGAGAACCGCGCCAATATCCCCGAGGGCGGAGTCCGCTCGCTGCTGGGCAAATTTGCCGACCAGGTCTATTCCACCGCCGAGCGCGACAAGTTTCGCACGCGGCTCGACCGCACTCCCGACGGCAAAGGCACCGAGATCTATATCAGCCACCGCGGCATGAAGGAGGTCTACACCACGCCGCGCGACGTGGCGGGAACGACCGGCCAGACGATGTGGCAGCCGCGCGAGTCCGACCCGGGCCTCGAAGCCGAGTTCCTGCGCCGCGTGATGGTGCGGCTCGGCGCGCAGGAGGAAAAGGCGAAGCAGCTCGCCGCGGGCGGCGGGGCGCCGCTGCAGTCCCGCGCTGAGCTCAAGAAAGGCGGCGATGGCAATGAGCTGCTGAAGGTCTACGAGCCGTTCGACCGGGCCTGGCGGCGCGTCGGCCTGGCGCTCGACCGCGTCGGCTTCACCGTCGAGGACCGCGACCGGCAGAAGGGCCTGTACTTCGTGCGCTACGCCGATCCGGAGGCGGAGATGGGCAAGAAGGACCGCGAGCGCGGCTTCTTCTCGCGGCTGTTCAGCTCGGACGATTCCAAGACCAAGGCCGAGCACTTCCGCGTCGAGGTGAAGCAGGACCCGGAGGGCAGCCTGGTCAACGTGCTCAACAAGGACGGCGGGACGGAGGGCTCGCGTACCGCGCAGCGCATCCTCAGCCTGCTGCTCGAGCAGCTGAAATAGCCGTTGGTGCGATTTGCCTCGCTAGCCAGCGGCAGCAAGGGCAACTGCCTGGTGGCCGAGGTCGGCGGCACGCGCCTGCTGGTCGATTGCGGCCTCAACCTGCGCGATACGGAGCGCAGGCTCGCTCGCCTGAACCTGATGCCGTCCGAAATCGACGGCATCCTCGTCACCCATGAGCACGGCGACCACGCCTGCGGCGTGTTCGACTTCGCCGCCGCGCACGGCGCCACGGTTTATCTCACGCACGGCACGCTCGGTGCATTAGGCGCCGAAGGAAAAGTCGTCGAGGGGGTACGCATCAGCATCATCAGCAGCAAAGACGTTTTTTCAGTTAACTGCATGGAAGTGCGGCCCTTCACCGTGCCGCACGACGCGCGCGAGCCGGTGCAGTTCGTGCTCTCGGACGGCGCCGCGCGCCTTGGGGTGCTCACCGATATCGGATCGCCCACCGCGCACGTGGAGCAGGCGCTCTCCGGCTGCGACGCCCTGGTGCTCGAGTGCAACTACGACCTCGAGATGCTGCGGGGCGGCGCCTACCCGAGGTGGCTGAAGGAGCGCATCGCGGGGCCGCTCGGCCATCTGGACAACAGGCAGTCCGAGCGGCTCCTCGGCGCGCTCGATTGCTCGCGGCTGAAGCACGTGATCTGCGCGCACCTGTCGCAGCAGAACAACCGGCCGGAGCTGGCGCGCGCCGCGCTGGCGCGCGCGATGGGGTGCGAGGAAAGCTGGATCGGACTCGCCGGGCAGGAAGAAGGCTTCGACTGGCGGAGCATCTGAGCGCTTTGCCGGCCCCCTGACAAGGGGGCCGTGAGCCGAAGGTACAAACCGGGTACATAGGTAACACATGAATCCGGGGACATGGGTAACAGGTAGCTTCATGAGCAGGGAGGAGCGCTCATGGGGTGGAGGGAGACCTGTGCCGTGTCGGAACGCATGAGATTGGTGCTGGAAGTGACCCGTGGCGAGCGCAGCATCGCCGAGGCCTGCCGCCTTGCCGGGATCAGTCGCAAGACCGGCTACAAATGGCTCGAGCGCTACGACGAAGGCGGAGCGCTGGACCTGCTGGATCGATCGCGCGCGCCGCATACGCACCCCAATGCGGTGGCGCTGCAGACGAAGGCGATGCTGCTTGAGGTGCGCCAGCAGCACCCGAGCTGGGGTGCGGTGAAGCTGCTGGGCTGGCTCAGTCGCCGCCATCCAACGCACCGATTCCCAGCACCGAGCACCGTTTCGGAGTTGCTCAAGCGAGCGGGCCTGGTCAAGCCTCGAAGACGTTCTGCGCGCACACCGCCCTACACCCAGCCCTTCATGCAGGCGCTCGAACCCAATGCGCTCTGGAGCGCGGACTTCAAGGGCGAGTTCAGAACCGGCGATGGTCGCTACTGCTATCCGCTGACGCTCAGCGATGGCTTTAGCCGCTACCTGCTCGCCTGTCGGGGGTTGCTGCGCCCCACCACCGAAGTGGTGTGGCCGTGGTTTGAGCGGGCGTTTCGCGAGTACGGGCTGCCGCTGGCGATCCGCACCGACAACGGTGCGCCCTTTGCCTCGCGGGGTGTGGCGGGCCTTTCGGCGCTGTCGGCGTGGTGGGTACGCCTTGGCATCAGACCCGAGCGGATCGCTCCGGGTCACCCCGAGCAGAACGGCCGGCATGAGCGCATGCACCGAACGCTCAAGGGCGACGGGCTGCAAACGCCACGGGCGAGCCTCGCAGCTCAGCAACGCGCCTTCGAGCAGTTCCGCGTCGAGTACAACCAGGAGCGGCCCCATGAAGCGCTGGGGCAGCGCACACCGGCGGATCTGTACCAGCCCTCGTCGCGCGAGTACCCGACGCGAGCCCCCGAGGTGCATTACCCGCGGGGCTTCATCGTGCGGCGGGTGCGCTATGCCGGCACGATCAAATGGAAAGGCGGCTTCGTCTACGTCGGCCAGGTGCTCCGCGGCGAACCGATCGGGTTGTACCAAACTGATGAAGACACCTGGAAGGCGTACTACGGGGCTTTGGAACTGGGCAGGCTCGATGCTCACGCTGCTCGCATCGAGCCCAAAACCGTAAAAAGTGTTACCCATGTGCCCGGATAGAACTGTTACCCATCTACCCGGTTGCACAGAAGGCGAGCGGGGGGTTTGGCGAGCTTTGCGAGCGAAGCCTTATGGCAAATAAGAAAAACTTCAGCGCGGTGCCGTCGCTGCGGCCGGTATCAGCGGAGCCGCAACGGGACGGCCGATCTTGGCGAGCGCGGCGCGGATCTGCTCCATCTTTTCCGCGGCCGCCTTCTCGCCTTCGAGGATGGCGAGGTGCTTGGACTGGAAATCGGTGCCGCCGATGCTGCCGACATCGGGGCGGATGACCACGTCGGCCTGGCCGAGCTGGTATTGCGCGACCGTCGTGCTCATGATGGTGAACGTCTGCAACAGCACGTCGATCATGCTCGACACCTTCGCGTTTTTCGGCTTGGACGAGATGTCCACCGCGATCACGAGATCGGCGCCCATATCACGCGCGACTTTGGCGGGCACGGGGCTCACCAGCCCGCCGTCGACGAATTCCCGCCCGCCGATGCGCACCGGCTGAAAGACGCCCGGAACGCTCGACGACGCGCGCACCGCGAGGCCGACGTCGCCGCTGCGCAACACCGTCATTTCACCGGTTTGCAAGTCGGTCGCCACCACCGCCAGCTTGCGGGGCAGCGCGTTCATCGGACGGTTGACGAGCGCCTTGTTGACGAAATTCTGCAGCGCCTCGCCCCGGATGAAGCCGCGGTCGGGCAGCACCCAATCGCTCACCGACCCGTCCTCCATGCTGAGCGCGAGCTTCTGCAATTCGAAGCCGTTTGCGCCGCCTGCATAGAGCGCGGCGACCACGCTCCCTGCGCTGGTTCCGACGATGATATCCGGGACGATGCCTTGGGCTTCGAGCGCCTTGATGACGCCGACGTGCGCAAATCCCCGCGCCGCGCCGCCTCCCAGCGCGAGCGCGATCTTGGGCGCGGCGGGAGGCGCGGCGGACTTGTCCGGCAAATTCGCGCACGCCGACAAAAGAGCGAGGAGCGCGATCGGGGTGGCACGGAGCATGGGGGTACCCTGAGGGAAACGGACGGAAACGGACGGGTCCTTGCCGGAAACCCGACCCGAAATGGAGATTGTAGCGGATTCTTCGCCCGTTCCGGTGCGGGCAGGTATTTTCCGCCTCTCGTCAAAAAAGGATAGGAAATTCCTTCGCGTCCGTGCCGCGGCCTTATGGCAATAATGGGTCTGATCGACGAGCTGAACAGCTTGAAGAAAAAGTATCGCCTCGCCGCCACGCGTCAGCCCGCCAAGCGCCAACTCACCTGGCTGCGCAGCTTTCCCGACCTACTCCGGCTCGACGCCGGCGGCGCGCAGGATCCGGCGGTAGCTCTCCATCTGCTCCTTGACGAAGGCCGCCAGCTGCTCGGGCGATGACGGTGTCAGCGCGAACGCCTGCTTTTCCATCGCCGCCTGCACCTCGGCACGCGCCATCGCCGCGCCGAACTCCTTGTTGAGGCGCTCGACCACTTCGCGCGGCATGCGCGCGGGGCCGAACAGGCCGGCCCACGAGGTGATCGAGAATTGCGGCATGCCGGCTTCCGCGATGGTCGGCACCTCCGGCAGCATGTGGCTGCGCTTGCCCAGCGTGGTGACGAGCGCGCGCAGACGGCCGTCGCGGATCTGCGCGATCGAGGTGCTCGAGGAGCAGAACATGAGCTGCACGCGCCCGGCGACCAGATCGGTGACCGCCTGCGGCTCGCCCTTGTACGGTACGTGCACAAGCTGGATGCCGGCGAGCGAGGCGAAGTAGGCGGTCGAGACGATGGAGGTGGTGTTGCCGGTGGCGTAGTTCAGCTTGCCCGGGTTGGCGCGCGCGTGGTCGATCAGCTCGGCCAGCGTCTTCGCCGGCACGCTCGGGTGCACGAGGATGAAGAAGGTGTAGCGGCCGATGTCGGTGATCGGCGTGAAGTCGGCCACCGGATCGTACGGCGGGCTCTTCTTCATTGCGGGCACGGCTGACATCGGGCTGTTGGTCGCCATCAGCAGCGTGTAGCCGTCGGGCGCGGCCTTCGCCACCTCGGCGGCGGCGATGGCGCCGTCGGCGCCCGCCTTGTTGTCCACCACCAGCTGCTGGCCGATCGACTGCGACACCGAGTTCGCCAGCACGCGGGTGACGATGTCGGTTGAGGAGCCGGCGGGGAATGGAACCACCACCCGAACCGGCTTGTTGGGGTACTGCGCATGCGCCGCGAAAGAAATCCACAGGAAGGCCAAACCCCACAGGACCTGTTTCATGTGATTACCGCCTGAGCCATCCGCGCTTCATCGCCAACACGCGTCCGGGGCCATGCGCGGCCGCAAACAGAAGGCCCGCAGCAAACGTGAAATGATCGATG
>Ga0209807_1001286_pt1 | contig 11895 bp, 9 predicted proteins | sample GraSoiAngelo_154_FD_186168 | JGI IMG/M metagenome (GOLD analysis project Ga0209807, IMG submission 186168) | Grasslands soil microbial communities from the Angelo Coastal Reserve, California, USA - 14_1009_13_20cm (SPAdes) (version 2) | ecosystem: Environmental > Terrestrial > Soil > Grasslands ... | reverse complement strand
TTTCATTCTCTGGAAGATCGGATCGTGAAAAACTTCTTTCGCGATCACAGCCGGGAATGGCTCGATCGACCAGAATGGCCGGCCCCGCAACGCAACGCCGAGTACGACCTCAAGGTGATTACTCCGAAACCGATAGAGCCGGGTGAAGATGAGCAACGAGCCAATCCGCGCTCGCGCAGCGCAAAGTTGCGCGTGGCCGAGAAAATTTAAATGAACCGTTCTCGTCGAAAAAATCAGAATGCAGTGAACGCGGCCTCGCTCGCCCGCTGGATTGTGGTGACTGCCTTTGTTGCACTTGCCGGATTGAGCTACGTCTATTTGACGCTGCAACTGTACCATCTTGGTGAGCGCAAAAAGTTGGTCGAGAACGAGCTCCTCAGTCTCCGCACACAAAATGAGGTGGCCAGCGTCCAAATCGCGGCCTTGACCTCGCGCTCTGCCTTACAGCGTCGATTGAAGGAGGGGTACTTGAAAATGATACCTATTTCCGAGCGCGACATCGTCCGACTTAGCGTTCCTGCGCGTCGAGCTGATGAAGATGCAATTCAGCCCGTCGTGAACCGGCCTGCCTCGAGATGAACCCGAATAGCCGGAGTCGCTGTGCATTAGTTTGCTGCTTTTTTATCGCGCTCTTCAGCGCTTTCTCGTTTCGTCTTATTTATCTTCAAGTAATTAAGCATGACGAGTACGCCGAGCTGGCTGCTGAGAAACACGTTTACAAACAAATCATCTACGCAGAACGCGGCGCGATCCTTGACACCAACAACGAAGTTCTCGCGCACAATGTGCCTGTCGAAACGGCAGTGGCTGACGCCACACATCTTAATAATCGTGAAGCCGTTGTCGATCTTGTCAGCAATGAACTGGGCATTCCGGCTGAGCAGGTCTCAGAAAAATTAAACAGCGAGCGCCGATATATCGTGATCAAGCGTGAAGTGCCGGAATCGCTGGCCGGTGCGCTGCGCGCAAAACTTCGGGCCAGAGATTTGCGCGGGATTTATTTCGAGCATGACGCCACACGTATTTATCCGAATGGCTCCATGCTTTGTCACGTCATCGGTTTCACAGATTTCGAACATCATGGCATTCAGGGCGTGGAAGCTTCGATGGAGGAATACCTTCATGGGCAGGACGGCTATCGCTACGTCGAGCGCGATCGCGTCGGCCAGGAAATCGTTCCGTATCGAGGTCAGGAACGGGCGCCGCGCAATGGCTACCAAATCCATCTCACGGTCGATCTAAACTTACAGAACATCGTCGAGAACGAGATCGACGCCGCGATGGCTGAGTACCGCCCCCAAAAAGCCACCATTATCTTGATGCGGCCGCAAACCGGCGAAATCCTGGCGATGGCCAATCGACCGAATTTCGACTTAAATCTCCGTTCCGAGGCGAAACCCGAGGAAATGAAAAACCGCGCCACCATCGACATGATGGAACCGGGTTCCACCTTCAAAATCGTGGCCGCGGCCGCAGCGCTAAACGAACACAGGCTCCGGCCGGATTCGACCATCTTTTGTGAAAATGGCCTCTGGAATTTCGGTGGCGCCGCTCTGCACGATCACCGGGCGTTTTCGAATCTCAGCGTCCGCGACATTCTGATTAAATCGAGCAATATTGGCGCGGCCAAGCTTGCCCTTAGCGTTGGCGAGCAAAAGTTTTACGAATACATCCGCCGCTTTGGATTTGGCGAGCGCACCGGAATTGAACTTCCCGGTGAAATTAACGGAGTCATTCGTCCTCCGAGAAAATGGAGCAAAATCTCGATCACACGCATTCCGATGGGGCACGAAATTGGCGTCACCCCATTGCAAATGACCGCGGCGATGGCGACGATTGCGAACGGCGGCAAATTAATCACTCCACGCATCGTAAAATCGATTACAACTTCTGACGGCAAAACGATCAGTTCGCTGTCTCCGGTGGTTTTGCGGCAGGTAATCTCTCCTGAGACAGCCCGGCAAATCGGTGACGCGCTGCGCGGCGTGGTAAGCGATCGCGGTACGGCGGCGGCCGCCGCCGTTCCTGGCTTTACCATTGCCGGTAAGACTGGAACTGCCCAAAAAGTCGATCCACGAGGTGGATACGAGAAAGGAAAATACATCGTTTCTTTTAGCGGTTATTTGCCAGCCGAGCATCCGGAGTTTGTGGGATTTGTCGTGCTGGATGACGCGCAAACGAGCAAACCAGAACTGAATTACGGCGGGCTCGTAGCGGGACCAATCTTTTCCCGCATTGCTGAGCGGGCTGCCCGTTATCTTGATCTTGAGCCGCATGAGGAAATTCGCAAAGCCATACCCTTGGAGCGAGTTGCCTTAACCCATGCTTCACGTCATTGAACGCCTTAGCCCGGCATGTTGAGACCTCATGCAGCTCAAAACTCTCCTCGCTGCGATTCCAGTTCGCCAGATCATCGGGACACTTGATCGCCCGGTGGAAAGCATCGCGTATGACTCGCGGCGAGTGCAAAGGAATGCCCTTTTCGTGGCAATGCGGGGCGAAAAAGTGGACGGTCACGAATTCATCGGTCAGGCCGTCGAAAAAGGCGCTTCGGTGATTGTCACTGATCGCGAGGAAAAACATCTGCGCGCGACCTGCGTTGTTGTAGAAGACACCCGCACGTCCCTGGCCGATCTTTCCGCAATCTTTTACGGGCACCCCGCGCAGCGCTTAAAACTGGCGGCGGTCACTGGCACGAACGGAAAAACGACGACCAGCTTTCTCATCAAACACGTCTGCGAAAAAGCCGGATTGCGCTGCGGATTGATTGGCACGGTGCGTTATGAAATCGGTGAACGCGTTTTGCCAGCCATTCGCACCACGCCGGAATCGCTCGATCTACAGGAATTACTCGCTCAAATCGTCAACGCTGGCTGCCGGGCGGCGGCAATGGAAGTTTCATCGCACGCGCTCGCTCAGAACCGCACGCGCGGCCTCGAATGGAATGTTGCTGTCTTTACAAATCTCACGCAAGACCATCTCGACTTTCACGGCACAATGGAGAGCTATTTCGAATCCAAAGCGAAACTTTTCACTCAGCTTGGGCAACAGGAAAACAAACGAAAACCCGCCGCTGTCGTAAACATCGACGACCGCTATGGCCAGCAATTGCTCGACAAGATCGACAAGAGCGTTGCGATTGTTACCTATGGAATGGGTGCTCGCGCGGACTTTCGCGCCTCAAATTATCGCGTCGAGTTTGGCGGCACTTCCTATCAACTCGATGCCCGCGGCAAAAGTTATCTGGTGCGTGTCCCATTGATCGGCCGATTCAATGTAGCGAATTCAGTGGCAGCGCTCGCGGCAGCGAACGGTTTGGGAGTTGATCTGCGTGCAGCCGTGCTCAGTCTTGGTAAATCGCCCCAAGTACCGGGTCGGTTGGAAATGGTTCCGGCGAAGCGTCAGTTTCAGGTTTTCGTCGATTACGCGCATACACCGGACGCGCTTGCGAATGTCCTTAAAACCTTGCGCGAACTCCAGCCGCAACGCTTGATTGTCGTTTTCGGCTGCGGCGGCGATCGCGACCGGCAAAAGCGTCCACTGATGGGCGAAATGGTGGATCGACATGCCGATTATGCGATCATCACGTCCGATAATCCGCGCAAAGAAGATCCGTCTAGGATCGTTGCCGCGATCGAAAAAGGTTTTCGCTCGACCCATTTCGAAAAAATTGTCGACCGAACGGAAGCGATTAATCGCGCCATCGCATTGGCACAACCGCGCGACATTGTGTTGATCGCGGGCAAAGGGCACGAAAATTATCAGGAGTTCGCGGACCACACCATTCCATTCAATGATATTCAAGTCGCGCGCCGCGCAATCGAGGACCATCCGGTGGAATTTTAATGAATCGATTGTCGATCTTTCAAATTGCTGAGCTCGCCGAAGTCGCGGTCTCTTCCGGAGACGGAAACGCTTTAATCGAGAGGATCAGCACAGATTCGCGCACGATTAAGCGCGGCGAATTGTTTGTCGCTTTGCGCGGAGAGAATTTCGATGGCCACAATTTCGTTGAATCCGTCGCAAAGACCGGCGCGGCTGGCGCGATCGTGGATCTTAATTGGACGCGAAAAATTCCGGTGAATTTCACGGTCATCCGGGTGGAAGATACTTTGCGAGCCTACCAGAAGATCGCCGCCAACTATCGAAAATCGCTTACTCTGAAAGTTCTTGCCATCACCGGGAGCAACGGAAAGACGAGCACGAAAGATTTTGCTGCTGCGGTCCTTGACCGGCGTTTTCGCGTTACAAAAACACAGGGCAATTTCAATAATCATGTCGGGCTTCCGCGGACAATGTTGGAGGCGACGTCACAGGATGAAGTCGCTGTCTGGGAGATCGGAATGAATCATCCCGGCGAAGTTGCGATGTTGGCGAAGCTGGCTGCGCCGGACACCGCCATCATTACGAACATTGGCGTCGCGCACATCGAATTCATGGCATCGCGCGAAGCGATTGCGGTCGAGAAAGGCGCTCTCGCCCAAGCGATCGGCGTCGAGGGCACCGTCATTCTAAATGCGGACGATCTATTTAGTGAAGGCATTGCCGCGCGGACTTCCGCCAAAATTATTTTTGCCGGCATAACTCAAGGAACGGTTCGAGCCAGCGAAATTACGCAGAGCGCGACCGGAACCCATTTCACGATTCTTGAAGGCGCGCACCGCTGTCGCGCACAATTACCTGTACCCGGGGTGCATATGGTGCAAAATGCGCTTCTAGCCGTAGCGGCTGGCCGTGTGTTTGGTCTTTCTCTCGAGGACTGCGCCGCCGGCCTGGCCGCGGCCCCGCTCACAAAGGCGCGTTTGCAGATCAAGGAAATTGGCGGCATCCAGTTTATCGACGATAGCTACAACGCTAATCCCGATTCCATGAAAGCGGCGTTGCGGACGCTGGTGGAATTAGATACTGAGGGGAAACGGATCGCTGTGCTCGGCGAAATGCGCGAGCTGGGCGAAGAATCTGCTCGCGACCACCGCGAAGTTGGCGAAACAGCCGCAGAGCTCGGCGTCGATCAACTGATTACAATTGGCGACATGGCCGCGGCCATCGCGGAAGCCGCGCGCAACGCCGGCCTGCCAAACACTTCCGTTGTACGATCGACAAGCGAAGCCGCGCAATTGCTGGGCGAAATCGCGTCGCCCGGCGATTTGGTTTTAGTCAAAGGGAGCCGTGGCGCGCACACCGAGCATGTAATCGAAACGTTCGAAATGCGTCATTCGTCATTCGTCACCTCGCCATGATGTACTACCTCCATCGACTGAGCGATCAGTTCATTGGGTTCAACGTTTTCTTCTATGTCACGTTCCGAGCCATCGCCGCGGCGGTAACAGCTTTTCTAGTCACGCTCGTTTTTGGAAATTTCATCATCCGAAAACTGACTGCACTGAAGCTGGGACAACCGATTCGCGCCGCGGCAGAAGTTCATCGTCTTGCCGAGCTCCATGGCGGGAAGCAAGGGACGCCAACCATGGGCGGCGTACTCATTATCGGAGCGGTCTTTGTATCCAGCTTCATCTGGGCGCGTTCCGACAACCGCTTCGTCTGGCTCGCATTGTTCAGCATGATTTATCTTGGCGCGCTCGGATTCGCTGATGACTACCTTAAAGTCACTAAGAAAAAGTCGGAGGGTATCAGCGGACGCTTGAAGCTCATTTTCCAAATCGCACTCGCGGGAATTATCACCGCCGTTTTCCTTAGCAGCCCATTGCTCGAGGTGCAGGCGCGGTCGCTTTACGTGCCGTTTGTCAAAGCGCCTGTCATTGCTAATATGAACTGGTTTACCTTCGTCTTTTTTGCGCTCGTCATTGTCGGTTCATCGAACGCGGTCAACCTGACGGACGGACTCGATGGGCTCGCCATCGGTTGCACAATCACGGTTGCGTTTGGCTACGCCCTACTTTCTTATGCGGCTGGAAATTTCCGGATTGCGCAATACTTGCAGGTCCCGTTTTATCCGTTTGCGGGGGAGCTGACGGTTGTTTGTTCCGCCTTGGTCGGCGCGGGTCTCGGCTTTCTCTGGTTCAACTGTCACCCAGCCAAAGTTTTCATGGGAGATACCGGATCGCTCGCCATCGGTGGGATGATCGGCGTCGTCGCAATCTGTTGTAAACAGGAACTGCTTTTGATCGTCGTAGGCGGTGTTTTCGTGATCGAAGCGGTCTCTGTGATTTTGCAGGTGATAAGTTTCAAACTGACGGGCAGACGGATTTTCGTCATGTCGCCCCTTCATCATCATTTCGAACTGACTGGCTGGAGAGAAAACACAGTCATCGTTCGGTTTTGGATTCTTTCGATCATCTTTGCGTTGCTCGGTCTGGCGACACTGAAATTGAGGTAACAATGCGCTACACAAATCAGAACATCGCCGTTCTCGGTGCAGGCTTGAGCGGGTCCGCCGCGGCGCTCTTGCTCAGGTCGGAGGGCGCGCACGTGACGGTTCTCGATAGCGCTGAGGAAAAGAATCTCCTCAAGTCCACCATCGATAATCTGCGGTCACAAGACGTTCGCGTGATCTGCGGGACGGCGGCAGACAAAGACCCGTCCACTTACCAAATGGCTGTCTTGAGTCCGGGCATCGATCCAGCTTCTCGACTCGCGCGCAATTTTTCCTCGCGCAAGATCGACATGATCGGCGAACTCGAACTCGGCTGGCGCTCCTGTGAAGTTCCAGTCATCGCTGTTACGGGCACGAACGGCAAAACGACGACGACTGAATTGGTTGCTCGGATGTTGAATGCTTGCGGCCAGAAGACAATCGCCTGCGGCAATATCGGGAAACCTGTTTCCGAGGTGGCGTGCGAGAAGGAACAATTTGACGTGCTCACCGTTGAAGCCAGCTCGTTCCAACTCGAAACGATCCAAAAGTTCCGCCCATCAATTAGTCTTTGGCTCAACTTTGCTCCCGACCATCTCGATCGTTATCGCTCAGTGGCCGATTATCGCGCCGCCAAGCTGCGCATTTTTAAAAACCAAACGGCCGACGATGTCGCCATTGTCAATGCAGTGGAGAGATTGCCTGGGATTCGTGCAGGCACGATCACGTTCAGCGCTTACGTCGACCAGGCGGATTTTCGCCTCTCTGAAGGGGCGATCATTTATCAAAACGAAGCTGTTCTCCGTTTATCCGATACAAAACTGCGCGGCTTGCATAACATCGAGAACTTAATGGCGACGCTCGCGGCCGGGACGGCGCGCGGGTTGTCATTCCGCGAGATGATGCCGCCGCTTTGCACTTATGAGCCGCGTCCGCATCGTTGCGAATTCGTGCGCGAAGTGGGCGGGGTTACATATGTGAACGATTCGAAAGCGACAAATCCCGACGCGGTGGAGAAAGCGCTGCGCGCACAAACCAAACCGGTCATTCTCATCGTCGGCGGCAAGGACAAAGGCTTCACGTTCGATCCGCTTCGATCCCTCATAGAAGAAAAGGTTAAATCCACAATCTTGATCGGCGAAATGGCCGAGAGCATCAGGCGGTCTTGGAGCGGCGTGGCCAGCTCCGACATTGCCAACTCGCTCGCCGATGCCGTCGAACGCGCCCACGCAGTGGCCGGGCCCGGCGAGGTTGTCCTTTTTTCCCCCGGCACATCGTCCTTCGACATGTTCAAAAGCTACGCTGATCGCGGCGATCAATTTCGCGCCCTTGTGCAGGCTCTGCCCCAGCCGGAACGATGAAAATACCAAAGCTCCTCAGACGCAAAAAGCTTCGCGCCGCAACCGCGCGGCGCTCCGTCGGCGCATCTGCCGAATTGGGGTACGAAGAGATATCAGAGCCAAACATGAAACTGTCTCGAGCATTGCTGATCGTTTTGCTTCTTCACGTGGTTGCTATTTCAGGAATCATAGCATTTAACGCGATTAAGACGCGACAGAGTTCGTTTGTGCCGGTAGCCGCGGTAAATCCGGAGAACAGTCCAATCGCAAGCATTGTCGCCGCGACCAAGTTGGATGCTTCGAATCGGCGTTTTGCGTCCGAGCAAAAGGAAAACGGACCGCGCGAAGAGGCGAAAATGTCACATTCGCCGTTGAAATTAGTCGCGAAAGACGAGCATAAAGCCGTCAAGGCGAAAGCAACCGAACACGCCAAGGCGCCCGCAAACTCGGGAAAAACTTACACAGTGGTAAAGGGTGATAACCCGGTGACGATCGCAAAAAAACTAAAAGTTTCTTACGACGATCTGGTTGCGCTTAATCAGATCGAGGATCCGCGCAAATTGAAGATCGGTCAAAAACTACTCATTCCGAAACCAGCGAAAGCAAAGAAGGCGGACGAATGAATCTTGGCGCGTTACTTAATCCGAAGCAACCTGCCGTTGAGACGTCGACCTAACTGATGCATCGTAAGAGCGCTTATATTCTCTTTCTGGCCGTGCTGGGATTACTCGTCATCGGCATCGTCATGCTTTTTAGTACGAGTGCGTTTGCCCGTGATAGCCATGGAGACGTTTATTTTTTTATCAAAAGGCAGGCAATTTGGTTCGGGATTGGACTCGTAGTCTGCACCTTTGCCGCGCTGATCGACTATCACTTCTGGCAACGGACATGGTGGCTCTGGTTTGCGCTCGCACTGATCGCACTGACGCTTTGCTATTTTCCGCCTCTCGGGATGCGAATCAATGGTTCGCGCCGCTGGGTAGGACTGGGTCAGCTTACTTTTCAGCCTTCTGAGTTAGCAAAACTCGCTGCAATCTTTTTCCTCGCGGCCTGGTTTTCGCGGTACGAAAAAGCAGGCAATAGCGCCATCTACGGTTTCCTCCTCCCGCTCGGAACCATCAGTTTGCTGGCCGGACTTGTTCTCGGTGAAGTCGATCTTGGAACCACAGCCTTGCTCGGAACAACCGCCTTTGTCGTGATGTTCGTCGCCGGAGCCAACCCTCTATGGCTTGGTATGGTAGCGTTTGCCGGCCTCGGCTCCATTGTCGTTGTTGCCACGCAAATCTCAGAACGAATGGGCCGCCTCTCCGCTTTTCTGCATCCGCAAAATTTTAAAGAAGATGCCGGTTTACAGCAGATGCAAGCTCTCATTGCGTGGGGCAGTGGTGGAATCGAAGGGCTTGGCCTGGGCAATGGCCGCCAGAAGATGCTTTATCTGCCTTACGCGCATACAGATTTCATTTTTCCGATTATCGGCGAAGAGCTCGGTCTGCGGTTCAGTCTACTCGTGGTCTTTCTGTTCGTGGTCATCATTGTTTGCGGCATCATGATCGCGCTGCACGCCAAAGACCGATTCGGTTTGCTGCTTGGCTGCGGCGTTGTTTCGCTTCTGGCTTTGCAAGCGGCGGTAAACATTGGCGTGACGACCTCGCTCCTGCCGAACAAAGGTCTACCGCTGCCGTTTATCAGTTACGGAGGTTCGAATCTCGTCACTTGTTTGTTCGGGATCGGCCTGTTGCTGAATATTTATCGGCAGGGCAGTCTTGAACCACCACATAAAAGACCCACGATTGCGCAGGTCCGGATAACACCGCGCATTTAAACCAAGGATCGACAATCACCTCATGAACGCAGTGATCGCATGCGGAGGCACCGGCGGCCATCTTTTCCCCGGAATTGCTGTGGCGGAAGTGTTGCGTGATCGCGGGCACGAAGTCATGCTGTTAATTTCCGAAAAAGAAATTGACGCGCTTGCGCTTTCCGGTCGCACGAATATCCGGTTTGAGAAATTGCCGACGGTCGGGTTACCCTCGCCATTTTCGCCTGCAATTCTCGGTTTCATTCGCCGCTTCTGCGAGAGCCTGTCCCTTTGCCGATCCATCTATCGCAGATTCAAACCGCAGGTTGTCCTTGGCATGGGCGGATTCACTTCTACTGCGCCTGTGCTGGCTGGGCGGATGCGCGGCGTTTCGACCTTTATTCATGAATCAAATGCCGTCCCTGGGAAAGCGAATCGATTGACCGCACGGATGGTGCGCGCGGTCATGCTTGGCTTCCAGGAGTGCGCGCCGTTCTTTCCAAAAGCGCACATAGAAGTCACCGGAACGCCAATCCGAACTGAACTGAAACCTCTGGATCGACAGGTCGCGCGTCGAAAGCTCGGACTCCGGACTGATTTGGTAACGCTGCTTGTAATGGGTGGGAGCCAGGGTGCCAGCGGAATCAATCAAGCCATCATCAAATCATTGCCATTTTTGCATGGCGTCCCGTTGCAGGTGATTCATCTCTCCGGCACACGTGACGAGCGTCTTGTCGCAGATAATTATCGCCGCGAAAGAGTCCCGGCTTATGTCGCCGCTTTTCATCATCGAATGGAGGAAGTTTACAGCGCCGCTGATTTTCTCGTCGCACGCGCCGGCGCGGCCAGCCTTGCGGAGTTCGCCGCTTTTTCGCTGCCGGGCATTTTAATTCCATTTCCTTATGCGGCTGACGATCATCAAACGCGCAACGCAGAGATTTATGCGCGCGCTGAGGCGGCAATTCTTCTTAAGGAATCGGAGATTTCCGGCGAATTACTTGCGCGCAAGATCCATGAGCTGATCGAGAGTCCCGAGCGAATCCGGGAGATGTCGGTGAATTGTTCGATCCTCGCGCCGAAAAACGCGGCCGGGCTCATGGCCACAACCATGGAGAAATATACGACCCATGAAGCCCGTCTCTGAGCTTGACCTCGCTAAATTGCTCACGCGTGAGCATCATAAGATTCATCTTGTCGGTGTGGCTGGTAGCGGGATGAGCGGTCTCGCCGCGCTTTTGCTCGAGCTTGGGCACAAGGTTAGTGGCTCCGACAAAGCCAGCACCGTGGAGACAGATCGATTGCAACGGCTCGGTCTGCGTTTTCACCAGAACCATCATGCGGACGACGCCAGCGCCGCCGATCTTGTTGTCTTTTCTTCTGCGATCAAGATCGACAATCCAATTCTCATGAACGCACATGATTCGGGAAAACCGGCCGTGCGTCGCGCCGAAGCCCTGGCCGCCATTATGCGGGGCAAGCGCGGGATCATCATTGCAGGAATGCATGGAAAAACGACCACCTCCGCGATGACAGCGCACGTTCTGCGCGAGGCCGGGCTCCATCCGTCGCATTACGTCGGTGCAGAAATTCCGCTTCTCGAAAGCAATGCGCATTGGGATCCGCGCGGCGAATATTTTGTTGCGGAAGGTGACGAAAGCGATGGGACGCTGCGTTGCTTTCACCCCGAGCACGTTCTCATTCTGAATATTGAAGAAGAGCACCTTGATTTCTATGTCGATCTTGCCGCGATCGAAAAAGTTTTCGCTCAGCTAATCGCGCAAACCACCGATACGGTCTTTTTCAACGCCGACGATGTGAACACGGCGCGATTGTGCGCGGGGCGAAAATCCGCAGTCTCGTACGGTTTTTCCGAAAACGCCCACTATCGCGCCACCGATATCGAGCTGCGCGATTTTGCATCGTTTTTTTGTGTTTATTTTCAGGGCAAACAACTGGGCGAAGCGGTGCTGAATGTTCCCGGACGTCACAACATCCACAATGCTATTGGTGTGATCGCGCTGGCTAACGAGCTTGGGATTCCCTTTGAGAAAATTGCAGCTTCCCTTCGCAAATTCGAACACGCCCGGCGCCGGTTTGAAATAAAGTACGCCAGCGATCGTTTTTTGCTCGTCGATGATTACGCGCATCATCCCACCGAAATTCGCACCACGCTTAAGACGGCGCGATCGACCCGCCGCAAACGCGTGTTGACAATGTTCCAGCCGCATCGTTTTTCGCGAACCAAAGCGCTGAGTCATAAATTCGGAGACGCCTTTGATGATGCAGACCGTGTTGTTATTACCGACGTTTATACCGCAAACGAAGAGCCAATTCCTGGAATCAGTGGCCAAACTATCGCCGACGAGATCGCGCGCCACGGACATCGCGGCGTGAGTTATCAGCCGCGCTTCGAATGGGTCCATCGCGATGTCGGAAACATGCTG
>Ga0209807_1001284_pt1 | contig 11903 bp, 9 predicted proteins | sample GraSoiAngelo_154_FD_186168 | JGI IMG/M metagenome (GOLD analysis project Ga0209807, IMG submission 186168) | Grasslands soil microbial communities from the Angelo Coastal Reserve, California, USA - 14_1009_13_20cm (SPAdes) (version 2) | ecosystem: Environmental > Terrestrial > Soil > Grasslands ... | reverse complement strand
GGAGAAGATTACTATGCGTGCGTGGTTCGAATCGACACTGATGATCCAGAGAAGATGCAACTAGAGACTGGAAAAATCCCAGGGGGATGGTATGCCCGTAGCAAACTTATGGACTGGGAGAAGAACCTCTCGAACCTACCGAGTCTCTTCGAAGAAATGGCCCGCACTCACGACGTGGACCCGAAGCGTCCTTCGCTAGAGTTCTATAGGAGCCAAGCCGAAATGCACCTCTTTCTCCCCGTGCGGAGTCATCCCCCGATCGAAGCAACATAGACATCACTCAGTCGCAGCGAAAAAAGGGTCTGGACTAGCGCCCATCATGCCAATCCGACGTCGTTCTCTTTGACTTGAGCTCAATGTTCGTCGAGAAATAACAGCCAAAGGACCGCAAGGGCATCTGATAGGAATTCTGGAGCGTGAAATGTCTCCGATTTGCATAGTTTTCTACCAACTGATAGCTTAGGGTATCGTCCTGTGAGGAAAGTATTTATTCGCGAAACCCTACCGAAAAATCATATGAGAGTGCTCTCCGCCAGGCTACTGTCTTCACCTTCCGGAGGGATATCCCTAAGAAAAATAATCGTGGCAGTATTCCTAATTCTACTCTCGACTCTAACTGCACTCCCTAGCCTGAACACGATCCCTGCCAAGGCCTCCGCTCCTTGGAGCTTCCAAGATAATCCGCTTGTGAAACAGTCTACGAGTTCTCGTACATCCTCGTCGCACGCTCCAATAATTATCAACGGGAACGCCGATTTCACGGCCGCGAACGGCGTAACTGGTGGAACTGGAGCAGCCTCGGACCCGTACATCGTCGCAGGTTGGGACATTAACGTCTCCCAGTCGCCCTGGCACGGCCAATACTACAATGGGCCGTACCCTGGTATCGGGATTTCGGACACAGACGCGCATTTCGTGATCCGGAATGTGAACATTTACGGCCTGGAGTGTACTTGCGATGGAGCGAGTGCCATTGACATTGATTTCATCAACGTTACCAACGCCGTTGTAGAAGGCTCAACACTAGCCTACAGCAATCAAGCCATCTTTGTCTGGGGCTCTGAGAATCTCATCGTCACAGGAAATAGCCTGTCGAACGAACAAGTGCCCGGTGTGACAGCGAGCGCTTGCATGCAAGTAAGCGGCTCAATGGATGTCGTTGTTTCGGGAAACACATTCGCTCAATGCCCTACTGGAGGATTATGGGTCGACTCAAGTAACATACTAGTTTACCATAATAACTTCCTACAAGGAGCAGTCGATGGTAACCTGAGAAGCCAGGACCTCTGGGATAATGGCTATCCAAGCGGCGGCAACTACTGGGCCAGCTACACAGGCGTGGATGACTGTAGCGGATCGCAACAAAACGTCTGCACCGGCCCAGACGGAATGGGAGACACGCCCTATACATTCACAACTTGGCAGTCAGTGGTAGGCCAGGACGGTTATCCGTTGATGAAGCCCTTCACGGCTCAGACCAGTGACCCACAGGTTCAGCAAACAACGACTTTCGAGGGTGTCACAGTATCGCTGTTCGGGAGCCTTTTACAGAACACTACGAGCAATACTGTGAGCGGGACCCTCTCGGTCACAGTCACAAACAGCACCACTGGTCAGACGGTCTTCTCCAGGACTTTCAGCGTATCAGTCAGCTATCGCTCGAGTTCAGTGGCGAGGTTCGTGCTTTCAGTACCAACCAGCAGCTCCTGGCTAGGGACTACGTGTAGCGTTAACGTCTCCACCGATAAGGCCAGCTGCATAGTCTCTCGAGACCCTGATGTAGACCATAATGGAGTGATCAACCTACTCGACGTGTCCCAGGTATTTCTCGCATATGGTTCATCGGTGGGAGATGCGAGATACAATCGCTCATTTGACCTGTACGGGTATGGAACCGTCAACTTATTCGATGCCTCACTTGCAGCCCTCGACTATGGGTTGCCTGTTTTCAGCTAGCCTTGGGCAGTTGTGGTCGTCCGATAGGTACGCCGATTAGTTGCGAACTGGGCGAAGCAACATAGGCATACGCGGCGGATTTCGGCTATCGACGGTCACCTGTTATCCAAGAGTGTCCAAATGATACTCGTTGATCTAGAGATCTCGCCAAAGGTAATGTAGGTAGCAGAGAATTTCTAGCTCGGCTGTTAGTAGCAGAGTGTAGTGAAGTTGTACTTGACGAATCGGTATCCTACTCCAAACAGGCGTGCACCGATCGACCTGTACTCAAGCCACGTGTAATTGATTGTCTTCCACCTGCAATGCCTAGCCCCGAAGGAATCGGCCGAGGCCGCGACACTAGTATGACCTTGAACGGGGACCGCTGGAGCCAGAAAGAAGAAAGCCAATCCCACAGTTGCTAGGACCGCAATTATCTTGCGCTTCTTTGAAAGAGTCATATCTGATGCCGCAGGGGAGATTTTGGTTGCTAGGATACTCGATCAGAATATTCTTTGCGGACCATTGTTTCCGTGAATTAGCCGGATCACGCCGACCCGAGAACCGAGAAAGGGTTTCGTATGGTCTGTATCCTGTCAACTGACAGAGGCAAAAAAAGAAAGAGAGAGGGGTTGGGATTCAGTCAGGCACTGTGGTCAGGTAGTTGTCCTGTCCGTAGGATGGAGGAGTGCCTTTCTGGGCATAGTTCGCAGTGTACCCAAGGTAGATTGTTCCAGAGCTTGCCGTCGCTTGGATGTAGTCGCCGAGGAACCCGCCGTGCAGGAGAGGGTCGGCATCAGGCTCGTCGCTAGCAGTAGTAATTCGGGTAACTGTCGGAGTCCCGGGGAAGGCGCCCGATAGATACTGGGACACAAAAAGGTCCAATTTATGGGCCCACGGGTCGTTTATCGTCGAATAGTAAGCAACGTTGGCCGTGCCCTTCGACGGGTCGATAGCCACTGCAGGGAAGAAGCCGTTGGACGTGACGTTGACCGTGGTCCAAGGCCCGGCCATCGACGTAGCGTCATTGTAGGCGGCTCGGACGAAGGGCTGCGGACACGTAAGGATGACGAACGTGCTTCCCGCCACACCCTGAGTGTTACACTCCTGCCAGACAACGATTACACGGCCAGGGTGAGCACTGCTATAGTCCACCGCGACCTGTGGAAGGGTGGGGACGCGGAAGTCGTCGTTCACGAGCGAGAAGACCTCGTTCGTGATACTGGCTATCGTAGTGGGCGCAGTACATGTGAAGGTCACCGCTGTTCCAGGCGAACATTGGATACCGCGTATTCTCAACGGTAATGTGTCATAGCTAACGTAGACGATGGCGATGCTCCCGTCCGGGCGTACCGCTACGAACGATCCCTGGGTGCTCACGTCGGGTCCGCTTATGATTGATGGTGAGCTACACAAGGTGAGGTCGTAGGTGCATCTGACCATGTTTATCGTGCTCTGCGAGTTGCCTAGGTTGAAGGCTGTGTACGTCACGTACAATCCTGAAGCGTGAGAGGTTCGGTCGACGACTATCCAGTCTTTGTCGTTGAAGATGCCGCCCGATGGAGTCCCGGTGAACGTAGTGTCGACGACGATTTTCGGCGACCCCCAACAGCCCGTTCCTAGACACGAGGAGAGGGATGAGGAGGAGACTGAGGGGAACACGAGTATCGCGCTTTCGCAGGGTGCCCTCTTCGGGCATCCTGCGAACTTGCTGGTGCTGAAGTTATCGTAGAGGTTAGAGAAGTAGAATGCTCCAGTGTTGCTCGAGTCCACCGCCGGGTCCCCGCCCGAGAGTGTGGGGCTGTTCGTTAACGGTAGCGTGACCTTGGGCAGGTCCCCATCGGTTCGCACAGTCGTCCCGCCATCGTTCGATATTGAGAAGCCCGTGAACCCCGCTGGGACTGTAGGAAAAAGCAGTGCGAGTATTCCCCTGAAGTCGTTGTACCCGCCCACGATCGTGTTGGTAGCTGGGTTTACCGCTACCGTTTCCTCGTTCTGAGGGAAGGGGGAATTGTCAAGGTTGAAGATTATTGTGGGGTCGGCAACGATCGATGCTGAGAAGGATGTTCTGGGGCCGTTGGTAGTTGAAATCGCCTGTGGTGGGTGCTGGATCAGGTTGAGATATGTAGAGACGGTGCCTGAGACGGGTGCTCTCTGATTGTTGAATGGGGGAGGGTTGGTACTATTGTTCAATGGGGAAACAGTCTGGGGAATTGCGTATGCAAGGGCAAGTGTTGACAGAAGGCTGAGCATAATGATTGACAATGCTTTGCTACTGTAGTCTACCATGTATTTTCAGGCCGGAGGTCGTGCCGAACTGTCTAATTGCATTTTGCATTACCTTCATGCGATGTCCGATTTCTTCTCCCGCAGCGGTCTGTTAAAATCAGACACTGGCAATGTCCAGAGAAAGCTAACGCGATAGTACTGTGGAGACCGGTTATAGGTTTCGATTCGCTTAATCCTCAACAGGGAACGTTGCTTATTCGGCGAGACGGATAGTAAAAGAGGAGAGACGGCTACGCGTTACATATTGACCGTTGACTTTGAAGAGGACAACGACATTGAAAGTTTCATTCGGTTTGTCCAGTACCACACGAAGAGACTGAAGTGTCCCAGCAAGGACGTGTTCATCCGGCTCGCTCACGAATGGGAAAAACAGCTGGTGAGCAACCCTGAGCCAAACAACGGCATTGGAATCAAGAAAGAGAAGAAAAAAACGCTCAAAGAACCATCCGAGTAAATTCAAGATCCGGGTACGATACAAGTACCATTACTACCGCTGGATTAACACCCAAGACTACGGCAGCTTCAAAGACATCTACGAAAAATACAAAGAAAAAGGATACTCGTTTTGGTGTGCCGATTTGCCCCCGGAGTATTCTAGCCAAGATGGGACGTGGACAGGCTATCGCCTGGATGGGGACAAGACTCATACTGAATCTACATTGAAGAGATACGGGCGCCACAAAGCGTGGATCGACAATAACTACAAGTTCGAAGGAAAACCCGTGATCCTCGTCTATAATGCGTATTAATAATCTCTAAAGAATTTCTGATCCCATAACTGCATTTTCTAAAACTCCATGTTGCTCATTACTACACGTGACTGTGGAATGTGACCACGTGAAGTGAGCGACACTTAAGAGTCAGTGGAATAATCCCATTCACTAAATGGCGATTGCTATAGAAGCAGAGAGTCAAAGCCTCTGGCATCACCCAAATTTTCCCAAATTATGGGCATCGGAGACAATATCCCAGTTCGGAACGCAGTTCAGCGGACTCGGCATACCATTCACAGCGGCATTACTGCATGCTACAAAACTGGACTATGGAATCCTCTTCGGTAGTGCTCAGTTGCCCTTTGCCTTGTTCGCTCTGTTCGTTGGAGTCTTCGTTGACCGTCATCGTCGCAAGCGAATAATGGTATCTGCCAACATCGGCCGTGGAATCCTACTCGGACTCATTCCTCTTGCATTCGTCACAGGGTGGCTGGGCCGGTTGGGGATGCCACTACTCTACACCGTCAGTTTTCTGGTCGGATTGCTTACAGTCTTCTTTGACGTATCATACCAAGCAATTCTCCCGTCGCTTGTAGAGCGAAGCCAAATAGCAGAAGGAAATCGGAGGCTTGAAACAAGCCGCTCTACTGCGCAAGTTTTCGGGCCGAGCATAGCAGGAATAGTTGTTCAGATAATTACAGCGCCTGTCGCTATAGCAATTGACGCCTTGTCATACATAGGTTCAGCTTCATTCCTTTCTCTAATTCGAAGTGAAGAAACAATCCAAGCGAGAGCGCACAGCGTGATGCACGATTTGAAGGAAGGCCTCCACGTTGTTTTGAGCAATAGACTCTTGCGGTCGATCGCCGGTTCAACAGGGACATCCAACCTTTTCTCCAATGCGCTCTTCGTATCAGCCTTCGCGTACTTGGTTAACGAATTGGGTTTCACGCCTGGACTATTCGGCCTCATCTTCACGTTAGGAAGCACAGGAGCGTTGCTCGGGGTCTTTGTGTCCTCAAAGCTTGCTAGGCGCATAGGGGTTGGACGAGCGATAGTCGTTTCCATGATTGCGGGCGGCTTGGGAGCAACACCTTTTCTGGCTGTGAGTCCATCACTCGGTTACTCTGTACTCAAGGTTGGACCCCTATGGATCTTGGGAACCGTGCAGTTCGACATGAACAGCGCGCTCTTGATGGTCGCCTTCTTCATTACCGCCTTCAGTAGCGTCGTTTACAACATCAACCAGGTTAGTCTTCGCCAGGCAATAGTGCCTTTGCGTCTCCAGGGAAGAATGAATGCGTCCATGAGGTGGATTGTGTGGGGTACACTGCCCCTTGGCAGTTTCCTAGGCGGGGGATTAGCCGAACTATTCGGCTCGAGAACTGCGATAGGAATCGGAGTCATTGGGGGGGCCATGGCATTTCTTTGGGTCCTACTTTCCCCCGTTCGGTCTCTCGAGACAATACCAGAACAGTTGGAGTAGAAAGAAGGACCGATTCATCACCCCTCCGACTGCGGGCTATATACTGTCTTGAACGACATGCAACCTTCTTTCAAATAGCGGCAATTCTATGGCATGGCAAACCGGTTATGACTCTACAGACGACCAGCCCGCTAGTTCAACAGAATACTCGCTACCGCTACGTCAAGTACACGTTCTTCAAAGTCGACCCAGCCTGGAGAAAACTATCCTCTCAAGAGAGAGAATCCTCAAAGAAACAATTCCTCTCATCCCTTGAAAACGGAGACAAGATCGGACCTAGATCCTACTCGCTAGTTGGGACCAGAGCCGATGTTGACTTTATGCTGTGGACAATAACCGACTCTCTGGAGACTCTCCAAGGCTTTCACTCAGACCTCTTCAAGACCGAACTGGGAAAGTATCTCTCCACACCCTACTCTTACCTCGCGATGCTGCGTCCCTCAGAATATTTCGGTAGACACTCAGAGAGGGAGCCTGTCGGCTCGAAATACCTCTTCGTTTATCCCTTCACCAAGAAGAGAGAATGGTACAGCATACCTTTCGAAGAAAGACGGAGAATAATGAAAGACCATGTACAAGCCGGCCAAAAATACCCCTCGGTAACAATCCACACGTCATACTCTTTCGGAATAGACGACTACGAGTTCATACTCTCATTCGAAACAGACCATCCAGAAGACTTCCTCAACCTAGTCATGGATCTCAGAACCACCGAAGCAAGCAAGTATACAGCCCTTGAGACCCCCATTTTCACGTGCGTCAACGTTGAACCCGGGAAGATGCTAGACCTACTCGGACCATAGCATAGAGTGGCTTTCTATCTTGGCTGATTTCGAGAACGATAATTTCCTGAGAGCCTGCTGGAAAAAAGAAACTGAGTTCACCCCGATCTGGTTCATGAGACAGGCGGGCAGATACCTGGAGAGCTATCGGAAGGTCCGGGCGAAAAACGATGTTCTTACAATCTGCAAAACCCCGGAACTGTCTGCAAAGGTCACAGTTGATGCCACAACAGAGCTGGGAGTTGACGCTGCAATCATCTTCGCCGACATCATGCTACCTCTCGAAGGAATCGGCCAGAGTTACAAGCTAGTAGAGGGCGTCGGCCCCGTGGTAGAGAAACCGATCGGCAGAATGGAGGATGTAAAGAAGATTGCAAAATTCTCTCCAAAAGACCACGTCCCGTACGTCACCGACGCAATAGAACTAGCTATCCAGCAGCTGGACGGACGCACTCCTCTAATCGGGTTTTCCGGAGCACCTTTCACCCTCGCGTCCTACCTGATAGAAGGAAGCCCTTCTCGAGACTTTACCAAAACCAAAACGATGATGTATGCTGAGCCGGAAGCGTGGAAGCTCCTGATGGCGAAGCTGTCCAGCATGGTTTCCGACTATCTTCTCGCTCAAATCCAGGCTGGCGTGGACGCGGTTCAGCTCTTCGACAGCTGGTCAGGCTGCCTCTCCCCATCCGACTACCAGGAATTTGTCTTACCCTTCAACAAACAGATATTCGAACGCTTGAAACCTGGAGGTGTTCCTCGAATACACTTCGGGGTGGGAACTGCTGGGATCTTGAAGGCGATGAGGGAGGCCGGCGGTGACGTGTTCGGAGTTGATTGGAGAATCTCGATAGACGAAGCATGGTCGATCCTCGGTCGCATAGCTATTCAAGGCAACCTCGATCCAGCCATTCTGCTAGGCGCGAACGATCTTGTCCACGCTAGGTCCAAAGATATCCTAGCGAGGATCGGCGGTCGTCCCGGCCACATCTTCAACCTGGGCCACGGTGTCCTTCCAGATACGCCAGTTGAACACGTGAAGAATCTAGTTCAGTTCATACACACGACTACCAGAACCAAACGCTAGAGGCGCTGAAGCACATGGACAAACATCCCGCCGTTCTACTGATGGCCTACGGCAGTCCCAATTCGCTTGACGAGGTCGGAGAATACCTGCTCCAGGTCAGAGGAGGAAGGCTACCAACGCCCGAGGAAGTGGATCGGTTGCGGGAGAGATATCGTCAGGTCGGCGGTCAGACTCCTCTTCTGAAAATAACTCTCGCGCAGGCAAAAGCCTTGGAGGCAAAGCTCCAGTCTAGTGGACTCGACTCGAAGGTGTGTGTTGGAATGAAGCACTGGCACCCGTTCATCGAGGACGTTGTCGAGGAGATCGTAAGTGAAGGCGCTTCGAGCATCATCGGCCTGGCGCTCGCTCCCCACTTCTCTAAGCTTAGCATCGGAGGGTACGCGGACGCTGTCAAGAGAGGATTGGCAAGATCCGAAAGACCCGTCCCGTTCACTATGGTTGAGAGCTGGCATGATCAACAATCCCTGATCACCGCCTTGTCTCGACGGGTCCAGGAAGGTCTTGAGATGTTCAATGACCCTTCACGGGCGGTCGTGCTGTTTACGGCGCACAGTCTGCCCAAGAAGTTCGTTCAGGATGATGACCCTTACTGGAGGCAGCTTCAGGAGACCAGCCAGCTTGTCGCCAGCAAATCGGGAATCAAGTCATGGGATTTCGCTTTCCAGAGTGCTGGACAACCCATCGATTCTTGGATGGGACCCAGCATCAAGGAAAAGATCACCGAGTTATCCGGCAAAGGACTCCACGAATTGTTAGTCTGCCCAGTTGGTTTTGTTTCCGATCATCTTGAGATACTCCATGATCTGGATATAGAAGCGAAAAACTACGCCTGGTCTCTGGGCACGAGACTGGAGAGAACAGCCTCCCTCAATGATGACCCAGAATTCATCGACGCTATAGCATCGAGACTATTTCCGCTTCTATCAAGAGAGATTGTAACAGCCTAAGATCTGGACCCTAAGCGTCTACGAGAACGCTTTCCCTAGTCTCTGATAGTCTTCACTGCCAAGCTTCCATTCAGCCACCTCAGCATTTTCTTTAACATGATCCGTGTCCGCCGCCTTGGGAATCGCAACCACAGAATCGTGCTGTAGAACCCAGTTCAGAGCGATCTGGTTTCTGCTCTTGCCCAGTTTTCCAGCGATCTCGTCTAGGACTTTGAAAGATGAGCCTCGGCCCCTCGGAATTTTCCCCTGCCCGAGGGGACTGTAGGCGATCAGGGTCAAGCCCTCCTTCTGGCAATACTGCAGAATTCCCGCCTCCACACCTCTATCGATCAGACTGAACTCGACCTGGTTGGAGACAATTTTCTCGTGAGACAGCGATTGCTGCGCCTCCTTTATCTGCTCGACCGAGAAGTTGCTTACTCCGATGTGACGGACGAGGCCGTCACCTACTAGCTTCTCCATCGCCCTCATCGTCTCCGAGATAGGAATCCTCGGGTTCGGCCAATGCAACTGGTAGAGGTCCATCTGTTTCAACCGGAGCCTCTTCAAGCTCCTCTTCGCCGCCCCCAACACATCATCATACGCGAAATGTCTCGGAGAAACCTTCGAAGCCACAAAGACCCTGTCACGGCGCCCCTCGAGTGCCTGGGATACAACTTCCTCGCTGTGACCTGCCCCGTACATCTCTGCAGTATCGATGAATTTCATCTCAAGATCCAAGCCTAGCTTGAGCGCTTGTATTCCAGCCTCGTCTCGGGAAGTGTCCGATCCCATCTCGCCCCCGATTCCCCAGGTTCCGAGCCCAACGACTGGGATTGACTCATGAGTGCGTCCTAAAGGTCTGAATTCCATGTTGTCTCACCCTCACGGTTCGAGAAAATTCCTTGCGGCTTCAAGCCTAGCTAGGCAAGACGACGAGAACGGCAGTATTATGCGTCACGAAAATGCTCTGGCCTCCACCGACCGTTCCTCGTACTTCCTGACAAGCTCATCAATTGCGTCTTCGATTAGGTATCTTCCGGGGACGCTGGGGTCAACTCCCAGCTCTCGCAGCCTCTCAGCCGTTGCAGGACCGATAGCCCCTACGAGAGGTGATCTCATCAGGTGGATGAGTTGTGATGCCGGAATCCTACTTTCGGCAATGCTGAAGAGGTTGGATGCTGAAGCGGCACTCGTGAACAGGACAGCCTGGAACTGTCTCCTTTCAAGCCCGGCGAGGAAATCCAGCACACTTTCATCATTCGTTGGGACCAATGATTTGTAGATCGTCATCGTCTCGACAAACGCCCCTTTCGAAGTCAGCGCCTTCGCGAGGCTCTCGTCGGCAGCTGAGGATCTGACGAGAACCACTCTCTGTCCTCTTGTCTCGAACTTTGACAGGTGATACTCTATGCCGACGGAGCTGTATTTTTCCGGGACAACCACGTCCTGAACACCGTGACGTCTTAGCGCCGCGCTGGTTTTCGGACCAATCGCCATGATACGGATTTGACCCGAAGCGCTCGGGAGAACACTCGAGTGCGACTTGAGCACGTCGAAAAAAGCATCAACGCCAGAAGAACTCATGAAAACAAGCCAGTCAATCGGACCCTCGCCTATCACTCTCGAGAATTCCTTGAGGATACTAGATTGTTCCAGTGGTCTTAGCTCAACCGCGTGGATGATGAACGGGGTCCATCCGAGCTTTCGCACAAACCTAGAGGTCTCTTCTCCCTTGCCAACGGGGCGGGTGATGGCGATGGTTTTCTTTGAGGACGGGCTAGACGTAGACAGTTCTCCAGGTCTCCTCGATCCTTTTCGCCCCTTTCTCAAGAAGTTCCTCTCCCATCTCTCTCGCCAGCACTACAGCGTCCAGGACGTGTCCTGACCGTTCCGCGAGAAGTTTTACTTTACCATCCATCGAGAATATGGAGGCTGCTATCTGGATACGGTTACCACGAGCTCTAGCTAGTGCTCCAACGGGAACCTTGCAACCTCCCTCGAGAATCCGAACCAGCTCGCGTTCGGCCTCGATCTCGGCCCTAGTCGGAGGATGCTCAATCGACTTCAACATCTCGATGACCTCCAGATCATCCCTACGAGCAACAACCGCCAGTGCACCCTGGCCTGGGGCAGGCATGAAATCTTCAATCGATAGACGTTCCGAAATCCTTCCTGTTAAACCAAGCCGGACAAGCCCCGCCTCAGCCAGTACAACAGCGTCAAATTCCCCCCTCTCTACCTTCTGAATTCTTGTGTCTACGTTTCCCCGGATAGGCTCGGGCTTCACGTCTGGCCGAGCACGTCTAAGCTGAGCGACACGGAGCAGACTGCTCGTTCCAATCCTACTCCCATTCTTCATATCTTTCAATAGCCCGTTTCCCGTGCTCACCAGCACATCGGCAACGGACCCCCTCTCTGGGACGCTAGCTATCAAGAGACCGCTGTCTTTGTCGAAGACAGGAATGTCCTTCATACTGTGAACAGCGAAATCCACCTGACCATCGAGGACTGCTTGGTCGATTTCTTTTTCGAAGATTCCTTTCTGGTCGAGCGAGAAGAGGGGCGTTCGCTGGTCGGCATCACCCGCTGTGGTGATGACTTTCCGGTCTATTTTTAGACCGGGATTTTTCTGTCGAATGCTTTCTACAACGAGTTCCGTTTGGACGAGTGAGAGTCTGCTTCCTC
>Ga0209807_1001282_pt1 | contig 11908 bp, 8 predicted proteins | sample GraSoiAngelo_154_FD_186168 | JGI IMG/M metagenome (GOLD analysis project Ga0209807, IMG submission 186168) | Grasslands soil microbial communities from the Angelo Coastal Reserve, California, USA - 14_1009_13_20cm (SPAdes) (version 2) | ecosystem: Environmental > Terrestrial > Soil > Grasslands ... | reverse complement strand
TCAGCATCCCAGCCCAATTCCGCATGCGCAATTTGTCACCACCACGACACACAAAAGTCTGCGCGGACCGCGCGGCGGCATCGTCATGTGCGAAGAAAAATTCGCCAAGCAAATTGACGCCACTGTGTTTCCGGGCGTTCAAGGCGGGCCGCTGATGCACGTGATCGCCGCCAAAGCGGTATGTTTTCACGAAGCCCTGCAGCCGCAGTTTCGCGATTATCAGCGGCAGGTGGTGATCAATGCAAAAGCGCTGGCCGCAGGCTTGGCTAAGCACGGTTACCGCATCGTCTCCGGCGGAACGGACAATCATTTAATGCTCGTTGATCTCCGCCCGAAAGATCTCAACGGCAAAGAAGCTCAGGAAGTTCTCGATCGCGCCGGCATCACCGTGAACAAAAACGCCATACCGTTCGATACCAGCTCGCCTTTCAAACCCGGCGGCATCCGCGTCGGCACACCCGCGGTCACGACGCGCGGCATGAAAGAAGAGGAAATGCTCGAGATTTCCGATCTCGTCGCTGAAGCCCTAACAAATCGCAGCGACGAAGCCGTCCTTAACCGAGTCCGTGAGAAAGTCCGCGAGCTGACACACAGATTTCCACTGCCTAGCTAAGGTAGCGGGGCGGCTGGCGTTGCCTCGTAGTCCTGCCACGGAACGTAGCGACTGAAACCAGCAGAGACGGCAACAGCGGCCGAGTTCGAAAAACGCGGACTTGCATGCTTGTTGCTCCTGTCGCTGTTCCCGCGCGACGTACCTAGTTATCAGCCATGCCTAAGGCAAAACAATGGTGCACAATAGAGAGGTTAACTTACTATGTGAACGCAATTACCGTCGCCGACGAAAATCCTGGCTCTTCATGCTAGATCGAAATGACCCGGATTTTTCACCTTCATATCCTTCAGCGTTGCGATCGAACGTGTAAGTCGTCAACGTCCACATCGGGATTGATGCTTCGGTGCGGCAGGCGGATTGCCACGACAGTAGATTCTTACTATGTAATCTGCGAAGATCTGCGTAATCTGCGGTTGATTCATGAACCGTTCCGCTGAGCAGCAGATGAATCCGTTGCGCGAAGGATTGTCGACGCGCGCGGTGCCGCAGCCGTGCAGCATCGTAATCTTCGGCGCTACTGGCGATCTGACGCACCGGAAATTGATTCCCGCGCTTTACAATCTTGCCGCCGAGGGCGAATTGCCGCCCGCAGTGGCAATCATCGGTTTCGCACGCCGGCCGAAGAGCGACGATGATTTTCGGAAGGAGATGGAGGAAGCCGTGCGGGAATTTTCCCGCCAAGCCGTGCGCGATGAAATCTGGAAAACGTTTTCACAATCCCTCTCCTATCATCAGAGCGAGTTCGGCGACGAAGCGGGGTACAAGTCGTTAGGCGAACGATTGGAAAAGGTCGACACCAAACGGGGTACGCGCGGCAATAGACTTTTCTATTTTGCCGCCGGGCCGGACCAGTTCGAGGTTATCCTGAAGAATCTCAAGGCCGCCGGATTAAATCGCGCCGAGGAAGGCAGCTGGGCGCGCGTCATCATCGAAAAACCATTCGGCACCGATCTCGCTTCGGCGCGCGAATTAAATCGCATCGTCAAAGCCGCGTTCGACGAGAGTCAGACCTATCGCATCGATCATTTTCTCGGCAAAGAGACGGCGCAAAACATTTTAGTGCTGCGATTCGCAAACGCGATTTTCGAGCCGCTCTGGAACACGCGCTACATCGATCATCTCCAGATCACGGCGGCGGAAACGCTCGGGGTGGAAGCCCGCGCCGGTTATTATGAAAAGGCCGGGGCGTTGCGCGACATGGTGCAAAATCATTTGCTCCAGTTGCTTTGCCTGGTGGCGATGGAAGCTCCAACCGATCTCAGCGCCGATAGCATTCGCGATGAGAAAGTCAAAGTGGTCCGAGCGCTGCGGCGCATCATCGGACCCGAAGTGGCGAAGAATGTCGTGCGCGCCCAGTACACCGCAGGCGCGATCGGCGGTCAACCGGTCCCGGCATATCGCCAGGAAAAAGGCGTCGATCCAAAATCGATGACCGAAACCTATGTCGCGCTGCGCATTAACATCGATAATTGGCGCTGGGCAGGTGTGCCCGTTTACATGCGGGTCGGCAAACGTTTACCGAAATCGGCCACCGAGATTTCCGTCCATTTCAAAAAAGCTCCGGCAGTTCTGTTCAACAAGGAGACTGTGAAGATCGACCAAAACGTGCTCGTGATTCGCATCCAACCGGACGAGGGAATTTCATTGCGAATGCTGGCAAAAATCCCGGGAACCAGTCTGCGCATCGAACCGGTGAAGATGGATTTTCATTATGGCACTTCCTTTGGCAAGCCTAGTCCGGAAGCGTACGAACGCTTGCTGCTCGATGCGATGAGCGGCGACGCCACGCTCTTTGCTCGCCGCGATGAAGTAGAAGAAGCGTGGGCGTTCATCGACCCTATCGAGGAAGCATGGCACGCGAAGAAAGATGCGCCGGAGTTATGTTTCTATCCCGCCGGATCGTGGGGACCGGAAACTGCCGATGACTTGCTCGCCCGCGACGGCGGTGCGTGGAGGAGGTTATAAAGCGCTATATGCCTGCGATTGCTGAAACATATTCGTTAGGCACTTCAGTCGAAATCGGAAAAATTGAGCACGAGCTGAAAAAACTCTGGCGAGAGGGCGAAGGCGCAATGATGCGCGCTTCGCTCATGAACCTTGCCGTTTACAGCGAAGAGCCGGGTTCACTGAACAACAACACACAACTAATGGCGAGGATCACCGAAAACCACGCCTGCCGCGCGATTGTGATCGAAGCCGATTGCCAGTCCCAGGAAGACCGCGTAGATGCCTGGATCAGCGCGCATTGCCACGTCAGCCGTGGCGGAAACAAGCAGGTTTGCTCCGAACAAATTTCGTTTCGTCTGAAAGGCGGATGCGCCACACAACTGCCGAGCATCATCCTGTCCAATCTGGATTCGGACCTGCCATTTTATCTGTGGTGGCAGGGGGAACTCCATGATCCGATGGACGCACAACTCTGGGAGTGGGTCGACCGACTCATCTACGACAGCCACGGCTGGAAGGATTTTCCCGCACAAATGGCATTCGTCGAAACAGCTCAACGCGAAGCAAAGCAGCGCCTGGTCTTGTGCGACTTGAATTGGACCCGGCTGGACAACGCTCGCTTCGCGCTCGCGCAATTCTTCGACCATCCCGCCTCACATCACCGCCTGGCCAAAATCAGCAACGTGCGGATCGATTTTGCACCAGGGTTTAGATCAACCGCTATCCTGTTTGCGGGCTGGCTGGCAGCGCAGTTGAATTGGCAGATTGATGAGGTGCGATCTGCACACGAGTTGCGGTTCAACGAAATGTCAGGACAACACATTGATGTCGACCTGCGTGAACATGACGGCGAACCCGTTCACGAAGTCGCATTGACCAGCGGCGACGTGGAATTTCGCGTCACCTATGCGAGTTGCGGCGATCTGCTGGAGGTCTCACGCGTACAGAACGGCGAAAGGCGAATCCCGCAGCTGATGCCCGCCGCAGGCAACGATCCCGTCAGCCTGATTAGCGAAGAACTGATGCGGGGTGGCCCGCACCGTGTTTATCTTAACGCCCTCAACTGCGTTCGCGATTTCCTGTAGCCACCGCCGTGTTGGGCGGTCCTCTTTGAGCAAAAGTCCGGGGAGCCACAGGCCCATGGCTACAATGGTTCGCGTTAGACAGCGCCGCTACGAGAGTAGCGCGCATAACTCCCGCACATTTTTGTCAATCGCAAAAAGTGTTCGCGCTCGCTCGTACCCGGACTGTCCAAGTCTCCGGGCCAGCGAAGCATCGCCAATGATTTTGCTGACCGCGTCAGCCATGGCGACGGCATCGCCGGGCTGCACCAGAAAACCTGTTTCGTTTTCGATGACCATCTCTGGAATCCCGCCGATGTTCGTCGAGACGACCGGCAGTGCCGTAGCCATTGCTTCCATGATGACCGTCGGCAGATTGTCCATTCCGCCCTCGGGATCGATCACACTTGGGAGCACAAAAACATTTGCCGCGGCAAGACGCCGGCGGAGTTCCGACTGCGGCTTTGTACCAGCCAGTATGACATAGCGCTGCAAACCGTGTTGCGCGATTTCGTTGCGCAAATCGTTTTCAAGTGGGCCTTCGCCCATGATTTCGCATCGGAACGATTTGCCATGTTCCGCCAGCAACGCGCAGGCACGAATCAAATCGCTGAATCCTTTTTTTGGAATCAAACGGCCCACTGAGATTATCAGCGGCGGAAGAGAGGAAAAATCTGCGCGCCCGAATTTGGAGAGGTCAAGGCCGTTGTAGATGCGGTGGACGCGACCGGCGCGATCTGGAAATCGCTCACGCAAGAATTGCGCCGCGTAGTCCGTTTCCGTGATGATTGCCCGTGCCGTATCAACGAGTTTGTCCAATCCGATTTCAAAATGCGTCGGCACGAAGATATCGTTCGCGTGTGCGGTAAGACTGAAAGTGATAGAAAAAAATTTATTGATCCAGAAAGCCGTCCGCGTGGCCATGCCGGCGAAATGCGCGTGGACATGACCAACGCCCGTTTCCCGCAAGCGTAGACCAACGTAAACCGCCTGGTACAGTCGCAGGAAATCGGTGCGGCGCCCCCATTCATCGAGCGCGGTCACAATGTCCGTGCCGAGCTTTTGTTTTTTTTCGGCGCGTCGAACATCTTCCAGCAATTCCTTTTCCTCCGGAAGATAATGGACCCGTTTGACGATATGCGTGTCCCAATCCTGTGGCGGCTCGTTTTTCGGTTTGCGGATCGAAAAAATGGGCGGGGCGACATCCTGTCGATCAAGCCCCGCCACTTCGCGATAGCAAAACGTTTGCCCGAATGATGGAAAGCGCTCAAAGAGGTAAGCGAAGTTGGTCATGCGCACACCTACTGTAGCGGCGGTCTGTGACCGTCGAAATCAAGTGCCCATTCTACGGCGCTCACAGAGCGCCGCTACAGTTGAGTTTGCTAACGATCACGCGCTGCCGCGCTTGACCGGAATCGGTTTTCCCGATTCATCGACCGCTACCAACGTAAAGACGCCATGCGTGACACGGAGTTCTTCGCCTGTCATGTAACGCGTCACCCAAACTTCGACAGGTATGGTCATCGAAGTCCGTCCGATTTTCTCCACGTGTGCATAACATCTCACGGTGTCGCCCACCCTAACCGGTTGCAGAAACGACATTCCTTCCATCGCCGCGGTAACCACACGCGCTTGCGCCGTCTTCGCCGCGAGAATCCCGCTGCCCAAGTCCATTTGCGACGTCACCCACCCGCCGAAAATGTCGCCATTCGGATTTGTGTCCCCAGGCATGGCGATCGTTTGAATCACCAGTTCGCCTTTTGGTCGATCGCCCATTTGATCCTTTTAACCACGAATGGACACGAATAAACACGAATCAGCTATCAGACAATCCGCGATCACGAATGCCGAAGGAATAGAGGGCTCCCGACAAACAATTCATTACGAGTACGGCAGGCTTCGGGTCCGTGAGCTCTAATTCGTGTCCATTCGTGGCCGTTTTTACAGGATCAGCATGCAATCGCCGTAACTGAAAAAGCGATAACGCTCACGTACCGCTTCCTCGTAGGATCGAAGGATAAATTCGCGCCCCGCAAATGCGCTCACTAGCGTCAGCAAAGTCGAGCGCGGCAGGTGAAAATTCGTCAATAGCGCACCGACACTGCGAAACGTAAATGGCGGACAAATGAACAGATCTGTCTCGCCTGATAGCGGTTCAATCCGATCCGATTGGAATTCTTGTAGCGCTGGCGCTTCGCCTCTCGATGGCGAGCGACGCGCTTGCCTTACAATTTTCCCACGTAGTCGAGTTTTACGCGCAGCGGTTTCCAGAACGCGCACCGTTGTGGTCCCCACAGCGACGATCCGTTGCGCGTTATTAATCTTGTCTGCGGTCTCCGCCGAGATGGAGAAATGCTCCGCGTGCATTCGATGCTCCGCGACGTTATCGGTGCGCACGGGGAGAAATGTTCCCTGTCCGACGTGCAACGTCACGAACGTGTGCGGGATTTGACTCAAAATCTCGGACGTGAAATGCAGACCAGCCGTAGGCGCAGCCACGGCACCGGGCTTACGCGCAAAAACTGTCTGATACCGCGCGAAGTCCGATTCATCGCTTGGCCGATTGAGATACGGCGGTAACGGCATGGAACCGCCGGCATAAACATCGATATCTCTATCGAACGTGACGATCCGCTCGCCGGCTGCGGTGATTTCATCGACACGAAAGCACGCGTTATTGAGTGTTGTCGTTGCACCGATGCGCATTTTGCGACCTGGTGCAACCATACATCTCCAACGTCTTGGACCGATGCGCTCGAGGAACAAGAATTCGACGCCGCCATCATCGGAAAATCGCCGCGCTGCGAGTACGCGCGTATCGTTTAACACAAGGAGATCGCCGGGTTTCAAAAACATCTTTAGCTCGCGAAATTGCCGATGCTCGATCTTTTGCTCAGCGCGATGCAAAACCAGCATCCGGGAATCTTCACGCTGCTCAAGCGGGCGCTGCGCAATCAATTCCCGCGGCAGAACGTAATCGTAATCACTCAGTCGCGCGCTCATCGATTCGAATCTTACCTCAAATGCAGCCTAAAGGCTCACAGCGGTCCGCCAGGTGCTCTGCGATTCCATCCCCATGCTGCCATTTTGCCGACAAAAGCTTGAGCGATCGCGATACGCTAGGGAGACGTGACATGCTATGTCAGGCGCCGCTATATCTGAATGTTGCACGGCGCGCCGGCGGTTGGAGATCGCCAACCGCGGATTTGCCGTCATATTGCGAATGATATAATCAAGCGACAAAGCCCCCTGACATTCTCGCGATCATCGCGTTCGGCAAGGCGATTCGCGATTGTTGCTCGGCCGGGAACAGGTTTTTCTACCGCCGGTGTGAGGTATTGAGCAGAACGAGGAACGAGTACGCGTTATCGCTCACAATCGCCTCCGGCTTTGCATCGCCGTTTAGATCGCTCAGCGCGAAATAGCTGCTAGACACGCCGCCAATCGGGTATACAACGGCCGATCCGAAGGTGCCATCACCCCTGCCGTGCAATACAACAAGCCCGCCAGCAGCTCCTACTGAGACGGTGACATCGGGACGACCATCGTGGTCGACATCCGCAACTTTCACGGGACCGTAATTGGGATAGATGCTTTGAGGCGGCTGAAACGTGCCGTTGCCATTTCCCAGGTAAAGGGTTGTCGAATAATTACCAGCGATGAGCAAATCCGCTTTGCCATCTTGGTTGACGTCGCCAGCCGCACTGTAAACGACACCGTTTGTCCCGAAGATTAGAGGCGGCGCGAAAGTTCCGTCCCCTTGCCCAAGATAAATCCCCACTGTGCCGTCATAGGCGTTGCAAACCGCCAGATCGGGATTGCCGTCACCGTTGAAGTCCGCAGCAACTGGCGATTGCGGAATGCGGCCCGTGTCATAATAGATCGCGGTCTCAAAAGTACCGTCGCCTTTTCCAAGCAGAATGGCTAACTGGTCGGAGAGTACGCCCGTTACGGCGACATCCATCTGGCCATCGTTATTGAAATCGGCAACTACTGGATTCATCTCGGCGTCGCTGAAGGAAATTCCAGTGAACTGAGCCGCCTGAAAGGTCCCATCGCCGTTACCCAGAAGCGTGTAAATGCCAACGTCGTTACGTAGCAAGGGAGTAACCAAAAGATCAGGCTTGCCGTCGCCATTGAAATCCGTCGCAATGAGAAAGCGCGCGTCAGGTCCCGTGATCGGCACTCCCGCGGCAAAGGTCCCATCGCCGAGTCCTCGTATAAACGAAAGCGGCGCCCCGTCGACGACGTCAGCGTGGCCATCTCCGTCGAAATCCGCCGTGTCGAATCCCCAGTAGCCTCCGGGATACGGCTTGGGTGCACGAAGAGTGCCATCTCCTGTGCCAAACGCGACTCCGATCGCGGAAAAATCGCCGCTAGCGACCACATCGGGATTTCGATCGTGATTAAAATCACCAATCCTCGCGAAGCGCTGGCCAACTCCATAACGGGCAGCGGAACCAAAAGTACCGTCGCCATTTCCAAGCAAAACCGCAGTGTAATTTCCGCCGACCACCAGGTCAGACACGCCATCGCGATTCAGATCCGCGATCGCGACGGTTTGCGCTGCTTCGTTGGTGTCATACCCGATTGCCGGTTGGAAAGTGCCGTTCCCATTACCCAAGGCAACCTGCACAGTGGCGATGTTCGTGAGAACGAGATCAACATTTCCGTCACCATTAAAGTCAGACGCAGCGATGTCGTTGCAGTCTCCCAGCACGGTAGTAACGGCCGGCTGAAAAGTCCCATTCCCGTTCCCTAGCAGTACAGCAAAACCGCCGAAATGCTGCAATGCGATCGCCAGGTCCAATTTCCCGTCATGGTTCAGATCGACCGCGACCAGTCGCACCGCCTGGTAGGGGGTTAGGTCATAAAAGACGGGAGATGCGAAAGTCCCGTCGCCTACACCAAATAGAACCGCAACTTGGCCGCCAAGGGGGGGTCTGGCTGGTCCGAAAAGCGCGATTGCCAAATCGAGGATGCCGTCGCCGTTGAGGTCCGCAATCGCGATTCCCAGTGGCTGGCCATCCAACTGGATCTTGGACGAGCGACCAAAAGTCCCGTCGCCATGCCCAAGCACTACATTGGCCGTATGCCTGTCATCAGTTACCACCAGATCGGCGTTCCCATCCCCATTAAGGTCAGCACTGGCTATCTCCGTCGCGAATGGTCCCACCACAAAAGTGTTCGCCGAACCGAAACTGCCGTCGCTGTTTCCCAGGAAAACGCTCACGGTCCCGTTGGCGCTGGCGATGTCCGCAATTCCGTCGTTGTTGAAATCCTGGACCACAGCAGCTAGCGGAGTCCCGCCGCTTGGGTAATTTCTCCCGGCAAGAAAGATTCGCGCCGAGCTTAACGGCGCGATTTCAAGCGCTGCTAATAGAATGACAGCGAGAGTTGGCAATTTAAATGACATATTGATTTTCCTCCCGTGTGGTTTGATGGGATCACACGCCATCAATTCCACCAGGCGCAAGGTTTGCAGTCAATCCAAAACCCAGGCCACTGCAGCATCAAAAGCCGAGTGCCACTGTCCTAACGACTAAAGACCACGGCCTGGTTTGCGCGACTATCTTCATGCAAAAAGGCGTAGCTGAGTTGTCGATCGGCGGAATGATTTGCACGAAAGCGTCGGCCGCTCGCCGATGCCGGCGCGACGACAACCGACTTTGAACAACGAGGCGATTTGCTCGGCGAAAATTCCTTCGCCGGTCATGCGCGTGTGCCACTGAGAGTTGTTCAAACGGTTTCCACGAAGATAGCGGATGCGCTGCAAGACCTTGTGTTTGCGTTCTGGGAAATGTTCTTCAAGCCAGTTCTCGAACAACTGGGCAACCGCCCATGGGAGACGGATAATCGTGTAACCGGCAAATTGCGCGCCTGCTTTTGCGCATGCCTCTAGAATTTTCGGAACCTCATGGTCGGTAAGTCCCGGAATTATGGGCGCAACCATCACGCCAACTGGAATCTTTGCCTCGCGAAGCCGCCTGATCGCGTCGAGTCGACCTTGCGGCGCCGTGGTGCGCGGCTCCAGCGTTCGCTGCAAATCTTGGTCGAGCGAGGTCACTGAAACATTGACCGCGACGGCGTTGCATGTTGCGAGTTCGCGCAAAAGATCGATGTCGCGCGTGACGAGATGGTTCTTTGTGATGATCGCTACGGGGTTCCGAAAGTGCGCAAGCACTTCAAGGCAACCGCGCGTGATCTGCAATTTTCTTTCGACCGGCTGATACGGATCGGTCACGCCGCTCAGCACCAGCGTCTGCGGCTGCCAGCGCGGGGACTCCAGTTCAGCGCGGAGTAACTCCGGTGCATTGGTTTTCACCATGATTTTGCTTTCGAAATCAAGGCCAGCGGAAAACCCGAGATACTCGTGAGTCGGTCGCGCGTAACAATAAATGCATCCGTGCTCGCACCCCCGATACGGATTCAGGCTGGTTTCAAAGCCGACATCCGGACTGGTATTGCGGGTAATAATCGATTTCGTTCCGTCGCGAAGATATTGGGTGGGACGCCGCGGCGTCTCTTCGGTCTCGCAAGCGGCCTCGACAACGTCCACGTCGGTTAAATCGACGTGCAATTTTTCGAAGCGGTTCGCTGGGCTCCAGGACGCGCCGCGCCCCCGAATCGCTGCGTGGCTCTGTGGCGTTTCCGTAACGACAGGTCGGAATTTCTTGCTCGGCGGCATGCATTAAGTTCACATGAACATATCCACATGTCGAGGAGCAATTCTGTTGTAGGGCAGGCGCTTCGCCTGCCAATCCAAAAAAAGGCAAGCGGAGCGCTTGCCCTACAATCTGGAGCTGGTTGCCGATTGCGCTGACGATGGCAAAATCAAGAGACAGCTTTTCCGGAGGGGTGGCAGAGCGGTTGATCGCGCCGGTCTTGAAAACCGGAAGGCCGAAAGGCCTCGTGAGTTCGAATCTCACCCCCTCCGTCCTGCTTCGCGCTTGGCGCTTCGCAGGACTCAGATGCTCGCTTGCGCGAAGCAGGACGCCCTCCGAAGTTTCAGCGAAGAAGGGCCAGTGCATTACGTCTATCTTATTGAAAGTCGCTCCTCGCGAGGTGAACGCTATGTGAGAACAACCACTGATCTCAAACAACGTCTCCAAGAGCACAACAGAGGAAAATCTTCTCATACTTCAAAGTTCAGGCCATGGAAACTGACCACCTACATCGCGTTCCGTGGTCGAGGCAAGGCAGAAGCCTTCGAGCGTTATCTCAAATCTGGATCAGGCCACGCATTCGCCAACAAGCGCCTATGGTAGCTGTACCGCCGTCCTGCTTCGCGTAATCTTACGATTTCGCCGGACCTTGTGTGAAACCGCTGTTAGTAGGTGAAAGATTGTATCTGGCCGGCCGCGACATCCGGTCCGTCTACGAATCCAGTACGCTTCCCGGGATTCAGCGCGATGTGCGCAGGAATCACATTGAAGGCGTTGGAGAAATTTAATCCGTTGATCGATTCGACCAGGTTGCCCGATACGTCATACACGTGGATGCTGCTGCCGCTTGACGAGGTGCTGGAGTTCGGCTGTGTCACCAGGAATAGGTGGTTCACAGGATCGAACTCTACATCAGCGCCGCTGAAAAATTGATTGGTGGCGCCGGGGAGCGGCTGCGCAAAGCCGGTCTGCGTCGCGAGATTGTAAAACTCCACGCTGAAGTCAATCTCGGTGGTGGTGCAGGCGGTGCCGGTGGCGGGATCAACTGCCAAGCCGTTCACGTCACCGAGGCCTACACCTGTAAATTTAGTGAAGGTGCCCGTGGTCATATCAACCGTGGCTATTTTGCCGGGAATAAATGGATTTCCCAAAGTGGCGTGACCGAGCACTGCCTGGTTCGTCACGCTATCATAAGCGAAACCAGGGTCGCCCCCAGAGGTAAAATCCTGGTCGGTAACGTCGATAACCGGCCCGAAGGTGTTCGCGGCAACGTTGGAGGTAAACACAGTCGGCCGGAAGTTGCCGCTCACGTCAATCGCCCAGACTGCATTATTCGAAGTGCCCTGGTTTCGGCTAACGAGAGTAACCAGGTGATCAGTCCCCACCGGAGGCGTCCACCTGCCGGTGACCTGGTTTAAGTTAAGAGGATTGAGAAGCAGGAAGCTGCGCACAACATTCCGACCCACTGGGTGTTCGCGTTCCACGAGACCGACAGAGTTTCCTACGACACCGAGGGTGACAAAATCATCCTGCCGACGAGTCCTCACGACGACCTTAATAATCTGTCCCGTCGTCTGACTGAAGGTCTCGACGGCAGCCAGCACGTTACCGTTATTCAAATC
>Ga0209807_1001280_pt1 | contig 11918 bp, 8 predicted proteins | sample GraSoiAngelo_154_FD_186168 | JGI IMG/M metagenome (GOLD analysis project Ga0209807, IMG submission 186168) | Grasslands soil microbial communities from the Angelo Coastal Reserve, California, USA - 14_1009_13_20cm (SPAdes) (version 2) | ecosystem: Environmental > Terrestrial > Soil > Grasslands ... | reverse complement strand
CGGCGGTCGCCGCGTTGGTGCTGTTGGGGTTGGCTGACCCGGGGCGGGCCGCCCGGGGTCAAGCCCTCGGCCCCGGCTTTGAGCTCGAACGCGCCGGCCGCTACGCCGATGCCGCGTCCGTCTACTTCACGACTGTGCGCAGCGATCCGACGAACATTCCCGCCCTGCTCGGCCTCGAGCGCGCGCTCTTCATCCTGAACCGGATGCCCGAGCTGCTGCCGCTGGTGCAGAATGCGCGCGGTCGGCTGCCCGACAGTCCGGCGCTGCGCAGTCTCGAGCTGCGCGTGTACGCGGCGCTGAATCAGCTCGATTCATTGGAGACCATCGCGCGCCGTTGGGCCGCGTCGGCCCCGGAGAGCGAGGCCCCCTACCGCGAGTGGGGACAGGCTCTCGCTGATCGCCGCCAGTGGGATGAAGCGCGACGCGCGTTTCTCATCGGCAGGCGGACGCTGGGCGGTGACGGCACGCTCGCGCTCGAGCTGGCTCAGCTCGAGCAGCGCGCGGGGAATTGGGAAGCAGCCGCGGCGGAATGGGGGCGTGCGGTCACGCGCTCGCCCGACGTCGGTCCCAACGCCGCGAGCCAGCTCGCGGATGCGCCGGTCGCACTCCACGATCGCGTGGCACGTGTGCTGACGCTGCCGGCCCCAGCGACATCCGCGCGGGCGCGGCGCCTGGGCGCCGAAGTCCTGCTCACCTGGGGGCAGCCGGCTGCAGCCTGGGTCGCGATGGAATCGACGCTTGGCGCCCGCGGCGGGGACAGCGAAGCGCCCGACGCACTGCGCCGCTTCGCAGATCTCGCGAACGTCCTGACGACGCCGGAAGGGCATCGCGTCCGCGGACTGGCGCTGACGCGCTGGGCGGAGCTGGAGGGAGTGCCATGGCAGGAAGCGTCGCGGGCCCGCGCCGAGGCGGTGCGCGAGCTGCTCGACGGCGGCGACAAGGCAGGCGCTCGCCGGGTGCTCGAGGGACTGACGACGGATTCGGCGGCCCCCGCCGAGGCTCACGCGGTAGCCGAGGCGGCACTGCTGCAGGTGCTGATCGCCGACGGTCAACTCGACGTCGCCGCAGAGCGCCTGTCGGCCGGTCGCACCACGCTGACGGCCGACGACCGGGCGGCATTGCGGCTCGCGTTATCGAAGGCGCTGGTTGCCCGCGGGGAGTTGGATCGCGCCGAGGCGGCATTGGGAAGCGACTCGAGCGTCACGGATGTTGCGCAACGCGGCTGGATCTCGCTGTATCGCGGCAATCTGAAAGCGGCGATGGAGGGATTTCGACTCGCCGGCCCGTACGCGACCGACCGCGCGGCCGCGACCGAACGGACGGCGATGATGGCGATGCTGCAGCGTATTCAGCGGGAGTCGAGTCCCGAGCTGGGCGCCGCGCTGCTCACCCTGGCGCGCGGCGATTCGGTCGTGGCAATCGCGGCGCTGCGCCGCGCCGCCACGAGACTCCCAGAACAGGGCGGCCAGGTCGAAGTCCTGCTCCTCGCCGGCCAGGTGGCAGCGCAGAAAGGCGGGGAGCAGGAGCCGACCGCCACTGCGCTCTTCGACGAGATCGTGCGCGCCGGAGGTGAAGGCGCCGCCCCCGCCGCTGCGGAGCTCGAGTGGGCGCGCCTGCTCGTCCGCCGGGGCGAGAACGCCGCGGCCATCCCGCACCTCGAGCATTTGATTCTGACCTATCCGAACAGCGCGTTCGTCCCGGAAGCTCGCAGGGTGCTCGAGCGAGCGAAGGGAGCGATTCCGAAATCGTGAAACGGAGAGATTTTGTAAAGGCGGTTGGGCGGTTCGGCGGTTTGGCGGTTGGTGCTCGCGTTGCGGGTTTCCAACCGCTTAACCGCCCAACCGCCCAACCGTCCCTGTTGATCCCGATGGACGACGCGCAAACCGATCATCTCAAGGCCTACGGTCTCACCTACCGGGCCATCCAGGCCGGTCTCAAAGCCGAATGGCTGCTCAACTATCGCGGTGGATCGTTTCTGATTCCGGATCTCGACGCGTTGCGGCGCGATGCGGCGCTGAACGGCATCCGCACCGAGCCCGTCGACAGCGCAATGACGGCGGTGCGCGGCGAAATCGAAGCGAGCAACATGGATGCGGTGCCGCTCGAGAAGGCATCCAAGGTTGCCGTGTACGCGCCCCCGAACGCCGCGCCGTGGGATGACGCCGTGACCATGGCGCTGCAGTACGCCGGCATCTCCTTCACCAAGATCTGGGATTCCGAGGTGATGAATGGGTCGCTGAAGGACTTCGACTGGTTGCATCTGCACCACGAGGACTTCACCGGCCAGTATTCGAAGTTCTTCCTGATTTACTCCGGGATGTCGTGGCTCGCCGAGATGGTGCAGCGCAACACCGACATGGCGCGCCGGCTCGGGTTTGGAACGGTGCCCGATCTCAAAAAAGCGGTGGCGCGGGGGATTCGCGCGTACGTGGAGAACGGCGGGTTCCTCTTCGCGATGTGCACGGCGACCGAGACGATCGACCTCGCGCTTGCGGCTGAGAAGGTCGACATCGCGGCGACGTTCGCCGACGGCACGCCAATCGACCCCGACGCCGACGCCAAGCTCGACTGGTCGAAGAGTTTCGCGTTTACCGGCGCGCACATCGAGCCCAATCCCCTGATCGCGAGCTTTTCGGACATCGACGGGCACCAGGTGAACGGCGGCGCGCGCCGCCAGCCGCTCGGGGCGTTCACGCTGTTCAACTTCAGCGCCAAGATCGATCCGGTGCCGACGATGCTGGTGCAGAACCACCGGCAGGTGATCCCCGATTTCTATGGCCTGACGACGTCGTTCACGCGTAACCGGCTGAAGCCGGGCGTCACCATCCTTGCCGAGGAAGAGGCCGCACCGTGGGTGAAGTACGTCCACGGAGATCTGGGGAAGGGCACCTGGACTTTCTTCGGTGGCCATGATCCGGAAGACGCGCAACACCAGATCGGCGACCCACCGACCGACCTGTCGCTGCACCCGCATTCGCCCGGCTATCGCCTGATTCTGAACAACGTGCTCTTTCCGGCGGCCAAGAAGCGCGAGCTCAAGACGTGAGCGTCGAGCGCCTGACGGCGGCCGCGCGCGCTCTGCTGCAGGAGGAGGTCGCCGCGGCGCACGGGCGCGAAGTGTCGTTCGTGGTGCGGGCCGATCCCAACGGCACGCTCAGCGACGCGCGCGTCGTCGCGCGCGGCACGATCGACGCGGTGCTGGCGCTGCCCGGCGTGGCGCGGCGCGGCGAGCTGCTGCTCCACAACCATCCGAGCGGCTTCCTCGAGCCCTCGGGCGCCGACCTGCACGTCGCCGCCCGCCTGCACGACGAGGGTGTCGGTTTCGGGATCGTCAACAACGATGTCAGTACGCTCTACATCGTCGTCGAGTGCCCCCGCGCCCGCACGCGCGCGCGGCTCGATTCGCTCGAGATCGCGAATCTGCTCACGGAGTCCGGTCCCGTCGCGCGGGTGCTGGGCACGAGCGCATTCGAGGACCGGTCCGGCCAGCGCGACATGGCGGCCTTTGTCGCCGACACCTACAACGGCGGCGGCATCGCATTGCTCGAAGCCGGGACCGGCGTCGGCAAGTCGTTCGCGTATCTCGTGCCGGCGCTCGAGTGGGCGCGACTCAACGGCGAGCGCACGGTCGTCTCGACGAACACGATCAATCTCCAGGAGCAGCTCGTCGGAAAAGACCTGCCGATTCTGTCGCGCGCGTTTTCAACGGGCGACCGCACGGTCACGTTCGCGCTGCTCAAAGGGTGGCGAAACTATCTCTGCCTCTCACGCCTGGAACAGGCGCGCGCCGGACAGGAGTCGCTGTTCGATGACGCGCGCGGCGCCGAGCTCGAGGCGATCGCGGGGTGGGCGTCACGGACGGCGGACGGCAGTCTGGCGGACCTCGTCGAAGAGCCGTCGAGCGACGTGTGGGATGCGGTCGCGGCGGAGTCGGATCTGTGCACGCGGCTCAAGTGCCCGCACTTCGATCGCTGCTTCGTTTTCGCGGCGAGACGCCGAGCCGCCGAAGCCGACGTCGTGGTAGTGAATCACCACCTGCTCGCCTCCGACCTGGCGGTGCGGATCGCGTCGGACAATTGGCAGGAGGCGGCGGTCCTGCCGCCCTACCGCCGCCTGGTGCTGGACGAAGCCCACCACCTGGAAGACGTCGCGGCCCAGCACCTCGGCACGCAGGTCAGCATGCTCGGCGTGCAGCGGCTGCTCGGGCGTCTCGAGCGCAACGGCCGCGGCCTCCTGCCGACGCTCGCGGCGGAGCTCAGTACCCACGACGATCTGCTCGGCGCGGCGAGCCGCGATCTGCTGACGCGCACCGTGCTCGACGCGCTCGTCGCCGCCCGGCGCTGGGCCGACGAGCTGTTCGGCCGCCTGGCGCGGCGACTGGACACCGAGCAAAGCGCGGCGCGCGTGCTGCGTCTCACCGATTCGTTCTCCGGGGACGCCGTGTGGCGCGAGGGACTCGACGTCGCGCTCGACAACCTGCTCGTCGCATTCAGCAAGCTGCGCGACGGGGTCGAGACGATCGCCGACCGGCTCTCGATCGACGATCCCGCTGAAATGCGCACCCGCTTGATCGGAGAACTGCGCGGAGTCGTCCGCCGGCTCGATGCCGCCGCAGAGGGCCTGAAGGCAACCTTGCAACCGATCGGCTATCGCGCACCCGCCGGACCGGCCGTGCGCTGGATGGAACGCCGCGGCCGCCGCACGCCGAACCTGACCCTCTCTGCCGTCCCGCTCGATCTCGCGCCGGTGCTGAAGGAAGCGCTCTTCGATCGCGTCGAGACGGTGGTCCTGACGAGTGCCACGCTGGCGGCCGGCGGCGAGTTCACGTTCCTCGAGGAGCGCCTCGGTTTGTCGCTGCCGCCGTCGCGTGTCACCGTGCGCGAGATCCTGCCGTCGCCGTTCGATTTCGGCGCCCAGTGCGTGTTTGGGATCCCCACCGACATCCCCGAGCCACGCGACGATGAGTCCGGCCATGGCGCCGCGGTCGCGCGCGTGCTGCTCGAGCTGGCGCACGCGTCCGATGGCGGCATCTTCGCCCTGTTCACGAGCCACGGCGCGTTGCGGCGCGCTGCCGACGCGATTCGGGGGCACGTCGGCGCGCGCTGGCCGCTGCTGATCCAAGGCGAAGGCCAGCGCGACCAGCTGCTGCGGCGCTTTCGCGATGCGGGCTCGGCGATCCTGTTGGGAACCGATTCGTTCTGGGAAGGGGTCGACGTGCCGGGTCGGGCGTTGCGGGTGCTGATCCTCGCGAAGTTACCGTTCAAGGTGCCGACCGAGCCACTAACCGCGGCGCGGCTGGAGCGTCTCACGGAAGCGGGCGTGGACGGCTTCACCCACTATCTCGTTCCGCTCGCGGCGCTCAAGTTGAAACAGGGATTCGGACGGCTGATTCGGAGCAAATCCGATGTCGGCGCCGTTGTGCTGTTGGATCGGCGCGTGGTCACCAAGCGCTATGGGGCGGCGATGCTCGAGGGGCTGCCGCCGGCGGCGAAAGCGATTGGAACCTGGCCCGACGTACGGCGCGAGCTGGAAGAGTTCTTCGCGATGCACAGCATCGGCAGCCCCGTTTCCTGGAGCTAGATTTAGGGCATGAATTTCAGCAGACGCGTCACCCAATTGCCGACGTATCCGATGGCCGAGCTGCCCGCGATCAAGCGGCGGCTGATCGAGCAGGGCGTCGATCTTATCGACGTCGGAGCCGGGGACGCCGACTTCCCGCCGCCCGACCTCGCCGTCAAAGCGGTGGCGCGCGCACTGCAAGATCCCGCCATGAGCCGCTACGCGTTTCAGCTCGGCCTGCCCGCATTTCGCGAAGCCGCAGCTGCCTACATGCAGCGCCGCTTTGGCGTCAGCGTCGATCCGTTCAAGGAGCTGCATCCGCTGCTCGGCTCGAAGGAGGGGATCGCGCACCTCGCCGCGGCGGTGCTGAATCCCGGCGACGTCGCGATCGTGCCGGTGCCGGGCTACGCGGTCTACCACGGCGGGACGGTGCTCGCCGATGCCGAGCCGTATCTCTGCACCCTGACGCCGCGCACTGATTTCCTGCTCGAGCTGGATGAGCTTCCCGCGGATCTCTTGAAGAAGGCGAAGCTCGTCTATCTCAACTATCCCAACAATCCGACGGCCGCCGTCGCGCCGCGCGCGTATCTGCAGCGCGTCGTGGCGGCGTGCCGGAAGCACGATCTCGTCCTCGCGTACGACAACCCGTACTGCGAGATCACCTTCGACGGCTATGTCGCGCCGTCGATCTTCGAGATCCCCGGCGCGATGGATGTCGCGGTCGAATTCCATTCGCTTTCCAAGAGTTTCTGCATGACGGGGTGGCGGCTCGGCTGGGCGGTAGGGCGGCCCGACCGCATCGCCGCGCTGGCGCGCGTGAAAAACTACGTGGACACCGGTGCGTTTCTGGCGGTACAGGCAGCCGGGGCCGAAGTGCTGAAGGACGCCGAGCGGATCGCGGCGGGGTATGCGGCGCAATTCAAGGAGCGGCGCGACGCGATTCTGCCGGCGCTGCGCGCCAATGGATTCGACGTGGAGACCCCGCGCGCCACGTTGTACGTGTGGGTGCCGCTGCCGGAGGGCCTCGCGTCGGCCGCGTTCCAGAAGCGCGCGCTCGAGGATGTCGGCGTGGTGACATTGCCTGGGAGCGCGTTCGGCGCCGGCGCCGAGGGATTCTTCCGCATCGCGTTGACCGTCCCGACACCCCGGCTCATCGAAGCGACCGAGCGGCTCGGAAAGGTGCTCGCCACTGTTTGAGCGTCAGGTAGCGCGCCAACCGATCGGCCGCGCGTGGCTGATCACCGCGGCGATTCACGCGGTCGCCGTGGTGCTGTTTTTCACGGTGGATTGGCAGGCCCCGTGGCGCAAAGCAACGTACGTCTTCATGGAGCCGCAGGAGGTGGGCGATTCGCTGGTATTCGTCCCCGGCACCCGCGAGATCCGCGCGAAGGGCCCGACGGTCCAGACAACCCGGCGCGAGGTTCCGGCGCCACCTGCTGCCCCGCCCCCGCCGCCGCCTCCCGAATCGCCGCCCGATACGGGCATGACGCTGCCGGCGTACGATCCAAACGCCAGTCGCGTCGCACCCCCACCGCAGGTCGGTGACGGCCGCTTGTGGGTGAGCCCGCGGCCCGGGTTGCCGGCGGCGGTGGCGGATGCCATTTACGGCGATACGGCCGCGCGACGCTCGGCGGCCATCGATCGGTTGAAGGTGATGGTGGATTCGTTGAATCAGGTGCTCGACCAGATGCAGCGCGAGCGGCAACGGCCGAAGTGGACGATCGGCGGCACGCCCAACAAGCCGGAGTGGGGCATCGATTCGGCCTACATCCACGTTGCCGGCATCAAGATTCCGACGATGGCGCTGGCGCTGCTCGGCAATCTGCTGCCGCAGGGCAACTTCGACGAAGGCATGCGTGCCCGGCAGCTCAACGACATGCGCGCCGATCTGCTGCGCGCGGCGGACCGCGCGCAGACGCTCCAACAGTTCCGCCGCTACGTGCGCGAGCTGCGGGAGCGCAAGCAAGCCGAGCGCGATGCCGAGGAGCGGCGCCGCGCGCAGGATACGGTCAAAGCCACACCCTAGTGCATCTCGCTCTCCTCCTCTTCATCCTCCAGGCGCCGAGGCTCGACCGCCAGGAGCAGCGCATGCGCGCGCGCATCGCCGCCGCGCGCGAGGAACAGGTCGCCTATCTGCAGCGGGTCGTCGATATCCCCAGCAACACGCTGAATCTCGAAGGCGTGCGGAAGGTCGGAGCGGTGTTGCGTGCCTCGCTCGACTCCCTTGGGTTCACGACGCGCTGGGCCGCCGTGCCGGACGCGGTCGGTCGCGCGGGGCACCTTGTCGCCGACCATCGCGGCAAGCCCGGGGCCGTGCGGTTTCTCCTCATCGGCCACCTCGATACGGTCGTCGATCCCGGCGGCGCCAACTTCGTACGCGAGGATTCGACCGCGCGCGCCGTCGGTGGAGCCGACATGAAGGGCGGCGATGTGGTGATTCTGTACGCGCTCAGGGCGCTCGCGGCCGCGGGCGCGCTGCGCGACTTGAACATCACGATCGTTTTCACCGGCGACGAAGAGCACCCGGGTGAGCCGCTCGCCGAGGCGCGGCGCGCGCTCATCGAGGCCGCGCAGCACAGCGACGTCGCGCTCGCGTTCGAGGCCGGGAACCGCGCCGATGCGACCGTTGCGCGCCGCGGCGCCAGCAACTGGCGCGTCACCACGACGGGCCGGCAGGCGCATTCGGCGGGCGTCTTCGGCGAGAATGCTGGCTACGGGGCGATCTACGAGCTGGCCAGGATTGTCGACGCCTTCCGTAACCAGCTCGCCGGCGAGCAGTACCTGACGTTCAACGTCGCCACGGCCGTGGGCGGAACCGACATCACGTACGACACCGTCGCCGTCAGCGGCACGGCAGCGAGCAAGCTCAACATCATCCCCTCGCACGCGGTCGCGCAGGGCGACCTGCGGTTCATCTCGGATGCGCAGCTGCAGCGCACCCGCGCGACGATGCGCGCCATCGTGGCGGAGCACCTCCCGGGCACCGACGGGTCGATCGTGTTTCACGACGAGTATCCGGCCATGTCGCCCACACCGGGCAACGGCCGTCTGCTTGCGGTCTACGACTCCGCCAGCCGGGCGCTGGGCTACGGTCCCGTGGCCGCGCTCGATCCCGGGCGTCGGGGCGCCGGCGACATTTCCTTCGTCGCGCCACTGATCGACGGGCTCGACGGACTCGGGGCCCTGGGGAGCGGGTCGCACGCGCCGGGCGAGCGCGTGGATCTCAAGACCCTCCCGATGCAGACGGAGCGCACGGCGCTGCTGTTGTACCGCTTGGGGCGGCGGCCGGCGACGCAGTTCACGAGGGCCGCAGCAGGAGCGAACTAATGGTCCTGATGCTCGTGACTTTGGCCGGGCTGTTCTCGCCCCAGGATACGACGAGCGCCCGCACTATTCTCCGCGCCGCGACCGTGCTCGACGGCCGCGGCGGCGTGCAACACAACGTGGACATCCTCGTCGTGGGCAGCCGCATCGCGCGCATCGCCCCACGCGGAGCGCTGCCGGCGGGGGCACGGGTCGTAGACCTGGGCGACCGCACCGTCCTGCCGGGACTGATCGACGCCCATACCCATCCCGTGTGGTACTTCAACCGGCAGAATCGCCTCCACACGTCCGCCGACGGCGACACGCCCGCTCAGTCGATGCTCGCGGCGGCGGCCAACGCGTACGCGACCCTCCTGGCGGGATTTACGACGATACAGAGCGTGGGATCGCGGAGCGACGCGGACCTGCGCGACTGGATCGCGACACAAGGGCTGCCGGGCCCGCGAATCTTGACCTCATTGGAGCCGCTCGCCGATCCCCGGGTCGGCCCCGATTCGCTCCGCGCGCTGGTGCGCCAGCGCAGAGCCCAGGGCGCTGATCTGATCAAGATCTTCGCCTCGGCGAGCATCCGAGAGGGTGGTCAGCAGACGATGTCCGACTCGCAGCTCGTTGCGGTGTGCGGCGAAGCCAAATCACTCGGCTTGCGCACGCTGGTGCACGCGCACAGCGCCGCGGCCGTGCGCGCCGCGACACTCGCGGGTTGCACGCAGGTCGAGCACGGCATCTTCGTGACGCAGGAGGTACTCACGCTGATGGCGCAGCGCGGGACGTACTTCGATCCGCAGTGCGCGCTCGTGTTCCGGAACTATCTCGACAACCGCGCCCGGTACCTGGGAATCGGCAACTACACCGACTCCGGCTTCGCCGCGATGGAGCGCGCCCTGCCGCTCGCGGCGGCGGACATTCGCCTGGCGCTGGCGACGCCGGGGCTGAAGGTGGTCTACGGCACCGATGCGGTCGCGGGTGCGGACGGCCACAACGCCGAGGACTTGATTTGTCGGGTGGAGAAGGCGGCCGAGGCGCCGATGCACGCGATCATGGCGGCGATGTCGCTCAATGCCGAGGCGATGGGGCTGGCGGCTCGGATCGGCGCGATCGCGCCGGGGCTCGAGGCGGATATCATCGCCGTGGACGGTGATCCGCTCCGCGACATCACGGCGCTGCGGCACGTGAGCTTCGTGATGAAGTCGGGAAGGATCGTGCGCTTTTAGCGTGTAGGGGCGCAGCGTGCTGCGCCCCTACCCGCGATTGCTGCGGCTTACAGCTTCACCAACGTCCCGCGAATTTCGCCGCCGGGGTTTTTCTTCGTGTGAATGTTCACATACGAACGACCGGCGCGGATAATCCCCAGGATTGAATCGACTGGCACGGCGGATCCCTGCGTTGCCGTCCCGGTGAAGCCGACGCCCGTCGCAGCAGGGGCGAAGTTCACCTGCACGTTGCCCGCCACCGAATCAGCCGCCCGCCGGTGAATATGCCCCGCGATGATACTGTCGATCGCCGCGTCAATCACGACTTTCCACGTCACCACGTTGCCAAGAATGGTGACGGTCGCGTGCCCGGTTGCCGTCGTGGTGACCGGCGTCGGCGCCTCGTTGGCGCCGTTCAAGGTGGCGGTGTAGACCTCCAGGTCCGTGGGAATCGTCACCCCGTTGTCGCTGCACGCCAGGCCGACCAGCGCGACGGCTGGGAAGAATGCGAATGCTTGCGATAGACGCATATCAGTCTCTCCTTACGCAGTTTATCACAGGTGAAACTGCACAAAGCTTCGGTACGAACCACGGCCTCCTCTCGACGGCTGAAGGTTTACTGAACGACGACCTTCCCGGTCATGAAGGGATGCGGGGTGCAGTGATACGGAAATCCGCCCGCCGTGGGAAATGTGTGCGAGAAACGGTTGCCCGGACTGAGCTGCGGAGAATCCCACACCGCGTTGTCGGATGTCGTGGTGTGCGGCTCCTGCCCGACATCCTCACAGTTCACCCAGGTGACCGTGGCGCCTCTGGGGACGGCGAGCGAATCCGGATGGAACGCAAAATTGCGGATCGCGACGACGTATTGTAGCGAGTCGATGACGGTCACGGGCACGCGGCACTCCGCCGCGCCCCCGACGGTTGGTCCCGAGCCGCGCTCCGAGAAGCAGGCGAGGGCGATTGCGCAGCCGACGGCGCCCACTACCACCATGAGCCGTTTCATGGCTGCCTCACCACGACGACAGCTTTCATGAACGGATGCGGCGTGCAGTGGATGGCGTACTCGCCAGGCTGCGCGAACGTGTGACTCCACGTCTGGCCCGGCTCGATCGGCCCGGAATCCCACGAGCCGTCATCTGCCGTAATCGTGTGCACGAGCGGATCGTTGTTGGTCCAGGTAACGGTGCCACCTGCGGGTATCTCGATCCGTTTCGGTCCGAACACCATCGAGCGCATCTCCGCCTTCGTGGCATTCGCCACGTTCGCTGGCGCCCTCCCCGTGCCGCCCTTTGCCGCCGTTTTACCTCGCGCGCCGAAATACCGGTTCAGCGTAAACGGAATCGTGAACTCGAACCCGCCGCGGACTCTGTCGATACCCCGCGACGCGCCCTGGAGTGTGGCGGTATTCGTGTTCGTGACTTGCAGCGACAGCGTGTGTGGGGAGTAGGGAATCGCGACCTGAAGGCCCGCGCCCCAGGCGAGCTTCTCGCCGGGCCGCCGATCGATCAGCGTCGTGGCATCCCCGGCGAGCGCGAACCAGCGACTCAACCGAACGGTCGCGCCGCCGCCGACCGCGTACCGGGCCGTATCGCTATGGTAGCCGTTGGAGAGCAATCTGCCGGCGGCGATCAGCCGCAGGCGCCCGACATTGCGGGCTGCCGTCAGCTCCGCGTCGACGCTCCCCGCGGCCTGGTTGTAGCCGGCCTGGAACGCAACGCCGCGCTGCCCGTAGCGGGCGAACCCCTCCCACTCGTTCGGGAACGCGGCGGCAACGTCGGACGACGTCGCATAATTGAAACCGATAAGCAGTGGGAGTGGGAGCTGATAACTGAGGAGGAACGT
>Ga0209807_1001274_pt1 | contig 11947 bp, 11 predicted proteins | sample GraSoiAngelo_154_FD_186168 | JGI IMG/M metagenome (GOLD analysis project Ga0209807, IMG submission 186168) | Grasslands soil microbial communities from the Angelo Coastal Reserve, California, USA - 14_1009_13_20cm (SPAdes) (version 2) | ecosystem: Environmental > Terrestrial > Soil > Grasslands ... | reverse complement strand
CGCAAAATTCCCCTGGTTAATGGCTAAGGAAAGCCGTCCCCGAGAATCTATGAACAGGAGACGTTGATAAAGGCGCACATCACTAAATGTGCGCACAAAAGGAATCGACATGCGCTGATTATTCAGCTCAATTGGGACCTGTTCTCCAAGCTTATAACCAAGTTTTAAAAAATCCTCGGCCGCTATATTGGTTATCAAGTTTCCATACGGGCCATCGGTAGCAATCACCTGGCCGGTCATTCCGTGCAGACCTAACTCCGCCGGCCGTACCCCAAGCCGTACAAGCTTTGCCACCGGCACTTCGGGGCCAACCTGGGTCCAATCTTCCCCGCGCGCGAGATGGGCGGCAACAGGCGAAAATATGTCGCGTCCGTTAAAAGTGGCTGATACCCCGCCGCTGATTATCCATGCTGGGTTTTTGATTTCGCGTGCGGCTTCGATGCCGTCGCGTTCTCCTGCCAGCGTGATAAGTCCGTTATCGGGCAAAACGAAATATTGTTTGCGCTTCGATCTCGCGACAATCGCCCGCCGCTCACTACCCACACCCGGGTCAACAACGGCAACAAAAACTGTTCCGGCAGGATAATATGGTGTCGCTCCTTGCAGGAAACGTGCCGCGTCCAGAATAGAGTATGGCTTAACTTGATGCGTAAGGTCGAAGATGCGCGCGTCGGGCGCGATCGAATACATTACGCCCTTGCAAATGGCGACAGAATCATCGACAGTACCGAAATCGCTCATGAACACAATCGTGGGCGGATATTTTTCGGCTTGCTCTTGCGTGGCGGCCAAGGCCGCCCATTCCGCAAAGACCAGCAGTGAAACTGAGAGAACAGCTCGCGCAATTCGGGCTGAGAGAACGAGTTTCATATCCAAGGTAGTTTACGTTCGACGTTAACTGCGATCCAGAGCAGAACGGTGTAATGGCCTTGGCCTTCGTTCGGACTTGGCGCTTGCAGCATCTATAATGGCACGCTGCCTTATCGTTACAGCTTTAGCGCAGAGGAGGACTCATGTCCCAGGCCATCCCCGAGAAGTATCGCGATCTTTTCAGCAAGCGCGCGTTTGCCAATTTAGGAACGCTCATGCCCGACGGCCGTCCGCAGGTAACGCCGGTGTGGTGCGACCTCGAAGGCGATTACGTCGTCTTCAACTCTGCTAAGGGCCGGCAAAAAGACAAGAATGTGCGTCGCGATCCGCGTGTGGCCATGGCCATTGTTGACCCTGATAATCCTTACCGCTATGTGGAAATTCGCGGCCGCGTGGTCGAGATTACCGAGCAGGCTGCTGATGCCCACATCGATAAATTGGCTAAAAAGTATCTCGGCGTCGACAAGTACCCGTACCGCCAGCCAGGCGAAGTCCGCGTGGTCTACAAGATTCAGCCTGAGCACACAACCGCGATGGGTTAGCCCAAGCTCACCGCAAGGAGCCTTTCATCCGCACCTGCAACCTCTGCCTGCTGGGTTTCGGAAACGTAAACCGCGCATTGGTGCGCCTGCTGGAGAAAAAACAACCTGAGCTGCGTGACCGCGAAATCGCATACCGAATCACTGGTGTGGCCAGTCGCCGCTTAGGCTGGATCGCTGATCCCAAAGGTCTTTCGCTTTCGGGTGGCGCGGGCGCCCTCGCCCGCGAAGACTTTCCTGCATCGCAACCTTCTAATGTCCGCGATTGGCTGCGCGCCGCCCAAGCCAATGTCCTCTTCGAGGCAACTTCGTTGAATGTCGACTCTGGCCAGCCAGCGATCGATCACATCCGCGCCGCGCTGGAAAACGGAGCACATGCCATCACGGCTAACAAAGGTACGGTCGTCCACGCTTACCAGGAACTTCGTACGCTCGCGGCTTGCATGAAACGCCGCTTTCTTTTTGAGTCGACGGTGATGGATGGCGCGCCCATCTTTGCTCTTTTCGAATCTCTTCCAGCACTCCATCTGTGCGGCTTCCGCGGAATTCTCAATTCCACTACGAACACGATTCTCACCAGCATGGAGCGAGGTCTCAGTTTCGAGCAGTCGCTAAAGCACGCTCAGGATATCGGCGTCGCCGAAACCGATCCGACGCACGATGTTGAAGGCTGGGATGCGACTGTGAAAGTCGCCGCCCTGGTTATCGTCCTTATGGGCGTGCCCATCACACTCAGTGCGATCGAGCGCGAAGGAATCGGACGCCTAAGCGCCGAGGAAGTTCGTGCGGCCCGCGCCGAAGGAAATCCTTATAAGCTGGTGTGCCGTGCCCAGCGTGATGGAAGTGGTGCGAAGGCCAGCGTCTGCCCCGAAAAAATTCCGCTTAGCGACCCCCTCGCCTCGATCTCCGGAACATCTTCTATCATCCATTTTGAAACCGACATCCTGCCCGGTTTGGCGATCACTGAGATCAACCCAGGCGTGGAAACCACCGCATACGGAATGCTGGCTGACTTTATCCGTGCAGTGAGCGGAGACCCATAGCCCTCTGTGGTCCTCCGTCTCCCCTGTGGTTAAATGACTTGTTGATCAAAGACGAACTCATGCCAATAACGGAAATTCAAGCCGCCCCTAAACTCGACTTACCCTGGGTCCGTTCGCAATTTCCTGCGCTGTCCCAAACCGTCAACGGTCATCCAGCGACGTTTCTCGATGGCCCTGGCGGCACGCAAGTCCCACAACGCGTGATTGACGCCATCTCCGGCTACCTCCGAGAGAACAACGCCAACACCGCCGGTGCCTACACGACGAGCCGCAACACCGATGCCATGATCGCCGAGGCCCGCCGCGCCATGGCTGATTTCTTCCATTGCGATGCCGACGAAGTCATCTTTGGCCCCAACATGACGACGCTGACCTACGCCGTCAGCCGCTCTATTGGACGCGTGCTTCAACCTGGCGATGAGATCCTGCTCACCCATCTCGATCACGACGCCAACATCTCTCCCTGGCGTGCCCTCGAAGAGCGCGGCGTGACTGTTCGTTTTGCTGAGATCAATGAAGAGGACTGCACGCTTAACATGCGAGACCTCGCAACTAAGATCACCGGACGCACCAAATTGGTTGCGGTTGGGTGCGCGTCAAACGCGGTGGGAACAATCAACAACGTCGGCGAGATCGTCCGCCTGGCACGCGAAGTCGGCGCTCTGGCCTACATTGATGCCGTTCATTACGCGCCGCATGGCCCCATTGACGTGCGTGCCCTCGATTGCGATTTTCTGGTTTGCTCCACCTATAAATTTTTCGGTCCACACATGGGCGTGCTCTACGGCAAACGCGAGCACCTCAAGCGCCTGGAGCCATACAAAGTACGTGCCAATACCAACGCTATCCCAAATCGTTGGGAGTGGGGGACCTTGAATCACGAGTGCATTGCGGGGATTGCAGCATGCGTCGATTACCTCACCGATCTTGGCCGACGCTGCGATCCCTCAGCTTCCGGTCGCCGCGCAGCACTGCTTGCCGCCTACAAAGCCATTCAGCAGCACGAACGCGAACTAACGGAGCACCTGATCTCCGGATTGCTCGCTATTCCTGGGCTGAAGTTGTACGGCATTCACGATGCCAAACGTTTCGATCGACGCTGCCCCACGGTTGCCGTTCGGATCAAAGGGTGGACGCCTCTCCGACTCGCCACCGCACTCGGCGAGCGCGGCTTCTTCACCTGGGATGGAAATTACTATGCACTAAATCTCACCGAGCGGTTGGATGTTGAGAAAGCCGGTGGCTTTCTGCGCATCGGCCTGGCCCATTACAATACGTCGGAAGAAATCGAGCGACTCCTGGCGACCCTGCGGGAAATTGTCTCCCGTCGGTAAAAATTCTTCGCCACTGATTAACGCCGATCGTCACGGATCAAGTTCTAAATCTTGGGCAGCCTGATTTCCTTCGTGTACCTTAGTGTCCTTCGTGGTTTCCTGTTTTTACGTGGTCTTGGTGTTCCGCTTTTGCATCTCGTCGCAACTCAACAACCCGATCACCCTTCCCAATGAGCGCGACCGCGGCGATGTTGATGAACAATCCGTGGTCAACCACGCCGGCCATACTCTTCAGTTCACGGTCTAGAGCGGGTGGATCGGAAATCTCGCCAAAGCTGCAATCCAAAATGTGATGCCCTTCGTCCGTTGTGAACGGGTTGCCATAAGCGTATTGACGAAGCTTGACGTTCGCGCCCAGCGCAGCGATTCTCTTTCGGATCACTGTTTCAGCGAAAGGAATCACCTCAACTGGCAACGGGAACTTTCCCAACCGGGGCACCTGCTTGCTTGAATCCGCGATAACCACCATCTTCCGCGATGCCGAAGCCACAACTTTTTCCCGCAGCAATGCCCCGCCGCCGCCTTTGATCAACCGCAACTCAGGATCGATTTCGTCGGCGCCATCGATGGTCACATCAATCTCCTGGACATCATTCAGCCCAAGCAGAGGAATTCTGAGTTCTTCCGCCAGTTGCTGGGTTTGCACGGAGGTGGGAATACCACGAATCTTTAAGCCGCCACGCACCCGTTCGCCGAGAAGCTGCACTGCGTAGGCAGCCGTCGAGCCGCTACCCAGGCCGACGACCTGTCCATCCTCAACGAATTGCATGCTGGCGCGTGCGGCTAACACCTTCTCCTGATCGTTTGCCATAGTGAGTAGTCTTGCGACCGCCTACTCTACCGCGTTCCCGATCAGCACGCCAGACTTGTCAGATTCTGGTAGTGGGTTACTTTGCGCCCTTTGCGTATGCTCTGCGGCCCTTGCGGTTAAGAGCTCTAACCGCAAAGCTCACAAAGGACTTCGCAAAGCACGCAATGATGTCTTTCGTGTGCCCGGGCTTTTCATCATCACCCTCAAAACTGACCCGGTGTGTCGCCACGGCGATGGAAAGCAGACCACACCCGCCTTATCGATTTTCTAGTTTTGCGGGAAATATGCTTCGTTGTGCAGCAGCGCTTCCACGCCCTCAATCACCCGGTCCACGTCGGACTTGTCAACAGCCCCGCGGCAGCCTGCGTTGCGAGCCTCGTTCACAAGCTGCTGCGAAACATGCATCGAGAACATCAGAATGGGAACGCTGGGAATCAGCTTGCCGATTTCGCGCGCTGCCTGCAATCCATTCATTCCGGGCGTCATGAAGTCCAGAACAATCAGATCCGGCAGGAGTGCCTGGGCCTTGGCGACCGCGTCGCCCCCGTCCTCTGCCTCGCCGCAGATTACCCAGCGAGGATGTTGTTCCAGTAACGCCCCCAGCCGCTCCCGCACCAACGGACTATCGTCGACGATCAGAATGCGAGTCAACACAGCGTTTCTCCAAAAGCTCGCCTAAATTCGCGGTTCGTGAAGACGAGCCTTGTCATGAATAATGACGATACTAGGCGCGCCACGATCGAGGGCCAATAGTCATTTCCGGGCATTTTTGCAGAAAAGTCCTGTAGGCTGGCTGAGATCAGGGTGTTGCAGAGAAGTTGATTCAGGCTACTACCGTCTCTCTAGTGCTCTCCTAGAGGGATTCGGGGCCAGGAATACCATGCTACTCTGGCCAGAGCAGCAGACCTGTGTTGCTGTCCGGCGTAGCTGCGTTTCCGCGGGAACTGTAGGATTGAGACCATACATGCAACGGCCAACGGCTAACGACCAGCGGCTGCCTTTGCATTTCCTGTGCTTGCATGTGGAAAATTTGCGGGCGAGCGAGATAGGCGTGTGTTCAGCAGATACTCGACATCCAGCAAAAGCCGCGTACAGCGCCACTTTTAGCGCGCGTTAATCCCTGTTGATCCGCAGACATCCCTGGCGGCGATTTTTTTACTTGCACCATAAATTTGGAATTGACCACAGAACAACTCCCGAGTACAGTCACTTCACCCTCGCAGTAAAAACCAGTCACAAAGAAATCTGGCCGACCGGAAGTTCAAAAATCTAAAGTTGAAAAACAGAAGCCCTCCCTCCCCCAAGGGTGGATGCAGTGAGCAAGAATGAATACGAATGGCAAATCTACCGCACACGATTTCTGATCCGGGCCAAACAACTCGCTGAACCGCTCGCGTTCGTCGACGCACTTGGGCGGGAACATAGCGGTCGTGTCGGCGACTACATCGTGGAGTCGTCCGATGGCACGCGACGCATTGCTCCGCGCGAAATCTTCGAAGACATATATGTCGCTATGGGGGTCCGCCGAGGACTGGCCACCCGTCGCTCACCGGAGCATGCTTATTCCTGAGCTGAAAAATCGCGGCCCAAATCGAGCCGCAGCAGAGGCTTAGCCTTAACCTGCTTGTGGAAAACACGGTTGCGGTGAACCGCATCTCAAATGTTAAGATTAAGATACAATATATGGTGTTTTGGTATTGACAGACCCCATATACGGGAGTAACGTTTGCATCCCATAGACGCTGTAAACGCCTCCGGAAACGGAGACGCGGTGCAAGGCTGAGAACAACAACAGTGGGGCGGAGATCGCGGTACGAGGTGAACCCGAGCCGCCCCTCAAATAGGGCTGAGGTCGGAGGTCCGAAGCTCGGGCTTGTGCGGTGGCCGTTCCCCGGTTCTGTGCGCGGAACATCCCCTCGGGGAACGACAGCAGTTTGAAAACCAGATTGTGGAAATGCCTCGCGAAGAGTGCCCAAGGCTGGTGCTTTCTTCGTTGGACATTATGGAGCATACATGGAAGGTTTGACGCGCTTGGTCAGCGATTCGCTGGCTCGCCACGGTATTGAGACCGCACTCGATTATCGCCGTCTGCAGTGGTCCAAGTGGTTCCACTGTGAATCCAGCGTCAGCTTTGTGCTGGCGCCCAGCAAGCCGGGAATCTTTGCCTTAGCTGAAGAGATGATCTCAGCTGGCGAAACTGCAGCTACGAACGGCAAACGTATGCTGGCTCTCATCCGTATTGCGGAAGCTGGAGATCTCGGTATGGCCTTGGGACGCATGTTTCTGCCCGGCAGCCCTGAGCGCGATCGCCTGCTGGGCGGCCATTGCTTCGCCCGCTATGCAGTAATAGAAGATGAAGCTCAGCGCCACGCGGCCTACAGCGCCCTACAGCAATGGATGGCTTCGTCCGCCGAGGCGCTAGCTGGAACTGCCGATCTCGAATCTAATACTTTCGCGTGGGGTGGTTCGCAAACTGCTGAACCGAACCGGGAATCGGCGGGAAGATCGATTAGACCTCCCGCCATGCTCCCGTCTGGGTTTTAGGCTGAGAACCGAGAGCTAGGAACTGAGAACTGAAGTTCTGAGAAGAGCGGATCGCAGAATCCGCAGAGAGCGATAGAACAACATGGCTGAATTGAAGGAAAAGGGAGCCCCCGCCGAGAAGCCTGCTGTGAGCGCGATTCCGATGAATACAACCGCGTCTGCTGCCAGGACTACTGTTGGTCTGACCTTCCGCCGGCTGTTTACTAAGCCCGGCGTCTCTCCATATGACGAAGTGGAGTGGGAAAAGCGTACCGCTCAGCTCACCGATTCTAAGGGCAACGTGATCTTCGAGCAGAAAGATGTTGATGTTCCTAAAGACTGGTCGATGACAGCCACTAACATCGTCGCCAGCAAATATCTGCACGGGACGCTCGGCACGCCCGACCGCGAAACTGGCGTGCGTGCTCTGGTGACCCGAGTTGCCGAAACTATCCGCGACTGGGGTTTGGCGCAGGGCTATTTCCGCGCGCCAGAAGATGGCGCCGCATTTCACGACGAACTAGCTCACATCCTGCTTCGTCAATATGCGGCCTTCAACTCCCCTGTCTGGTTCAATGTTGGCTGCGACCGCATTGAGCCTAATTCGGACGGCCAGAACTGGCACTGGAACGCCAAGACCCAGACCGTCGAATTCGGCGTAACCGGCTACTCCAAGCCGCAGTGCTCCGCTTGCTTCATTAATTCGGTAAAAGACTCTCTGGATTCGATCCTGACTCTGGCGAAAACCGAAGGCATGCTGTTCAAGTGGGGATCGGGCACCGGCACAAATCTCTCTCCGCTGCGGTCCTCCACCGAGGGACTGAGCGGCGGTGGCACCGCCAGTGGCCCGCTTAGCTTCATGAAAGGATTCGACGCCTTCGCTGGCGTTATCAAATCGGGGGGCAAAACTCGCCGCGCCGCCAAGATGGTCATCTTAAACGTCGATCATCCCGATATCGTCGACTTCATCGAGTGCAAGTCCAAAGAAGAAGCCAAAGCTCATGCGCTGGTCGCCCAGGGGTACGACGGCTCGCATCCCGACTCGGATGCCTATTCCTCCATCTTCTTCCAGAACGCCAACAACTCCGTCCGCGTGACCGACGACTTCATGTATGCCGTCCTGCGCGACAGCGAATTTTCAACCCGTGCCGTCAGAGACGGCCAGCCGATGCAGACCTTCAAAGCCAAAGACCTGCTCTACAAGATTGCCGACGCCACCTGGCGTTGCGGTGATCCTGGCATGCAGTACGACACCACCGTCAATCGCTGGCACACCTCAAAGAATACCGCGCGCATCAATGCGAGCAACCCGTGCAGCGAGTACATGTTCCTTGATGACTCGGCTTGCAACCTCGCCAGCTTAAATCTGCTGAAGTTCGCTCCTAATGGCACTTTCGATGTCGAAGCCTATCGCCATGCCGTCGACATCCTCATCACCGCGCAAGAAATCATCGTCGATAACGCCGGTTATCCGACTGAAATGATCATGCGCAACTCGCACGACTACCGCCCGCTCGGATTGGGCTACGCCAATCTCGGCGCGCTGCTTATGGCCTGCGGTCTCCCCTACGACTCCGACGCTGGCCGCGACTACGCCGCCTGCGTGACAGCTATCATGTGCGGCGAGGCGTATCTGCAGTCCTCGCGAATTGCCGAACTCTGCGAGCCGCTCACTCCCGCAACTGAAGCCACCAGGAAGAGCCTCGCTGAAACCAACCTCGGCACAAAATTTTCTGATGGAGGGACGGGCGTCTCGCCCGTCCAAGCCGAGCGAAGCTCGGCAGCCTTCCCCGGAGCTGCCTGCCCCGGCTGGTACATCAACCGCGAGCCGTTCCTCGACGTCATCCGCATGCACCGCGCCTCCGTCAACAACATCAACAAGAACAATGTCCCAACCGCTCTCTACGAAGCCTCCAAATCCTGCTGGGACGAAGCCCTCTCCCACGGCGAAAAATTCGGCTACCGTAACTCCCAAGTCACCGTTCTCGCCCCCACAGGCACAATCGGATTTTTTATGGATTGCGACACAACTGGGGTTGAGCCGGATTTGGCGCTGGTCAAATACAAGAAGCTGGTTGGCGGGGGCATGATCAAGATCGTGAACAACACTGTACCGACGGCACTGTTCAAGCTTGGGTACGATCACGATCAGACTGACGCGATTGTCAGCTACATTGACGCAACGGGAACGATTGAGGGTGCGCCGCACATTAAAGACGAGCATCTGGCGGTGTTTGATTGCTCGTTCAAACCTGCTAAGGGAACACGCAGCATTCATTACATGGGACACCTGAGGATGATGGCGGCGGCGCAGCCGTTCATCTCGGGGGCGATTTCGAAGACGGTCAATCTGCCGGAGTCGGCCACGGTCGAAGAGATCATGGAAGCCTATCTTCAGGCCTGGAAGTTGGGCCTGAAGGCCGTGGCTGTCTATCGCGATGGGTGCAAGAAATCGCAACCGCTGAGCGCGGCGGGAACGAAGACGGCAAGCTCGGAGAAATCCTCTGTGACCTCTGTGGTCGAACAGGATTTGAACGGTCCTCCGCGGGCGGTGCGGCACCGGTTGCCGGAGGAGCGCATGTCGGTGACGCACAAGTTCAACGTGGGCGGACACGAGGGCTATATCACCGTGGGTCTCTATCCCGATGGAAGCCCGGGCGAGCTCTTTATCAAAATGGCGAAAGAGGGATCGACGGTCAGCGGACTGATGGACAGTTTTGCGTTGGCTATCTCGATCGCGATCCAGCACGGCGTGCCGCTGAAGTTGCTGTGCGAAAAATTCGCGCACACCCGCTTTGAGCCCAGCGGCTGGACCAACAACACCGAGATCGGCTTCGCCAAGTCGATCATGGACTACATCTTCCGCTGGCTGCAGTTGCGCTTCCTCACCGGACAGCAGCAGTTGCTGTTTGAGAATCTCAGGCCGAAGCAGTCAGGGGTCAGTGGCCAGTTGCCAGAAATCGGGGACATGAACGGCTCCTCCGGTTTTAGGCCAACGACGAACGACCAAAGACCAACGACGGGACATGTTGCCGACGCCCTGTCCAGCATCATCGACTTGGGAGATGCACCCACCTGCCACGTCTGCGGCTCAATCATGGTGAGAAATGGCAGTTGCTATAAGTGTATGAGCTGCGGAAGCACGAGTGGATGCTCGTGAGTCGATGCTGACGGCGGTGCAGGAGCATGGAGTTCAGGATCGTCGGTCGTATCGTCGATGTGGAGATTATTGCGAGCGGCGGCGCCATCCGAAAGCGCAAACGGCTGTGGAGGTTGTACGGCAAAGGACACTGGAGAAAACTGAAGGGCATCGCAACAGTCGAGTTTCCGAATGGTACGATATCGCATGCGGAGATTCACTGGTACGAGGCCCACGGGATCGGCGCGAGGGATCACAAAATCAAGCGAATCATTGAGTGAGATGAAAAACGAAACAAAGTTTGCCGTGTGCATCTCGAACAAGGGCTACGCTGCCTCTTTGGAGGTGCGCAAGATTTATCGCTTGGTTCCAGACAAAGCGGGTTTGAAGCATGGCTTGGTTCGCGTCATCGATGAGATGGGCGAGGACTATTTGTTTCCGGAGGAATATTTCGTCCCCTTGCGCCTTCCTCAGGCAGCCGAACGGGCAATGCTGAGAGCTACGCCGTAAGCCGATGCCGCTGACGCCCTAGCCGGCATCATCGACCTCGGCGATGCGCCGACGTGCCACGTCTGCGGCTCGATTATGGTGAGAAACGGCAGTTGCTATAAGTGCATGAGCTGCGGCAGTACGAGTGGATGCAGCTAATACAGGCCAGTGGAGAGGCACTGGCTATGTGGGGACGGGCGTCTCGCCCGTCCAGGCGGAGCGAAGCTCCGCAGCGCTTTTGAGAAGGGCATGGCTTTCAGCCATGCCGAAACGAAACGCGGCCTGAGCGGCTTTTAGCCACTGAGGTCAACAAGTCGTAGATAGAGGTGAGCTGTGAATCCCAGGGCACGGCTGAAAACGCTGTGCCCTGTTTTGTTTTTAGGAGGCTCTGTGAGCTATCGAAATAAAACTTACGTCATCTTTGACGCAGACACTGACCGTTGGGCCTACGGATACATGAAAGGTTGGAAGTCCAACGAAAACATGGATTTCAACTTCCATGATGCACACGAGATTGGCCCACTTACGAGCAACGTGTCGGATGAGACGATCAAGGCGAGACTGAGGGAAAGATTTTCGAACGCAAAGCAAGCGATCGTACTTGTTGGCGAGAACACGAAGAATCTCCGCAAATGGGTTCCTTGGGAGATAGAAATTTCGCAAAAGCTTGATCTTCCAATTGTTGTCGTAAACCTGAATGGCAAACGTCAGATGGATTCGGATCGCTGTCCCGCCGGGCTACGCGAATGGGTCGCTGCGCACGTCGAGTTTAAAGCCAAAATTATCCAATATGCGCTCGACAATTTTCCAAGCGAGTAGGGCCGGATTCACGCATCGGAGTCAGGTCCTAGATACTACCCCGATGACGTATACGGGAGTTTAGGATTGTAACCGCGTGACAGAGCACTACTACCCCTCGATGTTCAGCGCCGCAGACAAAGCCTCCTTAGTCGCGCAGCACAGATATCTACTTGCGACGAAGAGTACTCTGCTGCTGCTAATGGGGGGCGCAATCCTTGATGCTATAGCTGGCGAGCTGGATTCTTACAAGACGTTTCTCGCCATTACCGGAGCAGTTCTTTTTTTCATTAGCTTGGCACTAAGCGTTTATGTGAAATCGGCGAAACTAGAGTGCACATGGTATGGCGGGAGGGCAGTTGCAGAATCGGTCAAGAGCCTGAGCTGGCGTTACATGATGG
>Ga0209807_1001273_pt1 | contig 11948 bp, 8 predicted proteins | sample GraSoiAngelo_154_FD_186168 | JGI IMG/M metagenome (GOLD analysis project Ga0209807, IMG submission 186168) | Grasslands soil microbial communities from the Angelo Coastal Reserve, California, USA - 14_1009_13_20cm (SPAdes) (version 2) | ecosystem: Environmental > Terrestrial > Soil > Grasslands ... | reverse complement strand
CGCGTCGAGATGAATCGCCGGCAGCCCGTTCGGACCAAAAGTTTCATTCGCGGTATCGCGCTCCTGGTCGGCTTCGGTTTTCTTATCCGCCTTTTCCAGGGACAGGATCAGCAGCGCCCGATCCTCCGCGTTATCCGGCGCACGTTCCGCAGCTTCGCGGAAATAATCCGCCGCTGCTGCGGGGTCATTATTCTGTAGTGCGAGCAGGCCCAGGTTGAATGGATAATCGTCTTCGTCGGGTTCCAGCTCGGCCGCGCGGCGGAGGTCAGCCTGTGCCGCGGCGGTCTTGCCTTGTCTGGCCCTCGCAACCGCCAGGTCATTCAGAATTTCGGGCAGGTCCCCTGCTGAAACCAAGCTGTTCTTGAGGGCTTCCTGCAACGACGTAAACACTTCCTCCGCATGGTCTGGCTGGCCCTGGAGAATCCGGCAAACACCCGTGGCGAAGACCGATTCCACATAGTGGTTGTGAGTTTTTGGCACTCGCGCGTACCAGGGAAGCGCGGACTCGCAGTCGCGACGCGCGAAATAGATTTCGCCCAGCGCGAAGGCCGGTTCCGGCCATTCTGGTTCGAGACGTGCCGCTTCCCGCAGCTCGCGCAAACGAGCGTCGTCTTCATTGGCCAGAAGCCCGCGAATGTAATGTTCAAAGGCGTCGAGGCGCAGCGGACGCTGGCGTTTCGAGAACTCCGCAAGGCTCTGGGAGTAGTTGTGATCGTTTCCGGAAAGCATCCGCCAGATCAGACGGGAATGTAAGTCCATGAGCGAATCCAGCGTGCCCGCTTCCCGCTGTGCCGGGAGCAGTCGCGCCGGACTCACCTTCAGGATGCGTGATTCAATGGTGAGCGAGTTCCCGCGAGCCGCAAACCGGCCAAAGACCACAAAATCCGCGTCGAGGTCTTCCCCGATGTGGAGCATGGTGGCGCGGCTGAGCTTCGACGAGTGTAACAGCCCGTTCCGCTCGAGCTCGGCGAGCCGGCCGGCGTGCGAATACACCTGCTCCCCGGCAGCCGAAAGTCGCTGGATAGTCAGTTCCTCGAGACCTTCGCTGAGCCACTCCAATCTTGGCGACGCTGCTGCGTTTTCAAAGGGAAAAACCAAGTAGATTCCCTGCTGATGAGCTGTGGCGGAAGCCGCGCGGGGAGGTGGAGCAGATTGCGGGGAAGCGACCGAAGCGGTTTCAAGAACGAAAAACGCGGAGAGCAAGAACAGATAACGCGCACTGAAGAAATGGCGCCCCATGTCTGTTGCATTGTAACAGACGCACCGACTCGTTTCGCGTTGGACGTGCGGACCGAGTCTGAAATCGCCAAGCCGAAACTGGTTCAGGGTTGCGGGCTGCTGGGAGGCCGCGGAGCAATAACCTCTTGTACGGCTGGATCCTTCAAAACCGCCGCAAAAGAGGGATCAGACTTCACGGCTGACAATTCCTTGTAGCCTTCGTCTTTAGCCTTTCGCAGATAAATCAAGCACCGTTCCAGGTTGCCTGTTTCTGCGAACGACTTCGCGAGCAGGAAATAGAATCGCCCTCGGTCGCCCACGGAGCGATCCTGCAGAATCGACCCGTTCCTCGAACTGTTGTGCTCGAAGAGCTGCGGATCCAACGCCAGCGCTTGCCGGAACGAGGAGATGGCCTCCTGGTACTTTTTGTCCCCAAAGTACGCATAGGCAAGATTGCTGTGAAGAACAGCCATGTCGCTGCGAATATTGATCGCTTTTTGGTACGCCTTGATGGCTTTGCCGAACTTCTTCCGCTGATACCAAATTGTTCCGATGTTGTTCTGCGCATCGGCATAAGTGGGATCAACCTTTGACGCCCGTTCGTAGTACTTCAACGCGGCGCTCAAAGCCGCCTGCTGGTGCAGGGCAATTCCGAGCTTATTCAGATACACCGGATTCTGGGGGTTCCCGTCGGCGAGCCGCTTATAGGACATAGCCGCCTCTCGGTACTCTTTGCGCGCCATGTACAGATCGGCAAGCTGCTCGTCGGTAAGGCCAGGCTTGACGACAATGACGGATGATTCTGCAGGCGATTGGGGCTGCGCCTGCTGTGCGCGCGGCACGACCGGAGCACTCGGGGTTTCAGTGAACGACTGACCTGCGGAGGGAATCGAAAGACTGAAGAGGAGAACGACTGCTGGAAACGCCAATCTGACTCTGATCATGGCGAATCTCCCTTCTCCGGCTTAGGCTTGGCCTTGTCGGGTTCCTTCTTCTTACCCCCAAAGATACCAAAAATCTTCGATAAAGGATTCTTTTTCTTTTCCCCAGATTCCGCTGAGGGGTCCGCAGGGCCCTGGCCGGTAGCATTGGGTGGCCGGTTCGGATCGTAGGTTGTAATCGGCTGGCCATTTGCGTCTTTTTGCGGCGTCTTGGGATCGCCGCCACCAAAGACGCGTGAGAGGATGGAGCCCGTCGTAGTGAAAAGGTTGTGGCCTCCGTGGACCTCGCAGAATACGGTTGGCGCCGACCCTACGACGTAAACCTCTTCACGTGTCGTAGGGCAGTTAGGAGTCGCAAGCTCCAGCGTGTCCGGATCGATGACCACGGACTGCACGCCATCCGGCATCGTAAAATCCTTTACGTCCCGATACTGCGCGAGGGATGTCGCGCGGGTCATGAAGTCCGCCCAGATCGGCCCGGCCACCACACCACCGGTAAACCCCAGGTCGCGGTTATCGTCAAAGCCGATCCAGATGACACATAGCAAATTGGAAGTGAATCCCGCGAACCATCCATCGCGCGAGGTCCCGGTCTTTCCGGCGGCGGGCAGGGTGAAGCCGCGCGCGCGAACTCCCGCGCCAGTGCCCTTGTTTAGGACATCTTTCAGCAGGCTATCAACAAGAAATGCCACCCGCGGATCCAGCGCCAGATGGGTCTGCGGCGTGAACTTCTCCAGTGGCGTCCCATCGGCGTTGACAACGACGTGCAGAAACTGCGGCTCTGCGCGCGTGCCCATGGTGGCAAACGTCGTGTATGCGGCGGCGACATCGATTGGCGTCATCTCATACGCGCCAAGAGCAACTGCCGGTGTCGGCTGAATGTTCGTGCCGAGGCCCATTTTCCGCGCGACTTGCACGACCCGGCCGTAGCCGATGAGTTCCGCGACTTTGACGGTTGCGACGTTCAGGGAATTCGTAAGGGCATCCCGCACGGTGACGCGCCCCATGAATCTTTCTCCGTAGTTATTCGGCGTGTATTCCTTGCCGTCGAACTCAAACGTTGTCGGCTCGTCGTCGATAGTTGTAGCCGGGGTGACGATGGGTTGCACGCCATCAACGGCATTGTCGAAAGCCGCGGCGTACACAAATGGTTTGAATACCGAGCCTGGCTGGCGACGCGCCAGCGCATGGTTGAGCTGGCTCTGCCCGTAGTCGCGTCCGCCAATGACGGCTTTGATCTCGCCGGTCCGCGGATCAAGCGCGACTAACGCGACTTGCGCCTGCGGGATAGCGTCGTTGCCGCCTTTCTTGGCCTGATCGCGTTTCCACTTTTCGTATTTCTTCGCCAGAAGCACGTCCACATTCTTCATCCCGGCATCGATGGCGGCCACGGCTGCGCGCTGCAAAGCGGGGTCGAGCGTCGTATACACGCGGAAATTCTCGCTCAGAAGCTCGCTCTCAGAGTATTTGTCGAGCAGGTGATCTTTCACCATGTCGACAAAATAAGGCGCTTCGCTCCCTGAAGTTGACGTCCGGATAATCTTCAGCGGCGCGGTCTTCGCATCCTTGAGGTCTTCTTCGTTGATGTATTTGTTGTCGAGCATCTGCGTTAGCACGCGGTCGCGAGCCTGCACTCCGCGCTCGGGGTGACGGTCGGCCGACGAATAGTAATTTGGCGCGCGAATGATTCCCGCCAGGTACGCGCATTCCGGCAGCGTCAATTGCCTCAGGTCCTTTCCGAAATAGGCGACGCTGGCCTCCGAGAATCCGCGAATCCCAAAGCTCCCGCGGTTGCCCAAATAAACTTCGTTGGCGTATAGCTCGAAAATCTGTTGCTTGTTGAAGCGCTGTTCGAGTTCGACGGAAATCATGGCTTCGGCCACCTTCCGCCGCCAATTGCGTTCAGTCGAGAGAAAGAACGTGCGCGCCACTTGCATGGTGATGGTGCTCGCGCCCTGGTAATGCTGGCTGGTGTGCCGCAAGTCGGCCCACGCCGCTCCCGCGATGCGGATGAAGTCAAAGCCCCCATGCTCGAAGAAACGCTTGTCCTCGGCAGAAAGAATCGCGTCCACCAGCATTACCGGCAAATCCTCATAGCGCACGGGCCGGCGCTTCTCGCGCGCGCTGTCAAAAAGATTGGTAATGAGTTCCGGCTCGATTTCCGCGGTATCAAGGTCTGTGCCGCCGCTAAGCGGCTTGATGGACCGAATGCTCTTTCCCCTGAATTGAACCGCAAGGGCATTGCTGCCCGCAAAATAAGAAAGCTTGGAAGGCCGGATATCGACGGTATTTTCCCGTACTGTGAATTGGCCGATGGCATTCTCATCCTGGATTGGACGATATCCCACACGGGTGAGATATCCGGTCAGATCCTCCGGCCCCCAGGCTTGACCTGCTGAGATATGTTCCGGCGCAGAGAAGATCTGCGTGGTGTTCTGCAAGACGTTGCCGGGGAGACGCGCATCAATCATGCGCGCGTACTTCATGTAGTAGTAGGTAAAGACTCCGCCCGCGACGAGAAAGAGCCCGAAGATAGTGCCCAGAAACGCTAGGCCAATCTTTGAAGTGAAGAATCCCTGTCGAATGCGAATGCGCAAGTCTTAACTCCCGAGGGCTGGACTTCTATTGTCTCGCAAGACCGCACTCTGTGAAAGACGGTGTTGCTCGATGCCGGGTTGCCAATCAAGCACCGGCCCCGAGCGATCTCAGCAACGGTACCTCAGATGAGGGCCTTATTCTCGCTGGACGGAGAAAAATGAAGGTCCATGTGATAGAAGAGCAGATCAACGGGAACTGTGTATTCCAAACTAATTCTAACTATGGAATTGGTTGATACCACTTTGATAGATTCGCGCTTCGCCGGAATATCCAAATCCTGAATCACTTTGAGAATATTGTCCCGAATCTGATCCTCGGTGTAGCGATTCACTACTGCAAAACGCGCCTGCTCCTGCATTTTGTCGGAAAGCTGATACTCGGACACATAAATTGGCACAATCTTTACCGCGGAATAGATAGCAAGCACAATGATCGCCAGGGTTATGACCGTCTTGAGCTTGCCCTCCCCTCGCTCGCAACGGCGGTGGGCTGGCGCGTGAAGTTCTTGGATGGCCTCAAGCTGCACTGGATTCATCTCCCAGACCGGTCGCGCCTCACTGCGGACGGAACGGCGATGTGTGATTTGCCGGCTTCTTTAAAGCTAGCACCCGCGTGGACGCGTGTCGAGAATTTGGCGCGGAAGATGTTCCTGGAAAGAAACGCGCCTAATAGGCCCGCGCGAAGATGGCCCGCGTAGTGGCAGGCTGACCGCAGTAAACACAAGTTCCGCTTCCACCCTCTTGCTCCACAGGGATGCAGCGCATGGTGGCGCGCGTTTCTTCTTTGATTTTGGCCTCGCAATCGGCGCTCCCGCACCAGAAGGCGTACGCAAAACCGTTCTCTACGGCCTTCTTCAGGTCGTCGTAGGTTTTTGCGTCGTGCGTGTTGCTCTTGCGGAAAGCCAAAGCCTTGTCGTGAAGCGATTGCTGGATTTCCGCCAGCAACCGCTCAATGGTAGCGGGCAGGCCCGCTAGCGAAGCGCTGACCTTGCCTTCCCTGCCCGGGCGATCTCGGCGAGCGAGGACAGCAGCTTGCTTTGCGACATCCTTGGGACCCAGTTCAACGCGCAGGGGGACTCCGCGCATCTCCCAATCGTTGAATTTCCAGCCGGGACTATTGCCTTCGCGTTCATCGAGAGTGACACGGATGTTGGCTTTAACCAGGTCGGCCTTCAGCTTGCGCGCCGTGTCGAGGACCAACGCCTTTTCTTCGTCCGTCTTGAAGATGGGGACGACGACGACCTGATACGGCGCAAGCTTCGGCGGCAGGACCAGCCCCTGATCGTCTCCGTGGACCATGATAATGGCGCCAATGACGCGCGTGGAAAGACCCCACGATGTCGTCCAGCAATGCTGCAATTGGCCGCTTTGGTCGAGATACTTAACCTCGAAGGCTTGGGCGAAGTTCTGCCCCAGGAAGTGTGACGTGCAGAACTGCAGCGCTTTGCAATCTCCCATCATTGCTTCGAGTGAATAAGTCGTGTCCGCGCCGGCAAATTTCTCGGCATCGGACTTTTTCCCAGGAATTACCGGAATTGCGGCATCGTTGACGGCAAAGTCCGTATAAATATCCAGCATCTGGCGCGTTTCCGCTTCGGCCTCTTCGCGAGTCGCGTGCGCGGTGTGCCCTTCCTGCCAGTAGAATTCGAGCGTTCTCAGGAAGAGTTTCGTGCGCAATTCCCAGCGCACCACGCTGTTCCACTGGTTCATCAGCACCGGCAGGTCGCGGTACGACTGAATCCACTTGGACCACATGTGGCCGATAATCGTTTCCGAAGTAGGCCGGATGACCAGAGGCTCGGCGAGCTCCTCGCCGCCGCCAATGGTGACAACTGCAAGCTCGGGCGAAAATCCTTCCACGTGATGCTTTTCTTTGTCGATAAAGCTGCGGGGGATCAGCAACGGGAACGCCACGTTCTGATGACCGGTGGCCTTGAAGCGGCGGTCAAGCGCCTGTTGGATGTTCTCCCAAAGCGCCCACCCGTAAGGGCGCACGATCATGCAACCGCGCACCGGCGCGTAATCGGCAAGTTGCGCCTTAACGACCAGTTGGTTGTACCACTCGGAAAAATCTTCTGCGCGGGTGGGAAGTTTTTCTTCGGCCATTCGGCAGTTTGTCCATTCCTCTCAATAGCAACAACTCGGGCTAAGTAAACCAAAAAGCGTAGCGGACGCGCTCTGCAGTGTCAATGAAGCCGCATCCCAACCTGAGGATTCTTACACCTCGACGCCGCGATTTCGCATATCGCTGGGGACAATGACCAGCTGATCGGGCTTTTGGTACGGCAGGGGACGCAGCAGCACAGCGTTGGTGACACCAAAAATGGCCGTACTCGCGCCTACGCCCAAGGCGACGGTCAGTGCAGCGGTGAGTGCAAAGACGGGACTCTTTCGCAAAGTTCGCCCAGCAAGGCCAAATCGCGGAATGGCATCTTTCCACCTCATTCACCAGCTGTGGTCGCGCCGAGGATACTACCTCTGTTATCCAGTCCCGGCACCGAGATTCTTCGGAACCGTCCTTTGTCGACGAAGCTTTCTTCTACGCCTTGCGAGCCTTGCTAGGTGGCATTACAATGCCACTCGTTCTGCACGAACACTTTCTCGTTTACATCTGGCCCGCGAGGTCTCAGAGGAGAAACCACGCCATGAAACGTCTCATTTTGATCGCCGTGCTGATAGTTTGCGGAGCGTCAATCGCTTCAGCGCAGGACTGGGCCCGGGCGACGCTCGAAAAATCTCCAAGACATCGTGAGTGGGTCACCGTGAAGCACGATGGCCGTTCGGTCGAAACGTTAGTCGTTTATCCCGAGTCGAAGAGCAAGACTCCCGTCGTGCTGGTCATTCATGAAATCTTTGGCATGACGGATTGGGTGCAGGATCTTGCGGATCAAGTGGCCGCCGCGGGCTACATCGCGGTTGCGCCCGATCTTCTCTCCGGCATGGGCCCGAACGGCGGCCGTAGTAGCGATTTTACAGAGGGCAAAACGATGGAAGCGGTGAGCCACCTGAATCCAGACCAGGTGACGGCGGATTTAAATGCCGCCGCGGACTACGCCCTTAAGATTCCTGCCTCGAATGGCAAGCTGTTCGTCGGCGGCTTTTGCTGGGGCGGCGGCCAGACCTTTCGCTTTGCCACGAATCGCTCGGATCTGGCAGGAGCCTTTGTTTTTTATGGCCCGCCGCCGGATAAGGATGCGATGGTACGTATCAAAGCTCCCGTCTACGGCTTCTATGCGGGTACCGACGCGCGCATCGGAGCCATGATCCCTGATGCCGTCGCGCAAATGAAGACTGCGGGCAAGGCGTACGACATCGTGACCTACGAAGGCGCTGGCCACGGTTTCATGCGCTCCGGCGAAGCTCCCGATGCAAAAGAGGCGGACAAGAAAGCGCGCACTGAGGCTTGGGTCCGTTGGAAGGCCTTGCTCTCCAAATAGAAGCGCGTGCAGTTTAGCTTCCATCGCGGTCATAGCGAGATTCATTCTTGATGCACAAGTTTGACGTTCTGGTTCTCGGCGCTGGCGCCGCGGGGCTCCTTTGTGCGATCGAGGCCGGCAAACGCGGACGGCGCGTCGCTGTGCTGGAGCGTGCCGATCGCATCGGCAAGAAAATCCTGATCTCCGGCGGCGGCCGCTGTAATTTCACCAATCTCTATTGCCGCCCGGAAAATTTCATTTCCGCGAACGAACATTTCGCGAAATCCGCCCTGGCCCGCTACACGCCTGCGGACTTCATCGCTCTGGTCGAAAATCATCGCATTTCCTATCACGAAAAAACGCTCGGGCAGCTCTTTTGTGACCGCTCCGCGCAAGACGTCATCGACTTACTCGAATCAGAGTGTCGGTCCGCGGGAGTAGAGATTTTTCTGCAGAGCCGCATCCTCGAAGTGCAGCGCACTACGGAATTCATAGTTCGCACCGAATCCGGCGAATTTCGCGCGCCGGCCGTAGTGGTCGCTACAGGAGGCCTTTCCATCCCCAAAATGGGCGCAACGCCGTTCGGCTACGAATTAGCTCGTCAATTCGGTTTGAAAATCGTGGAGACCAGGCCCGCCCTTGTGCCCTTCGTCCTGGCCAGCAAAGATCGCAGCCGCTATTGCGACTTGGCGGGCGTTTCAGCGGAAGTGATCGCCAGGGCCAATCATCACGCTTTCCGCGAAAAAATGCTGATCACGCATCACGGCTTGAGCGGTCCGGCTATCCTGCAAATCTCTTCTTATTGGAAGAAGGGGCAGCCGATCCAAATCGATCTCGCGCCGGATCGCGATATCGCACAATCAGTTCGCGAATCGAAGGTGCGCAACATCGCCACCGCGCAAAAGGCCTTTCAAGGGATTCTGCCAAAGCGATTCGCCGAACGCTGGTTGGAAAATCATGCCCCCGCAGCATGGAGCAATGATGCGCTGTCAAATTGGGAAAAGCACGTACACGACTGGGTGATCAAGCCCGCTGACACCGAGGGCTACGAGAAGGCAGAAGTCACAGCAGGTGGCGTCGATACAGCCGAGTTGTCCAGCAAGACGATGGAGTGTCGGAAGGTCAGGGGATTATTTTTCATCGGCGAAGTCGTCGACGTCACCGGCCATCTCGGCGGATTCAATTTTCAGTGGGCGTGGGCTTCGGGCGCGGCGGCAGGCCGTGCTCTATGAGGGAACCGAGGCGCGCCGCGCGCCACTAGTGCGTGCTGGGGCCGCCGGGCCTTGCGCCGCTTTCGCTTCTTCGTAGGCCACGAATTCTTCGTACGTTCCCTTGAAGTCCTCGATCTTGCCGCCATGGAAATGCCAGATGCGCGTCGCGACTTCATCAATGACGTCGTGGTCGTGCGTCACCAGTAGCACAGTCCCGTCGTATCGCTGCAGCGCGATGTTCAGGGCGTTGATCGATTCCAGGTCGAGGTGGTTCGTCGGTTCGTCAAGCACCAGAAAATTCGGTTTCTGCAGCATCAGCCGGCAAAAAATCAGCCGCGCGGACTCGCCTCCGGAAAGCGCCCGCGTCGGCTTCAGCGCATCCTCCCCGCTGAAAAGCATCTGCCCCATCAAGCCGCGCAACTCCTGTTGCGAAGCAGCAGGATCGAATTGCCACAGCCAATCGATCGCCGTCATGCCTTTGGTGATGGATTCGCCGTGGTCCTGCGCGAAGTAGCCTACCGCCACTTCATGCCCCCATCTGACCTCGCCGCCATCGATCGGAAATTGCAGGTCTTTGTCCTCGATGAATCCCGGCGCGTTCCGAACCAGCGACTTCAGCATGGTCGTTTTGCCGGCGCCGTTACGGCCCATCAGGGCGATTTTTTCACCGCGCACCACGCTTGCCGAGAACCGCGGAATCACCTTCAAGTCGTCGTACGATTTCTCGACGCTCCGGATTTCCAGCGGGTGCTTCCCCGAATTCCTCTTCATATCGAATTTGATGTACGGCCGCTGGATGTTGCTTCTCGCCAGCTCCGTCGTTTGCAGGCGTTCGACTTCTTTCTTCCGCGAAGTCGCCTGCGCGGAACGCGTGCCCGCGGAAAATCGCGCGATGAATTCCTGCAATTGCGCGATTTTTTTCTCGCGATTGGCATTGTCCGCTTCGATGCGCCCGCGAATCTGCGTCTTGGCCACCACCATGTCGTCGTACCCGCCGACGTACATGATGATCGTCTCGTAGTCGATGTCCGCTGTGTACGTGCAGACGCTGTTCAAAAAGTGCCGGTCGTGCGAGATGACGATCAGCACGCCTTCGTATTCGCAAAGATACCGTTGTAGCCAATGTACGGAGTCCAAGTCCAGGTTGTTCGTCGGCTCATCCAGCAGTAGCGCCGTGGGATTCCCGAATAGCGCCTGCGCCAGCAGCACGCGCACCTTCTGCCCGCCCTGCAATTCGCCCATCTTGCGCTCGTGCAGCTCGCCTTCCACCCCAAGCCCGTCGAGCAGTACTGCTGCGTCCGCCTCCGCCGTGTACCCGCCTTCTTCCCCAACAATTCCTTCAAGCTCGCCCAGGCGCATCCCGTCAGCGTCCGTCAACTGTTCGTGCGGTTTGGCGTATAGCGCGTCGCGCTCTTCGAGAGCCTTCCACAGCGCGGCATTCCCCATAATGACCGTATCGATGACGCGGTATTCGTCAAATGCGAACTGGTCCTGCCGCAGAACGCCCATCTTCTTCGGCCGCGTGACCGAGCCGCTGGTGGAATCGAGCTCCCCAGTCAAAATCTTCATAAATGTGGACTTACCAGCGCCGTTGGGCCCGGTGATGGCATAGCGGCGTCCAGCCATAAACGTGCAGGTCACATTCTCGAACAACACCCGCGGGCCAAACCGCATAGTGACGTTGTTGACGGAGAGCATAACCCTACAATTATAGCGTGAAATCGGACTTCGCGCTCGCCATCACATGCGGCTCCGTTGTCTAATTTTTGAGGGGATTCCAAGGATGAGTATCTTGAACGCGCGTCTTGGCCTTGGTCACACCAAAGAAGTTCGATCTGCGACTCGCAGACGGCCGCCTCATGGCAAACCAAACGCAAACAGCGCCGATCCCGCCGCAACCGCAACGTATTGTTTGCCGTCAATCGCAAAAGACATCGGCGATGCAAAAACCGACGCGCCGCATTGGAAGTGCCACAGCACTTTCCCTGAAGCCGCTTCGAGCGCAATGAAGTTTCCTTCCGCGTCTCCCGTAAACACCAGCCCGCCTGCCGTGGAAAGCACTCCAGCCCACGTCGGCGAAGTATGCTTCCATTCCCACTTGAGCTTGCCCGTGGCGGGATCGAGAGCGCGCAAGGCTCCCCAGAACGGCTGCGTCTCATCGTTGGGAAAATAGGCTGATCCATAGTACGCGTGCCCCGCTTCATAAGGTTGCGGCGCCGTTGCAAAAATGTCGCACTGCTCGCGAGCCGTCACATAAAACAGTTTCGTCTGCGGATCGTACGTCGGCGACATCCAATTCGTCGCGCCGAGCGCGCCCGGGCACACGCGATTCCCTTCCGGCGTGGGGGAACCCGCCTTGTCCGGCACGGGCCGGCCGGTCGCGTCCTTCGAAGTACTCCAGGAGACTTTGGCGTAGCTCGTGGCGGAAATTAATTTTCCATTTGTGCGGTCCACAACGTAGAAAAATCCGTTGCGGTTCGCTTGTGCGATCCATTTGCGTTCCCCGTCATCGATCATCACAGGAACCTGGGTCGCATCGTAGTCGTGTTCGTCGTGCTGCGTGAA
>Ga0209807_1001270_pt1 | contig 11961 bp, 6 predicted proteins | sample GraSoiAngelo_154_FD_186168 | JGI IMG/M metagenome (GOLD analysis project Ga0209807, IMG submission 186168) | Grasslands soil microbial communities from the Angelo Coastal Reserve, California, USA - 14_1009_13_20cm (SPAdes) (version 2) | ecosystem: Environmental > Terrestrial > Soil > Grasslands ... | reverse complement strand
AACTTCGCCCTGTCGAGGAACAAATAGCCGTCTTGTGGCGGCAGGATCGGTGGCACTGGCCCGCCAGACGGAAAATTCTGGATAAGCGAAGCCACCGATTCTCCTTTGTCCGGAGCAAAGGCGGTGATATACACGAGCCCTACAACCTTGGGATCGTTACCGGCTTCCGTGATCACCGCTCCCCCGTAAGAGTGGCCGACGAGAATTGCAGGCCCGTCCTGCGCTGCAAGAGTGCGCTTGGTAACGGCCACGTCGTCCTGCAAGGATATCGTAGGATTCTGGACGATGCTGACGTTGTAGCCGTCCTTCTTCAGGATATTGTAGACACCCTCCCACCCAGAGCCGTCAACAAAGCCACCGTGGACTAGAACGATGTTATTCATTGCTCGCTACCTCCTCCTTCTTAAGGATTCGCGGGGCCTCGAAGATTTTCCCCGGCTGGTGGAAAAGTGTAATGGGCCGGTAAATTAGCTGTCAATTATGTCTTGGATTTCACCACGCCGGCGGGCAACCTGATGTTCAGCAAATGGAATTTGTGGCGGTCGGCGACGCGTACCGGGGAGCGTTTGCGAAGAAGAGGAAGCAGGGCGCGTATGTTTCGCAGCAGGCCAACGACTAACGACCAAGGACTAACGACCGACCTGCTCCTACTTTCCTTCCACAATCGCTTGCACAACGTTGTCGATTGCATCCGTCACGCGCTTGCTCGGCAGGTTGAAGTTGTTCGAGAGGACGGAAAAGGCAAACTGCTCGCCATGCTTGGTAGTAACGTATCCTGAAAGGCTCTTCACTCCGCCTAGCGATCCAGTCTTCGCATACACCTGCCCTTGCAGGTCGAGGCTCTTAAAGCGATCAGAGAGGGAGCCATCCACTCCGGACACCGGCAAAGTATCTCGAAAGCTTGCGCCCCAGCTTTGCAAAGCAGCGTAGCGGAGTAGTTGGACCACGGCATGGGGCGTGACCAGGTTCTGCCGCGAAAGACCAGAGCCGTCGTAGAAAACATATTGATCGCCGGGAACACCGACCTGGTTAAGGAATCCCTTCAGTACTTCGAGGCCCCCCTCCACAGTTCCGGCGTTGCCTTTTTCGCGACCCAGCAGCCGCAGCAGGATTTCCGCGTGCAAATTCTGGCTGACCTTATTGATAACGCGAACATCCTCGATCAGAGGCATCGATTGGTAGCTCGCCAGCACCAATGCCTGGTTCGGCAGGGAGCGTACTGATTCGTCCCCGCCACGGGCGGGTGCACTGGCCGTTACTGTGAAAGTAGAAAGGCTTGCAAGTTCGGTGTGGCGAGTTCGCTGGCGTCCATAAACGCTGATACCTCGAGCTTGCAATAAGCCGCGAAATAACGTTGCGGCGAACTCAGCCGGATCTTCGATTGCCAGGTCCTCGCTGGCGCCGGCATCGTTAAGCGGCACGTTGCCCCAAAGCGTCAACAGAGTGGAACCGGGTTCGCGGTTGATGAAAATCTTGCGCTCGGTACCGCCCGGCGTGGTGATAATCCGATTATCGATTCGGTAGTAATCAGCGAATGGCGTAATGCTCACGAATGCCCGCTCGCCCACGCGGTCACCCGGCAGAATGTTCACAAACACCACGTTGTCGTTAATCGTGAGTGCGGAAACCGGGGCGCCGTAATCCCATACCAAATCGTCCTGGCTCCATCCCTCCCCATAGCGCTCAAAGGCGAAATAGGAATCGTCGGCGACGATGTCGCCGTCCACGTACTTCACACCCTTTCTCACCAATTCATCAGCGAGTTGTTCCAGTACCTGGATCGGATGCTCGTTGCGAGCGGTATGCAGCGCGTAAGGCAGTTCGCGTCCAGAGAGATTAGGATCGCCTCGGCCCACCAGCACTAGATCGCCAGTCAAGCGCCCATGCTTATCCAGATTGCCGCTGGTCTCAACCGTTGTGCGGAAGTTGTAATTGGGGCCGATCAACGCCAATGCTGCGGCCGTGGTGAACAACTTTGTATTTGAGGCCGGGGTAAACAGTTTGTCCGCATTCTGGGAATACAGCACCTTGCCGTTCTGCAGCGAAACAACTTCGATTCCCCAGAAGCCGCGGCCGAGGTCAGGCTGGCTGAGAATCGCGCCAATGTGCTTTTCGAGAGCTTTCTTGTGGGAAGCGGCCTGAAGCTGGAGGCCCGCCAGCAGGCAGAAAACGATCAGCGAAGTCGAGCGCGCCCGGCGCATTGCAAGCTGATTGTAGCATTGGTCCCTCATAATATTCGCGCCTGGCGCCCGTTTGGACGAGGACATGGCGCCTGCATCGCTCCAATCGTTGGTTTAAAATCGCTTCGCTATGCGGCCAGTGTTCGAATGGCAAATCGGCTCGCGCGCGCTGCAACTGGGCAAACGCACGCTGATTATGGGCGTGGTAAATGTCACGCCCGACTCATTCTCTGATGGCGGCTTACACCTTGATCGTGAGGCCGCCGTGGCACATGCGCTGCAACTCCTGGCAGACGGCGCGCACATCATTGATATCGGAGGCGAATCCAGTAGGCCGGGGGCAAAGGTGATTGGCTCGGCTGAAGAGGCAAGCGTTTCCTCAAAATCAAGCGGCGCCAAAATCGCGGTTAGCGAGCGGGAAGAGTTGGACCGCATAATCCCGGTTATCACTTCCCTGAAAAAAAAGCGCTCGGACGTAGTCATTTCCGTTGACACATACAAAGCAGTGGTTGCCCGTGCTGCGGTCGAAGCGGGAGCGGAGATCGTAAATGACGTAAGTGGTTTTCGCTGGGATCCGCGGATGGCGAAAACTCTCGCGGAGCTGAAATGCGGAGCCGTGTTGATGCACATGCGTGGGCGTCCGGAGGAATGGCGCACTCTCCCGCCGGTCGCGGATATGGTCACGCTGGTCAAGCGCGAGCTTCGTGAGCGTGCCGATGCCGCGCTGATGGCGGGAGTAAAGCGTGACCGGCTGGTTCTTGATCCTGGCTTCGGCTTCGGCAAGAATCACGAGGAGAACTATCCCTTGCTCAAACGGTTTGCCGAGTTTCATGAACTGCGCTACCCGTTGCTGGCGGGAGTGTCCAGAAAATCTTTCATAGGAAGGGCTGTGGCACGCGATGGCAAAGATGCTGAAATTCCCAGCCGCCTTTATGGAACGCTTGCCGCAGAAACCGCGGCCATCCTCAACGGAGCCCACATTATCCGGACACATGATGTAAAAGCCTGCGCAGACGCAGCGCGCATCGCGGACATTGTAGTGAGCTAACGAAAGCAAAACTCGGCACGACGCAGGGCCATTTGGCAGCCGCGAAGTATCTTCATTAATAAGCAAGATGAGGGGTATGGCAAAAAAAAATCCGGGCCAGGCAAGAGCCTGGCCCGAAAAGATTGATCTGAGGGTCAGAACGCAAACTTCAAGCCGAACTGAATCAGGCGGGACGGCGCGTTGCCGACGGTATTAGTCACCACACCGAAATTCGCGTTGTTCGCAGTACAGCACGTCCCATTGGGTGGACCGAACTGCGGATGGTTGAAGATGTTGAAGAACTCGGTGCGAAACTCGATATTTGCTCGTTCACCAATAGTTGTCTTCTTAAACACCGCAAAATCAAAGTTATTTATACCCTGCTGTCGCAGAGTGGCATCGACCCGGGACTCATCGCCGAAAGCCCATCCATTTGCGATGCCCGATATGGAAACCCCATTCAGGCCAGGAGTATTTAGGCCTGGCTGCTGGAAGCAGGAGGTATTGAACCACCCACCCAGCCTGGACACCGGGCTTCCGGAGACGTTCTTATCACAACCGGGGACCACATCAGGCCTGAGGGTCGACTGACCAAGAAATCCTGAGCCTGAAAGGGCTGTTCCAGCGCCATAGCTGATCTTCACTGGGAAGCCGCGTTGGAACGTGGTGATGCCGTCCACTCCCCAACCTGACACTAGCTTGCCGGTTGCTCCGTTGGCGCCTCCAAGGAATCTTTTGCCGCGGCCGAACGGGAGATCAAGGACGTAGCTGATTACCAGCCGCTGCGACACGTCCTGCGAGGAAAGCGACCGCTCTTTTTTGAGATTGTTCCAGTCCTGAACATTGCCCACTCCGCCCGTTACCCCGCCTTCCAGCCATGAGGTCAGGGTGTCGGTGTTGGAAAGCAGCTTGGCATTCGTGTACGCCACGAGCATCGTTCCGCCTCCAACAAACCTCCTAGTAAGGGTCGCTTGCAATGAATTGTAGGTGCTTCCGCAGCATCCCTGGCCGTTCAGGTTTAATCCCACGTACTGCGGGAACGGCCGATCAAGTTGGCCGAACTTCAGACTCCCGTTGGCCAGTGCTCCAGGAAGGGGGGTGCCAGTCGAAGTCTGAAAGGGATAGGCCGCAGCAGGTACGACTTGGTCGATCGCAACTGCGTGGTTGGCGTTGTCACCGAACGCGGGACATTTAGCGGCCGTAAGGCAGGTCTCGTCGTATTGGGAAGCCGCTTGAGTGACGAACCTGTCCGGAATCTGGTTAATGTTGGGATTGAACGACGGCAGATGAACGCCGTGTGATCCGGCGTAAGCTATATCAACAAAGAAGCCAGCGGGCAGCTCTCGTTGAATGCCAAAATTCCATTGCTGGACGTAGCCGTACTTTTGGACTGTGTAGCCGGTAGCTGAAAAATTCGATTGCAGAAGAATGTATTGGGAGATATCACAAGCAGCCAAGCCTGTACTGCTCGCTGTGCTAGGACACTGCGGGTTGCGGCCGGCCACCGGAGTAAGAACCGGTCCCGGCTGGAACGGACCAGTTCCAGGTAGGCAGGTTAGGACACCGCCAGCCCCCAGAGCACACCCGCTTGCGCCGTTGCCCGTATCTCCGGTACCCACCGTCGGCCCCAACCTGCTGGCCGGACTGGTTCCGCCGTCATTACTGGCCAGGAAGTTCGAGGTAGCACTGCTGACCGGGTCAACGTAGGGATTCGTGCCAAACGAAACATAATTCGGGATGAAGAAAATTCCGTATCCCCCCCGGATCACGGTCTTCTGGTCGAATGAGTACGCAAATCCCAGGCGTGGTAGGAACTGCTTCTTGTCAAGCGGCAAGTTGTTTCTGTCGTGGTTCACACCCGTCTTCACCAGGAAGAGATCGCCGGGACATGGGCTTCCTGCTCCGCTGCACCCGGTCACGGTGGAATTCGCTACCTTCGGATTGAAGTAGGTCATTCTGTCGAACCGTTCCGACCATGGGCCCTGCAGCTCATAACGTAGTCCAAGGTTCAGAGTCAGCTTGCTGGTTGCGTGCCAATTATCCCCGAAATATAGGGCCCGGTAGGTCTGCTTGCCCGAGATAGGACCGGAAATGACAAGCGATCCATTAGTCTGGTTGCCAAACGCGGAACCTACCCCCTGACCGTAGCCCAGCAGGAAGTCGGCAAAATCCTTGCCGGTACCCGCTGTCGGGCTGAATGCTCCGGCACGATCTGTGGTCCAGGAACCGACGAAAGAGATCAAACCTCCCCCGGTGTTGGTCTGCAGGTAGTTGTCGTAGCCCATTTCAAGCTGACCGCCCCAAACAAACGTGTGGCGACCGCGGATCATGGTGATCTGAGGAGATAGGTTCCACTGGGTGTTGAGATCGTGAATGGCGCTTTGACCTTGGCTGCAAGTCACCAGGTCATCACTTACTCCGAAGCATGGCGTTAAGGGTGTCCGTTCGGTGCTGGGGACGGGAGCATTGTAGCTTGCGGGCCACCCTTCCGTGCTCATATCAAATCCTGCATTGATCGGCAAGCGCAGGTAATTAAACCGGCTGGCGCTGATATTGACATCCATGATGGTGGTGGGACTGAAAGTGTGGTTGAAGCCTATCGCAGCACTCTTGCTTTTCGTAGTCTCAGCACAGCGGTCTTTGCAAAGACCGGTGCCGAAAGGATCTTGCGCAAGGCTCAGCAACTTCCAATAGCTAAACCGGCCAAATATGCGGTTCGTGGCGTTGATGCTTTGATCCACACGGGCTACGTATTCGTTAACGTCTCCACCAGTGCTGGATGCTTTGAAGAAATTATTTATTGTTCCGGCCCCCGTGGGGTCCGGAATGTAGTTGTTGAGCAGAAATGCCGAAGTCGGGTTTATCAAATCGCTGGCGTTGCCGCAGGAAACGGATATGCAGTTGTTCAAAAACGGTTGGCGCTGGCCGGTGGTAATATTCACCGACAATGGATCGTAGATCTGATGAATGCCGTCATTGCAAATTCCGGCAGTGAAGCCCGACGGGCACAGGTCCGAGAAGTCGCCCGTACGTTCAAGCGCCGTCGGAACTGTCGTCAGGAACGGCGTGCCGGTCCGCAACCGATACCCTTCATAACTAAAGAAGGCGAATGTCTTGTCTTTAATCACCGGCCCACCGATGGTGGCTCCGAACTGATTCTGAGTCCACGGCGGAGGCTCGTTCTTTTCGCCCTTGTTGATCTCGGTCTGCTTATTAAAAAACTCATTCGAGTTGAGAACCTTGTTGCGTAAGTATTCGTAGGCCGAACCATGCCAGGTGTTGGTTCCAGATTTTGTGCTCAAATTAATCACGCCACCAGAGAATTTGCCCCACTCTGGACCCAGGTTGTTGTATTGAACCTTAAATTCCGAAACCGAGTCCTGAGTCGGAACCAGGAGCGGCAGGTTGATGTAGCCAATATTGAGTGGCTGGCCATCCAGGTACTCGGCGCTCTCATTCGCGAAAGAGCCGCCAATCTGATAATTGGCAAAGTCGAACGGGTTCTTGCCGACCGGGCTGCCGGTGGTGTTTCCCTGCGGCACGACCGAGGGGGCGACCTCCGCCAGGGTATAAATGTTTCTTCCGTTTAGCGGCAGCTCGTTGGCCTTTCGCTGCTCGACCACTTGGCCTAACGATGAGGTTTCTGACTGCAGCAAAGGCGTTTCTGCCGTTACCTCTACCGACTCATTCGCCTGGCCGACGGGCAAAGCAACGTCAATCTTGGCAGTTTGCTGAACTTCCACCACGACAGGAGTTCGCGTGATGTGCTTGAAGCCCGACTTCTCGACGTCGATCTTGTAGTTTCCCGGAATCAGGTTAACGAATGAGTAAAGCCCATCCGCATTGGTGGGCTGGGTGCGCGTTTCCGCCGTGCCCGTGTTGGTCAGCGTCACCTTGGCGTCGGTGATCGCAGCGCCCGAGGGATCGGTGACTAATCCCGTAATCGCGCCGTAAGTGGACTGCCCTTGCAGGAACGAGCAGGTTGAGAATAGAAAGGCGACAGACAGAACCGCTGCGAAAACTCTACGAGATTTCATGTAACCCCCACGATTATGGCAAGAACCTGATTCGCCTGAGCAATCGACTACGTGCGTGGCCGATCACCAGAAATGGAGTGCTGAACCTTTTTTCACACAGTGAACTAGCTTGTCAAGAGAAAAAGTGCTAATTCCTCCCAAGCTGGTGGTTCGCAAATCAACCCAGCGCAAGACAGCGGAACCTGTAATTCCGTTGCTGGGAACGGCATTGCAAAGATCTACCCTGGAAGAAAACGAGCCGTAGGCTGCCGCCAGGAACGTCTTCCAGGCGTGCCGTAAAAGGCACTGAGCTTTGAAAGGGCATGGCTTCCAAAGGCTGCGGAAAAAGTCGGGAAAGCAGATTCCTCGCCGTCCTCACCGCGCAAGCGCGGCTACGGACGACTCGGAATGACAATTTCAAAGTACTTAGCGGCTCGGCTTGAAGCCGAGCCCTTTCAAAACGATCGGCGCTTTGAGTTTCCAGCACGCGGCGCGATATGCTAAACGGCTAAGGATCCTAATTTGCGAATTGCGCTGCTGCTCCTCGTGTTGGCCTCGGCCCTGTTGATGTGCTTAGGCGCTGCCCCGATAGGGCTGTTCGATGTGAAGCAGCCACGAGGAATAGACTTCATCCTCCGAAATTCGCCCACGCCGCAGAAATACCTGATCGAAACTATGCCTGGAGGAGTGGCGCTGCTCGATTACAACAATGACGGATTGCTGGACGTTTTTCTAGTCAACGGGGGGCGCGTTACGAATCCGATGCAGCCGCCGGAAAACTTCGATCGCAAGGATAAGCGTTACTGGAACCGGCTTTACCGTCAAAATAAAGAGGGCAGCTTCTCCGACGTCACTGAGCAAGCGGGGTTAGCGAACGCCGGGGATGGGAATTACGGCATGGGCGTCGCCGTGGGCGATTACGATAATGACGGATTTCCCGACCTGTATGTGACCAGTTATGGGAAAAATATTCTGTATCACAATAATGGAGACGGTACTTTCACCGACGTGACCGCGAAAGCGGGAGTGGCGGGCGGAGGCTGGTCGGTTTCAGCGGGATTTTTTGATTACGATAATGACGGCAAGCTGGATCTATTCGTCACCCGTTACATGGAATGGGACACCAAGCACAGCAAAACCTGCGGCGGCGAGTGGCACACTTACTGTCCGCCGGAAGAGTTTCCGGCCACGACTAACATTCTTTATCACAACAATGGCGACGGCACGTTCAGCGATGTCAGCCAGAAGTCCGGCATCGCGGCCAAGAAGGGACGCGCCCTGGGAGTAGCATTCGCTGATTACGATGACGATGGATTTACAGACGTATTCGTCGCCAATGATGGCATGCAGCAATATCTATTTCACAACAATGGCAACGGGACTTTCACGGAACGGGCTCTCGAAGCGGGCGCGGGACTCTCAGAGGATGGCAGGCGCTTATCGGGCATGGGCGTAGTTTTCCAAGACTACGACAACGATGGCCGGCCAGACGTTATTGTCACCGAGTTGCCCCGTGAGATTTACGGCGTCTATCACAACGAGGGCAACGGCACTTTCAGTTACGGCAGCCTGGTTACTGGCCTTGGCGTACTTTCAAGTGGAAGCTCGGGCTGGGGAGTTGGACTCGAAGATTTCGACAATGATGGCTGGAAGGATCTGTTCGTCGCCCAGGGTCATGTGCTCGACAACGTGGAGCAGATCGATCCGTCGCTTCACTATCTGGAACTGCCGATGCTGGCGATGAATCATAATGGACGCTTCGAACGCGCAGATTCCGGGGTCACTGCTCCGATTGCTGGGCGCGGAGCGGCATTCGGCGATTTGAATAACGATGGCTGGGAAGATGTAGTGATGACTGCGCTAGGCAGTACGCCGATAGTATTAATCAACCGCGGCGGGCAGCAGCATTGGCTGGTGATTTCCCTGCGCGGCACGCGCAGCAACCGTGATGGTCTGGGCGCGCGAGTGCGAGTTAACGGACAGACTCGTTTTGCAACCACAGCCGGAAGTTACCTTTCCGCAAGTGACAAGCGGTTGCATTTCGGACTAGGACAAGCAACAACTGCGAAGATCGAAATTGCCTGGCCGTCTGGCATTCATCAGACTTTGAACGACATTCACGCCGATCAATTTCTTGAAATTCGCGAGCCGGAGAAGCCGTGATTGGGGCATTGCTCGTCCTCTGGTTGGCTTGGCAGACGGTCTGCCCGGAGGCACTGCAGCACATGCAAGCCGCCACGGAAGCCGAAAAGCAAAAGCAATTCGACCGGGCGGTTTCAGAGTTTCAAAAAGTCACTGAGTTGGAGCCAAAGCTGCCGGATGGGTTTGTCCGATTGGGGCAAGCCTACATGGAGAAACACGATTATGGCACCGCGATCGTGCCGCTGAAGCATGCGCTGGAACTGGCTCCGGACCTTGCTGGAGCCCACCAGTTGCTCGGCTACGCGCTGCTCGCTCAAGGTTACGCGGCTGAAGCGATTCCGCACCTGGAGCGCGTCAACGAGCAAACCGCGCTGGGTATTGCGCAGATCGAAACCGGGCAATTGCCGCAGGCAGTTACGAATCTCCAGGCAGCGCTCGCCAAGCACCCCAACGATCCTGATCTGCTCTACTATCTTGGCCGCGCCAGCGGCTTGCTGTCGAAGCAATCGATTGACACATTGCTGGCTACCCATCCCAATTCCGCTCGCGCGCATCAAGCTCTTGCGGAAAACTATTTTGTGCTGCGGCAGATGCCTCAAGCAGAAAAAGAATTCCAGGAAGCTCTACGACTCCGGCCTGACATCCCGAAATTACACCTGGAGCTCGGCGAAGTGTACGCTGGCTCTTCACAGTGGCCAAAAGCAGAAGAAGAATTTCGCGCTGAGACAAAAGTACAGCCAGGCAATGCCGAAGCCCACTACCGCCTGGGAGCGGCACTCCTTCAACAGGGGAAAGCACGCGAAGCCAGGGCTGCGCTCCAAATCGCAGACCACCTTCAGCCAGATATGCCCGAAACGCTTTACTCTTTAGGTAAAGCAGCGGCGCTCGAGGGCGATGCTGCAGCCGGTGAACGTGCCTGGACCAGGCTGCTCACTCTTGAGAAGAACACCTCATTAGCGGCACAGACCCATTTCGCCTTAGCCGGTCTTTATCGCAAGCAGGGAAAAGTTGCAGCGGCGGATCGCGAGATGCAGGAGTTTCAGAAGTTGCAGAGTCCGGTTACACAACCTGAGGCTGTGCAGAAATAGTTATCGGACACAAACGGCGCGCATCGGAACCGCTTATGACTCGATACGCCAGGCCTAGACCGCGGGAACAACGACTGGTCTTGAGCCTCTGAACCCGTAGTACACGATATAGAGATAGCAAATCGCGGGCAGCAGGAACGCGTGATGCACTCCGATCCGATCTGCCAGCGCTCCTACCATCACAGGAAGTATTGCGCCTCCAACAATTGACATGACCAATATGCCTGAACCTTTTCCAGTTAGCGGGCCAAGGCCGGCAATCCCCAGAGTGAAAATATTAGGAAACATCACTGAGTTGAACAGACCGACCAGAATGATGCTCCACATGGCGAAATGCCCTGTGCTGAGCACGGATGTACTTACCAGGATGAACGCCGCTATCGCAGCCGCGCCTAGGACCGTTCCGGCGCGAAGTTTTTGCAGCAGAGCTGAACCGATAAATCTGCCCACCATTGCACTGCCCCAATAGAACGAAACAAAACCGGCAGCGATTTTTTCCGACACGTTGCCGATATTCGGCTGGCTGAAGTAGTTAACCAGGAAGCTCCCGATCGAGACTTCGGCGCCAACATAAACGAAGATGCCGATTGCTCCCAGCACCAGATGCCGGTATTTCCAGACGCTGGCGTGAGCTGCCTGCGCGGCTTCGTGGGGATCCGCCGAGGCAATGACTGGAAATTTGAAAATTGCAATGACCACTCCAAGCGCAATCAGCGTCAGGCCGAGCCCGAGGTAGGGCAGCTTCACCGAGGACGCCTCAAGGAGGCGATAAGCCTGGAGCGCTTCAGCGGGCATCTCCCGAAGCTCCTCCACGTGTTTGGAAGCGGCGCTCAAAATGAAGAGACCTCCGAGATATGGCGCGATCGTGGTTCCCAGTGAATTGAAGGCTTGGGCAAGATTCAAACGGCTCGAAGCCGTTTCTGGCGGTCCAAGCACAGATACGTAGGGATTCGCAGAAACTTGCAGCACAGTAATGCCCGCAGCCAAAACGATCAACGCTGCCAGAAAAAGTGGGAAAGAAGGGGCGCTGGCGGCTGGTATGAACAACAGGGCGCCCAGACCCATGGTGAAAAGCCCGGCAACCATGCTCCGCTTAAAGCCGATCCACTCAATAAGCTTGCCCGACGGAACCGAGAAAAAGAAGTACGCCGAAAAGAAGCTGAACTGGATCAGCATGACTTCTGCGTAGGTCAGATCGAAGATGTTCTTCAGATGCGGGACCAAAATGTCGTTCAAGGCGGTGAGAAAGCCCCACATAAAAAACAGGGTCGTTGCCATCGCCATTGCGCTCTTGTCAGTGGAAGCGGGCGCGGTTGCCGCGACTGGAATTCGTGGGGCGGCTATTGCCATGCAGTACAGAACCTCGATTTGGGCTCGATCGACCGTTAAATCTTTTCAGAATGACGCGGCAAAAGTTGCGAATGAAAAGACTATAACAGGCTCGCCTGGGTGCGGTGTCAAGCTGTCGCTCGGTGATCTCCGAAAATCCTACCGCACGCATTTAATCG
>Ga0209807_1001266_pt1 | contig 11978 bp, 14 predicted proteins | sample GraSoiAngelo_154_FD_186168 | JGI IMG/M metagenome (GOLD analysis project Ga0209807, IMG submission 186168) | Grasslands soil microbial communities from the Angelo Coastal Reserve, California, USA - 14_1009_13_20cm (SPAdes) (version 2) | ecosystem: Environmental > Terrestrial > Soil > Grasslands ... | reverse complement strand
GGGCTGCTTTGGAAGCCGCGATCACCGCCGCGCTGAAGCGGTCCAACCCGGGTTGGACCGCTTCAGCGCGGCGGTGATCGCGGCTTCCAAAGCAGCCCGCTCGATCGACTCCCGGGCGACCGGCTCCTGAGAGTTCGATGTCGGGTCGAATGCCAGAGCCGCCATGATTCCCTCCCAAGTTGAATGTTGATCGGACTATCTTGGAAAAGCCACAATCTAGGAAGGCTCGTCACTGCTCTTCGGGGCTGCCATATCGTGAGAAAAATAGAAGGTGTAGCCGCGCGACCACGGTGCCGTGATCGGCACATCGGACGCCTGCGCTTCGGCCTCACGACGTCGGCGGGCTTGCCCGCTGGGAGGGATCCCTGGCGGTCTCTTGGGGAACTCCGCGTTTAGCGCGTTCGATCGTTGCGGCGGGTACTGCGGTTTATGTCCTTGGCTGCTCTGTCGCCGGCTGGTTGGCATCGGCCGAAGCCGGGCTGAGGCTTCTGGAAGGGCCAGCATTCGCTGCGGTGGTTGCGAGAGCGATTGCGCAATCATAGTCAGTTTGCGCATTCGAGATCCCTCGCTGGGTGATCTTCCCGCTCCTAATGGGGTTGGTCGATCAAGCGGCCTAGGCGCCGGCGACTTTCGCGCCGGCCACAGAACTGCGGCAAGCTTCGCGGTAAAACAAGTTGATAATAATATCCCACATGACGGAACTCCGTTGTTCATCAATGGGCGTGATGCTGGACGCGGATTATTTCAGGATGTTTTCGTCGTGCCCGGAAAATGGTTTCGTGCGGTACAACCATGAAACAGGTAATTTCGCCCACACGCCGTTTCTCCCTTCACGCCGTGAGCGAGCGGACGCGGTGTAGGCCAACGACCGGAGGCTCAACAGAAACGGCCCCAGTTCCGGGAGGAAGTGGGGCCGCGATCTTGTGCCGTCGGGGCTGGCGTGCCGGCACCGTAGCCTAACTGCGGATAGCGGAAACGGTTCCAAGCTACATCGCCTGGCTTCATGGCCGGGTCGCCCCTGAATTAGCCGGACGTGGCGCCGCGGGTTCCCAAAGTCGAAGCTCCCAAGTGAAATCTGACCTCCGGATGGAACCAAATGCCTATGTTCATTTTCATGCACTATTTGAAGGAACTGCGTTCCGATTTGGGCGTAACGTAGTGTGTTGTCGAGCTGGGGGCGCGGCTCGATGGGGGTCTGCCAGTGCAAGAGTTGCCGTTGGTTTTGGTCATTGAGGACGATCCCGATGTTCAAATTATCCTTGAAGATGCGCTCACCGAAGGCGGCTTCGAACCAGCGATCGCAGCATCCGGTGAAGAGGCCGTCACGCTTCTCAAAAGCGGCTTGATCAAATATCGGGCTTTGGTGACCGACGTTGTCCTCAAGGGCAGAATGGATGGTTGGGAAGTTGCTCGCCAATCCAGGGAGATCGACCCTGCGTTTCCTATCGTCTACATCACCGGGGCAGCGGTCCGGCGCTGGCCCTCGCGCGGCGTGCCCAACAGCATTCTTCTGGAAAAACCGTTCGCACCAGCGCAGCTTGTTACCGCGGTTTCTCAACTTCTCAATGCCGGCACCTCCTCAGGTGGCCCGGCGAATTAGATTGCTTTCATTAAAAGATCGACGCGACGTCGTCGGCGCGGGACAATCTCTGTGGATGAAATTCGGTGCATCTGACGGCGCGGATGGAATCCTGTCAGTCGGTTCCCTCGACACGTTCGAACTTGAGCGGCTGGACCCTCTGTGTGCCCGCAGCCTTATCCCAGTTGGCATAGATCAGCCGGTCGATTGCGATAATCATGCCCCAGGCCATGAGGCAGCTCGCAATTGTGAGCGCGACCATGAAGAAGGCGATATTGCGCCAAGTGAAGTTTTCGAACATGCCAAGCCCCGCCAAAATCCGGGCCTAATAACCCACATCCGTCGGCTTGGTTCCTTTGTTTGATCCTAGGCCGGTTGATCGCCTGCATTGTGCCCATCCTGGCGAGCTACCGATGGAACGCCCAGTGTTCAAGCACGTTAGAGGCCTTAAACAAGCCTAGGGAGAACTCGCACATGCTAAAGATCGCTCTTGCCGTGTCGGCAGCCGCCACGTTGTTTGCAACCGCCCCGCTCGTCACTCCGGCCAAGGCCGAAGGCGTCAAAATGGCCCAAGTCGATGTTCAGATCGGACGGGACCGCGACTACCGCTACGATAGGGACCGTCGCTATGACCGCGACACCACAGTTGGCGTCGGCGGCGGCGGCGTCACCATCGGCCCACGAACGCACTGCCGTATGGTGACGACCACGGTTGAAGGCGACTACGGCCGCACCTACACGCGCAGGGAACGCCGCTGCGACTAACGGCGAGCCCATATCAAACGCGTCGATGAGTTGGAACCGCCGCCGAACTCGTGCGGTGCGGGAACGGTTGGTTTGTGGTGATCGAATAAGGATTGCACAGGCCGTCGCTGCCGCGCCGCTGTCGGGTGAATTAACTTGCCGGCCGTGTTCACAAGGCGCACTGTTTCAACATCATCGTCCTTACCGCTTGGCCTTTGTCGGTGACTGAGAGTGTTGCGCTCCCGCCTCGTTGGAGTGCGTCATGCCCGAGCTTCAAAAACATGCATTGCTGCCGCGCCGAACCACCGCTCGCCTGTGCTTGGTGTGCCAATGGCCTATGGAGGTCCAGCGTATCGCCGAGGCTCGCGTGGGCTTTGAACACTGGACGCTCCGCTGCCCAAGGTGCGGTCGCATCGACCAAGTGCAGATGCCTACCGATCCGCTGAAGTCCGACGCGCTGGGTTGGACGAAAGGCGAACTGAGACCGCCCCATTAGGCTGGATGCGGCAATCGGCTCGGGGTCACGGCGGACCTCATTTGACGAGGTGATAGATTCCGTTCAGTCCGAGAAGGCCAACGAAGATCAGGTAGACAGCCACCGCGAAGCTCACGATCCGGGGCGCGATCATCAGAAACACTCCCGCGGCCAAGGTGGCGATCGGCAATAGGGGATTTGCAGCATCGAAGTGCATCTGGACTTTATACCAGATTCGGACGCTTCACCCGGCAGGCTGCCGCGTTGCCACGTTGCCTGGCGCGCTTTCCCAGCCGGCGAGGCAGCCCTCACCAGCAGCCCTTCCCAAGCCCGTATAGGTCCATTCGCCGCCGGCCGTTAGAGCGCGAGATAAGCGTCGATCGCGTGAGCTATAAATATGCCGGTGCCAAACAAACCCAGGATTGCCGTGACCGCTTCAATCATTTTGACGCACCCATTTTACGCTACTGGGAACGTCTGATAGCCCGCGCATGTTTCAAGATCGTTTCATCAACCCGACATAATGGTTTCGTGCCGACCGGCAGGGACCCGCCCCGTGGCGGCTGGATCAGCCGGGGTTGTCACCCGTGTTAGGTCCGCTCCGTTACGTGTCCGGGCCGGACGGACCCTGACGGCTTGCGCGACATATCGGACGCGCGCTCGAGACACCGGGAATTCAGGCACGAAAAGGGAAACCAAAAAGTGAGGCCCCGGATCGCTCCGAGGCCCCGCGCTCGTCGCCGGGGTACATCCGCCCGGTCCGCCGTGGCGGCGATATTGGCATCCCTCGCGCGGCTGTCAAATCCTGTTTGAACTGGGTCGGGCCACGCAGACCAGAGCAGGCACCACCTCAAGGCGGGCCGTGCTGCTTGAACCCGCCCTGCTTTTCATCCGTTCTGATTTCGCCACGAATCAGCGTTACGCCGATTTCGGCCATGCATCGTACAGCAGGAGTCTTTCGTAAGCCCCGGCGCGTGTCGTCGGCACCTCACCGCGCGTAGGGCGGCAGACGAAGAAGGTTTTTATCGGTCGCGTTCGACTCCTGAAGTAGTGCGTAATTTTTCCGTAGCTAAGGGAGCGTTAAATAATGGTACAGTCCACTACTAATGGTAAAATTTTGGAGTTGGTCGATGTCGAACGTGACATTGCCAAGGCGCTGGCAAATAGCCCGCCGCCGCGCGATCACCATCGGATAGATTTTGCGCCTGCGATACGAACGCAAACGCTGCCGATGCCTCCCTATGTCGAGCATCACGCCGATGTTGATCAGATCGGCAAACTCACTGCCGAAGCCGTGATCGCACAATATGAGGGCGCTGTTAAAGCCCTCGAGGCGATGGGTACGACACTTATCGATTGTGTGAACCGCGCGGAGAAGATGGCGGCTGGATGCAAGGATGCCATCACCTACGTCCAAGACACCGCACAAAAATACCGCGAAGAGGCAAAGCTGATCTTCGACCGCATCGAACAAGCATCGGTGATGACTGCCGAAGTCAGATCGGTCTGCGACGAGATGCGAAAGAAGATAGAGCACCCCGCGCAATCAGCGTGATCCAGACCATCCACGGCGATCCGGGGTTGGTCATTGTGGTGGCAACATCGGGATGACATCGCTGTGCGCGGAAGTATTTGATCGCTGTGATTGCCGCGCAATGAAACAATAAAAAACCCGCCCGGAAGATGGTTTTCCGCGGCGGGTGGTGAGGTTGGTTCCCTGATCAGCTTATCGTTTTCTACTGCTGCGGTTGCGACCGGTGCTGATCAAGGGTGACCCCAAACGATTCAAAGCCCTTTTCAAAGTTGCGGGCGGCCAGCTCGAAGTTGTGCGCTACCAGTCTCAGCAGCGAGGCTTGAAATTGAATGAACGGCCTTGCTGCATTGAGCCCCAGCTCTGCACCGGCAGCGACCCGGCGCTCTTGCTCACGGGCCATGCCGCGCGGATCCAAGCTTTGCTCTGTTTGAGCCATGTTCCCTCACTCCAATTTGGGGTTGGCTTTGGTGGCGTCTTATGGAAACGCCAGCAAGGCGAGGCCAGTTTCACGAAACCGACATTAAAAAGATTCCGTCGGACAGCAGCGCGAACTGCCGAGTTCCCGCACTTCAGTTGTGGAACACGACCCCGCCTCGAATCGCGATGATGCGATTCAAGCGCGACTGAAGGCGGACCTGGAGCTCGTGGCGAAGTACATCGAGGACCATCCTGACACCCGCCAGAAGCCGTTTAGATTTCTCGCGCTGGAGGCTCTCAAGGAGGCTTATCCCTGCGACCACAAATGACCTGTGCCGCCGCCGATGCGTTTACGCGAAAGCGTCCTTAACTCAGAAAGAGAAAGAGCCGTCCTGGGCGGGCACCGAACGGCTCATTTCCGCAACTGCCGGTTCGCGACCGATTTCAGCCTGGGGTCGTCCTGGGGTCGGTATATTGCCACCGCCTTCATGCCTATCCCATGCCAACTCGTGGGCCACGTACATGAGGACCGAGGTAATGGCCGCGATCCCGGCCGTGTGGCCAGCCGTGGCGATGTGGCCGGTGGTCCAGAACGAGATCGCAAAAATCTCGGCGGTTCCGATGAGTCGCCACGTGAGGGCCTTCGCAATCGTCTTGCGCATTGGGATGCTCTCCTCGGTTTCCCACCGGCCCGAATCCGGTAGACCCTCGCGGGTCGTGCGCTGCGCTGAATTTCGGCGAGGTCCGTGGAGCTACGCCAGGTTGGCTGGACCTCTCATCAAAGCGGGTCCACACACCGCTCAACCGTGCTGATCATCCTACTCGATAAAATTTTATCGACAATCGAAAGCAATTATTAGGGTTACCGCGTGCACGCCGCTGGCGTTGACATGGATGAATAGGGTCATCGGTCCCTCGCTAGCTTGCGGCGCCCCAATGATGCTCTTTGCGAGTTGGATCAAACACCCGTTCGACGTGCCGGTTCAACGCCTGCATGACGCCGATCCGAGCGAACATCGTTGGCCCGCCGAGATCGGCGACCAGGATCAGCGCTTCCATAGCCGCCTGCCATTCCGGCGCCTCGTGCTCGGCCTTGGGCAGCTTCGTGACGTAATTGCCGGCGTCCATCAGGGTGACCAGCTTGTGTCCGTTCGGCAACAGTATGGGTTCGTCGAAACGCCGCTGCCATCCTTTGTCGGGCTTCAATGACGCCAGCCCTTTTTGTCGAATTCAGTTTTATAGCCTTTCGGCATCCGAGGCGCGGTTTCATCATCGCTCGCATTGCACCGTGGGCACGGAGCTCCGGCGCCGCCGCACGTGCAGGCGTACTCGCCTTCCCAAGGTCTATCGGGATGGGCTTCACAAACCCAGCCGCAATCCTCGCAAAGAGAGCACGGCATTACCGATAACCCATCGCCGCGACTGGCGGCTTGTTCCAATGAAAGTCCGGCCGGACGTCGGCGCCTCTCTTGCCGCAGGCTTGGCAGACAAGCCGGGGCTCGAGATCAGAAAGCCTGACGTCATCAGCCCATTGTTCCGCGCTGATCGCGATCGAATGGCTGCAATGATAATCCGAGCAATAGACGAGCACGCCACGAACGCCCATCTCGCGCATCTCGGCGAAGGTGATCTTCTGCGGGCGGGTGAGAGAGGGCATGCGCCATTGAAGCGCGGCCGAGCACCTAGAACAATCAGCTAGAGATTGAGATTCGGGCGCTGCCGCTGATCAGGCTGACCGCGCCGGCTATCTGGCTTGTCCTTGGCGAAATTCAGCACATTCGCGGCAAGCTGGGTGTCTGTCATTCTGGCCGAAGTAATGCACTCCGAGTAATACGCCTTGAATGCGCTTGTCTTTTGCTCGTCATCCGCCCAGGCCGTCACCGTGGTATCGAAAACACCCGCGATGTATGCGACCCGATACACCTCGGGCATGGCTGACCATTTTTGATATGTCATATAGCCTGCTTGGGCGGCGGACGAAACCAAGAGCGCGATCAATACAACGGCGGTTCTGAGGATCATTTCTGCTTCGGCTTCAGGCCGCGCCCAAATCTGGCGAAGTTACGAGGATGCCTCCGAGGCTGTAGTTACCGGAACGGAGCTTCGCGAGCGCGGCGGCTTCTATTTTTTCTCGATGCGACTCGAAAATGTTGATCAATTCATCTGGTGGCATATCTGCGCGGTGAACGCGGCCGAGATCGAGCAGCGCGTCGCGGGCGACAGCACATTCTTCAACTCCCGTCTCATGCTCCAATTGAAAAACAACATACTCGCCTCGATAAACAGCCATAGATCACACTCTCTCTCGCGGCCAGTCTTTGATCCTTTAATGACGGCCTATCCGACGCTCACGGTAGGGTTGTGTCAATGAGACGGGCCCGGAATAGTGGTGAATTGGTGCGGAACGTTTCGCGACTATTTCCCCTTCGCCTTCAGCCCGATCTCGACCAAGCGGCGGATGGCTTCTGTGCGCCGGCCCATTTGTCCACATTCGCACCAAGCGCCGGCGCCGATCACACCGGAAGCGTAACCGCCAGCGGATTGCCGCTCACGCAAGGCGGCTGAGGCGATAACGCGGAATTAATCTCATCAGCCCATAATCTAAGGCAGTTTAGATGGGTGCCGCGTAAAGGAGCCGTCGCGAGGACGATCCAGCGACGGCTCTCTTTTTGTTCACTCGTTTGAGGTCAATGCACGTGACCAACACATCGGAAACGCAGAACCAAACCGAACAACCCGAATCCACAGCACCGACCCGGCGATCCAGCCGGAAGTCGATCTTGGCGCTGTCGGTGTTCGCCCTTGGCCTAAACGCTACTGCGGTCGTCTATACACTTTCGCCTTCCGATTTTGCCCTGCCGAATATCAGCAGTTTGGCCGAACTGCTTCCGCACCAGAAAGCTTCCGATCCAATACCGGATCCGGTTGTCGCAGCATTGAAGGATATTCAGTCGGCCCAGCAGCAACACGTTGCCTCGCTGCAAGAGAATAGCTCCTCATTGCAGCAAAACACAGCTCTGCTTCAGCAGGATTCAATTACGCTTGCTTCTCTAAGACAAAGCGTCACGGATGAACAAGTCGATGTGAGGAAAATATCTGCCCAGATAACGGATGAACGTGTCGACGTGAAGAAGATGTCTGCTCAGATTTCCACGCTTATAGCGAAGGTCGACTCATTGCAAAATGCAATAAGTCCGGAAGTAACTTCCTCCATTCCAACAGCGCACGCTCGTCACCGGCTATTCAGAATGGTGCGCAAAAGGATGGCTCGGCAGCCTAGACCTGTAGGGCCTGTCTCGGTTGGAGGAGCTCCCTTAGGTTTTCCGGCTACCACGCCAGCCTCACAAGGCTGAGACATGTCAAACGGAGAGCAGGGCGCGGGGCTTCGGTCCGGCGCGTCACCGCCTTATTTGACGAAGTGATAGATACCGTTCAGTCCGGAGAGGCCGACGAAGATCAGGTAGACAGCCACTGCGAAGCTCACGATCCGGGGCGCGATCATCAGGAACACTCCCGCGGCCAAGGTAGCGACCGGCAATAGAGGATTTGCAGCATCGAAATGCATCCGGACCTTATACCAGATTCGGATGCCCTTACCGCCGGCCAGCGCAGCGTGCCATGAGTCGGAAACGCTTTTCCGGTACCCATCAGCCCGCGAACCAAACCAGCGCCAGCGGCCTTCCTAGAGTCGTGCAGGGGCCTTCAAGGGCCAGCGACCTTCGCGACAAGGGTGGTCTGTTCGCCCTTTAGAGCGATGGCATCCATTTTCACTCGAAAGCGCCCAAGCTCTCTAAGCAACTCATGACGCTCTGGATCCGGCGGCAGCTTGCGAACTGCATCAAGTAACTTCGCGAACATCTCTTCTAAATCGTGCATTGGCTCCAATCGGTTTGCCCACACAGTGCCCACACAAGGCTTTTTGCGGTTTCGGCGATTATGGACCTAAGTGTTTGATTTATTTGGTGAGCGCGGAGGGACTCGAACCCTCGACCCCATGATTAAAAGTCACGTGCTCTACCGCCTGAGCTACGCGCTCACTCTTTGATTTGAGCATGATCCCCGCGTCAGCGCTTTCGCGTTTGTCGCGAGAGAAAACCGGTTCCCACCTCGATATCCAAGTGCGAGGCCGGCTTTTTAGATCACGCTCCAGCCCGCGCTGTGTAGGGGGCAGGCCCCCGCGGGTCAATAGCGCCAGGGCGCGCCAATGGGTCGGCGGATCGACCCTGATTTCCTCGTCAATAAAAGCTCTTAGCCGGCGATTTTCAAGTAAACCCTGTCACGCCCGCATCAGTTGACTTCATGCCGGACCTCGGTTGCAACCGGCTGCGAGGGGCCGGCCACTTTCGGCATCGCCACCGGGCGCAGGCCGATCAATTCGGCGGTGCGCACGCCGGTATTGCGCCAGAACGAAAACGAGTTGATCCGCGAACTCTCGAGGATGGCGATCGCTACCGCAGACAGAAACGGCAGGCTTTCCAGCACCAATACGACCGCGAACACGTAGATCTCGTGGATCTGCTTGAAGCTGTTCGAGGCCACCAGCACGCCGGCGCCAAGGAGGAGCAACACGCCGATGACAGCTTCCCAGAACGCCTGAAATTCGATCGACATCCGCGACAGGCCGCCCTTGGAGGTGCGGGCAAAGGGCAGATGATCCTTGATCAGGCCATTGGCCACCGCGCGCGACACCGTCCACTGCACCGACATTGCCGCGATCATGGCCCCCAGCATCTGACCGGTCCTGATCGGCACCCTTAAGCGGTACATCGCCACGAAGTGCAGGAGCGAGACCACGAAGGCCGCGATGATGGGCAAGGTCAGAATCTTGTCGGGGATCGCGATGTCGGCGAAGGCCACGATCGGTACCCAGATCAGGTTGAGGATCGCCACCAGCACGCCGAGGCTTTCAGCGCCAAGCCAGTTCAGCCAGCCCAGCGAAAACTCGCGCTTCTGGTCCGGCGACAGCCGGCTCGCGCCGGGCAGGAAACGCCGCCAGTGCTTTTTCACGATCTGGAAGCCGCCATAGGCCCAGCGATGGCGCTGTTTCTTGTAGGCCTCGTAGGTGTCGGGCAGCAGGCCGTGGCCATAGCGATGATTGGTATAGTGGGTCAGCCAGCCGTGCTCGATGATCGCAAGGCCGAGGTCGGTATCCTCGCAAATGGTGTCGCCGGCCCAGCCGCCCGCCATGTCCATCGCGGCGCGCCGGATCAGGCACATGGTGCCGTGGACGATGATGGCGTTCTCCTCGTTGCGCTGGACCATGCCGATATCGAAGAAGCCGGCATATTCGCCGTTCATCATGTAGTGCATCAGCGAGCGGTCGCCGTCACGATGATCCTGCGGCGCCTGCACGAGGCCGACGCGCGGATCGGCGAAAGCCGGCACCAGATCCTTCAGCCAATCCGGCTGCACGACATAATCGGCGTCGATGATGCCGATGATCTCGGCGTCAGCGGCGGTGCGGTCCATGGCGATGCGCAACGCGCCGGCCTTGAAACCCTTCACCTTCTCAGCGTTGATGAACTTGAAACGTTCGCCGAGCGCGCGGCAGTGGTCCTGGATCGGCTGCCAGAATTCGGGATCGGGGGTGTTGTTGATGATCACGACGCATTCGAAATTCGGATAGTCGAGCCGCGAGAGCGCATCGAGCGTTGCTTTAAGCATCTCGGGCGGCTCGAAATAGGCCGGCACGTGGATCGAGACTTTCGGGAAGCTGACGCTGTCGCCGATCGTGGCCGGCGCCACGGACGCGCTTTTGACGATAAGCCGGCGCGGATTGCGGCCAAAGGCGATCGCCGCGATCTCCTCGATCCGCGCCATTGCGATCAGCACCAGTGGACACAGCAGGATCAAGCCCAGCGTCAGCGCGAAGGCCGATCCGAACACGAAATAATGCCCGTTCCAGTAGGCGAACACGGTGGCGATCCAGGCGCCGACGCCGTTTGCCGCCGCGGACAATAGCAACGCCTGCAGCACGGTCGGCTCGGCCAGCCTAAGGATCGGCAGCGACATCAGGACGCCGACCAGAAGTGCTATGGTCGCAAGTTTCCAATAGGCGTCATCGACGACGGGCCCGGTCCAGGCGAATTTCGGCTCGCGTGCGGCGTTGAGGATTCCCCAGTAGGGTCCGACGCCGCCTTCGAAGAACTTCCAGGGTTGATCGATCGCCTCGACGATATTGTATTCCATGCCGATCGCTTCGGCGCGGCTGACGAAATTGCGCAGCGTCACTGCCTGCTCGAACGGCCCCGGCATCGCGCCTTTCAGATTGTAGCCGGCGCTCGGCCAGCCGAATTCGGCGATCACGATGCGTTTGCCTGGGAAGGCGTCGCGAAGCTTTTGGTAGATGATCAGCGCCTGATCGACCGCCTGCTTGTCGGAAAAGCCTTCCCAATAGGGAAGGATGTGGGCGGCGATGAAATCGACCGATGAGGCGAGCTCGGGATGCTCGAGCCAGATGTTCCAGATTTCACCGGTCGTGACGGGAACGTTGACCGCACCTTTGACGCGCTGGATCAGCTTGATCAGGTCCTCGATCTTCTGCTCGCCGCGGTAGATGGTTTCGTTGCCGACCACGATGCCGTTGACGTTGCTGTTGCGCTTGGCAAGCTCGATCGCCGATTGCATTTCGCGTTCGTTGCGGTCGGCATTCTTGTCGATCCAGGCGCCGACGGTGACCTTCAAGCCGGCTTCGTTCGCGATCGGCGGCACCAGTTCGACGCCGCCGGTCGAGGAATAGAGGCGGATCGCGCGCGTCAGCGGCGCCAGCGTCTTCATGTCGGCGCGGATTTTCTCGGCGTTCGGGATGTTGTCGACGTCAGGGTGGGCGGTTCCCTCGAACGGCGCATAGGACACGCTCGGCAGGATGCCCTTGAAATCGGGAGCCTGTTCCCTGTCCCGCAATAGTCCCCAGATGCCTGCATGGATTGCAGACACGAAAAAGAGAACGGCGACCACGGCGCGCATCGCAACTAAACCAAGTGGGGCCAAGATGGCAGGGAAGCGGACCCGTCCCCGAGATCCGACCGAGCTAGCGGCAAATCGAGCATATCTCTGCCACGCGTTTTAACAACTCTTATGGCGCCGTGGCGTTTTGAGGGCGCGAACACCAGCGAACAACAGATATGGGGTCGCTCCGGCGGCGTCTCAAGCTTATTTGGCGGGCGCTGCTGCGGCGGCCGGCGGAGGGGCGGCGCCAGGTGCCGGCGCGGCGCTGCCAGCGGCGGGCG
>Ga0209807_1001265_pt1 | contig 11978 bp, 12 predicted proteins | sample GraSoiAngelo_154_FD_186168 | JGI IMG/M metagenome (GOLD analysis project Ga0209807, IMG submission 186168) | Grasslands soil microbial communities from the Angelo Coastal Reserve, California, USA - 14_1009_13_20cm (SPAdes) (version 2) | ecosystem: Environmental > Terrestrial > Soil > Grasslands ... | reverse complement strand
GAAGGCCGCGACGGCCTGGGCGCGCGGCACCCTCCGCGGCTGGCATGAAGGCGCGCGCCGGCCGGTGGCTCTTCTGCGCCGCGGGCTTGCCGCGATCGTGCTGAATCCATCGATCGCCGCAGCCGTCCTGCTCGCGGCCATCGTCACGATGCTGCCGAGCGCACGGGCGCAAACCATCATCGACGAGAGCGGGTTCCACATCATGCGCGCTCTGCCGTTCTTCGACGACAACCGCGGGTGGGCGTCGGTGAGGGACATGACGACCGTGCCCGCGCCGACCCTGCAGCATTTCGAAGGAGTCGCCGTCGTCTTCACGTTCAGGGACGGCGCGCAGATCACCTCGCTCGATGCGCACCTGCGCGGTGGGACCGACAAACAGCTCCTAACGAGCGCGGCCGAGTGGCAGCGTCAGGCGGAATAGCGCCTAGCTCTCTCCGTCGATCACGGTGAGCAGGTGGCCGAGCTTGTTCCGTTTGGTGGCGAGATACCCCCGATTCGTCGCTCGCGGCGGGACCTCGATAGGGATGCGCTCCACGACCTCGAGACCGTAGAGCGGCACGAGCTTCTGCGGGTTGTTGGTGAGGATCCTGGCGCGGCGGACCCCTAGGTCGAGGAGGATCTGAACCCCGACGCCCCGCTCTCGCTCGTCGGCTTTGAACCCCAGGCGCTCATTGGCTTCCACCGTGTCCAGGCCCTGGTCCTGGAGGGCATACGCGCGCAGCTTGTTCATCAGCCCGATGCCGCGGCCTTCCTGCCGCAGATAAAGGAGGACACCGCGACCTTCCTCGGCAATGCGCTTGAGCGCGACGTCCAGCTGCTCGCCGCAGTCACAGCGGATCGAGTGGAAGGTATCGCCCGTGAGGCACTCGTCGTGCACGCGCACCAGCACCGGCCCGCCGCTCGCGACATCGCCCATCGTGAGCGCGACGTGCTCGGCCTCGGTGTTGCCGACCGTGGCGCGGTATCCATGCACAGTGAACTCGCCGTATTCGGTCGGCAGCTTCGCCGTCGCGACGCGCTCGACGAGGCGCTCCTGCGCCATGCGATGAGCGATCAGGTCCTTCACGGTGATGAGCCGGAGACCGTGACGCTTGGCAAATCGCTTGAGCTCGGGCATCCGCGACATGGACCCATCGGGGTTTGTGATCTCGCAGATGACACCGACCGGGGATAGACCGGCGAGGCGGCAGAGATCCACGGCTGCCTCGGTCTGACCCGCGCGGACGAGCACGCCGCCGTCGCGCGCCTGGAGCGGAAAGATGTGCCCCGGCTTCACGACGTCGTGCGCCTTCGTCCCAGGATCGGCGAGCACCATGATGGTCCGCGCGCGGTCGGCGGCGCTGATCCCCGTGGTCACGCCCTCGCGTGCGTCGACGCTGACCGTGAACGCCGTGCCGAGCCGCGCTTCGTTGCGCGAGACCATCTGCGGGAGGTCGAGCTCCTTGAGCCGCGCGGCGGTCATCGGCACGCAGATCACGCCGCTCGCATATTTACGAATGAACGCGACGTCTTCAGGAGTCGCGAGCTCGGCGGCCATCGTCAGGTCGCCTTCGTTCTCGCGGTCCTCGTCGTCCACGACGATGACCATCTTTCCGCGACGGATGTCGTCGATGGCCTCGCCGACCGAGGCGAACGGGCCGGCCGGTGCGACCACTCTCGGTCGCTTGGGGGTCAGACGCTTCACCTTGGCCATGGCATCAAGTCTACGAGCCGGTCACCCCCTTTTGACGAGACGCTCGACGTACTTGGCCAGCACATCGGTCTCCACATTCACGAGGTCCCCTGGAGCGAGCGCTCCCAGGGTCGTGCGTTCAGCGGTGTGCGGGATGAGCGCGATCTCGAAGAAGGTCTTCCCGAGCGTCGCGATGGTGAGCGAGACGCCGTCGAGTGTGATGAATCCTTTCATCACGATGTAGCGCGCGATCTCCTTCGGCAACGCGAAGCGCAGCCGGGCCGCGCCACCACCCTCCTCGCGGCGAGCGGCAAGCTTGGTCGTCACGTCGACGTGTCCCTGCACGAAGTGGCCGCCCAGCGCCGTCGTCGGGGTCGCCGCGGACTCGAGGTTCACGCGCGTGCCGCGCATCGCGCGCCCGAGGGTGGTCCGCGAGAGCGTCTCGGCAACGACGTCGACGGCGAAACCGTGCGTGTTCCGCTCGACGACGGTAAGGCACGCGCCGGCGACGTTCACGCTGGCGTCGATGCCGAGGTCCTGCGCGACACGTGACGACGAGATCTCGAGTCGCAGCCCCGACGCGTTCGGGCCGGCGTGACGAACGGTGCCGATCTCCTCGACGATGCCGGTGAACATCTAGCCGAGCGCTCCTTCCAACACGAGGTCGTTGCCGAGCCTGCGCACGCGGAAGTCGCGGAGGTCGCTCGCTTTGGGGACGCCCTCGAGCGCCGGCGGGCCGTCGCCGCCGGCAACGGGAGACACGAGGAGCAGCACGCGATCGACGAGGTCCCCGCGCACCAGTGCGCCCGCGACGTGCGGGCCGGCCTCGCTCATCACGGTGTTGACACCGTGGTCTCCGAGCCACCGGAGGACGGCGCCGAGATCCAGGCCGCCGTCGGCGCGCGGGGCGGTGACGAGCAGCACGCCCGCCTCGCGAAGCTTATTCGTGCGGCGAACGTCGGCATCGCGCGCGACGAAGATCACCGTCCGCTGCGGATCCTTCGCCCGCACGACCTTCGCCGCCGGTGGCGTGCGTGCGTCGGCGTCGACGATGACGCGAAGCGGATCGCGCCCTTTGACCTCGCGCACGGTGAGGGCGGGGTCGTCGGCGAGGACGGTGCCGATGCCCACGAGCACCGCGTCCGTGCGGTCGCGGAGGCGATGGACCTCACGGAGCGCGGGCTTCCCCGAGAGATAGCGTCGCCCCGGGACCGCGACGCGTCCATCGACGGTGGTGGCGAGCTTCAGCAGCACGAAGGGCCGCCCGCGCTTCAGACGAGAGATGAATCCCGCATTGAGGCGCTCGGCCTCCGCCCGTAGGAGGCCCTCTTCGACCTCGACCCCCGCGGCGCGCAGCCCGCGTACGCCCTTTCCATCGGTACGCGGATCAGGGTCACGCATCGCGAGCACGACGCGCGCGATCCCGGCTTCGCGGATCGCGTCGACGCACGGCGGCGTGCGGCCCTGGTGCGCGCAGGGCTCGAGATTCGTGAACAAGGTCGCGCCGCGCGCGGCGTCGCCGGCTTTGCGGAGCGCGTTGACCTCCGCGTGCGACTCCCCGGCCGCGTGGTGGTATCCCTCACCGACGATCGTGGCGTCCCGAACGACGACGGAGCCGACCAGCGGATTGGGACTCGTCCGGCCCGCCGCGCGAGACGCGAGTCGGAGCGCGCGGCGCATGTAGGCGGTGTTCGCATCGGTCACGGCTGCTAGTCTGCGGCCCTCGTGACCGTCCTGAAGATGCCGAGTGCCGCGAACCCCGGCCACGACCTCCTCAACTCCGCCCTTTCGCACCTCGACCACGCCGCCAAGGCGCTGAACTTGGACCCCGGTATGCATCGCTTTCTCCGGCAGCCCGAGCGGACGCTCATCGTCGCGCTGCCGGTCACGATGGACGATGGCCGCCTAGAAGTCTTCACCGGCTACCGCGTGCAGCATTCGACCGGTCGCGGTCCGGGAAAGGGCGGCATCCGATTCCATCCGTCGGTCACGCTGGAAGAGGTGCAGGGGCTCGCGATGCTCATGACCTTCAAGTGCGCGGTGACCGACCTTCCGCTGGGCGGAGCCAAGGGTGGCGTCGCGGTCGACCCGACAAAGCTCTCAAAGAACGAGGTCCAGCGCCTCACGAAGCGCTACACCGCGGCGATCCTGCCGATCATCGGACCCGAGCAGGACATCCCCGCGCCCGACGTGAATACCGATGAGCAGACCATGGCCTGGATCGTCGACACGGTCACGATGATGACCGGCAAGCATTCCCCCGAGGTCGTCACCGGTAAGCCGGTGGAGCTCGGCGGATCGCGCGGCCGGACCGAGGCGACGGGCCGCGGGGTCGCCTTCGTCGCACTTGAGGTGCTCCGAAGGCAGGGCAAGGATCCCGCCGAGACGCGCGTCGCGATCCAAGGATTTGGCAACGTCGGCAGCGTGACCGCGAAGTCGCTCGCGGCGGCCGGTGGTCGGATCGTCGCGATCTCCGACGTGAGCGGTGGGTACGCGGCGCCGGACGGGATCGACATCGCCCGGGCCATCGAGCACGTCCGCCGCAACCCCGCGCGAACTCTCGAGGGTCTCGCGGGCGTGACGCGGATCTCAAACGCGGAGCTTCTCGCGATGGACGTCGACGTGCTCGTCCCCGCGGCGCTGGAGGGGCAGATCAACCGCGAGAACGCGCACGAGATACGCGCCCGGATCATCGTCGAGGGCGCGAACGGCCCGGTCACGGGGGATGCGGACCGCCTTCTGGCGGAGCGCGGCGTGCTCATCGTGCCGGACATCCTCGCGAATGCGGGTGGGGTGGTGGTGAGCTACTTCGAATGGGTGCAGAGCCGCGCGCAGTTCTACTGGGAGCTCGAAGAAGTCGAGAAGCGGCTCGAGATCTACATGCGGCGGGCGATGGAGCTCGTGCTCGCCAAGGCAAAGGCCTACGACTGCCCGCTCCGGGAGGCCGCGTTCATCGTCGCGGTCGAGCGGGTGGCAAGCGCCATCACGAAGCGAGGCATCTTTCCCTAGCGACCCGAGGATCCAGGAATTGCATAATTATCCATTCGACCGCATAATTCTTCGCTATGCCCACGAAGGTCGCGATCGTCGGCGTCACCGGGTATGCGGGCGGCGAGCTCGCCCGTCTCGTCCTGCGTCATCCCGAGGCGCGCCTCGTGGCGACGGTCGCACGTTCGCACCAGGGCGAGCCACTGCGCGCGGCGCAGCCGCATCTGCACGCGGCGCCAGACTCGCTCGTCATCGGGTCGGACGTCGGCGATGCCGAGGTCGTCTTCACGGCGCTTCCTGCGGGCGAAGCCGCAAAGCAGGCACGCGCATGGCTCGACGACGGCCGCACGGTCATCGACATCGGCAGCGATTTCCGCCTTCGCGATCCAAAGCTCTACGAGAGCTGGTACGGCTACACCCATCCCGCGCCCGAGCTGCTGAAAGAGGCGGTCTACGGTCTTACCGAGCTGACGAGGGATCACGTGCGGACCGCGCGGCTCATCGCGAATCCCGGGTGCTATCCGACTGCGGCGCTCCTCGCGCTCGCCCCCGCGCTCAAGGCAGGCCTCGTAACGGAGGACATCATCGTCGACGCCAAGTCAGGCGTCAGCGGGGCGGGGCACTCGGTCGAAGACGCTTACCTCTTCGGAACGATCGACGAGAGCGTTCGCCCCTACGGCGTGCCGAAGCACCGGCACACGCCGGAGATCGCGCAGGAGGCCGCGGCGCTTCTGGGCAAGGCGCCCCGCGTCACGTTCACTCCGCATCTCGTCCCGATGAACCGCGGTCTGGTCGCGTCGTGTTACGCCCCGCTCCGTTCGGGTAGGAGCGCCAAGGACGTCGCGGGCGCGTACGCGCGCGAATACGCCGAGGAGCCGTTCGTCCGCGTGCTCGATACGTACCCCGCGACGAAGGCGACGCTCGGCAGCAACTGGTGCCTCGTGCATGCCGTCGTCGACGAGGAGAACGCGCGCCTGGTCGCCTTCGCTGCACTCGACAACCTCGTTAAGGGCGCCGCCGGGTCCGCGCTCCAGAACTTCAACGCGCGCTTCGGCTATCCCGAGACGTTGGGCCTCGAGGCGCTCCCGCTGTGGCCGTGACCGGCGACGTCGCCGGGTTCACCGTCGGTACCGCGATGGCCGGCGTGAAGGACGGCACGCCGCGGCGGCTCGACGTGGCGCTGATCGTTTCGGATCGCGTCTGCGCCGCGGCGGGCGTCTTCACGACGAATCAGGTGATCGCGGCGCCCTGCGTCGTCACGCGGCGGCATCTCGAGCGGGGAAAGCTCCGTGGGATCGTCGTCAATTCGGGGAACGCGAACGCCTGCACCGGACCGCAGGGCGAGCGCGACGCCATCGCGATGGCCGAGGCTGCCGCGGCGAAGATCGGCTGCGATCCATACGAGGTCGCCGTCGCGAGCACGGGCGTCATCGGCGTGCCTCTTCCCGTCGCGCGTATCGCCGCGGCGGTGAAGGAGATGGCCCTCGGTCCGGCGGGCTGGGGCGACGTTGCGACCGCGATCATGACCACGGATACGAAGCCGAAGTCCATCGGCACCGAGCTCACGCTTTCGACCGGCATCGTTCACCTGCGCGGGGTGGCCAAAGGCGCGGGCATGATCCATCCCAACATGGCGACGCTCCTCTGCTTCGTCACGACCGACGCCGAGGTCGAGGAGAGCGCGCTGCACGAGGCAGTCCCGTACGCGGCGGAGACGAGCTTCAACGCGATCAGCGTCGACGGCGATACGAGCACGAACGACACCCTGCTCGTGCTCGCGAACGGAGCGTCGCGGATCAAAGTCCAGGGCAAGGACCTTGCAGTTTTCAAGGGGGCGCTCCGCGGGCTCTGCGAATCGCTGGCAAGAGAGATCGTCGCCGACGGCGAAGGGGTCACGCGTGTCTTCGAGATCATGGTGAGGGGCGCTGCCTCCGACGACGACGCCATGCGTGCCGCCCGGACGATCACGACGTCGAACCTCGTGAAAACGGCCATTCACGGAGCCGATCCGAACTGGGGCCGCGTCCTCGCTGCGGCCGGACGCTCCGGCGCGAAGGTCGATGTCACGCGCGCGACCGTGCGAATCGGCGACGTGGTCGTTTTCGATTCCGGAGCGCCTCGCGCATTCGATCCCGAGAGGGTCCGGAGCATCTTCAGCCAGCCGCAGGTCTGGATCGAGGTAGACCTCGGGCTTGGAAGCGGGAAGGCGCACGCGTGGGGCACAGATCTATCGGCGGAATACGTGCGGATCAATGCCGACTACACCACGTAAGGACCTTCTGGTGCTGAAGATCGGCGGTTCCGTGGGCGCCGAGAACGACGCATCGCTCGATGCGGTCGTCGCGCTCAACGACGGGGGACATCCGCTGGTCGTGGTGCATGGCGGGGGACCGCTCGTCGGTGATTGGGCGGAGCGCCTGGGGATGGAGACGCGCTTCGTGCGAGGGCTTCGTGTCACCGACGCCGAAACGCGCGATCTCGCGCTCGCGGTGCTCGGCGGGCTCGCGAACGGGCGCGTGGTCGCCGCGCTTCTCGCTCGCGGCGTCCCGGCGGTCGGCCTGACCGGGATCGACGGAGGAATGCTCCGCGCTGAGCGGGAGGACGCCGAGCTCGGTTTCGTCGGTCGCGTCACTCTCGTCGACAGCGCGCTCCTCGAGGAGCTCGTCGACGCGGGCCGCGTTCCGATCGTGGCGCCGGCCGCGCTGGATCGCTCCTCCGGAGAGGTCCTCAACGTCAACGGCGACGCCGCGGCCGGTGCGATCGCGGCAAGCCTCGGCGCGCGCCTGCTGGTGTTCGTCACCGACGTTCCCGGCGTGCGGGGGAAGGATGGTCGCGTGATCGCGCGGCTCGACGCCGAGAAGGCGCAGGCCCTCGTCGACGACGGAACGATCGAAGGGGGCATGCTGCCGAAGGTCGAGGCGTGCCTCATTGCGGCTGCGGCGGGATGCCGCGCCGCGATCGTGGCCACGCGCGGTGTCGACTCGGTCGAGCGGCTCCTCGCCGGCGAGCAGGTCGGCACCGTCTTCGAGGCCGCGGCATGAGAGACGCGCTCGCCCGCAAGCATCACCGGCAGCAAGCCCTGCTTCGTGTCGTCGCACAGCAGCGTCTCTCCACGCAGGCCGACGTCGTCCGTGCGCTCCGCGGGGCGGGCTTCGCCGCGACCCAGGCGACGGTGTCGCGCGACATAGTCGAGCTTGGCCTCGTGAAGGTCGCTCGCGACGGGACACACGCGTACGCACCGCCGTCCGCGGCCCCCACCGGCGGGGGCGTCGAGCGGCTGCGTCGCTTCTGTGAGGACTACCCGGTGGAAGGCGCGCTCGCGACCAATCTCGTCGTGCTGCGGTCGCTTCCCGGGACCGCGAACGCGCTCGCCGCGGCGCTCGATGCGTCGCGCCTCGATGAAGCCGTCGGAACGCTTGCCGGTGACGACACCGTCTTCATCGCAGCGACGACCGAGCGCCATGCGCGCGCGCTCCTCGGTCGCCTGACCACGTTCGGCATCGCGCGAAAAGGGGCGAAGTGAGCAAGCAGTACGCCGGCGAGACATGCGTTCTGGCGTACTCGGGCGGCCTCGACACGAGCGTCGCCGTCGCGTGGCTTCGCGAGACGCTTGGCTTCGAGGTGGTCACATGCACCGGCGACCTCGGTGCGACGGGCGACCTCGAGGCCGTCCAGCGCAAGGCGATCGCGAGTGGCGCGCGCAAAGCGATCGTCCAGGACGCCCGCGACATCTTCCTTCGCTATTTCGTATGGCCGGCGCTCCAGGCCGGCGCGCTCTACGAGGATCGCTATCCGCTCGCGACCGCGCTCGGGCGCCCGCTGCTCGCGAAGCTCCTCGTCGACGCGGCCCGCGCCGAGAACGCTCGCTTCGTCGCGCACGGCTGCACCGGCAAGGGCAACGACCAGGTGCGCTTCGATCTCGCGGTCGGCGCGCTCGCACCCGATCTCACGGTGATCGCGCCGATGCGCGGGGGCATGAACATGACGAGAGACGAGGAGATCGACTACGCCCGCAAGCACGGCATCCCCGTCGAGGCCACGAAGAAAAATCCGTACAGCGTCGACATGAACCTATGGGGCCGTTCGATCGAGGCGGGTGTGCTGGAAGACCCCTGGGGCGCGCCGCCGCGCGACGTCTTCCAGTGGACGGTCGACCCCGATGAAGCGCCTGCGCAGCCACGTGAGATCGCGATCGGTTTCGAGGAAGGACTCCCCGTCTCAATCGACGGCGCGAAGATCGAGAGCGTCGATCTCGTTCAGCGCCTCAACGACCTCGCTGGACGGCACGGCGTCGGGCGGATCGACATGGTCGAAGACCGCCTTGTCGGGATCAAGTCGCGCGAGATCTACGAAGCGCCGGCCGCCGTCCTCCTGCACCAGGCGCATCGCGCGCTCGAGTCGCTCGTGCTGACGAAGGAGTCGCTCCGTTTCAAGGCTCAGCTCGGCCGCGAGTACGCAGAGCTTGTATACAACGGCCTCTGGTTCTCAGCCCACCACCAGGACCTCGCCGCGTACGTGCGGAGCACGCAGCGCTTCGTAACCGGCGAGGTCCGCGTTCGGCTCGACCGCGGTGCGGCGACCGTAGTCGGGCGTCGTTCTCCGCACTCGCTCTACTCGACCTCGCTCGCGACGTACGGCAAGGGTGACGCCTTCGACCAACGCGCGTCGGAGGGGTTCATCAAGGTCTTCGGTCTGCCGCTCCGCACGCAGGCGCGAACGCAGGCGCTCTGGGGCGAGGGGAGCGAAGCGTCGCTCGACATCCCCAAGAAGGCGCTCACCGCGCCGAGGAAGACCAGGCCGGCCAAACGAAAGAAGTGAGCGAGGAAATGAAGCCACTCTGGTCGGGGCGCTTCGGGGACGGATCGGACCACTCGACGCTCTCGTTCACGAGCTCGCTGGATCTCGACCAGCGGATCCTGCGGTACGACGTCCGCGGCAGCCTGGCCCATGCGCGGATGCTCGGCCGCCAGGCCATCCTCACGGCGGCGGAGGCCAAAGAGATCGTGGCCGGCCTCGAACGCATCCTCGAGGAAGTGGACCAGCAGCGTTTTCCCTGGCCGAGCGACGCCGAGGATGTGCACACAGTCGTCGAGCAGCGTCTCCGCGATCTGGTCGGGGACGTCGCCGGCAAGCTGCATACGGGCCGAAGTCGCAACGACCAGATCGCCCTGGACCTGCGCCTTTTCACGATCGACGCGCTCGCGCAGCTGGACGCCGCGATCCTCGGCCTCGCGCGTGCGCTCGTCGAGCGCGCGGCCGAAGAGATCGACACCCTGATGCCGGGATACACCCACCTTCAGCGCGCGCAACCAATCTCTCTCGCCCATCACCTTCTCGCGCACGTCGAGGCATTGCGGCGGGATCGCGCGCGCGTCGCGGAGGCGCGTGAGCGCACCGCGACGTCGCCGCTCGGTGCGGGCGCGCTGGCGGGCGCGCCGTATCCCCTGGATCCGGCGTCGGTGGCAAAAGAGCTCGGGCTCAATCGGGTCTTCCGCAACAGCATCGACGCCGTCGCCGATCGCGACTTCGTGATCGACTTCATCTACGTGTCCGCGCTCACGGCGGTGCACGCGTCGCGCCTCGCCGAGGAGCTCGTGCTCTGGACGACATCAGAGTTCGGTTTCGCCGAGTTCGCGGATCGGCACGCGACCGGGTCGAGCATCATGCCGCAGAAGAAGAACCCGGACGTGGCCGAGCTCGTGCGTGGCCGCTCGGGTCGCCTCCTGGGGGATCTGGTGTCGGTGCTCACGACGGTCAAGGGCCTGCCGCTCGCGTACAACTCCGACCTGCAGGAGCAGCGCGTACCGCTGTACGACGCGACCCGCCTTCACCCGGCGCTCGAGGCTCTTGCCGCGGTTGTGGCGGGAGTCCGATTCGATCGCGATCGGATGCGGCGAGCGACCGAACGCGGAATGCTGACCGCGACGGATCTCGCCGACCATCTTGCGAAGAGAGGCGTTCCCTTCCGCGAAGCGCATGAGGTTGTCGGAAGGATCGTCCGCGACCGCCTGGCGCAGGAGCGCGATCTCGGCGACCTGACCCTCGACGAGCTGCGCCGGTATCACCGCCGGTTCGAGGCAAGCGCGATCGACGAGGCTCGTCCAGAACAGTCGCTGGCGTCGCGCGCCTCACCCGGTGGGACCGCGCCCCAGCGGGTGCGCGAGGCGCTCGCGGAAGCGACCGAGGCCCTCCGGGAGTGAGCGTGGCCATCCGCCCGGCGCGGGTCGAGGACATCGACGACATGCGCGAGCTCATCAACCGCTATGCGGCGGAGGACCGGATGCTCGAGCGGTCGCGGGATTTCCTGCTCGAGCATCTTCGCGATTTCGTGGTCGCCGAGGACGCGTCCGGATTCCTCGGATGCTGTTCGCTCGCGGTGCTCACGCCGGATCTCGCGGAGGTGCGCTCGCTCGCCGTGCGGCCCGAGGCCTCGGGTCGAGGGATCGGACGGCATCTTGTTCTCGCCTGCGTGGCCGAGGCGCGGCGACTCGGCCTCCGGCGTGTCTTCGCGCTCACGCTCGTTCCTAGCTTCTTTGTGCGCTGCGGTTTCGTCCTGACCAGCCTCGGCCGCTTACCGGAGAAGAGCGCGTCGGAGTGTCCGGTCTGTCCCAAGCGGTTCGCTTGCGACGAGCATGCGATGCTGCTGCACCTCGACGGAACCATTCCCGAGGCGCTGGCGCCGAGCGAGCCTGTCGGCTACACGAGGCTCTTCCTCGGAGTCGAGCCGGGCGGAAAATCGTCGCGATGAGCCGAATGGGGAAGGCGGCGCGGTTCTTCGCCGCCGGATTCGACACCGCCGCGATCGGCGTGCTCGCCTTCAACGAGACCGGTGGACGATTTGCGGCGACGTTCGCCGAGTATGTCCTCTGGGGTTCGGTCCTCGCCGCGGCGCTCTGCGCGATCGTCATCCTGATCGACGGCGTCGCGCCGCTCGCGTGGATCGCAATCGGCTACATCCTCTTCGGCGGTCTTCTCGCGCAGGGAAGCCCTCACTACGGTTTTGTGCTGCTCGCCCTTGCACTCGCACCGATGGTCCCGCGGCCGCGCGGGTCTTTGAGCCTGGGCATCGCTATCGCGGCGGTTTCAGCTCTGGTCTCACGTGTCGCGATCCCATTCGCCCCTTGAGTACCATCGAGTGCAGTTGACGACTCGCCGAACGGTCCGAGCTGCGAACGGTCTCGTCGCGAGCGGACATCACCTCGCAACGTCCGCGGGAATGGCCGCTCTGCGCGAGGGCGGTAACGCGGCCGATGCGGCGGTCGCCGCGGCAGCGGTCTGCGCGGTGGTCATGCCTCATCGGACATCGATCGGCGGCGAC
>Ga0209807_1001264_pt1 | contig 11980 bp, 13 predicted proteins | sample GraSoiAngelo_154_FD_186168 | JGI IMG/M metagenome (GOLD analysis project Ga0209807, IMG submission 186168) | Grasslands soil microbial communities from the Angelo Coastal Reserve, California, USA - 14_1009_13_20cm (SPAdes) (version 2) | ecosystem: Environmental > Terrestrial > Soil > Grasslands ... | reverse complement strand
GATGAACCGGCATGATCTTGCGCAGCTTCGGGTGGAAATAGTCCCTCAGCATCATGGGCCGTGGGTGCTTCAAATGGAGGTCAGGGTTGTCGCGGATCTCAGCGGAGGCCACCATGTCCAGTTCATCACGCGACGAGACATGCTGGACGATGCACGGCACGTGCGTGATGCCCAGCTTCCGGAGCGCATACGCCCGATGGCTTCCGTTGTTCAGGATCAGGCGATTTTCGGCGTAGATGGCGTTCAGGAAATTGGAGCCGAAGCCGACGCCAATCCCGACCACGCCTACGAGGTCGCCCGGCGGGGGGTAGTTCGCGATCTGGGCGGATGGGAGCTCCATGGTGCCGAGGAACCGTAGATCGTTCGATGGCGACATGAAGACGAAACGGTTCTCGTGCACGCGCGACCATTTCACGGGCGGTTGAGGATGATCGTAGGGGAGACAGGTCCGGAAGACTTGTTCCTCGCTGGGCGCCGGTCCCAACCTGGCCTCGAGCCGCCCGGCGTGCGTCACGTCGATGTGCTTCTGATACACGACCAAGCGGTCCAACTCGACGATCGCGACGTCGGTCGGCACCGTATTGAACCCATGCCGCACCAGCGGGTCCTTGAGGAACTCGATTAGAAGCGGCTCGTATTCCGATCCCATGCGCGTCATGGGAGGACCATCGGCAACGCCGGCGTCCTCCTTCTCGAGGATGCGAACGCACTCGTTGGCAGCCTGCCACTCCTCGATGAGGACGCCTTCGCCAGGGGGGTTCACGGCGTGCTTTCTCACGAAGCCAAGGAAGCCCTTCAGGGTTGGGCGCCCGATCAGGTACAGGTTCTCGCCCACCGGCTCCTGAGCGCCGTCGCACTGGATGGTCGGCGTGGATGCGCTCGTTTCCAGGCTCGCCCCGGCGTCGGTCTGCGGTGTCTCGGGTGATGCGATCATGCTTCCAACCGTGTCGGGGTTCGGTGTTGCCGGGTCACCACCACCCCCAGAACTCCACCTTGAACGTGCGAGCCAGCCGCCGCATGAAGAGCTCGGGGCCTCGCCTCCGGCCGCAGAAGATCTTGGCCTGTCCCGTCATTTCCGGCTTGAGAAGACGGGAGTGATTGTCGATCTCCGTGGTGACGAGCACCGTCTTGTCGGCGCTGGCGGGGTTGCCTGCGGCCTGCGGCTCACCCAAGCCGCCTTGGGCGCTCGTGGCGATGGCCGTCACTGTTCCCTGAAACGTCTCGTCCGGATAGGCACGGACCTTCAGCGCGACCCCCTGACCCACTCGGATGTCTGCAATGTCCTTTTCCGAGATGACGAGTTGCGCGGCGATGGTGTCCATCTCGTACACCTTGGCAACCAGATCTCCCTTCCTGATGAGCTGACCCGGCAGTTCCTTCAATTGTCGCGACGGCGTCGCGACGACTCCTGTGACCGGACTGACGATGGTCAGCAGTCGCAATTGCTCCTCGAGGTAACGCCGCTGCGTTTCGAGCCGCTCGATCTGCGCTTTGGCCTCCTCGATCTGCTCTGGGCGGATGCTGCTCAACAGCGCGCTCAGCTTGCGCTTGGCCTCCTCGACATCATTGGAGGCCCAAGTCGCCACCTGTTGCTTGTCTTCGAATTCCGCCTGAGCAACGAGACCCTCGGCGAAGAGGCTCCTGAACCTCCCCAACTGGGATTGCGCATACCTGAGTTGGTCCGCAGCTTTGGAGACGGCCACCTTCGCGCCTTCGACTTCCTCCGGGTTGGGACCCGCCTCGAGCAGCGCGAGCTTGGCCCGCGCGTCTCTGATATCCGCCTTGGTCTTCTCGAGCTCGGTGCGCGTGTCCCAGTCGGAGAGACGTGCGATCACGTCGCCCGCCCGGACGCTGTTCCCCTCGTCCACGGAGACCTTGTCGATGATCCCCTCGACCGCGCTGCGTACGTCCGCGTTCTGGCTGGGGAGGACGTCGACTGCCGCCGGTATTCGCAACTCCCTGGGGACCAGGAAGAGCAAAGCCCCCGTCGCCGTCAAGGCCGTCCACGCCAGCCGGCGCCTCCGTGGGCTGCCATCCGTGCTCCCGCCCGGTGCGGGCTCGGACGATCCGGGAGTCGGCGTCCCCTCCGAGTCGTCGAAGTCATCCGGATCGGGCGCGGCCGACGATCCTCCAAAGAGCCGACGGAAGCGGCGGCGGACCTTCATGACGACGATGCAAGCGGAAAGCAGCACCGCGATCGCCGAACCGCGGCCTGCGCCGAGGTAGCCGCTCGCTGTCGCAAGGTAGCCGATGTAACCGAGCAGGGACAACGATCCCGCGAGCGCCGCCACACCATAAATGAGATAGATCCTCTGCTCGCGTGGCGCGACGTCTTCCTCCGTTCGGCGGGCCGAACCGAACAACCTCATGATCAGCGTGCCGACATGGCTGAACGCTCTCGCTCTCAGGTTCGGGATCTCCAGGTAGTCGCTCAGCAGATAATAGCCGTCCAGCTTGATCAGTGGATTGAGGTTGAAGCACGTCTTGATGCCCGAGGTGGCCATCACGATCAACGCCAGGTAGTTGATCCAGGTTTCCCTATCCGTCACGCGCCACAGCAGGGTCGCGAGGGCCCAAAGAACGAGCTCGAAATACGGCCCCGCAACGCCTACCCACAGCCGCGTGGATGTCTTCGGAAACAGCCACGCGTCACTGACGTTGCAGTAGAGCGCGGGCTGCAAATAGATCAGCATGAAGCCGAGCTCACGAACGGCGCCGCCGAAATACTTACAAGTGAGACCGTGCGCGAATTCATGGGCGGACACGACCAGGAAGCTGACCGCCAGGACCAGCCAGACCGTGGAAAAACGGTAGAGTCTGGAAAAGTCCAGGATGAACCCGTGCCAATTCGCTGTCGCGGTGCCGATCGCGAGGAGAATGAGAGCGGCGGACAGCACCAGGAAATGCGGCGTGAAGCAAGGGCGTACCCAGGGACCTAGACGGGTGAATAGGCGATCGGGATCGAAGAGTTTGAACCGGAGGTATAAGGGGTTGCCCCGAAGCCGCCAGCGCCGACCGGCTGGTTGCGTCGTCGGAGCTGCGTCTCCGTGGAGGAGGCCAGCTGCCTTCAGGCTTGTGATGAACGCATTGAGGGTAGCGGCGGGGAGGGTCGTGTCGAACTGGTGTTCCGTCCGGCGCCGCACCACCTCGATGGGCGTCTCCCCGTCGAGTTGCTGCGCGATGAAGTGTTCGGCCTCCCGGATGCGGAAGAAGTTGCCGGACGCGGGTTCTTTGACGACGAAGAACCTCCCGTCGGGGGTCTGCCGCTCCTGGACGATCAGGTCAGTGCGAAGTTTGGGCGCCGAAGAGATCATGACGCCGCGCGAAGCGCGGGGTACGGTGTCCGGGAGGGCCGCCGAAAGCATTTCGGCGGCCCTCCCTTTCACCGTTGCATGAACCGCCAGAGGTCCAGGTCGACCTGGTCGCCTGGTGGTTCACGCGGTCAACACGTGCGGTCAGTCGCATTCCTTCGAGCAGTGGCTCTGGCAGCCGCAGGTGCCGTTAGTGCCGCCTCCGACGTTCACACCAACACCCAGACCAATGCTGCCGCCGAGCGAAATGCCGCCAGGGGCAATCCGCTGCTCGAGCTTCTCGAGTTCGAGATTCAGGTGCTTCATGTAGGTTCACCTCCCTTCGCTCTGGGATGACCACCTCCCGTCCCTGTGGGACGGAGGGATTGGGGCAGACCGGCTGCAAGAAGAACAAGTTTCCGTCCGCAGTCTCGGCGGCCGGGAACTCTCGGTGGGCTGCCCAAACGATCCATGCCATGGGGGGAGCAAGACCGATGCCAGCGGTGCGCCCCTCGTCTCAGGAGCTCCTGACCCGTGAGTCAGGGCGGGCCGTTCGCGGCTTTGGGCGGGAGGGTCTAGATGGAGGGAATGGAACGCCGGTGCTCGCGTCGAGAAAAGCCTCTCGTAGAATCTACTCGCCGGCTTCCCTGTAAGTCTTTCTCCGAATGAAAGTTCGGACGTGCATTATGTGCTGCTGGGGCAGAGTGGTTCCAGGACCGCCATCGTGCGGTCGAGCTCGGGCACGCAGGTTGCTCGGGAGAGCGGTGACCGTAGTATCCCCTCAAGGGAGTAGTCGCTCCAATACGGTGACGGCCCCGGCGTGCTCGTGTGGGCCGACGCCCGCCGGCCCCTCACGGCGGCGGTACGCCCGCGGGGTACAAGTGGTACAGCATCACGTAGATCACCACGCCGGTCACCGACACGTAGAGCCAGGTGGGGAAGGTCCAGCGGGCGAGGCGGACGTGGCGGGTGAAGCGGGCGCGGACGGCGTAGGTCAGGGTCACGATGGCGAGCGGCGGGATCAGGGCTGCGAGCACCGTGTGCGTGCCGAGGATCGCGAAGTAGACGGGCCGCGCCCAGCCCTGGCCCGGGAAGCGGATCGTCCCGACCTGGAGGTGGTAGGTGAGGTAGGAAGCGAGGAAGACGATCGAGGTGACGAACGCCGCCAGCATGCAGGCGCGATGAACCCGGACGCGGCGGCGGCGGATGGCGAGGAAACCGGTGGCGAGGAGGACGGCGCTGGTGGCGTTGAGACATGCGTTCAGCGCCGGGAGGGCGGCGAGCGGGATCACGACGTCTTCCCGGCGCCGAGCGCGAGCGCGTCACGGGCGAGGCGCGCCACGTCGTCCGGCTGCGTGCCGTGGTAGTAGCCGCGGATGCGGAGCGCGCGATCGACGAGCACGAAGCGGTCGCTGTGCGTGATGGGCGAGGCGGGCGGGCCGTCGTCGGCCCAGGCGACCTTGAAACCGTCGCGGAGGAGGGCGGCGAGCGCCTCGCGTGGCCCGGTCACGAAGAGCCAGCCGTCACCCGCGCCGGCGCGCCGGGCGTAGTCGAGCAGCACCTCCGGCGTGTCGTGCACCGGATCGACGCTGAAAGAGACCAGCCGGACGGGGTCGGCGGCGGGTGCCAGGGCCTTCTGGAGGCCGGCCATGCGCTCGGTGAGGAGCGGGCAGAAGGTCGGGCAATGGGTGAACACGAAGTCCGCGACCCACACGTGCCCGGCCAGGTCGGCGGCCGAGACCGCCCGGCCCGAGCGCTCGACCAGCGTGAAGGACGGCACCGCGCCCAGCACGGGGAGGGAGGGGGCCGGGAGGGCGAGCCAGACGGCGAGGCCGCCCACCATCAGCACGGCGGCCGCGATCAGCGCCGTGCGCGCGGTGCGGGGCGCGTCACTCGTGGGCTTCGGCCGCGACGGGAGTGGCGTGGGTGAGGGCGCGGGTGAAGGCCCCCAGGTCGGGCAGGAGCGCGAACACCAGCAGCACGCAGAGCACGGCCGGCGTCAGCGCGATGTAGGCGAGCGTCCGCTTCTCGACCGCGAGGTGCATGAAGAAGAGCGCCACCAGCGCCGCCTTGGTGGCGGCCAGGACGACCAGCATGAGGCCCTTCGCCAGCGGCGAGATATGCGGGTAGATGACCGCGAGCTCGACCGCGGTCAGGACCACCAACCAGGCGAACACCTGGAGGTAGCGCCGCTGCTCGTGCGCGAGCTGCTCGGGCGTGTGCACCGTCATCGTCCGCGTCCTTCCTAGATGAGATACACGAAGGTGAAGACGAGAATCCAGATCAGGTCCACGAAGTGCCAGTAGAGGGCGGCGATCTCGACCTCGTTGTTGTTGTGTGCGTCGTAGACCGGCGTCCCCCCGGCGAGCAGGTTCGCCGTCAGGAGGACGACGCCTGCGCCGGCCGCGGCCGCGATGACGGCGACGAGGCCCGAGAGGGTGGCCGAGGTGACGACGATCAGGCCGAGCGTGCAGGCGACGGCGACCGCCGCGGTGACGACCGCGCCCGCGACGCCCCGCACCGAGCGCCCGAGGACGGCGCTCAGGTAGGTGACGCCGCCGAACACGTGGCAGCCGTGGAAGCCGGTCAGGATGAAGAAGGTGGCGCCGAAGTTGTTCCTGACGATCGACTGCCCCTCGTGGAGGATGAGCTTCGTCCACTCGAAGGCCTGGAGGCCGAGGAAGGTCATCCCGCCCATGACGGTGAGCATGAGGAACCTGCGCAGCCCGCGCTGGTCCCCCTGGCGGATCGCGGCCAGCGCCTCGACCATGGTGACGCTCGAGCAGATGAGGAGAAACGTCATGAAGGCCGTCAGCTGGACGCCGAGGATCTCCTTCGGCACCGGCCAGGTCGGGTCGCCGTAGCGGAGCGCGCCGTAGCCGGCGAGCAGCCCGCCGAAGCTCATCGCGTCGGCGGCGAGGAAGACCCACATGCCGAGCTTGCCCCAGCTCTCCGGGGTGAGCGGGGACTCGGCGGGCTCGATGCCGAGGTCGTGCTCGGCGACCGCTGCCTGGCTCACGGCGTCTCTCCTTGATGACCCGGCGCCGTGGCCGGACGGCGCAGGAGCCGCGCGGCCTTGGCGAGGTCGATGATGGCGGCCCGGCGACGCCCGGGGGCGCGTCGACTCATGTAGAACAGGATGCCGGCCGCCGTGATGACGATGGTGTACGGCGCCGCCATGAGGAAGAGGATGCTCCAGCTGATGGCGCGGCTGGTCGGGTCGTTCGGGCCGAAGGAGGCGGCGCACATGGCGCACGACTGCGCCAGGGCGCGGGAGGCGGTGCCGAGCAGCACGAAGGCGGTCGCGGCGAGGCTCCGTCGGACGTTCGTCATGATCGGTAGAGATACACCAGCGGGAAGAGGACGAGCCAGAGCGCGCACACGAAATACCAGTAGATGGCGCACATCTCCAGCGCCGCGTGATGGGCGGCGCGGAAGACGCCGCGTGCGGCCAGGATGGCCGTCACCGCGAGCCAGAGAACCGCGACCAGCACGTGCACGCCGTGGCAGCCGATCAGGGTGTAGAAGGCGGCGCCGTACATGCTGCTCCCGAGCGTGAGCCCATGGCGCACCAGGCGCACCCACTCGAGCCCCTGCACGGCGAGGAAGGTCGTGCCGAGGAGGGCGGTCAGCGCGAGGGCGCGGACGAGCGCCGGCCGGTCGTCGCGCCGCACGGCGCCGAGCGCGCGGGTCATGGGGACCGCGCTCGCGAAGAGGACGAGCGTGTTGAGGAAGGTCAGGCCGAGCGGCAGCCGCGGCAGGTCGGCCGGCGGCCACGGGCGCGAGAGCCGGAACACGAGGTACATGCCGATCAGCCCCGCGAACAGCATCGACTCGCCCGCGATGACGACGACCATGGCGATGCGGGTGTTGCTGAGCGGCGGCGCCGCCGTCGCGGCAGCCGGCGGCACGATCCGTCGCGGCACGACGAGGCTCCCGGCGTCCATGGTCACGAGGCGAGCTTGTCGAGCGCCATCACGCCGAGCAGGACGGGCAGATAGACGAGCGACGCGAAGAGGAGGCGGCGGGCGGCGGCCGCGGAGCCGCTCCGCGCGAGCCCGATCGCGCTCCACAGGAAGCCGAGCCCGAGCGCGAGCGCGACCAGGAAGTACACCGAGCCCGCGAGCCCGACCAGCGTCGGCAGGAGGGCCACCGGGAGGAGCGCCAGGCAGTTGGTCACCACCTGCACGCCCGTCGAGGCGCCGTCGCGGTCGACCACCGGGAGCACACGGATGCCGGCGCGCGCGTAGTCGTCGCGGTACATGCGGCCGATCGCGAGCGAATGGGGGATCTGCCAGAGGAACATGATCGCGAACAGGATCCACGGCTCGGCGCCGAGCGTCCCGCGCGCGGCGGCCCAGCCCGCGACCGGGGGCAGCGCGCCCGGCACGGCGCCCACCAGCGAGCAGAGCGAGGTGACCGGCTTGAGCGGCGTGTAGAGGAGGAGGTAGGTGGCGGCGATGCCGGCGGTGACCAGGGTCGCGACCGCGTTGGTGGTGCCGGCCAGGAAGAGGAGCCCGGCCGTGAGCAGGACGAGGCCCACGCCCAGTGCCTCCGCGGCGTGCAGGCGCCCCTCGGGGAGCGGGCGATGGCGCGTGCGCTCCATGCGCGCGTCGAGGTCGCGCTCCATGTACTGGTTCAAGGCGAGCGTGCCGGCCGCGGCGAGCGCCGTGCCCGCGAGCGCGTGGAGGAGTGGCACCAGGCGCGGGGTTCCCGCCGAGCCCAGGTAGTAGCCGGCGGCCGTCGTCACCAGCACCATGGCGACCACGCGCGGCTTGGTGAGCGCCGCGTAGTCGGCGAGCCGGCGGCGCACCACCACGCCCGGCCAGAGGGCGACGGCGGGCGTCATGCGAGCGCCTGCCTCCGGACGCGGAGCGCCGCCGCCTCCGCGGTGCGCGGCGCGGCCACGCGCCCGGCGCGCAGCGCCAGCACGAGGCAGGTGGCGAGCAGCGCCGCACCCACCACCAGGTGCGTGGTGGTGGGAAGGACGGCGCGCCCGGACCAGATGACGAGCGCGCCGAGCGTCAGCTGGACGAGGACCAGGCCTGCGGCGAGGAGCGCCGGACGGCGGAGCCAGGGTCCGGCCGCCCGCTCGCGCAGCACGGCGCCGACCGTCGTCGCGACCGCCGCGGCGACCGCGAGCGCGCCCACGCGGTGGGCGAAGTGGACCGTGATGTAGGGCGTGGCGAGCGGCGGCACGAGGCGCCCGAAGGCGAGCGGGAAGTCGGGGATGGCGAGCCCGGCGCCCATGTGGCGCATGAGCGCGCCCAGGACGAGCTGCACGAAGACGAGGCCGGTGGTGAAGGCGGCGAGGCGTGCGAGCCGGGGTGACACGTCCCCCGCCTGCGCGGCCGTCCACCCGGCGCCCGTCACCAGCGCGAGCGTCACGGTCAGACAGAAGAAGGCCTGCGCGAGGCAGGCGTGCGTCACCGACACCGCGAGCGGCAGCTTGTAGAGCACGGTGACGCCACCGAGCACGCCCTGGAGGACGACCGCGAGGAGTGCCGTGAGCCCGAGCGCGCGCACGCCCGGCCGCGGCTCGCCCACCACCGTCCACAGCGCGAGCACGACGGTGAGGCAGCCAACCAGCGCGGCGGCGAGCCGGTGGCCGTGCTCGAAGAGGACGCCGCCCCGCATGGGCGGCAGCACCATGCCGAAGGAGAGCGGCCAGTCCGGCACGGCGAGCCCCGAGCCCGTCGAGGTGACGAGCCCGCCCACGAAGAGCAGCGCGAAGGTCGCCGCCGCCGTCAGCACGGCGAAACGGTGGAGGCCGGTGGTGCGGCGCTCCATCGTCTGCTTCAGTGGGCCGCGGCGGCGGCCGTCTGCGGCTCGAGCCGGCGCGCCTGCGGCAGATAGTCCTCGGCGACCAGCGGCGAGCTGTACTCGTACGGGCCCCGGTACACGGTGGGGAGCGGGCCCGGGAAGTTGCCGTGCGGCGGCGGCGACGGGGCCTCCCACTCGAGCGTGTTCGCGTGCCACGGGTTCTTCCCCGCCACCTTGCCCGCGAACATGCTCCAGAAGAAGTTGACGATCAGGATCAGCTGGCCCGCGCCCAGGATGAGCGCCCCGTACGTGATGAACGTGTTCATCGGCTGGAACGGCTTCAGGAAGTCGTACTGCGTCGGGTCGTAGATGCGGCGCATGTGGCCGCCGACGCCGAGGATGTGCATCGGGAAGAAGGTCCAGTTGAAGCCGATGAAGGTGAACGCGAAGTGGATCTTGCCGAGCGTCTCGTTCATCAGGCGGCCGAACATCTTCGGGAACCAGAAGTAGATCGCGGCGAAGGCGCCGAAGATGCTGCCCCCGAAGACGACGTAGTGGATGTGGGCCACGATGAAGTAGGTGTCGTGGATGTAGATGTCGACCGGCGTCGACGCCATGAAGATGCCCGACAGCCCGCCGATCACGAACATCGACACGAAGGCGATCGCGTTGAGCATCGGCGTGGTGAAGCGGATGTTCCCGCCCCACAGCGTGCCGAGCCAGTTGAACGTCTTGATGGCCGAGGGCACGGCGATCACCATGGTCGAGAGCATGAAGCTCGTGCCGAGCGCCGGGCTCATGCCGCTCTGGAACATGTGGTGCCCCCACACGATCCAGGAGAGGAACGCGATGCCGATCATCGAGAACGCCATGGCGTGGTAGCCGAAGATCGGCTTGCGCGCGAAGACCGAGAGCACGTCCGAGGCGACGCCCATGGCGGGCAGGATCAGGATGTAGACCTCGGGGTGGCCGAAGAACCAGAAGAGGTGCTGCCAGAGGAGCGGCTCGCCGCCCCCGGCGGGCGCGAAGAAGTGGGTCCCCGCCATGCGGTCGAAGAGCAGCATGCCGAGCGCCGAGGTGAGCACCGGGAGCGAGAGGAGGAGCAGGATCGCGGTGATGAAGAGCGACCAGATGACGAGCGGCAGGCGGAACCAGGTCATGCCCGGCGCGCGCATGTTGATGATGGTGGTGATGTAGTTGATCGAGCCCATGAGCGAGGAGATGCCGAGCACGATCAGGCTCATGCACCACAGGTGCTGCCCCCAGGTGACGCCGGTGTAGACCGGCACCGCGGAGAGCGGCGCGTACGAGGTCCAGCCCGCTGCCGCCGGCCCGCCCTCGACGAAGAAGCTCCCGAACATGAGGGCCGCGGCCATCGCGCCGACCCAGAACGACAGCATGTTGAGCACCGGGAAGGCCATGTCGCGCGCGCCGATCATGAGCGGGATCAGGAAGTTGCCGAAGCACCCGACCAGGATCGGCATGACCGCGAAGAAGATCATGATGGTCGCGTGCATGGTGAAGAAGGCGTTGTAGCCGGCCGGCGTGATGTTGCCGCCGGGCAGGAGCGGGTTGTCCATCGACACCCACCCGAAGCCGGGCACGGGCGCACCGTTGGGGTAGTTGTTCGCCGGCCAGGCGAGCTCCCAGCGGACCAGCAGGGCGAGGAGGCCGCCCATCATCAGGCCGAGGAGCCCGAGGGTCAGGAACTGCTTGCCGATCATCTTGTGGTCGGTGGAGAAGACGTACTGGCGGATGAAGCCGACCTCGTGATGGACGGCGGCGTGGCGCGCTTCGACGTGGGTGATGGCTTCGCTCATGACGTGTCGTTCCTCAGTTGCCCAGGGCGGGCGCGGTGAGCAGCGGGCCGACCTTGTTCTCGCGGGCCCAGGCCTCGTACTCCTCGGGCGTCTGCACGAAGAGCCAGCCCCGCATGCCGGAGTGGCCGAAGCCGCAGAGCTCGGCGCAGGGGATCTCGTACTTGCCCGTCCGGGTGATCTTGAACCAGGTGGGGATCGAGTGCCCGGGCACCGCGTCCTGCTTGAAGCGGGCGCTCGGGATGAAGAAGCTGTGGATCACGTCGCGCGACTTGAGCAGCACGCGGATCGTCTTGCCCACGGGGACGTGGACGTCGTTGTCCACGACCACGTCGTCGTCGGTGTCGAACTTGCCGTCGGGGCCCGGGTAGGCGACCTCCCAGTTGAACTGCTTGGCGGTCACCTGGATCACCATGTCGGAGGGCGGGATGTGCTGCTTGATGTCGGCCCAGGTCTTGCGGCTGACGAAGGCGAGGATGACGAGCAGGATGGCGGGCGCGATGGTCCACGCGATCTCGAGCGAGGTGTTACCGTGGGTGTAGGTCGCCCGGCGCCCGTCCTGGTGGCGATAGAGCACGAGGAAGACGAGGAGCGTGATCTGCACCACCAAGAAGGTCGCCCCCGTGACGTAGTAGATGACGTAGAAGAGGCGGTCGATGTCCGGCCCGTAGGTCGACACGTTTTCCGGTAACCACCTGAGCATCTTTCCTGCCTTTGGAGAGGGTCTTCGGCCGCGGGATCTCGCGGCTCTTAGCGCGAAGGGACCGACCTCCGCAAGCGGCCTCGGCGCGCGGGCCTTCGGGTTGACACGCACGCCCTCGCGCTGTACCGATCGAGCATGGGCGCGCTGCACCAGTTCCTCGACATCCTGCTCAAGCCCGACAACATCCCGATCGCGGGGATGCTGATCCTGGTGCTCTTCTTCACCTGGGTCGCCCTCCGCCAGGCGCTGCGCAACGACCGCCTGATCGAGCAGGGCCGCGCCGACGAGATCCTGAAGGAGATGCAGGAGTAGCAGGTGCCGTTCACCATCGTCGCGGAGAACTGCACCGGCTGCACCGCCTGCGAGAAGCGCTGCCCCACGCACGCCATCTCGGGCGAGCCCAAGAA
>Ga0209807_1001263_pt1 | contig 11984 bp, 17 predicted proteins | sample GraSoiAngelo_154_FD_186168 | JGI IMG/M metagenome (GOLD analysis project Ga0209807, IMG submission 186168) | Grasslands soil microbial communities from the Angelo Coastal Reserve, California, USA - 14_1009_13_20cm (SPAdes) (version 2) | ecosystem: Environmental > Terrestrial > Soil > Grasslands ... | reverse complement strand
AGGAGGTATCCATGAAGATCAAGGAAGTGATGAGCCCAAATCCAGTTTGTTGTACGCCAGGCGACAGTGCACAGATGGTGGCCAGAATCATGCGTGATGGCAACATTGGTTCGATACCAGTCGTGATCGATCAGCAGTCGAGAGAGCTCGTCGGGGTGATCACGGACCGAGATCTCTGCTGCTCGATCGTTGCGGACGGCCTCGATCCAAAGACGACACCCATCCAGAAATTCATCAGCTTAGATCCCGTCACGTGCCGTGATGGAGAAAACGTCGAGAAGTGTGAGCGAGCGATGCAGGAGCACCAGATCAGGCGCATCCCGATTGTGGATAGCGACAATCGCGTGATTGGAATTGTCGCTCAGGCTGACTTGGCGCTGAAGGACAAGCCGGAGAAGGTATCGAAGACAGTCGCGGAGATTTCGAAGCCTTCGCGGCCTTCCGTTGCTGCGTAGACCAAAAGAACACAGCGGGGTTGGGCTACCGCTGTGTTCTTCATGCTGGCTTCAGGAGTTTCTACGGTATTGATATTCGGCCATTGCCATGCTTTTCAAAGACCGAGTCGAAGCCGGGCAGCTGTTGGCTACGCGACTGGCGCCACTGGCCGACCGTCATGATGTCGTAGTGCTTGCCCTGCCGCGGGGCGGAGTTCCCGTTGGTTTCGAAGTAGCCAAGGCCCTGAAGGCTCCACTTGACGTATTTGTCGTACGGAAGCTCGGAGTGCCGGGTCAGGAAGAGTTAGCGATGGGAGCAATCGCCTCAGGGAACACACGAGTTCTGAACACGGACGTTATACATGAGCTCGGCATGTCGGAGCCAGACATCGATGCAGTGGCTGCCCGAGAAGAGCTCGAACTACAGAGGCGGGAACATCAATACCGCGGCAACCGTGGACCGTTGAATGTCGACGGCAGGATTTGCATTCTGGTTGATGATGGTTTAGCCACTGGATCAACGATGCGTGCGGCCGCTGCGGCCCTGCGCAAGCAGCAACCAGCCCGGATCATCATAGCCGCTCCGGTAGCCGCTCCCGCGACATGCAGCGAACTTGAAACCGAGGCGGATGGAGTTATTTGTGCTGTTACCCCGGAACCGTTTCTGGCAATCGGACAGTGGTATCAGGAGTTCCGACAAACAAGCGACGAGGAAGTGCGCAGGCTGTTGGAACAGTCTGCGGAGCAAAGTCAGAGACGAGCAGCCTGACCAGAAAGGATCAGAGATGTTCACAGTCAGAAGAAGACAAAATCAATATGGACGAGCTATCAGCTTCGTGGCGGGTGTGGCCGTGGGTAGCGGGGTCATGTACCTGTTCGATCCAGTCTCCGGAAAAAGACGTCGCATGTGGCTGCGGGACAAAGCTGTCCACGCTAGGAGTGTTTGCAGCCGTGCCCTTGACAAAGCTCTGCGAGACCTCGGAAATCGTGCGGGCGGATTTCTCGCACAGGCTTGGGCTTCGCTAAGACACCAGGCCGTACCCGACGAGGTATTAGGAGAGCGCGTGCGCGCCAAGCTGGGCCGTGTTGCTTCCCATCCAAACTCAATTGAGGTCATCGCCTCACACGGGCGGGTGACTCTCACTGGCCCCATTCTAGAACGCGAAGCGGAACGAGTGGTTGGGCAGCTGTATTCGGTGCGCGGTGTTCGATATGTAGAAAACAAACTTGAGGTACATAAAGAAGCCGGCGATGTCCCCGGTTTGCAAGGCGGCAGAGGCTTGAGAAGTCCCCGGCCCGAGCTGATGCAGGAAAAGTGGGCGCCAGCAACACGGATCATCGCTGGTTCCACCGGAGCGGCGATGCTGGGGATCGGCGTGAAGCGAGGAAGTGTGGGGATGCCACTCGTATTGCTTGGTGGTGGAGTTCTGCTGCGATCGCTGAGCAACATGCCAGTTCTGCAGGCAGTGGGCTTGGCTGAAAGCCGGCGGGGGATCGAATTCGAGACAACGATTCACATCCAGGCTCCGGTCGAACGAGTTTACGAGCTTTGGTCGAAGCCGGAAAATTTTCCGCGAATCATGTCACACGTGAAAGAGGTAAGGAAGTCCAACAACTCCTATCATTGGACGGTGAGTGGGCCAGCCGGCATATCTGTCGGGTGGGACGCGATCGTCACGGAAAACATTCCGAACCGCACGATCGCCTGGAAGAGCGTCCCTGGCGCCACGATTCATAATGCGGGAATTGTTCGCTTTGACGCTACGCCAGACGGCGGTACGCGCGTTCATTTGCGCATGTCCTACAACCCCCTCGGCGGAGTTGTGGGTCACGTGCTGGCCTCAATTTTTGACGCTGATCCTAAACACGTTCTGGACGATGATCTGGTTCGGATGAAATCGTTATTCGAGCAAGGGAAAACAACGGCGCATGAACACACCGAACATCGGGAAGAGCTGAGCGCCTGATCGGGCAAGCGCTGAGGGATGTCACATGGAAAGCACCAAGAGGTCGCAATTTCAAAATTCCGAAGAGAGGCAGATGCGGGAGAGCGGGGAGCCTGAAGCTCTCGCCGCCCGCTCGCAATCTGGAGACGTCGACCTGCCCCCAGAGGAACGGATCGCATTCCTCGACAGCTTACAGCCGCCACTCGTGGGAAGCGGAATCGCTCCCAATCACGAGGGCATAAGGCGATGACGCCAGAGCACAGCCGGAAGCAAGAGAATGTTTCCGATTCCGATTGAGCGCACAAAACAGAAGCTGGATCATTCCAAGAAGATCACGCTCATTGAAGCACTTCCGGCAGAAAGCTATCACCATGCCCACTTGCCGGGCACAATTAACTTGCCACCCGATCAGGTGCGCACACTGGCACCGCAACTACTGCCCCAAAAGGATGCTGAGGTCATCGTGTACTGCGCTGGCGCAATATGTCATTCCTCCGAAGGTGTGGCTCGTGAGCTAACGGAGATGGGCTATTCCAATGTGCGGCGCTACGTCGGCGGCAAACAGGACTGGATCGATGCTGGGCTCCCCATCGCCAGTGACCACGAGCATCGAGCCGCATGGGAGCGTTGTTAAATGGGCCTATCCGATGCGCACGTTGTAGTCTCATCTAGAAATAGTCCAAGCATCCACCTGAGCATGGATTTCAGCGACCACGCGGGAGACAACAGATGTGACACACGCTGAGCAGTTGGCAGCATTTGTTGTGGGAGCTTCCTTCGACAATCTCTCCGAATCGGCGCGGTTGCAGCTCAAGATCAGAATTCTGGATTCGCTTGGCTGTGCGATCGGCGCACTCCAGGCAGAGCCGGTTCGGCTGATTCGCGAGCAGATTGATGACTTCGGAGGAACAGGCCACTGTACTCTGATCGGAGGCGGACGAACCGCGCCCGATCGGGCAGCCCTGTTCAATGGAGCACTCGTCCGTTATCTCGATTTTAATGACAGTTACCTCGCCAAGCACGAGACCTGTCATCCGAGCGACAATCTGGCGCCGGTGTTGGCGGCGGCTGAGTATGCAAGAGGGAAGGGCCGTGAGTTTCTCACTGCCCTGGCCGTCGCCTACCAAGTGCAGTGCCGGTTGAGCGATGTGGCGCCAGTCCGCGCCAGAGGCTTTGATCATACAACGCAGGGATCCTTCGCGGTCGCCGCCGGGGTCTCACAGGCGCTCGGTCTTGACCAGAGAAGAACAGCGAATGCCATCGCCATCAGCGGGACTGCGTTCAATGCGCTCCGGGTCACCCGCACCGGTGCACTCTCGCATTGGAAAGGCCTGGCTTATCCCAATACTTCCTGCTGCTGCACCCACGCTGCGTTCCTGGCCATGCGCGGGATAACCGGACCGCCAGAAGTTTTCGAAGGGAACAAGGGCTTCATGCAGGCGATTGCCGGTGAATTTCATATCGACTGGTCGGCGGAAAACCTGGAGAGCCCCACTCGGACAATCGTGAAGAAATACAATGCTGAAATTCATTCCCAATCTGCCATTGAGGGCATTCTGGAGCTGAAACGCGAATACGGTTTTCGTGCGGAGGACGTGGGGCAAATCGAGCTCGAGACCTTTGACGTCGCTTACAACATCATCGGAGGCGGCGAGGAAGGTGACCGCAGAATGGTGCGCAGCAAAGAAGAGGCGGACCACAGTTTGCCATATATTCTTGCGGTTGCCCTGATCGATAGCCAAGTTATGCCGCCGCAGTATCAACCTGAACGTATAGCACGCTCAGACGTGCAGGCTCTGCTGCAAAGAATTACGGTGCGGCCAGCGGAAGACCTGAGCCGCCGGTTTCCGGATGAGATGCCGTGCCGCTTCACCGTGCATCTCCGTGACGGTCGGCTCCTCACGAAAGAAAAGCGGAACTATGAAGGATTTCATTCCGCTCCGATCGCATGGGATGGCATTGTTAAGAAGTTCGAGCAATTAGCTGAACCGTATACCTCGGCTCAGCTTCGGCGGGAAATCGTTGGTGCCGTTTGGGAGATCGAGGCGATTCCAGTGACTGACGTGCTTGCGCTTTTGGCCAAGATCCACGCAGCATAATTGGCAAGTCTCTGCTGTGCCACATTATTCGCCATCATGCTGTGCGGCACATGAGCTTCAGGCCATCGTGCGCAACCGACGCCTGCACTCCTCGCTTTCTGGCCAGAGCGGCAATCTTACCGGCGACAGCGCTGGCATCGGCCTTGACGATCTGCGAGCCACAAAGCGTGATCAAAGCCCGTGAAACGCCCTCCTCGCCGCACCAATCTAGTTGGTCGCGCACCGAGGCGTGGCCGATCATCGACTTGCCTCGGCACCGCACGAGTGGTTTCATGATCGATGCCCCATCGCCAATGTAAAGGGCAACGCCTGAGAGGGCCTGATGGCGCTCGTGAATATATAGACCAGGTCGGGAACGTAGAACACGCTGACGTTGCCCTTGCTGACGCGGTAGCCGACTGCGGGAGCAATCAGTGAGTGTGCGACCGGAAAGGCTTCGAACTCAACACCGCCGAGGAAGACAGGGTGCCTGGGCTCAATAATCTGCCGCTCTCGAATCGGATACCGCTTGAGACCATTCCAGGTCGTAGTTTCCGCGGGGCTCCAAATCCAGCATGCCATCCTGCATATCGCGGATCAATTGTTTCCAACCACCGTCGTTGGACACGTAGGCAGCTTTGCCGGTTCGCGCTGCGGCCGGCACTTGAACGATCCGTCGCAGGCTAGCAGCAATTGATTTGGGGTTTTCCGGCCACTCGCTGAGGTTCCCCTGTTCGAAAGCGCGACCGGTCGCCCAAGCCGGATTCGGGTACGGGTCTTGCCCGAGAATGACGGCGCGAACGTCCTGGGGATCTATTCCTTCCAAGGCACGAAAGATGTGCGCATTTTGCGACGAGTCGGGCGCTGCGATACGTTTGCGGCGAGGAATGATGATCTCGCCAGGATGAGTGGGGCAGTCGAACGAACGGTCTTCAAAATTCAGCTGAATTCCATCCAAGATGATCCGCCACGCGCCGGGAAGGTCTTTCTCCCAGTCAACAAGCGCCTTGGAAAGCACAGTTCGAAGTTTCACATTGGGTAGAGATCGCAAAGCTGAAAGTCGCTGGCCTCTATGCCGCCCGTTTCCGTTTGGTGCGGCTTTGTACAATCTCTTGAAATGTGCGCCCGGTCAGCGCGGAGCGGCTGAGTTTTGCATCTTCCAGCTGCCAATCGGGATTAACGTATTCATCCTGCCGCTTTATTAGCAGCCAACGGCTCTTCTCCTTCGGTTTCGCGCCATGCTTGCCCATGTGAACCAGAACAAATCCTCCCTGCAACTTTTTGCCGTGCAGAATCAGCTTGATCTCCCCACGGGCAAGCTGTTCCTCGGCGGGCAGATCATCCTCGGTTTCGTAGGTGCCTTTGTCCCATACCATCACCGTACCCGCGCCATAGTGCTCCACGGGAATCACACCTTCAAAGTCCGCGTATTCCAGTGGATGATCCTCAGTCATGGTCGCAAAGCGTTTGCTGGCCGGGTCCATGCTGGGTCCCTTGGGCACGGCCCAGGACACCAGCACACCATTAATTTCCAATCGGAAGTCGTAGTGCAGCCTCGTCGCGTCATGCTTCTGAATTACAAAGCTGCGGCCTTTGCCTCGCCGGACACGACCAGCAGGCTCGGGAGTCTTACTAAGCTGCCTTTTCTGCGATATTCTTCGAGTGTCATTGAACTTCTCAACTTTCTGGTGCGCCTTCTTCAATATGACGGCGCGTCGCCAGAAGTCTTTCCAAGGATCCTCGGTGCCGTCCAGACGGGCAAAGACATTCTGGATCGTCACGCCGTCAGGACGGATGTCCTTCTTATCCAATTCGTGCCAATCGAGTGGCACGGAAACAGGAGCATTCCGGCGGGCCCGCACGGCGTACGCACAAGCCACAGTCTGACCGTAGGCGTTGCGGTTTGTGTCCAGAAATACCCGTCCACGGCGTTTAGCTTTGCTTTGTTCGAGAGTGCGGTGCTCGGGATCGGCATCCACTACGGCCTGAGCTACTCGCCGCGCAAACGAGCGCACAGAGTCGAAACCGTCTTGGCGCTTCAGCGGGACGACCACGTGCAGTCCACGCGAGCCGGTCGTCTTAAGGTACGCTGGCAGTCCCAGCTCCTCCAGAATTTTCCGAAACCACTTCGCCGTCTCCGTAACCAGTCTGAAGTTATCCCCCGAAGGATCGAGATCGAAAACCATCTGATCTGGGTAGTCGAGCCTGTCAGAGCGGCTTAGCCAGATATGAGGGGTAACGCAGGCCTGATTCGCAAGGTAGGCGAGCGTGGCCTCGTTTTCACACACGACGTGTCGAACTGTGCCCCCAACTTTCTTGACTGTCACCGTCTTGACCCAGGCGGGGTTGTATGAGGACGAAGCCTTTTGAATGATCCGTGTCTTATCGATGCCATCCGGGAAACGCTCCAAGGTCAAGGGTCGCCCTCGCAGGTGCGGCAGCATCCAGGGAGCGATGCGCCGGTAGTAATTGATCAGATCACGCTTGGTGATTCGGTCATCCGGGAACAGAACTTTGTCTGGACGGGTGATCTTTACGTCGTAGCTGCCAATCCGAATTGTTTCGCCACGCTCAGCCATGGTCTATTTCTCCCGCACCACCTCTTCTGGACTCTTATCGGACCGCAGCCCGAGAAAGCGCGGCTGCCGGAGCTTCCCAGCACCTGTCCACTCGGCAAAGCCGATTTGGGCTACGAGCTTCGGCTTCACCCAATGCACGCCACGACTCGGCAGGCCGTCAGTGGTAAATGGGCACGGTTTGGTTTCGATGCTGGCGAGCTGCTTGCCTAGTCGGCGCAAAGTGACGCTGTCGTAGCCCGTTCCCACCTTGCCCGCATACTTTAATTTCCCGCGCTCATAATAGCCCACCAGCAAGGCGCCGAAATCCGTACGACTCCCTTGAGGATCCGTGTAACCGCCAATGACAAACTCTTGCTCGTTAATGCATTTGAACTTGAGCCAATCGCGCGAGCGCGCCGAGACATAAACGCTGTCGCCGTTCTTGGCAATGATTCCTTCCCAACCTTGCTTGCAAGCCTCTCTGTAATAGGCTTCGCCTTCCATTTCGCGGTGCTCAGTAAATCGCAGCGGGTCTTTGAATTCAATCGTGCTTTGCAGCAGATCCTTGCGGTATCGCAAGGGCAGCTGCCGCGTGTCGTATGTCTCGGCATTGAGCAAATCGAATGCGTAAAACCAGACCGAGACCTTCGCTCGAAGCTCTTTCGACGGGTGTTGAACCTGCATGCGCGGTTGGAGTTTGGCGAAGCTGGTTACGCCTTTATCGAAAGCCACAATCTCACCTCCAAAACAAAAGTCGAAGACTTCTGCGTCTCGAGCGCGCTTACCAACTCTGGGTATTTTTCATTCAGCCTTTTCTGATTCCGGGAAAACAGATCCACGGCGCGACCATGCCTGAGGGCAAGGCAACGCTCGCCGTCGAGCTTGGGCTCAAACAACCATCCTTCGCGGGAGAAGCTCTCTTCAGTCAAAGTTGCCAGCATCGGAGACACCCATGTCAGATTAGGCCATTTGCGCAGCCGGGCGCGAGCATCTGCAGGCAATTCGTCTAATCGAGTGGCTTCGGGCATTCGCCCTCTATCCATGGAATCGTTGGTTGGATGCAGCGAAGGATTGCAGTGTTTGTAACCAGGCGGGCTGTTTTGCAGGTGCGAATGCCACGCCTGAGGCATCGAATAGGAGTGCAGGCAGACGAAACGGGCCTGAGAATGCGTGAACCGGAAAAGATTCAGCGAGCATTTCCGTTTATCAAAGTCAACGATCGGCAAGCAAAACCCCGCAGCCGAGGCGTTACGGAGATACGTGGGCCGTATTACACGCCCATGGGCAAGCACTACCTTCAGGACGTCCTGCAAACGATGGGCAAGTACGTTGACGCTTTGAAGTTTGCTGGGGGGTCGTTCGCCTTAATGCCTCGAGATGCGGTCAAGGAGTTAATTGATCTCTGCCATGCCCATGAGGTTCTGGTCTCAACCGGAGGGTTCATCGAGCGCGTTCTGGCGCAGGGACAGCAGGCGGTCGAAGCTTATATCGAGGAATGTAAAAAGCTGGGATTCGACATCATCGAAATCTCAAGCGGTTTTATCAGTATTCCAGCCGATGACTGGTTGCGACTGGTGGAAAAAGTTCAGAAGGCCGGACTGAAGGCTAAACCTGAGATTGGAATCCAGTTCGGCGCCGGTGGCGCCACGAGTGCGGAAGAGCTGGCTGCAGAGGGCACAAGAGACCCAGAGGGCGCGATCATGCAGGCGCAGCGCTTCCTCGAGGCGGGGTCGTACATGATCATGGTCGAGTCAGAGGGAATTACCGAAAACGTTAAGACCTGGCGGACCGAGGTACCGGCCAAGATCGCCAACACACTCGGGCTCGAGAAAGTGATGTTCGAGGCGGCCGATCCAGAAGTCTTCGCTTGGTACATCAAAAATTATGGCCCGGAGGTCAACCTCTTTGTCGACCACAGCCAGATTGTGCAGCTCGAGTGTCTGCGTTCTGGCATCTGGGGAACCAAGAGCTTATGGGGACGCGTCTTGACGTACAAAGGCTGAGAACCTCGCGCGCCGAGTATATGATCTGGCAGGCCGTGATGCCGACATCTCGGTTTCGGTGCGCGGATTCCAAGATTCGGTCTCAGGGGATTGCTGAGTAGGAGTTTCCTTCACGAGACAAAGACCAGGGGCTCCCGTCACAACTGGATGAGTGACAACAAGGAAAGGCGAAAGCTGAGACCAGGAAAGGGGAAGTACGTTCCTGAGGCACACCTTCTGCATGGTTTACGCTCGACCGAGCACGTTTTGATATTCTCCCGGCTCAACCGAGCAGTACGGATATCTTCGCTTACCCCGATGTCAGATCTGCTTATGAAATCTTGAGCCGTCTGGCATCAGATGTGCTTCACAAGAGCCGCCAAAGGAAAGAGGTGGAGCAGATCGATTCCTAGAGCGTTGTCAGGAAATCTTTCCACGGCGTAGCCAGGAGCGTCTCCGTGGTCGAGTGTCCGTAACCGCGAATAATCATGGCCGCCCGCTCGATGTCTTTCGGATCGTCGGCTTCGACTATGTCCACTACATCGAAGCGACCAAGCGTGGCGAAGCTCTGCTTCCAGCTAACGGTCTTGCATTCCTGCCTAATCTTTGAGGAAACAGCATCGGCCAACTTCCTGAATTCCTTGGGCTCCTCAAAAGCTTCCGGCGAGAAACGACTGAGAATCACATAGGTCGCCATCTCATACTCCCAAAAAGGTGCTTTGCACTTCTCCTCGTAGTTGCGCGGTACAAGATCAAGGTTGTCCCGCCGATACCGCGAGAAATCAGTTCACCTTTCCGAGCGCGGGCCACGACAACAAGTTCGAACTCCTCAGTGGGGTTATGGGGTGCGAGACTTTGATCCCAGGCCCCAAGCTCGGCATAACGGTGATTTCATGCGGCTTACACCCTTAACCTTATGCCGCGCCAAGCTCCGGTCTGCAGAGGCGGCGAATCCGCGGCTCGCTCTCAGAAAGGTGAACAGATAGCGGCAGTATATGCATGCGAGCTCGCGATCGGTCAAATCGAGTTCACGACGATCGGATCTCACACTCCCGACGATATTCAATCTCGTACGTCTCGGGCTGGGAGCGCACTTGGGCAGCATGCTCGAGCAAAGAAATCATGCCGCAGATTTCAACGTGCTCTTGTAGTCATCCACGAATTTCTTGATGCCTTGGTCGGTGAGCTCATGTTTCAGATCAAAGCTCTCCCATGAGGCATTCAATTCCAATTGCTTGTATGGAATCGGACGGAGGGCATTACCATTCTTGTCCACTGCCTGATACCGAAAGTTCTGGTCGGGTAATGGAAAGCCAGCGGCAGCCCACTGCTCGAGGATCTTGGCGGGAGACGTAGCTAGTTCAGCGCCCAGCGCAAAGCTGTACAGCAAATGCTCAAGCTTGCGAAAACTCGCCGCGAGGACGTGCACTGGTATTGAAGTCAGCGAAGACTTCGATGGAGACTCCCGCATTGCCGACAAGGGGCGAGATCCTCTGAACAATCTTCTTGTACTCCTCCTTCTGTTCGTCCCAAGTGAGTTTTCGGCCGGACGCGATCAGACGCTGTACGTCCGGATTCTTGGCCACGAAAGTCGGGTTGGTCGTTTGGCCGTCGACAAACCCAAGAAGGTTCCGAACGCGCAGAGTCTCGTCGGGATCTCCGCCATCAACTAGGATCTTGGTTAGGGGGCGAACACCTGGCATAACAAAGGACCTCAGAAGATTCTTGGGTTCATCTTGGCAACCACAGCGACGATCGCAAGCGGAATGACCTCAGGCGGCGACTTTCGACTCGCCGTCCCTCACCACCGGCAGACCAGCCTTGATCCAGTCATCCTTGCCACCAACATAGTGGCGCACGTTCGAATATCCCATTGCGGTCAACTGGTCTGCCGCTTCGCGCGATGCATGGCACGCGGGACCAGCGCAGTAAACGATCACCTCCACGTCCTTATTTGGCAATTGCTCGGGCGCCAGAGTTCGCACTTGGTCGGCGGGAATGTTGATCGCACCCGGCAAATGCAGCTTGCGAAAATGGTCCGCGGGAAGCGCTTCAACTAAGATCGATTTCTTTGGATGATCGAGCTTTTGCTTGAGTTCGTCACGATCAATCTCGGTGACCATGTTCCCTCGCATACTAATTCGCGACGTATTAAGGATGCGAATGAGGGGCGAAAAGATGTCACCGTTCGCGGAGCAGAATTTTGCACCCGCTTAATATTCCCTTGCTTCTTATGGGAGATACATCGCTCGTACCGCTTCTCGCGAATGATGGCCGATTCTCACGCGACTCTGGTAACGCTTATTTCATGTCTCGAAGCATGACTCTTGAAGAGCACATCCGAGGCCGCCCGGCTGAGAATCTCGTAGGCTGCGCGCATGCGGGGCAATCCGCATCTCGGCGGCCAGAGTTGCAGACATACTTCGAAGATGAACAGCGGACATTACGCTGAGCGCTTGAGGGTGGACCGATAGTCAGCCACAAACTTCTGAATGCCCGTGTTTGTGAGTTCATGTGCGATATCAAAGCTCTGCCACGGAAGGTTGAGATCCAACTGTTTGTACGGGATGGCTCTCAGGAGCTTGCCACTAGCACTGACAGCTTTGTAGCTGAAGTCTCGATCCGGCATCGGAAAGGCTTTTGTGGCCCATTCCCCTAAGACCTTGGCGGGAACGGTGGTGAGCTCAACGCCCGTCGCAAATGAGGCGAACAAGTGATCGACGTGGCGTATACTCGCCGCCAAAACGTGCCCGTGCCCATCGCCGCTCTTGAACATTTTCTTGATGTTTTTAACCACATCCATGCCGTTTTTCACCGTGATCGTCGAGCCTGCCGACAAACGGCGATACATAGACCGGTTCCTTTGATCCCTTGGTTGCGGCATAGTGGTACTCGATGAATTATTTCCTTCGTTCGAAGCACTGGAAACTCAAAGCGCGGCGATTGTGCAATTCCTGAAAGGCAAAGGGATAGCCACAGATGAGCA
>Ga0209807_1001262_pt1 | contig 11985 bp, 10 predicted proteins | sample GraSoiAngelo_154_FD_186168 | JGI IMG/M metagenome (GOLD analysis project Ga0209807, IMG submission 186168) | Grasslands soil microbial communities from the Angelo Coastal Reserve, California, USA - 14_1009_13_20cm (SPAdes) (version 2) | ecosystem: Environmental > Terrestrial > Soil > Grasslands ... | reverse complement strand
CATTCACATAGGTGTCGACACTCGCCAACACCACGCCGTTCAATGCGATCTGTACGTGCCAGTGTCCAACGAAAGCACTGACCCCAAACTCTAGAAAGTGGGATCCGCTAGACAGTGTGTAGGTGTGCGAGTATGTGACAGGGCTGCAACCGTCAGCGTTGAACACTGAGCTTGGTTGGGAGTTCCAGAACTGTTGGTCTAATTTGGCGTCTATCAGCAAACCGAAGGTTCGAGGAATATTGTCGTCGATTGAGGTCGCGGTTATCGAGATAGTCGTTTGAGGCGTTATGGCGACGGAACCGTGGAAAGCATTGCTACTTGTTAGGGTAACGTTTGATACGGCTGAGGTCCCTCGCTCGATGGCCAGGCTGCTTGAGTCTCCTGAGCCGGTAAGCGAGGTGGTACTCATGCCAGCAATTTCTGTGCCCCAACAAGATGGTAGACAGCTCGAACTATTCGGGAAATTGTACTCTCCGGCAACCCATATCTCCGTAGTGTTCGCAGGGTCGATGGCAGCGCCAAAGTAATCCCCATACCTGCCAGAGCCGGCGTTCACGGTGCTGGATAAGATAGTCTGAGGGAGCTGCATTGAATTGATTCCGTCGGTAAGGGCCTGTTCGTCCACCGCAATGCTTGGATAGTCGATTTGGTCAGAGTAGCCATAGACGAGAGCCATGTTCCCCATCGCGTCCATTGTGAGAGCCGGATAGTAGAGGTACTCAAAGTAATTCTGCTGGTTTAGAAGAACCCAGTCGAAGCTCTGCACAAGCGTCCCAGCCTGCGTGTCTATTTCTGCAAGCCGGATGGCGTCAGTCCCCGAAACCTGGTCCATAAACGCAAACCAGAGCTTGCCGTTGAACAAGGCAGCTGTTTGAACACGCGCGTCGGCACAGTTGAATGATCCACAGTTACCCCAGACCGTTCCTCCATTGGGTTCAACCGCAGAGACGGGATTTGTCACGGCCGCGAGTGTGAAGGTTGACGTCGTCACTCCTGCATTTGGAGGAGACCCGTCACGCGGTACAATGTTGCTATGTTAGTTGTTTGTTCTCCGGGACGCTCTCCCGCTACCACCATAAACAGATCATCAGAAGAACTCAGTGCCTGTGCTGGGTGTATGAACGCAGTGCTCGAGTCGGGGCCAAACTCCTGCGCCGCAGGTGTTGTTGCATTCTCCGTCATTTGCCGCTTGTTCATTACGAAATATTCCGCACAAAAGCAGGCACCTGTGGTGCTATCGGCTTCATTGATGCTTACCACGAACTTGTCATTACTTACGCCTATGATTGGCTGGTCAACGTTGCAGCCGTGTCCTGGTGGGCAGACCGCGTTTATCCTGTAGAAATGCCATGTTCCAGTTGCGTTGTTCGTATCTGAGACTGCGATTTCGAGGTAGTTGGCGCTGTTGTCCATCAAGGATGCAAAGAATCTTCCAGAGAGCGAGTCGAACAGCACCTTGGGATCGCCGGAAGTTTGGAAATTGGTTCTGAAGAATGCTGGCAGACTTGCGGGTGAGGTAATTGCAGTTCCACCCTTATTATACACTTGATATGCCAGATTCACCAGTTCGATGATCTGGCTTGGACCGACAGCAAGCTGAACATCTGGAGGGTCGATGCAATAGATGCAACCCTCATTTATCCCATTGAAGGTTGTGAACACATGAAGGGGTGGAAAATTGCCAATCGGGGCATTGAGACTAACAGCAAAATGAATCATTGCTGATCCAGTATTTGCCGTTCCAACATTCCAGTTTAGTGAATCGATAGTTGCTCCGGTGTCATCAGAAGAATCAATCCATCTTTGACTTGCCGAAGCATCACAAACCCCACTTCTTTGCTTTCCACTTCCGTAAAGCAAAGCGGTTGGATTGTTTCCATAAGTGCATTGAGAGTTGCCATTATCATAAAATCCCCCAAAACCGAATGTTGCCGTATAGATCGTGCTGGGGGTAAGAGAATCTTGTCCCGAAACTCCCGGATTACTGTTTGTTGAAGAAACAAATCCCCCTATCTGGGTTGCCGGATAATCCCAGTCGTTAAAGAGATCCTCTTGACATACACAACTTGTGGTTGTATAAGTTATGTTCATTGGACCACTTGAAACGGGTGTTGTCCACGCAAGGAAGAGAATGATTTGGTAAGGTGACGTTCCGACTATTGCACAATGAGTTGTATAGGCATGTCAAACAATGAATGTGTGAGTGCTCCAAGGGAGATTCCGGCTTTGTCGCGCAGAACAGGCGAGTCAGCAATTTTTCGACCAGTCTCCATCTGGATTATTGCAAGGTTGAAGTGGACTTCATATGAAATGCTCCTCCCAGATCCCGGATCAGCGTTCATTCTCAGCCCATTTTCACGAAATTAGTGAATGCTCGCTAATGTCTCCCTGTCGATGTCTGCGACCAGCGGCTGAGTAAACCGTACAGGTCAATCTAGTAGCAGGGGGGACAGATTCTCTGTTCCAAGCGGGACTGGAGTGGCATTCCCAGCCCTTGCTGGAAGTAGAGGTACCCGTCGACATAATTCTGATGTGAAGAGACGAAGATGAAGTAGATGTAATTCCACGGCAGCGGGAACGCTCCAGAAGGCGCGGTCCAGCTCATCGTAATCTCAGCCATATCTCCCACCGGAATTACAATAGGAAGCTGGTTGCAGGTCGCGAGCAGTGCGTTTCCACACTGCGTTGGGTTTCCAGACGCAAGTTGCCATGAAGGACTCCCGGCCAGTGGGATGTTGGTCATGTAGACTGCGACGAACTTTACAGGTGTAGATCCTGTGTTGCTAACGTCCACTTCAACATTACCAATACAAGTTCCAGTAGTTGCACCTGAGATCTGGTTGTTCCCGGTGCCGCACCAGCCATTAGTGCCGTACTTCGCAGTACCGTTCACGGTATTCCCAGCGATTACGATCGTCCCATTCTGGTCGAGGTCGAGGCTGCCGACTACATTATTGATTATCTGACCAAGATCGGCACTTTCAATTTCTAACCTCCCCGTGATGTGATTATTGTTAACAATAGTGTTGTGACCAACTTCGTTCTCCACCTGTCCAGTTACATTGGAGTTGGTCATGCTAAAGTAGCCCCGACCACCAGCGTACATTGCTGCACCACAAGCATCGGTGCATATACCCAAGTTCCCAGAAGTGTTGAATCTACTACCCGTGATGCTGACCGTCTGAACATTGTACAGACCCGTAAAGCCGGAGATACCAGCGTTCGTCAGGGTCACGCTTGATGCGGAGTCGACTTCCAACCCTCCATTAATTGTGCCGCCTATCACGGTCAAGTTGGCGCCATTGGATACATACACGTTCCCGTTTACCGTTGAAGTAATCAGGCAGACACCGTTAACAGGAACAAGGACATCACCTGTATGCGGGGATATTATTGACCCTCCGCATGTCAAATATGAACCCCCAGGCGAGCATCCTACACTACCGTCCTGCGATCCGCATGCTGCCACAGTCTCAGGAATCGACACGACATAAGTTGCGAACTGAGCCCGCACCGTCTCGAACTTTTCAGCGTAAGCAGCACCGGCGTTATCCTTGCTTGCCTGGGAAGTGAAGGCAGGAACCACCCAGACATAGACAATAGCGGACAAGAGTATAACGATGAGAACCATCATTACCTCCGCGATAATCGTGGCCACTCCTCTTCGTGAGCGACGGAGGTCGGAGAGCATAGCCACCGCTTCCTCCTAGGCAAAAGTAGGGCAAAAGGAACATGTTACAATCGCTAAGGCGCGACCTAGACAACCCAATCGTCTCTTCGCCTCACATGCCTTGAGCCCGTGGGATTTTCGATAAGCCAAGGTTGTAACATCCCTTCAAAGTCCTATTGGAAGCAGCCTTCAGCCCTGTCTCTGCCCGCAAGACGGGCAGAAGAAAAGCCCAGAGTCGTAGTGATGTCCGCATTTCTTGCAGATTACCTGCACCCCCGATTGGGCGGCAGCGGACCCCACGTGGGAAGATGGAGAAGGAGTCGGGGCTGGATCTGGGACGAAGACTCCGATTATCGCGGTGATGACTCCAGCGACGAATATTATTCCACCGAGGACGAAGTAGACTATGTCGGTTACGCAGGCAAAAACGTTGCCTGAGAGGATCGTCCCTAGGCAGGAGGAGAAAGCGGATAAGGTCACCAGAGGACCCAAGATAACCATGCCGATTCCGACGAAGAAAATTACCGGTCGCATTTGTTTCGAGACACGCTACAATGGCTCGAACTGATTTGTCTGCCTCTGGGCTTTCTAAGCCTCCGTAACTAACCTTCTAACCTAGTGGGAAAACGATGGAATCTTTTGACTCCATGGCAATTATGTGTCGCGATGCTATGACGTGGACTGACTCAAGAGGTGTGCCTGTCGATTGAAACGTTCAGTTCCTTCAGGTAACAAGGCGATTCGGCCGATCCTCCGGCAAGCGAGAATGTGGCATCTGCCCGGACTTTGAAACGGACGTTCTTGGTCTCTCCACCAAAGACAGCCCTGACCTCCCCTAGTTTGGCACTGTTGACGGATTCAGCAATGATCTTCAGATTCTTGTCCCGTCGACCGAACCATGCAATGAGACTATCGCGCAGGATATGTCCAGTCTTGTTGAATGGAATCCCCTTGTGCTTCTCGTTAAATTCTAGCGTCAGGGCCTTCCGCGACTCCTTTGCCACGGATTCAACGTAACCGAGAAGCCGTTGGGAATCATCTTTCCCAGCCAGTTTGTCAGTCATCGTTGACTCCTCTTCGTGTACTCTCCCGCCTGCCATCTTTCACGTACAAATCTTCTAGTCTCACCATCTACCCCGACGGCCTCGAGACCTTCCTCGCTGGTCGTAACGTCGTTGAGGTCTCCTACCGCCACCGCCGCCCATAGGCCGACCTGGAAGGTGAATCCGAGGAATGTTGAGGCCCGGAACGTCGGGTGGACTAATCTCGTCAAGCGTCGCGGAGGTCATGCGCCTCAATCCCTCGAATACAGCCCAATCCTCCCTGGTGAGAAAAGAGATAGCGATGCCTCTTCTTCCCGCCCGCGCAGTCCTACCGATTCTGTGAAAATACATCCCAGGCTCTTCCGGCATATCATAATTGATGACGTGACTTACCTTTGGAATATCCAGGCCCCGCGCCGCTACATCCGTGGCAATCAAGAGACCCGTCTTTCCCGTCCGGAAAGCCTGAATGGCCATGTCTCGCTGCCTCTGAGAAAGATCACCATGTATCGCCATAGCATCATAACGATTAGCATGCAGTGCTTGAGCAAGCCTGTCGCATCGAATTTTAGTAGCGCAGAACACAAGACCTCTACTAATCAGGTCCTTTTCTAGAAAACTGCATAATACTCTGAACTTATCATCCTCGTCGACCTGGACAATTTTCTGGTCAACGGTGTCAACCGACAGCTCATCGCTGTCAATGAATATAGTGAGAGGGTTGCGAAGATACCGATGGCTAAGTCGGACAATCTCTTCTGGCATAGTGGCGGAGAACAGAGCCGTCTGATGGCTCTTCGGGACCTGATTCAGTATGTAGTTGATGTCGTCGATGAAACCCATGTCCAGCATTCGGTCCGCCTCATCTAGAACGACAAACTTCACATTTTCGAGCCTGACGGTTCTCCTTTCCATGTGGTCTGTCAGTCTCCCAGGAGTGGCGACGATGATCTTGGCTCTCGGATCTTGCAACCGGTCTATCTGGAGGTTGATGCTCTGACCTCCATAAACCGGAACTGCCCGAATCCTAAGATGCCGGGCTAGTTTCGCGAACTCCCCGGCAACTTGCTCGGCGAGCTCACGGGTCGGAGCAAGAACGAGACCCTGTATTCCATTAGCCTCAGGCCTGATATTCTGAAGCATAGGAACCGCGTAAGCGAGCGTCTTGCCGCTCCCGGTGTGCGCCTGCCCTATCAAGTCCCGTCCCTTAAGGATAGGCGCAATGGCTTCCGCTTGAATTGGGAACAGTTCGTCGAAGCCCATATCCTTGATACCTTGCAACAGCCGAGGGTCTAGGTCAAAGGCCTCGAACTGCCCCACCGTACTCAATCTGCTTCAGAATGCCCCAATAGGGGGAAGATAAAGAATCGTCAATCCAGGGTTAGGCTTAAGCAGAACCATTTCAGAGCTTAGAGTAGTGGACTCACTGAATGGTGAAGGTCACTAGACATAGAATCGCTCTATTCCTTCTCCTCGGATTCGTTTTTCTTACGATCCAGGCCTCGTTTCCACAGAAAGCTCACGCGCAATCTAACGTATACGTGGCCTCGCTGGACCAAAATATTGATCCTGGAGCCGAAGACTTCGTCGTTTCATCAATCAACGACGCCACCGCGTCGGGAATTCACAATTTCATCCTCATTGTCAACACCAACGGTGGAAGCGGAGCCAACATGGAAAACATCATCAGCGCAATCTCCAACTATGAATACAGCGGCAACAACAATTTCACCACGCTGATTGCTCCCAGCAGCGCCCATGCATTCAGCGCCGGAGCCTACATTGCGGAATCATCAAAGTTCATCTTTATGATCCCTGGGACCGTCATCGGTTCCGCTACCCCAATAGTTAGCGGAATTCCGACCGGCGAAGAAAATACCACCCTAACCAAGGATATCAGTGCATTTACGCAATATATGAGAACGCTGACGGAGCGCAACAATCGAAACCCTAACGCTACAGCACTCATGGTCACCAAAGGGGTATCCTATGACTGCGGAACTGTATCGTCCTGTTCGGCGTATCAGCAAAACGTCATCAACGCGGTGCTGGCCGCGAACAACACACAGCAAGCTCTGACCATATTACACGCAGCCGACGCCCCGATCCATACCGCCGGAACTAGATCAGTCTTCCTTTCGATCATTAGCGATCCGAACCTTGACAGCATACTATTCCTCGCAGGCGTCTTCGCGATACTCGCTGACCTATATCATCCAACCATAATCTTCACTGTCGTAGGAGCCGCCGCGATCGCCCTCGCACTCCTAGGCCTGGGAGTATTCGGAGCGCCGATAGTCTCGATTATCCTCATGATGATAGGAGCTATCTTCATCTTTCTAGAACTAAAAACGCATCACGGCGTAAGCGCAATCGCTGGCGTCATAATCTTCATCGTTGGCTTCCTCCTTATCTTCAGCCTACCGTCGTCGACACCAGCACCTTCATCGGCACCCTCAGGGGCTGGAACATTCATTCAGATCGGCGTACTCACTTACACAATTCTTGGAATAGTCGGGGGCGGGGGGGTCCTAGGGAGCATCTACCTCTACCGTGTACGCGAGACACTGATGCACAGGCCTCCAGCCCAAAATCCCAAGGCTATAATAGGGAAGGTGGGTCGCCTGACGAGTGACTTGAAAGCCGGCGAAGTCGCCACAGCAAACATCGGCGCCGAGGACTTCACCGTGACCGGCTCATCAGACTTGCCGAACGGCACCCTAGTCAAGGTCAAGGATCTCCAAGGGCTCAGATTGATAGTCGAAAAGATGGAGAACTAGAAATGTTTCTAGGCTCAGTCATCCTCCAAGCCAGCGACATCACGCTTTACGTCGAGATATTCTTCATAATCATTCTCCTAATCATTTTCCTCGCACTCTTCGCCGCTTCTATCAAGATCGTACGAGAATACGAGCGCGTGGTCCAATTCCGGCTCGGTCGACTGACGGGTTCAAAGGGCCCCGGAATAGTCCTCATCCTACCGGTCATCAACAGACTGGTAAAAGTCGACCTGAGAGAGAGATATCTTGAGGTGCCTCACCAGACTGCAATTACCAAAGACAACGCACCCGTAGACATCGACTTCCTCATCTACTACAAAGTCGTAGACGCTTCGGCAAGCATTGTTCAAGTGCAGAACTTTACCGGTGCCTCGGTAGGACTCGCCACCACCACGCTGAGAGCAGTTGTTGGTGACATTCCACTCGACGAGTTGCTGTCGAAGAGGGAACAGATCAACTCTATTCTGAGAACAAGGCTGGACGAAGTGACCGAGCGGTGGGGAATCAAAGTTACGAACGTCGAGATCCGAGAAATCAGACCTCCAAAAGACGTTCAGGACGCCATGGTCAAGCAAATGACCGCCGAGAGGAGCAGACGGGCACTGGTCACAGAATCCGACGGCATTCGAGAGTCCTCAGTTCTCAAGGCTGAAGGAGCGAAGAACGCAGCTATCCTGCAAGCAGAAGGACAAAAGCAGTCAGCGATCCTAGTAGCCGAGGGTAACAAGCAATCCCAGATTCTTGTAGCGGATGGTTATGCCCAAGCATTGGGTCTCATTTTCTCTGCTGCCAAAAACATCGACTCGAAGACAATGGCTCTCCAATACTTGGACATGCTCAAAGCGTTAGGTGCTGGGGCATCGACAAAATACATCCTGCCAATGGAGTTCACCAGCATGATTTCCAAACTGAAAGAATTTGTTCAAGAGTCTTCGAAGGACTAGGCCACATCAGACTCTTACCTTAAGTTTCATTAAGCCTCTACATCTTAACGCCGAAACCCATGACGCCGGAGAAGACGACTAGGCTCGGAACGAAGACTATTCAATACTTCATCATTCTAGTATTAGTCATCGCCATCGCCGGTTCTGCGACGTACGCCGTCATGAGCGACACCTCAATTCACGGACTAACCGTGAAATTCTACAATGTTTCCAGATATTGCACCACCTCCACGACCGCCGTCCTCGCATTCAACTTCAGCCAAGTAGTAGTCTACAGCAGTGCATCACTCGAAACATCTCTCTCGCACGTGCACTTCACAATGTCCGTCGACGGAGTCCTAGTCGGAAGCGTGAGCGCTCAAGACTCAAAGTTCGGTCCCGGTCAAAGCGTTTCATACTCGGTGACATTCAGCAACACAACCCTTGACCCGCATTCTCAACCTCTCAAATCCAACATAATTCTTGGAATCACGGCCTTGGTAGGCGCGGGACTTTACAGTTCGACGACAACAGCATCGGACTCCGAGCTCATAACATTCTCCGGCACCCTTTGCTAGTGCAAGAACAATCTGCAAAGGCGAATTTTGGGCCAAACGCCTCAAGTCTACCAAATTCTGGCGGTTTCAGTCCTAACAATCCCTACGCCATCATGACAGGAATGACAATCTCCAACCCGTCGCCGGAAGACTGTTCCCGTCAAGCAAACGCAGCATTATCGGCTTGAATCACGTCAAGAATCCGATAACTTGGAGTCATGCGGAATGCTTTTCTTCTCATCACTAACACCCTTGGGCATGCCGAAGAAGAATGGAATACCAAAGTCCCTCCTCGCGGACATCAAAGCAGTAAAGACACGACTCTCAGGCCTAGAGAGGCCGAAGGCTATCCTTTCCGACATTGGCAGCCTAAAGTCGAGACTAGCAAGTCTCGAGAAGGCGCACGCGTCCACCAACAAAGAACTCAAGAACATCTCAGAAGCTCTGAAACGACAGGAGAGCACCGTCGCCCAGTTGGGCAAGAAACCAGCGAAGAAAGAGAAGCGCAAACCCAGTGAATACAACCTCTTCCTGAAGGACAAAATGTCGGCCGGCATGAGCATGGTAGACGCTGTCAAGGCGTGGAAGGAGAAAGAGGGCGGATCGTCCTCCACTTCATCCTCCATGAGACAGCCCGGTCAAGACTGGCAGTCCCCATCTCAGCAATACTAGCCAAAGGCATCTCAGTCGAGGAGCAAAGGCGCGGGGAAAGTAGCTAACGCCCTCGACAACCCCTTTTTCGTTTCAGAATAGTCTCGAGACTATGTCCTGCGTTTCGAAAAAATAAGGGGGGAGTAGTGGTGGAGGAGTTGGCCTGGCTCAATCGAGAAGTTTGACCGCTTCGGCTCGGGGAATAGCTAGCAAGGTTTCAATGCTCAGGTGATCGCCGCCTCTCATCAAGGCCTTAAGCGCTGTCTTCTCGTTCGGAGCCTCAAGGATAACTACTGCATCGTATCTTCCAAATGTCCAGTACGCTTGCAACAGATTGCCGCCCTCGCGTTTCAAGTGCTCCCAATTCTTGTCCATCTCAGCTATCGTTTCCTTGGTTGGTTTCTTTCTCCACTTTGCTAAGCTAACAAATATCGTTCTGATTTCACCTTCCGCTCACAGTTGGGTATTTTCAAAACCTCTCTTTGGCATCCAGATCCCGTTCAGCTCTCGATGCCGGATAAGCTTTCTGCGATGGCCCGAATAATTTGAAATAAGCATAGCCTGGTGCACAAAAGCACCGACTCTAGCTTTAGGCTAGGGTCGCATAGGCATTTCCGCGAGAACGGAGCGCAATTTCAGTTGGACAACTTAAGCTTCCTGACACTTTACGAAGGCTCAAATGGATACTCCGTGCTTAAGCCCGTCAAGTATCCAAGTGAGACGTGCATAGAACCGGCTCAGACCGGAATAGGGTAATTTGCAATTGGCACATCCACCAAGGGTAAAGAGATTGACGTTAGGCGGCATTCCCCACCTGCCGTTTCAGGAGTTCACGGTATCCAGTCTGGAAGCTCTTCTCAACATACTAAAGAAGGCTCGGATAAAGGATTCCGAGATCGAAGTCTCCACCTCAGAAGAGTCCCAACACACTGCATGCTCCAAACCCATAATACACGTGCTAGTAATGACCGCCAAAGGAGAAGGCGCGGGCGAACACAAAGACCTCGCCGCGTTGTATCAATACTGCCCGGGATGCGGAAGCGCCGTAAGGGTTCTCTAACAATTTCGAGTCCAACGCCAATCCGGAGCTTTCGGGCCCGACGAATGCTACCCTTGATTTCTCGAAGAATCTTTTCCCTTTCAGACACGACTCTTCAAACTTCTCGCTTATACAGAAACGGCACGCCTGTATGATCTCGTCGTCAATCCCGCCATCCGATCGCTGATCCTTCTGCGCGCATACAACTTCCCCATCTCTACAAGTATGGATCAACAAGACACGGAACAGACTGAAAGCTTGAAAAGGGCCCTTGCGAAGATGAGCAACCTTTGAGACGACGATAGTGGACGATGGCAGAGCCGCTGTATTAGCTCTCGAGGACGGAACCATTTTTCGAGGAAGCGGCTTCGGCGCTCGATTAGATGTCTCCGGAGAGGTCGTCTTCAACACTTCAATGATAGGTTACCCAGAACTCCTCACGGACCCATCCTATCACGAACAGATTGTGGTGATGACTTACCCAATTCTCGGATCTTACGGAGTCCCGCCATATTCGCTATGCGACGAACATGGGCTACCTCTTCACTACGAATCCGACTCCATCAAAGTCAGAGGCTACGCGATCCACTCGCTCTCAAGACCCAGTCATTGGTCTAGCGACAGGAAGCTCGAGGATTGGATGGAACAGGAGAAAGTGCCCGGAATCAAAGGAATAGACACTCGTGCAGTGACTCGCAAGATCAGAAACAACGGAACGATGCTTGGACTCTTGAAGACATCCGACAACGAAATCGGCCAAGAGCAGGTCAAAGCAGAGCTCAGCACGCTCACCGACCCGAACAACAGGGACCTCGTCAGAAACGTTAGCCCTTCGGAGCCGATTCACTATGTCAACAACTCTGACGCGACGGTAGTCGTTTTGGACTGTGGCGTAAAATATGGGATAGTAAGAAGCCTACTGGCGTCCGGAGCAAGCGTCGTTCGAGTCCCTTACGATTATTCCGTGAATGAGATTCTCGAGTTCGAACCTAGGAGAATCGTCATCAGCAATGGACCCGGGGATCCGAAAAAGTGCACGCAGACCATCGACACGGTCAGAGAGCTGCTTGAGACGGACACTCCTATCTTGGGAATCTGTCTTGGAATGCAAATCCTCGCCTTGGCAGCGGGAGCGGACACCTACAAGCTGAAGTTCGGACACCGCGCAGTCAACCATCCATGTCTTGATGTGCAAACCGGTAGGTGCTACATCACAACTCAGAACCATGGCTATTCAGTTAGCTCTGAGTCACTGGCGGAAACGAAATTCTCGGCCAGATTCGTAAACATCAACGACAAGACAATCGAAGGAATCTCCCACG
>Ga0209807_1001261_pt1 | contig 12001 bp, 10 predicted proteins | sample GraSoiAngelo_154_FD_186168 | JGI IMG/M metagenome (GOLD analysis project Ga0209807, IMG submission 186168) | Grasslands soil microbial communities from the Angelo Coastal Reserve, California, USA - 14_1009_13_20cm (SPAdes) (version 2) | ecosystem: Environmental > Terrestrial > Soil > Grasslands ... | reverse complement strand
TGTGCAACCGGTTGTGAAGCTGCCGGTGAAGAGGCCGCATATTTCTTGGCCGATTCCGTTGCCGAGTTCTAGTCTGGGCGGGCTGTCGCTTCGCGGAAAGAGGTTAACTGGATTGCCGCTGGCGGCGGAAGATATTCCGGTGAGGACGCAGGTAACAGAGTTCTTGCCTGTAGCTATGCCTGCTGCTATGAAGTGGCTGGCGGCTGCGCAGAAGTCAGAGCTTCCGAGGGCGGGCTGCCATGGATATGTTACGCCGGTCGCCGGGGCGAGGTGATAGGCTGTTCCTCCTGGAGAACCGACTTTGCAGTTTTGGCCGGTTTGGGCAAAGAGTGGGTCCCATGCGCACGGGTTTGGTTGTGGAAGGCCTGTGCTGGGGGGATAGGGGTCATCATTGGCTACTGCAAGACCTGCGATGTCGGCTTGGGTGTTTGTGAAGATTGTCCTGTCGACTAGGTGGGCTACTCCTTGACGTATGTTCTTCCCGCATCCAGAGTTGCCGAAGTTCATCTGGCAGCCCCAGAAGTTGGTTCCGAGGTGGAATTGCAGCTCGAAGTATTCTTTTGCGGATATGGGGCTTGTTACGTAGAGCCCTGGGTTGGTGATGAACTGGGCGACCAGGGTCGTGCTGAGAGGCCAGTCTGTTAGGTCGATGCATGGGGTAGGGGTTTGCAAACAGACGAACTCACTACTCTCGTCGGTGAAGACTGGTGTCGTCAGCGTGTTGAACGCGGGGCCTGAAGGATACCAGTTTTCGGAAGGAGCGGGGTTTGCGTGGACCATTACTGGCTGACCCCCGAATGGGCTGGGTAATGTTAGAAGGGAGAGGGTTATTGCGAAAATAAGGAAGAATCGTATCGTTGATGACAAGATTGGGATCTAAATCCTTTCGGTGAAGGACGGATTACAACGGCTCTGCGTAAAAAGCTATCTCAGATCAGAAAGGGGCCCAGATGATTCTGGAGAGTAAACAGGACATTTCTGGAATGCCCGAAGATTCCAGATATAGCCAGCGAATCCCTGTGAACGGGAGAGAACGGCGATCGCCACGTCAGGGCTAGTCGGTTGAAGCGAGCGGGGGCATTTGCTAGCTTGGGTTTTCAAGAAGGGTGGGGCGCGCGAAAATCGATCACCCCGGGAGTACCAACGAAAAAGAATGTTTTTTGAAAAATTGTTTGATCTTGCTAAGGGATACGGAATCGCCCGGACTTGCGGTTAGCGGTATTCTAGGGTTTAAGTGTTGATGCCGAAGTTGTGGACTGCGACGCCCACGTCGATTATGTCAATTATCCCATTGTTGTTAATGTCCGCGAACGGCGTCCATCTGGAAGGTGTCGCGGGTGTGAAGCCGAAGTCGAAGAAGAACACTGACACATCTCCCAGCGCTACGCCACCATTCTGATCAATGTCTCCCCACGGAAGAAGATGGATACTATTCTTGACAGACACACTATTGTCGCCTAGATTCCCAAGGGTCTCGGATGACGTCGTTGGTACTGCATTGACTGTGAGGTTGTATCGCGCCGGTTTAGCATTGGTGGTGTTCCAGGAGAAGGTGAAGCTCACAGAGGCCCCGATGCCAACCGTCTTAGTCTGGCTTCCAAGATTTGTGCTCGTTACATTTGAAACCGTAACGGTGGCCTGAACGTTTTCCGCGAAGTCGCCGTAGTCTACCACTGTGACTGCCACGGTTGTGTTCGAGCTCTGTCCGATCGACGCTAGGCCGCCGGCGTAAAAGAGGCTGATAGAGGGACTCACGAAGGTTAGTCCTATGTCGTGAATAGGTGAGATGGATGGTGACGTGAGAGTCCAGATGTCGTAATCATTGTTTGTCCTGTCAGACGAATAGAAGAGGTGCATCATCTTATCATTGCTACTGTTTCCCTGTACGGCTACAGGCTGTTGGCTGTCAATGTCGGACGCCTCATTTGTCATCTGCGACTCAGCGGACCAAGTCTGGCCGTTGTTGGTGGAAAACTTGCTGTATATGACGAACACTGGAACCGTTAAACTAGTTCTCGCCCAGAAGAGCCAAATCGTTCCATTGCGATCCTGCAGCATCGAAGGCCGCTGATCTCCATAGCCGCTCGGAGGAGAAACTATCTGGGTTTCCGCACTCCAAATTGTTCCATTGAAAGTCTTGTAGTAGATCGAAGATGCTCCATTTCCCTGTCCTCCCTTCGACCATCCCAGCCGTACTAGCTTATCCTTGGTGACCACAGCCGAGGGAAGAGTGTTCCAGTTTGCGTCTGTCGTAATCTTTGTCTCGGCACTAGACCATGATCCATTCTTCAGTGTCTTGTAGTAGAGCTGTTTTGTCTGTGAACATGAACTGGTGCAGGATTGGTTGGTGCGTTGCCAGAAGAGCCAGAGGGTCCCATCGACTCCGACCGTTGCCGCTGGAGCGGTATCGTTGAAAGTCGTCGGTGTTGTTAGATGGACGCTACTTGACCAAGCGCCCACTCCGAACTGGTTGACACTGAACCTTTCGTAGTAAATGTTGAACGCTGCAGTTTGAAGCTGACTCCAGAAAAGCATGATCGTCCCATTCCTCAGCTGCGCAAGAGCGGGTGACGTGTTGTAACCCGTGCTCGTTATCCTACCCAGCGAGCCCCAAACGCTGTTCGTTAGAGTATTGTAGATGATATCGGGACGGGCGTTGTTGAAACGAAATGTTTGCCACGCCAACCACAACGTGCCGTTTGACGCCTGGACGGCAGTAGGTAAGTTATCCTGACCTAGGTGAGAGTCAATGTCCGTGGGACCAGTCCAAGAATAGGGAGGCCCGGCCGCCCTTGCGAGGGGTGGATTGAATGCTACCCCCATCGCGAAAGTTAGAAAGATGAAAAGAGCTGCGACGAGATTCCTGTTAAGCAATTCTCACCGAGTCCTCAGATAGAACTCGGCCGCTTTGTGACCGTGACAAGTCCCGCCTGTGAGACAATTTTCTCCCAGCGCATAAAAAGCTTGGTACCACGTCGGTAGCAAGTGGATACCTGTCGCAATCTGAAAGTATGTAGAGAGTTCTTCGGGTCGAAGGAGCATTACGAATATCCACAGTACGGTCTCTGGTCTAGTGATACAAGAAAAAAGGAAAAGGAAGGGGGTTTGGGTCGCTTGTTGCAGCCTTATGGGGTAACGATTACCGACCCAGTGAGCTTGCCTGGACTACCGATAGTCTGCGAACTCGTCAGGGTCAGATAGTGAGGTGCTACCCCGTAGGATACGACTAGATTCTCGTTGAACGTTGTTCCTGCCGCTACTCCGCTGAAGTCGAGACTTACTGGAATGTTGTTGACTCTACCGCCTGCTGGGATTGCTACGACACCCGATGTGCCTGTGACCGTGATGGTTCCGTCGAGGCTGACAGCCGTAACGGTGACCGACACGTACACGGTGGTTGTCGGGTCTTGGTTAGTAACGCCGACCTTGAAGTTGCCTTGTCCACCAGCCGCCAGCGAGACCGTTGCGGTCCTGCCGGTGAACTGGCTTAGAGCTGGAGGTGCTGGAGGCGCTACCATGATGATGGTTATGCTGACGCAGTTGATGTCTCCACCTGCTGCGAGGCATACGAGCGCTGTGAATATGCCGTTTGGTGTCGTGGTTAACGGCTCGACGGTTACAAAGGCGGTGTCCTCTGTGGCACCGAGAGTGTTCCCGTTAGCCGGGTCAACGTACCAGAACGAGTCGAGTCTGCAGCCGTTGAAGGCGGCTGGGAAGCCGAACTGGTCGCCGTTCAAGTGAACGAGTGGACCAGCGAAGCCCGTGACAACACCGCTGGAGATTGTTGGCATGATGAGGTTGTTCGAAGAATCGAAGACTTCAAGGAAGCATCTTCTGGATGTGCCAGATGTGTCAAGCCCTAGAGCGGAATCGATTTTCAGTCCTGTTGCCGAGTTGCTGTAGTAGGCAACGGGGAACTGCGCGGTTCCTTCTGTGAAGCCTGGATTGATGTTGAACCCGGTGTCGTTGTATGGTGCTCCGATCGCCGCTATGGAGACGGGGTCTTGCCCAATTGTGCCTGGCTGGTTGATCATCTTGATGACCGTGTCTTGAGGTGTGACTGTAAAGTCAATCACCCAAATGTTCACTGCGACGGTGTGTGTCTTGCCACCGCCGACCGCTGTGATACTGGCCACGTATAGGCCGGTGCCAGCTGTCGAACGGGTAACAGTCGCGATTAGAGAGTCAGTTGCTGTTCCTGCAGCCGCGAGCGTAACACTTGGGCTGAGAGTAAAGGGCAGACTTGAGCTTCCAGGTGTAGAGATGAATGCGAAGCTGATTGTTCCGGTTATGCTTAGTGTGGCGGCGAAGTTGTTGATGCTGGCGAGGTTGAGCGTGCTAGCTGCTGTTGTGAAGGGTCCGCTTCTGAACACTGTGATCGTGTCTGGGAGAGCGGTGAGAGAAAAGTCTGGTACTCCAACATCGACCATGACGGTTGCGGATTTCGTGATCGTTCCGCTCGTGCCCGTGACGGTGACGGTGTAGGAGCCTGGTGTTGTTCCCATCGCAGCTGTTACTGTCAAGGTAGATGTACCGCTAGTGCCGAGAACGATTGACGTTGGGGAGAGTGTTGCGGTAAGCCCTGGCGCCGATGCGGTCAGGGTTACAGTTCCGGTGAACGTTGCAACACTGGTCACCGTTATCATAGAGGTGCCGGAGTTACCTGGGGCTAGCGATAGGCTAGTCGGGCTCGCTACAACCGTGAAGCCGGGTGGTGTAATTGTTACGGGTACGTGGACTGTGTGAGTGAATGCCGGGTTGGATCCTGTGCCGGTCACGTCGACCGAGTAGGAGCCGGACGTCGCACTGCTCACTGAGAGAGTTGTGCTCGCTGTACCGTCGGGCGGGAGGAATACTCCCGCGTCAGCGGTGCTAGCAGTTAACCCTGCAGATGGACTCACCGTTATGGTGATGAAGTCATTGAATCCACCGAAGCTCGTGAAGGTAATGGTTGAGGTCCCGGTTGTGCTGGGTGGTGTGGAGATCGAGGCTGGACTTGCGGTTACTCCGAAGTCCGTTAAGTTGGAGAAAGTTGCACCTTGAGTGTTCTCGCTGTCAGGCGTACTGGTACCGTTCGAGATTGTTACCGAGAGCAGGCTGACATTAATCCCTGGAGTTTTCGAAACAACGTTGTAGACAGCCGTGAAGAGGAGGCCGCTACCTGCTACTGTCGCTCCGAGTTTGACTGCCGCAAAGTGCAGCACTCCGGGCCCGTCAGTCGAGTCGCATGCTGGTCCGGTAACGAGTGTGCCGTCCAGGCATTTGAGCACTACAGTTGCGCCGGAGCCGATGATGCTTCCCGTGAGGGACGCGTCAGCAGCTTGGAGAACTGTATTGTCTGTCGAGATCTGGATGTTAAACCCGTTCAGATTGTCGGAACCTGTGATCTGCACTTGGACCATTAGCTGGCTTCCCTGGGCTGCGAAGAGCGTTGGAGGGGATGATGGGCATCCGGTTGTGGATGTGTCGGTGAGGCAGACTAGGCCTGTGAGGGCGTGTGCCCTGGGTATAGCTGCCGGTAGAACTGGAAGGATTGAGATGATGAGTAGGGGTATTATCAGTAATAGTTTTGGTTTTTTCAAACTAGTTTTGCACCGATTTTCTATTGGGGTTATTCCCGCTCACTCAATATAAGAGTTTCCAGCTTGAGAGACAGATCTGTAGCCGCGAAACGCTGAGGATTGACAGAGGATTCCAAGGTAGTCTGCAAATATACGCCAGATCCTTCGAGGAGAGAGGCTCCGGGACGCATGTTTGGAGGGCAACGACGATTGTGACCTCTGGTTTGTTAGGGTTGGGTCAGGATGCGTCGATAGGGGCTTAGATTGCAGTGCCGAAGTTGAAAGCCGCGATCCCAACGTCGATTATATCGACCAGTCCGTTGTTGTTGATGTCCTCAAAGGGATAGTATACGCAGTGGCCGGGCGGGCAAGGGTTCCCACGGGGACCAAAACCGAAATCGTAGAAAAATACGGAAACATCTCCTATAGTCACGGTTCCATTCTGATCGACATCACCAAGGGGAATCACTCTCACTATATCTCTGGCTGAGATGCCATTATTGTAAGTGTTCAAGACGGGTTCCGCAGTATCAGTCACAGTTGCGAGAAGCGTGTACCTTGCAGGCTTTACACCCGTTGTGTTCCAGTTGAAAGTTAGGGTAAGGCTCTGGCCCGCGGTTATCGACCGGGATATGGTTCCGAGATTGTAGCTGGTGATGTTGGATATGGTTGCGGTTAGGCTGATCGAATCTGTGAAGTCGCCGATGTTGGTTATTGTCAAGTTGATCTTCATGATCGGACTCTCACCAAAACTGGCTAGCCCACCGGGATACTGGAACGGCGGATACTGCGCACTAGAGATTGTCACGTCGTGTGTTGAGATCGGATATGATCGGATGTAGTAGAGGTCGAAGGAGGATCCTCCGCCGGTGACGTCCGTCGAGTAGAACAACCAGAGCATCTTGTCGGATCCCTGTACCGCGGAGGGGTCCATGCTGTCCACAGGGTTTGAAGCAGTGCCCCCAGCAGTAAGCTGTACCGGCGAGGTCCAGCTGGAACCAGTATTGTAGGAATAGGAATAGTACAAGTCGTTTTCGCTTACTCCGTTCGTTCCGCTGCTCAACACGATGTCGCGGGCGAAGAAGAGCCAGAGAGTTCCATTCCTATCCGCGACCAGATCAGGATGCGTGTCGCTAGTGGTAGTACTAGTCAACGCGAGACTGTTCGACCATTGACCGTTGTAGACGGTGTACATGATATTGAAGCCCGTGCTGGCAGAGTTCGAGCTCGACCATGACAGCCAGACTCGGCCATCACTCGTGGCCGTTGGCCCGGGCATGCTACTCCAGAAGGAGTTCGTTGTGAACGAGACATCGCTCGACCACTGGTTTGCCTTCAGAGTCTTGTAGAAGATCTGTCTGCAAAGTCCGCTTATGCACGATGCAGAGTTGCTGTCTCGCTCCCAGAAGACCCAGAGGGTGGAGTCGGTCGCAACGACTAGTTTGGGCAGATAGTCATCCGATGACGTGGAGGTGAGTCGTGTAGTGCCTGACCAGGCACCGTTGTTGTTGAGTTTGTAGTAGAGGTTGTAGTGGCCTGTCTGGTTTGTAGACCAGGCTAGGATTATCGTGCCGTTCTGAAGCTGGGCTAGAGAAGGGGAAATATTTGACACGCTGCCAGGTCCTGATGCGAAGGTCTGGGGATTGGACCAAATACCGTTGTAGGTTATGTAGAGAATACTAGTCTGACCCGATAGCGAGATCACTTCCCAGGCCAGCCAGAGCTGCCCGTTTGCAAGATGAATGGACGAAGGCAAACGATCCGTGCCCATATTTATCTCGAGAGGGGCGGGACTCTGAAAGTTTACCGCGCCCGCAACCATGTGAGGTAGTGCTAGGTTGGGGAATGCTAGAATGAAGACTGAGAGAAGAAGAAGCGGGATTACGAATAGACGCTTTGCTAGATGGGCAAAGTGTATCTCACTCCCCATAGTTCTCGGTCCTTGGGCCTGCGTGGTCATACCTGATTGCGATTGGGAAAAAGGTGGAGGAGAGCGGTTACCAACTCTCCTCTATGCTAGGGTACTACTGCGAACGCGCCGCTCTTTGTGACCGGACTCGTGAACGGTAGACTGGATGCTGTTGGACCGTACGTCAAGCTGCCTGTGAAGCTGACTTTGAAGTTGACTGCGCTGGACGCTGAGGCTGTGAAGACTATGTTGAGAGTTGTTCCTGCAGCTACCAATGTAACAGGAGAATCGGCTGTGAAAGGAGTTCCTGTGTCAAATGTGCCTGTTATGTGCACTTGAACATACCAGTCGTTCGTTGCAGGATTCGTCACGATCGCGGTGAAGGTCTGAACTCCGCCAGACTTTGCCAGGCTTAGGTGGTGTGTCCAGTGCAGTTTGCCCGCGCTGAATACCGGGGCAGCCTGGGCTACGACATTGACGGTGACTGTGACAGAGTGGGTGAGGGTTCCAGATGATCCTGTCACGGTGATAGTGTAGGTTCCAGGGGCGAGGGTTGCATTCGCCGTTATCGTTAGGAGCGATGTGCTCGAGCCGCCGGATGGGACCGATACCATTGTCGGATTGAGGGTGGCAGTGAGCCCGGTTGCGGAGGAGACCGCTGTGAGGCTGACGGTGCCTGCGAAACTGTTGACGCTTGCAACTGTGATGATGGAGGAGCCGCTATTGCCTTGCGTGATGGTAAGACTGGATGGGCTTGCGCTAATGCTGAAGTCGTTAAAGTTGAACGTTGCTGTTGCAGTGTGAACGAGTGATCCGCTAGTGCCTGTGACTGTCAGAGTGAATGTGCCTGCTGTCGTAGAGCTGCAGGATACCGTAGCGGTTCCTGAACCAGTGATTGTGCTTGGTGTGATTGCTCCACATGTCAGTCCAGCTGGAACGGTGTCTGTGAGTGTAACGACGCCAGAGAATCCGTTGACTGCTGTGACAGTAATTGTTGAGGTGGCAGACTGACCAGCGTTGACAGCAGCTGGTGAGGACGCGGCAATTGTAAAGTCTTGTGTAACGGTGAAGGTGAAAGTTGCAGTTGCCGAGTGAACAAGAGATCCGCTGGTGCCGGTTACTGTCACGGTGAAAGTGTTGGCTGTAGTCGAGGAGCATGACAGGGTTGCGGTTCCGGAGCCGGTCACGCTGGACGGTGTGATAGCTCCACAAGTGAGACCAGCAGGAACGGTGTCAGTAAGTGAGACTACGCCGGCAAAGCCGTTTACCGCCGTCACCGTTATCGTGGAGGTCGCGGAAGAGCCGGCTGGAACTGATGCCGGGGACGTTGCCGCGATAGTGAAGTCTCGGAAGGTAAAGGTGGCTGTTGTCGAGTGAACTAGAGAACCGCTAGTACCAGTGATGGTTAGAACGTAGTTGTTCGCAACGGTCGCGCTACAAGAAACCGTGGCGGTTCCTGAGCCAGTGACTGTGCTTGGTGTAATGGCCCCGCAGGTCAACCCAGCGGGCACAGTATCAGTGAGAGTGACAACACCAGCGAAACCGTTGACCGCTGTAACTGTGATTGTTGATACCGCTGACTGACCAGCATTGACTGCGGATGGCGAGGTTGCGGTGATCGTGAAGTCCTGAGCAGCAGTGAACGTGAACGTAGCGGTGGCAGTGTGGACGAGTGAGCCGCTGGTTCCGGTTATTGTTACAGTGAAGCTGTTTGCGGTGGTTGAGCTGCACGATAGAGTGGCGGTTCCTGAGCCCGTAATGCTACTGGGAGTAATCGCACCGCAAGTAAGCCCTGCTGGAACCGTGTCGGTGAGGCTGACGGCACCGCTGAAGCCATTCAGCGCGGTAATTGTGATCGTGGAGGTTGCAGAGGATCCAGCCGGGACAGATGCCGGGGATGTTGCAGCGATGGTGAAGTCTCGGAAGTTAAAGGTTGCAGTCGCAGTGTGAACCAATGATCCGCTAGTGCCTGTTACTGTCAAAGTGAATGTGCCTGCGGTGGTCGAGCTACAAGATACTGTGGCAGTTCCTGAGCCTGTGATGGTTCCAGGCGTAATTGCTCCACAAGTCAAACCTGCTGGGACGGTATCGGTGAGCGTGACAACGCCTGTAAACCCGTTGACAGCCGTGATGGTAATGGTTGAGACTGCAGACTGGCCTGCGTTAACAGCGGCTGGACTGGACGCAGTTATTGTGAAGTCGGGCGGGGCTCCGAACGTGAATGTCGCTGTAGCGGAATGGACGAGTGAACCACTGGTGCCAGTGATTGTTACTGTGAAGACGTTTTGGGTGGTTGCACTACAACTGAGGGTTGCGGTTCCGGAGCCGGTGACAGTGCCTGGAGTGATAGCTCCACAGGTTAGACCAGCTGGAACGGTGTCGGTAAGAGTTACGACTCCCGCGAAACCATTCACCGCAGTAATCGTGATCGTGGAAGTTGCGGAAGAACCGGCTGGAACTGCAGCCGGGGATGTTGCTGCAATGGTGAAATCGACAAAGTTGAACGTTGCTGTAGCGGTGTGGACTAGTGATCCGCTGGTGCCGGTTACTGTCAGGGTGAAGGTGCCCGCTGCAGTTGCGCTGCATGATACTGTCGCTGTTCCAGAACCTGTGACCGAGCCTGGAGTAATCGCTCCGCAGGTTAGACCAGCGGGAACGGTGTCGGTAAGAGTAACAACACCAGCAAAACCATTGACCGCAGTGATTGTGATTGTGGAGACTGCTGACTGACCAGCATTGACTGCGGCCGGAGAGGATGCAGCGATAGTGAAGTCTCGGAAGATGAAAGTTGCTGTTGCAGTGTGAACTAGAGAGCCGCTAGTGCCTGTGACAGTAAGAACATAATTGTTCGCGACAGTCGCGCTACATGATACGGTTGCTGTTCCGGATCCGGTAACAGTTCCCGGAGTGATTGCGCCGCAGGTCAAGCCAGCTGGAACAGTATCTGTGAGTGTTACTACGCCGGCAAATCCGTTCACCGCAGTAATTGTGATCGTGGATACTGCAGATTGACCAGCGTTAACGGCCGCAGGAGAACTGGCAGCGATGGTGAAGTCTCGGAAGATGAAAGTCGCTGTTGCAGTGTGGACTAGAGAGCCGCTAGTGCCTGTGACAGTAAGAACATAATTGTTCGCGACAGTCGCACTGCAGGAGACGGTAGCGGTTCCTGAGCCTGTGACGGTGCCTGGGGTGATTGCTGCGCATGTCAGACCGGCGGGTACAGTGTCGGTAAGAGTGACAACGCCTGCAAAGCCATTGACTGCAGTGATTGTGATTGTTGAGACTGCGGACTGGCCAGCGTTAACGGCCGCAGGAGAACTGGCGGCAATGGTGAAATCGACAAAGTTGAAGGTCGCTGTAGCGGTGTGGACTAGTGATCCGCTAGTGCCGGTTACTGTCAGGCTGAACGTGCCGGCAGTCGTCGAACTGCACGATACAGTTGCAGTTCCCGAGCCCGTGACGGTGCCTGGAGTAATCGCTCCGCAAGTGAGCCCGGCGGGAACAGTGTCCGTGAGCGTTACAACACCGGCGAACCCGTTGACCGCAGTAATTGTGATTGTGGATACAGCAGACTGACCAGCGTTAACCGCTGCAGGGGACGACGCAGCGATGGTGAAGTCTACAAAGTTGAACGTGGCAGTAGCAGTGTGAACCAGTGATCCACTCGTTCCTGTCACGGTTAGAGTGAATGTGCCTGCTGTCGTTGAGCTGCATGAGACAGTGGCCGTTCCGGAGCCAGTGACTGTTCCAGGTGTAATTGCTCCGCAAGTCAATCCCGCGGGTACGGTATCGGTGAGGGTTACGACCCCGGCGAAGCCGTTAACTGCTGTAATAGTGATGGTCGAGACCGCAGACTGGCCCGCGTTAACTGCAGCTGGAGAAGTTGCAGCGATGGTAAAGTCTCGGAAGTTGAACGTAGCTGTTGTAGAGTGAGTAAGCGACGGGCTGGTGCTCGTGCCGGTAATTGTCAGAGTGTAGGTTCCAGCAACGGTAGCGCTGCAGGAGACTGTGGCAGTGCCTGAACCTGTAACGGTACCTGGGGTAATTGCTCCACAGGTCAATCCGGCGGGGACCGTATCGGTCAGCGTGACCACTCCGGTGAAACCGTTCACCGCGGTCACTGTGATCGTAGAAACTGCGGACTGACCGGCATTCACCGCCGCGGGCGAAGTTGCCGAGATAGTAAAGTCGGGCTGCGCGGCAGCGTTGATCGTTACCGTGTATGTTACGGTGTGAATTTGGTTCGTCGGACTCGACGTCGCTAGAGTAGCTGTTCCGGTAATCGTGACCGTAAAGACGGCTGTGGTGGTTGCTGTTCCACTGAACGTGATTCCGATATTTACCTTCTTGTTAGAAGGATTCGCTCCACTGAAAGTGGGGATAGTATTGTTGAACGCGACTGTTAACGATCCACTGCCCGAGTTGAGAACGGAGCTTGACGTAAGAGTAACCGTCCCCGCGAAACCCTGGCTAGTGACTGCTGTTGAGGTAGCGGAGGGCAGGCTTCCAACACTCATAGTATTGGTCGCAG
>Ga0209807_1001258_pt1 | contig 12007 bp, 11 predicted proteins | sample GraSoiAngelo_154_FD_186168 | JGI IMG/M metagenome (GOLD analysis project Ga0209807, IMG submission 186168) | Grasslands soil microbial communities from the Angelo Coastal Reserve, California, USA - 14_1009_13_20cm (SPAdes) (version 2) | ecosystem: Environmental > Terrestrial > Soil > Grasslands ... | reverse complement strand
GTCCGACCAGCGTGATGATCGCGCCCGAGCCGCGGCCGGCCAGAACCTCGAGGCCACGCTCCTTGCGCAGCTTGCGCACGGCGAGGAACTCGATGATGCGGTCTTTCACGTCACCCAGACCGGTGTGGTCCTCGTCGAGGATCTCGCGCGCCTTCTTCAGGTCGTAGTTGTCTTCGGAACGCACGTTCCAAGGGATGTCGAGCATCCAGTCGAGGTACGTGCGGATCCACCCGTACTCGGGGTTTTGCTCGCTCGTCCGCTCCAGGCGGTCGAGCTCGCGGTTGACCTCGGTCAGCACCGACTCGGGCATCTCCGCCTTCGCGACCCTCTCGCGGTAGGTCGACACGACGTCGGTCTGGCCCTCGTTCAGCTGCTTCTTGATCGCCTCCAGCTGCTGGCGGAGCAGAAACTCGCGCTGGGTCTTCTCCATGCCCTCGGCCACGTCGCTGCGGATCTTCTCCTTCAGCGAAGCGTCGGCGAGGATGCCCTTGGTCCACTTGATGAGCTTGGTCAGCCTCTCCTCGAGGTCGGTCATCTCCAGGATCTCGAGCTTCTGCTCGGTCGAAAGGTCGGGCGAGTATCCGGCCAGGTCGGCCAGGTGGCCGGGGGTCCGGGCCGCGCGCAGGAACTGAACGACCTGCGGCACGCCGCGTGATTCGACCAGGTTTTCGAGCAGGGCGCGGTACTCGCGGGCCAGCTCGACGGCCTTCTCGCTGGGAGGCTCGGGGTCCAGGATGGGGTCGGCCTTGACCCAGAGGGCGCCGCCGATGTCGGCCTGGCCGCTGCCCAGGCGGGCGCGGTACTCGCCCCGGATCATGAAGGCCTCGGCGCCTGTGGGCAGCTCGGCGGACTCGCCCAGGCGGGCGGCCGTGCCGATGGCCCCGAACTTGCCCTCGATGCGAGGGACCAGCAGGAGCAGCCGGTTGCCCTGGCGGGCAGCCTCGATCGCGGCCTTCTGGTCGTCGCCCTCGACTGCGAGCGTGACCGACATGTGGGGGAGGACGACAACGTCGTCCATGGGGAGGACTGGGAGTAGTTCGGATTTGGGTGTTGCCATCTTTACGAGAGAACGTTTACCCCGGATCGAGAATTCCCAATCCTCCGCGCTCCCGGTTCACCCCGATTCCGCACGTCCGGCGTCAGACGTGCGTTTCAGCCGTGTTTTTAGCGCACGTCTGGCGTCAGCCGGGCGCTTCGGTCGCCCAGGTCCCCTGGCTAGACCCGGGTCACGCTCCCCGAGGCCGAGCCCCGGCGGGACAGCGAATCGATCGTCACCGCCCCCAGGAGCACGAGGCCCGTGACTATGTATTCCCACTGGAACGACAGGCCCACGAGGAACATGCCGTTGTAGATCCCGCCGATGACCAGGCCGCCCAGGACCCCATGGAGCGGCTTGCCGCGGCCGCCGAACAGGCTCGTGCCCCCGATGACCGCCGCCGCCACGGCATACAGGACGTACTGGCCGCCCTGCACGTTGTTCGACATGCCGTTGAGCAGCGAGGCGTAGAGCAGCATGCCGATGCCGGCCGTGAACGAGCAGAGCCCGAACGCCACCGTCCGGACGATTGACAGGTTGATACCGGCCCTGCGCGCAGCCTCGGGGTTGCCGCCGATGGCATATACGTACCGGCCGTATCTCGTCCGCTGAAGCAGCACCGTCCAGACCCCGAGCACGGCGAGCACGATGGGGATCACCCAGGGCACCCCTTCGAGAGTGCCGATGTTGGCGCGGTTCGTGTTGCAGATCAGAACGACGACGACAGCCACGACAGCGATGAGCCCGATCTTGATCAGGGTGAGGCTGGTCGGCGGGGCGACGAGCCCGCTGCGGCGGCGCCGGTTATCGCTGAGGTAGATCAGAAGACCGAGTCCCAGGACGACGACCGCGGTGGCGATCCACGAAACAGTCGGGTCGATGCTGCCCCACATGAGGTTGTAGATCACCTTCAGGTTGTCGCTGAAGCCGGCGAGGTTGGGATAGCCGGAGAAAGGCCCGAGCAGGAGGACCTGCAAGAACAGCCCGTTGGCGATCAGGTAGCCGGCCAGGGTGACGATGAAGGATGGAATGCGAAGGCGGGTGATCAAGGTGCCCTGGATGAGGCCGAAAACGGTCGCGACGAGAAGCCCCGCCGCGACAGCCGCCGGCCAGGGCCAGTTCGTGGTCTGGGGCTGCACGAGCTGGACCGTTACCGCTGCGCCAAGCGCGCCCACGAATCCAATCGAGAGGTCGATCTCGCCGAGGATCAGCGCGAATCCCTCGGCCATTGCGAGGACCATGAACACGGCGCTTTGCTGGAACAGGTTGACCAGGTTTCCCGCGGACAAGAAGAGGTGGTTCGGGCTGACCACCTCGAAGACGATCACGATCGCCAGCATTGCGGCGATGACCGGGAGCACTCCGCTCTCTCCCGCCCGGATCCGGGCCGCATAGGCGCGGACGTACTCGCCGAGCGTTTGCGCGACGAGCTCAGGCGGGACCTCGGCCTGGATCGCCTCCGGCGCCGCCGTCAGGTCGGGCGCCTGCTCCGGCGGGACCTCGGCCAGGTCAGCTCTCTTGGGTACGTCTGCCACCGCTGCGGCCCAGCCCTCCTGTGGTCATGTATTCGACGACGCTCTGCCGGTCGAACGACGACGTCTGGTCCTGCACCACGACGCGGCCCAGGTACATCACCGCAATGCGATCTGCCACCTCGAAGACGTCGTTGAGGTTGTGGGAGATGACCATCACCGCGAGGCCACGGTCGCGCAGCCGCTTGATGAGGTCGAGCACCATCTTCGTTTGCACGACTCCGAGGGCCGCAGTCGGTTCGTCCATGATCACCAGCTTGGAGTTCCACATGACCGCCTTGGCCACAGCCACTGACTGGCGCTGTCCACCGGAAAGCGAGGCGACGGGTTGCCGAATCGAGCGTACCGTCGTGACGCGGAGGCTGGCCAGGGTTTCCTTGGCGGCCCGCTCCATGTTGTCCTCGTCCAGCAGCCGGTTGCGGAGGCGTTCGCGACCGAGAAACATGTTCTGCACTATGTCGAGGTTGTCGGCCAGGGCGAGGTCCTGGTAGACAGTCTCGATCCCCAGCCGCGACGCGTCGCGCGCAGCTCGAATGTGCACGGGCTGGCCCTCCCAGAAGACCTGGCCGTGATCCGGCTGGTAAATGCCCGCGATGCATTTGGTCAGCACGCTCTTCCCGGCGCCGTTATCGCCGCACAATGCGGTGACCTGCCCGGAGGGGAGGTCCAGGTTGATGTGATAGAGGGCCTGGACCGGGCCGAAGTGCTTGTCCAGCTCTCTGACCTTGAGCAGCGGCTCGTTGCTCGCTACGTGCTCAGCGCTGGCCGCCGACATGTCACCTGCATTATCGACGACTGAGAGAGAGGCTGACGCCGCCGCACGAGGCGGCGGCGTCATGGTCGACCTACGAGATGTTGTTAGCCGTGCAGACGGCCTGCGTCACCTTGCCGCAGAGCGTCGCGACGTCGATGAACTTGTCTTTGATGACGGTCGCCTGCATGTTCGACTTGGTGACCCAGATCGGCACCAGTAGAGAAGCCGGCTGCTGAGTTCCTGAGACGCCCGATGGAGGCGAGGTCGTGCCGTTGACCAGGCCGGATGGCGGCGTGGCGCTGGCGCGCAGAACGGTGGCCAATGCGACGGCGTCCTGGGCTTCGAGGTATACGGCCTTGTAGACCGAACCGCACTGGAAGCCTTGAAGGACGTTGACCATGCCGTCCAGGGTTGCGTCCTGGCCGGTGGTCGGGATGGTATTGGCCTTGACGCCCTTGCTCTTGAGGACGGTGATCACCGCGTTGCCGAGCCCGTCGTTGGCTTCGACCGTCGCGTTGATCTTGGTGTTGGAGGAGTACGCGGCCTGGAACTTGGACTGCCCGGTGCTGTTGTTCCAGTCCTCTGCGATCACTTCGTTGACAAGGGTCATGCCCTGGCTGTTGGTCTTACCGGCCTTCAGCGGGGTGGTCTTGTCGCTCCAGATCGCGTCGTTGTAGCCCTTGGCGAAGTCGACGGCGTTGGGGTCGGAGTTCTGGCCCCCGTCGAGCTCGAAGACCTGCGGGCTGTTGACCTTCCAGTCGCTTACGCACTGGACGAAGCCCTTGCCGATGAGCTCGCCCACCTGCACGTTGTCGAAGCTGACGTAGTAGGTGTTGGTCCCGGTGAAAGTTGCGCGGTCGTAGCTGATCAGCTTGACGCCGTGCGTCTGCGCCAGATTCTGGATCTGGGAACCGACCGTGCTGTTGAGCGGGTCCATGATCAGGACGGTCGCTCCAGCCGTGATGTCGGCCTGTGCGATCGACAGCTCCTGCTGCTCGTTGCCCTGGGCGTTGTCGATCTTGAACTGAGACGAGGTGTAGCCCGCCTTCTGGAACGCAGTCGTCAGGTACGGCTGGTCGAAGGCCACGTATCTGGTCGACGACGTTGTGTCGGGCAGGATCACGCCGACCATGCCCTTGCCCGAAGCGGTCAGGTTGGTCAGCTTGCTCATGTAGCTGAAGTCAGCTGTGAATGAGCTGATGCTGAGGTCCGACGGGACGCTCGCCGACGGTGTCGGGGAACCCCCGGTTCCACCGCCGCAGGCGGTGACGAAAAGCCCTACCAAAGCGATGGCAGGGAGCAATCTGGCTAACTTCATGCGCATACCTCACAGATCCAACTTCCCACCGCCTTCTTCCCGTTACCTCCCCCGGGGCGAGAGTGCGCCGACAGCGGGTCTTACTCCGTAGCCCTCTTCTTAGCCAAGCGCATTGTGTTGCCCCGCCGGAGCGGGTGTCAAGTTGGCCTGATTGAAGGAGACCCAGCCCAATCCCCGCCGGAGACGGGTAGTTCCCCATAAATGGGGACGACAAAGTTGATGAATTTCGCGCCAGATGCGAGGGTTTGACCACCAGATGCAGTTTGTACTCGGGCTGATCGGCCTCGTGCTCGTGGTCGGAGTGCTGCGCGATGCCTTCGAGACGATCATCCTTCCGCGCCGGGTTTCCGGGGTCCGGTTCTCCAAGGTCTTCTACCGTGTGAGCTGGAAACCGTGGGCGGCGGTCGGCCGCCGGATGGGGTCGGGCGACCGGCGCGAGACCTTCCTCAGCGTCTATGGCCCGCTCTCGCTGCTGATCCTCCTCGTCCTTTGGGGAATCCTCCTGATCACCGGTTTCGCTCTCCTCCTGTGGGCGGCCAACTTCGACCCGAGGCTTTCCACCTTCGGCCATCTGTACGTCAGCGGAACGAGCTTCACCACGCTGGGCATCGGGGACTTCACGCCGCACACCGACCTGGCGCGCTTCGTCACCGTGGTCGAGGCCGCCACCGGCTTCGGCTTCCTTGCCATCGTCATCTCGTACCTGCCGATCCTCTACCAGAGCTTTTCCAGGCGGGAGACGGTCATCTCGATGCTCGACGAGTGGGCTGGTTCGCCCCCGAGCGCGGGCGACCTGATCCGTCGCGTGGCTCGCGCGGGCGCGATGGACGAGCTGCGGCCGCTCATCGGGCGTTGGGAGGAGTGGACCGCCGAGCTGCTCGAAAGCCACCTCTCATACCAGGTGCTGAGCTACTTCCGATCGCAGCATGAGAATCAGTCGTGGCTCGCGGCCCTGACCGCGATGATGGACGTCGCCACGGTCTGGCAGGCGGCGAAGGCTGAGGGCAAGACATGGACCGCTCGGCGCATGTACGCGATCGGACGCCACGCGCTGGGCGACCTCAGCCAGATCCTGCGGGCGGCGCCGCGCTTCGACCGCGCTGACAGGCTTTCGCAGGCGGAGGCGAGGTCCATCTATGAGGACATGGCCGAGGCCGGCGCGAGGGTCGACTTCGACCTGTTCTGGGATCGCCTGAAAAAGCTGCGCAAGGGCTACGAGCCCTACTCGTCCGCGCTCTCCGATGAGCTGCTGATGGACCTTCCGCCGTGGTTGCCGGTCGACGGCCGCAAGGACAACTGGGAGACCACGGCCTGGGAGGGATCGGCCCCGGGCGAGTCGCTGCGCTAGTCACCGCCTATCATCGAGAGCCGTGAGCCGCCGCCGGTTTGCTCTGGTCGGACTCGGCCTTGGCGTGGCCGCCTCACAGGGTGGTCACCTCCTGGCCTTCGAGCTTCGGTATGGCTCGGCGGCCGCGCAGGTTCAGAGCGCCGGCGCGCACGCGTACTTCCCGGCGCTGGTCAAGACAGGGCTGGGCGCCGCAGCGGCGGTGACGCTGGTTGCGCTCCTCGTCATCGGTTTCGCGCGCGTGACCGCAGGCCGGTCGATTCGTCACGAACCGGCACCCTCGCTCCTCCGCCTGTTCGCGTTCCTCTACACCATTCAGCTGGCGTGCTTTGTGCTCCAGGAGGGGGCCGAGTCAGCGCTCGCCGCCGCTTCGCCGGCTTCTCCTGTGGTGCTGCTGCTGTGGGGCACGGCGGGGCAGCTGCCCGTCGCGCTCGTCGCGGCGCTCGCGCTGCGCTGGCTGCTGATTCGGCTGGGCCCGGCGCTCGAGCAGCTGCATCTCATATTCGCACCCGCTCGCCAGCGCTTCGTCTATGCGGTGAAGGCGCCGGAATTGTCACTTGCGCCACACGTTGCCCTCTCAGGCGGACACGTCGCCTGCGGGTTCAATCGACGAGGTCCTCCTTTCTAGCGCGCACCTCGATCGATCGTCAACGCGCATAAATAAAGGAGAAAAAGCGTGAGCAAAACTCGCGCCCTGGTCGTCGTCGCGCTCCTCGTGATCTTTTTCGTGGCGGGCGGAATTGTCATCTACGTCAACGGCCACCACGGCGGCCAGAACCGCATCTTCAATGTCACCGTGACCGGCGCCACCACCATGTCGCCGCCAACTCTTCAGGCTTATCAGCACGACACCATCACCATCAACATCAGCAGCGACACTGACGGGGAAATTCATGTCCATCAATACGACATCGCCTTCGACACGAAGGCGGGCCAGGTGGTCAGCCACACGTTCAAGGCGGACAACACGTGCAGCTGCGACATCGAGTGGGAGAGCACGAGCCATCCGCTGGGCACCCTGGTCGTGAGCCCATGACCCTTGCGGCTCACATCCTCCTACACGGTTTCGGGCCCCGCTACGACCTGCCCATCGCGACGGCCCTGTACCTCTACGCGGCGGGAGGCGTCGTGTTCATCTCATTCGTGCTGGTCGTGCTGTTCGCGGGCGACCGGGCCGGCCCCAACGCAACCGACTACCCGCGCCGCGCGGTGCCGTGGCTGGTGCCAGTCGCTCGTTCGCCGTGGCCACGAATCGTCGGCGGCGCGATCGGACTGATCGGCTTCCTGACCGTCGTCGTGGCCGGCTTGTTTGGGCCGACCAACGCCTTCTACAACCCGGCCGAATACGTCGTCTGGATCTACTTCTGGGCGCTGATGGTGATCCTGTCCGGGCTGCTCGGCAACCTGTGGTACCTCTTCAGCCCCTGGACGGCGATCTATGACGCGCTGGCCAGGGCGATGCGAATCAAGCCCGTCTGGAAGCTGCCGGAGGTCGGGGTGTGGCCGGCCACTGCCGCCTACTTCAGCTTCGCCTGCCTCGAGCTGACCACAGGGATGGCCAACCGGCCGGTCATCGTGGCGATCGCCGCCATCGCCTACACCGTCATCACGCTGGCCGGCATGTTCTTTTTCGGCCGTGATGAGTGGCTCGAGCATTGCGAGGCCTTCACCATCCTGTTCGGCATCGTCGCGCGCTTCGGACCGCTCGAGACCGAGCGCGACGAGCGGGGAAAGATCAGCGCGGTCTACATCCGGCCCTGGGGCGTCGGCCTGCTGAAGCCCGCCCCGTCCGGGTGGGACCGGGTGCTCTTCGTGATCCTGATGCTGAGCACGCTGGCCTTCGACGGCATCTCGGCCACGCCGGCGTGGCAGGACTTCACGGTTGCGCTCAAGGGTTACTGGCTGCCGCTTGGCGCGTTCGGGTTTTTCGCCGTTCGGACTTTCGGACTCATCCTGCTGACCGTTGCCTTCCTGCTCATCTTCATCACGTTCATGGAGGCCGTCATCTACCTGGGGCAGCGCAAAGTCGACCTCAAAGCCACCGTCTCCTCCTTTGCGTTGACGTTGGTGCCCATCGCGCTCGTGTACAACGCCGCTCACAACTACAGCTACGTGGTCGTTTCGTCGCAGTACCTGATCCCGCTGCTCAACGATCCGCTTCAGAAAGGCTGGCACCTGTGGCCCGCCGTGGCGAGCTTCACGCCCAACTTCGCGTTGGCGCAGGCGTCCACCGTCTGGTACGCCGACATCGTGCTGATCGTGCTCGGCCACGTGATCGCGGTGTTTCTCTCCCACCTGCGTGCGGGGGAGAGGTTCCGCACCGCCCAGCGCGCGCTGCTGAGCCAGTACCCCATGCTTTTGCTGATGGTGCTCTACACGATGACCAGCCTCTGGATCCTGGCTCAACCCATCACCAAGGAGTCATGAGCGCAAGGCGCCCGGTGCGAAAGGGGGCTCCGCTGCGAAAACCGGTGGCGGGCACGCCCGGATGGGTGATGCCGGCGGCGGTCGTCGCGGGCATAGCCGTTGTGATCGCCGCCTTCTGGGTCATCCACTGGTACACGACGCCGCTTGCACCGCCGCCGCCGCCCACCCAGAGCGAGACCCAGGTCGTCCTCGAGACGATCACCAGCCTCCCGGCTTCCGAGTTCGATTCGGTCGGCCAGGGCTCCGCGAACAACCTGATCAAGCCGGTGTCGGGCACCAGGCTGGTGGGCTCGACGGGGAAACCGGAAGTGTTCTACCTGGGCGCCGAGTACTGTCCGTACTGCGCAGCCGAGCGCTGGCCGCTGATCATCGCGCTCTCGCGCTTCGGCACATTTTCGGGGCTGGAGACCACGACCTCGTCCTCGACCGACATCTTTCCGAACACGGTGACTTTCACGTTTCGCAACGCGAAGTACGCGAGCCAGTACATCGACTTCGTCTCGGTCGAGACCCTTGATCGCGACCAGAAAACGTTGCAGTCACCGACGGCGGCCGAGCAGCAGCTCGTCACCAAGTACGACACCTCCGGCTCGATTCCCTTCATCGACTTCGCGAACCAGTACGCCTCCACCGGCGCCACCTACTCGCCCGACACGATCGGCGGGATGAGCTGGCGAGCCGTCGCCGACGCCCTGAAGCAGCCCGATTCGACTCAGGCCAAAGCGATCGTCGGCTCGGCCAACCTGATCACCGCCGCCATCTGCAAGGCCACGGGCGATCAGCCGGCCACGGTCTGCTCCAGCGCGACGATCCAGAACCTCGAAAAGACGCTGAAGTAGTGTCGCGGCTCCAGCTTTCGGCGCTTCTCGTCAGCCTGGCGGGAATCGCCGTCTCCGCCTACCTGACCGTCCTCCACTACGCCGGCGTGATTCCCGGCTGCCCGGTGACCGGCCCCATCAACTGCGAGGCGGTGCTGTCGAGCTCTTACGCGGTCATCGGCGGGACGGCGGTCCCAACTTCAGCCGCGGGTATCGTCTGGTTCGGCGTCAGCGCCCTGCTCTGGACGCGACCGGCCGGGCGCGCCCACCTGGTGTGGTCCGGGGTCGGACTGGCCACCGTGCTTTATCTGGTCTTCATCGAGATCGTGCGCCTCGGGGTCATCTGCCTCTGGTGTACGGCGACTCATGTTCTCGTCGTGGCCATCGTCCTCATCGCGCTGGCCTCGCGGCCAGCGACAAACACCGCACGAGAATGATCAAGATCCCCACGAAATCAGAGGCTGCGCCGTGATTTCGTGGGGGCCCCTTGTGACGTGGCCGTTCGACGTGACCGTATACGCCGGACTGGTGCTGCTGTTTTTCGGACACGCCTGGCTGACCCGCGGCGCGCCTGATGCGCGGCGCAGGCACACCCTCTATTTCCTGGCGGGTCTGCTCACGCTGTGGATCGCGCTGGAGACGCCGGTCGACACCATCAGCGACCACTACCTCGATAGCGTCCACATGCTGCAGCACGTGCTGCTCGCGTTTGTCGCGCCGCCCCTCATGCTGCTGGGACTTTCCCCGGCAATGGCGGCGCGCCTCGTCCGGGTTCCGGGACTTCGTGCGCTGACCGAGCCGGTCCAGGCCCAGGTGATCGCTGCGGTGGTGATGATCGTGTGGCATGCGCCCGCGCTCTACGACGCGACTCTGTCCAACGAGGGCCTGCACGTGCTGGAGCACGTCATGTTCGTCGCCGCCGGAATCGCGCTCTACTGGCCGATCATCGAGTCCACGTCAGCGCAGTCGCGCTGGCACATGTCACCGGGCGCCAAGCTCGTCTACATGCTGCTGGCGACGCTGCCCCAGGATGGGGTCGCCCTCGCCCTCATCTTCTCCCGCGTGCCTTTTTATGACTTCTACACGCACGTGCCGCGCCTGGTCGCCGGCTTCAGCGCCCTGATCGACCAGACCGTTGCGGGCGCCGTGCTGATGATCGTCGGCAAGGTGACCCTGGCCATCGCAGCGCTCGTGGTCTTCTTTCGCTGGTTCGGCGCAGAGCAGGCCACCGACAGGCAGATACTAGGGGTGCGGTGAAGTTCTCGGACAGCATTCTCGACCTCGTCGGGAACACGCCGTTGGTCCGCCTGCACAAGGTCACCGCCGGGGTCAAGCCGACCATCCTGGCCAAGCTGGAGGAGCTCAACCCGGGCGGCAGCGTCAAGGACCGCATCGGGCTGACCATGGTCGAAGAGGCGGAGCGGACCGGCCAGCTCCGGCCGGGCGGGACGATCATCGAGCCGACCTCCGGCAACACCGGGCACGGTCTGGCGATGGTGGCCGCCATCAAGGGCTACAAGATGGTCTTCGTCATGCCGGACAAGATGTCGGCGGAGAAGATCAGCCTGCTCAAGGCCTACGGGGCGGACGTGGTGATCTGCCCCACCAACGTCGAGCGCTCCTCGCCCCAGTCCTACTACTCGGTGGCGGACCGCCTGGCCCGCGAGATCCCAGGCGCCTTCCAGCCCAACCAGTACTTCAACCCGCGCAATCCCGAGGCGCACTACCAGACGACGGGGCCCGAGATCTGGGATCAGACGGAGGGCCGCGTCGACGTCTTCGTCGCGGGCATGGGCACGGGCGGGACGATCAGCGGCGTGGCCAAATACCTCAAAGAGCGAAAGCCCTCCGTCCACATCGTCGGCGCGGACCCGGAAGGCTCGCTTTACTCGGGAGCGATCGCACCATATAAGGTCGAGGGCGTCGGCGAGGACTTCATGCCCGGGACGATGGACATCAAGATCGTCGACCAGATCGTGCAAGTGACCGACAAGCAGTCGTTCATGGCGGCGCGGCGGCTCGCGCGCGAGGAGGGCATCCTGGTCGGGGGCTCGTCGGGTCTCGCCCTGCACGCCGCGCTCGAGGTCGCGATGACGCGGGGGCCGGATGAGGTGATCGTCGTGCTGTTTCCCGACACCGGGCGCAACTACCTCAGCAAGTTCTTCAACGACGAATGGATGCGCCAGAACGGATACCTCGCGCGGCTGGGCGCGGTGCGCATCCGCGAGGTGCTCGCGTCGCACCCGAAAGGCCTGCCGCAGCTCGTCACGGTCGAGGCGGCAAAGTCGGTGGGGGAGGCGATCGACCTGATGCAGCGCTATGGGATCTCGCAGCTGCCGGTCGTGGAAGAGTCGAACGGCCAGGGCGTCGTCGGCACGCTGCAGGAGCGCACCCTTCTCGACCGCGTCTACCGAGACCCGGCGGTGGTGACCACCGCCGTGTCGGCGGCGATGGACGCCCCGATGAGCCAGGTCGCGGTCGATTCCTCGCTCGATGACGCCTTCGAGCCGCTCCTTCGGGGCGAGCAGGCGGTGCTGGTCCTCGATGAGGGGAAGCCGGTTGCGGTGATCACGCGGGCGGACCTGCTCGAGTTCGTCGCTCACCGCGGAAGGGGGTAGCGTGTCTGCCTACCCGGCGGCCCAGCCCCATCCCCCGGCTTCGCCGGGTACTTCCCCATAAGTGGGGAAGACCAAAGACTGGGGCTTCTCAACCAAAGCGTTGCATGTTGGGCAGGGGCCTGATCCTGCTACTGGCGCTGTCGTCCAACCCATCCACAT
>Ga0209807_1001256_pt1 | contig 12017 bp, 14 predicted proteins | sample GraSoiAngelo_154_FD_186168 | JGI IMG/M metagenome (GOLD analysis project Ga0209807, IMG submission 186168) | Grasslands soil microbial communities from the Angelo Coastal Reserve, California, USA - 14_1009_13_20cm (SPAdes) (version 2) | ecosystem: Environmental > Terrestrial > Soil > Grasslands ... | reverse complement strand
ACGTCGCGATCACTACGACCCAGGTTGGCATGTGAAACCAGTTCAGTAACCCGACGTGTCGAGCCGCCGCCCAGAAGGCAATCGCGATCGGAATCGGCAACATTGCGAGACGAACAATCGCAAAACCTGGAATCGAGAGCACAAAATTCCGTACGAGCCGGTGTAGAACACTGAAATGGTAGCGTCGCAACGGGAATCGCCACTGAAGCCAAAGCAGGACGAGAAACAGGCAAGTCAGCAGTGGGTTGCCGAAATAGTCCATGAGAGGAATCTTTGGCATAGGTTAGCCTTTTACTTCTGCACCGTATCCTCAGCAGAGCATAAAAAAGACGCGCAGCAGCACTGCCCTACAAATCGTGACCGCCAGTTCGGGGGTTGTGATTATCGCTGGCGTTTTGCAATGCGCCGGTGCTCCGGCGCTTTTCGAGTGTTTTGCACCAGAACGCAAAGCGTAAAGTCGCAGCAAGAGTTATGTCCCAATGCGTCGGAATTCGAAAGTGGTATCGGGTTTTATGACCTCGCCGTTCATTTCAAGCAGTGGATAGACCAGAAAATTGATCGGTCCGCTTTCAGGTTCCGGATCGACCACCAAATCGCGCCCCTTGGTCAGCTCGAACCGATTGGCAGGATTATGACCAAAATAATAATCAGCCAGCTTTGGGTTCTTCCACGCCTCACTGATGTCTACCGGCACCCACTGGCCGTCCGCGAGAAATTCGGCCCAGCAATGATAACCCTCGATCTTGCCCTCATTCTTGTCGGCTGGAATGGTCGCGCCGATGGCAAAACGCGCGGGTATGTTGATGCTTCGCGACAAAGCGATGAAATACGCGTGGAAATCACTACAATTGCCGGTGCGAACATCGCACGCATAGACGGCGTCTCCGCGGCCCCAGCCATTCCCTGATTTGTCATACCGCATGCGGCTGATGACGTGGTCGTACAACGCTTTCGCCCGCTTGAGATCATCGCTTTTTCCGGCCACGGCTTTCTCGGCAAGCGTCTTAAACGTTTCGTTTACCGGCACCAATTTTTCCGGCCGAAGATACCGCGCGGTATCTGCGTTAGCTGCCGGATAGGCGGCTTTTTCCCTCCGCATCACCTTGTATCGCAGCTCGATTGTTTTGCCACTGTCCTGCGGCTGCGCATTAACCACGCAAATGTCATTGCCGTAATCGCGGTCCTGAACCTTATCCCATTTCATCGGGATGTTTAGTTCTTCCACAGTTACGCTTTGAAAAGGATCTGTCTTCGCGAGCGGTATCCAGATGCGAGCGGTGCCGGTGATTTCTGGAAGTTTGACGCGATAAACGAACTCAAATTCATCGGCGCCTTTGATGATGCCGGGTTCGCCTGCGCCACGAAGGGTGAGCGCGCCGAGTAAGCAGAAAACTGAAACGACGACAGAACGCATCGTCAACTGATCATCCTGCGATTAGCTGACCGGCACTTTGTTCCACTTGCCGTTTTCTTCTTTCCAATTGTAAAGCGGTTTGCCGTCGATCTTGTGCACTGCCGTATCAGTGACTTTCATTTTGCCAGGCTGCCCAGTCAGAAAGAAATCGATGTCGTAAGTTTTTCCATCGGTTCCCTTCATATCCACGCAGGCAAAATATTTCCCGCCGCCGAGGTCCTTCAATCGATCGTCGTGGACCTTTATTAAATCCAGAGCGAGATCCTGACCTTCGTATTTCGCATGGAATTTTCCGTCGCTCTTATTCTTCTCGGCGGTGATATTCTTTTTTATGCCGGCGGAAATGTCAGCGGTGCTGACTTCCTTTTTGGCGCCACCTGCTTTCGGATGCTCCGGGTGTTCCTGTGAAAAGAGCGACGATGCCGGCGTAAAGAATAGTGCAATGGCTGCTGCGATGATGATTCTTGTGATCATATGAGTTTCTCGGTTCAGATTTGTTGAATTCTATTCGTCCAAGAGAGGCATCGAGCAACCATTTTATTCCGGGAAAATTCTTTTGTCGCTCCTGCGACGCTTTGTCACTTGCGGTTGAGTACTCAAATATGCCCTACACTGGGGCGCCTCCCCCTTCGAAAAGGGAGAGGGGAGGGTGAGGGATTCCGTTTGGAGAAATCGCATGTCCGTGAGTCGAATCCCACACGTTTGTCCTCTCGCCTTGCGAAAAGGGCGAGCTGCAAAACCAGCTATGTTCCCGGTTCCCGGGAGACGCTCATTTGCACCCCTCTTGTAATTGCAGGAGTAATGCATTGATAATTCAGTTGGAACGATTCATCTCACACTCCTTGGATGCAGGTCTCCATTATTGTTCCGGTCTTTAATGAGGCGTCGTTGATACGCCCGTTTCTGTCGAATCTGCGCGAGCGAACCCGTGGGGCGGAAATTATTGTCGTCGATGGCGCGAGCACTGACGGCACCGACCGGCTGGCGCAAGGCTTCTGCGATCAGCTGATCCAGAGCGACGAGCGCAGCCGTGCCGAACAAATGAACGTCGGAGCCGATGCCGCAGTCGGCGATATTTTGTGGTTTTTGCATGCAGACGCCGAAGTGCCGCTGCAATCTTTGAATGAGATTGACCGCATAATGCGCAATCCAGAAGTCTGTGGCGGTTTCTTTCGGATTCGCATGCCGGCCGGGCCAGCCATATACCGACTGACGGACGGCTTTGCGCATTACGCGGGGCTTTTGCTCCAGATGCGATGCGGCGATCATGGAATGTTCTGCCGGCGAACAGCGTTTGTTGATGCTGGGGGATTTCCAGATGTGCCGCTCATGGAAGATGTGGAATTTTTTCGGCGACTTCGCCGCTGCGGTCGCGTCGTGCATAGCAACAAACGAATTGGCGCGAGCCCACGGCGTTATGAAACAGTCGGACCGACACGCCTCACATTTGCGTACGGATCGATTGCGACGCTCTATCTTTTCGGCGTTTCTCTATCCACGCTAGCCCGACTCTACCGCCGCACGTGTTGTGGCCCGCACGAGCAGGTGCTTCTGCCCAAGTAGTGGAAATGGAAGCCAATTTTAGTCAACGCGCGTTGCTCGTGCGCGCAATTATGCTGCCTGATCCGATCCGATATTAGAGAAATCAATAGGAGGAAGGGAACATGAAGATTACGAGTTTGATTGCTGCCTTCGTTGCGACGGCGGCGCTGACTGCGCTTGGCCAGGAGGGCGTGGTTCAAGACGTAAAGCACGGCGCGAAGAAAACAGGGGAAACAATTAAAGAGGGAGTGGAAACAGTCGGTGAGAAAACAAAGGAGACTGCCAAAACGGTTGGCAGAAAAACAAAAGAGACCGCCGAAACCGTAGGCGAGAAAACGAAAGAAACCGGCGAGACCGTAGCGAGAAAAACAAAGGAAACCGTAAATGGCACAGATGAGAAAGCAGCCGGGACTACTCGAAAGACGCACCACAAATCCAAGAAGGCCGCCGGCAAGGCCAAAGCGCAAACCGCGGAAGAACAAACGACAAATCGCGAGTCAAATACGCCGGCAGCAAGCCCGACGCCCTGACAGTGAATCGGTGGTAAACCTAGCGAGGACGCTTCTGTTCAGCATGCTGTCCTGTTGAGCGGAATGGCTGCAACGAATCACGAAGCACTAAGGCAGGCTTTCAAACATCTCGGATTTCCTTCCCTGTTTGGTCGACCAAAACGGTCAGACATTGAGAGCCTTGCCTCGCGGACTTCATCCGCTGCGTTGCAGCTTCACTTTGTTCAGAGTGACAGTGCCGCAAGATTTCGCTCGTTCCAACTTGCTCACATCCGTCGAGTGAGTCCTATTTGGCGCGATGAGCAGTCTGCGTCTTGGAGTGAACGTCGATCACGTGGCGACATTGCGTCAGGCGCGATATGCCACGATGCCGGAATCCAAGAATGCAGAGCCTGATTTACTTGTGGCCGCGCGGATTTGCGAGCGCGCAGGCGCCGGCGGAATCGTGGCCCATCTGCGGAGTGATCGCAGACACATTCGAGACCACGATGTTGAACGTCTCCGCCAGAACATCATGACGAAATTGAATCTCGAGATGGGTAACACCGAAGAGATCATCGACATCGCGTTACGCATTTTGCCGGATGAAGTCTGCCTGGTTCCGGAAAAGCGCGAAGAAATCACCACCGAGGGAGGCCTGGACGTCATTGCGCAACGGAAGGAACTCGAGCCCACGATTAGGCGGCTCCAGGTTGCCGGGATTCGCGTCAGCTTGTTCATCAATCCAACCTTGGAAGAAGTTGACGTCGCAGCCGAGCTGGGCGTGGAAATGGTCGAGCTGCATACCGGTAGGCTGGCGAACGCATTTACCGAAAAGATCCAAAAGGAAGAGCTGGAACAACTGCGAGCGGCTGCCCGCGCGGCATCAGAATCTCATATGCAGGTCAACGCTGGCCACGGCATCAATTACAAAAACATCGCGGTCATTCACCAGATTCCGTATTTGACCGAACTCAACATTGGTCACTCCATCGTATCGCGCGCGATATGGGTTGGCTTGGAAACGTCGGTCAAAGAAATGCTCGCCGCCATGGCAAATTATCCCGAATGAACGCGCGAGGACACAGGTTTGTAGGGCGTCTGTGTCAGGCGCCCGCACTTTCCCAATGAGCGTGATCGGTATTGGCGTTGATCTTATCGAATGCTCGCGTATCCAGCATTCCATGGAGCGATTCGGGGATCGCTTCCTAAATCGCGTTTTTACAGATGGTGAGATCGCGTATTCGATGTCCATGAAATTCCCGGAGCGACATCTGGCTGCGCGTTTCGCAGGCAAAGAGGCAGTGGCAAAAGCGTTCGGTACCGGAATAGGCAAAGCGATGGGCTGGCGCAACATTGACATCCGCAAAAAAGAGAGCGGTGAACCCTTTTTGTTTTTTTCGGGTCCCGCCGAAGCTTTTGCCGCAGAACGTGGTGTAACTTCGGCGCTCATCACTCTCAGCCACACGGAACATCACGCGATCGCTTGCGTCGTTCTCGAAGGCGCAGCGTCTCAGTTGGGATAATCCGGCAATTCAAATTCGTCGGTGACCAAGCGGCGCATCAGCCAATTGCTCACAAAAGAGATCGACGTCGCGCGCAACACCAAGCCCCGCACGAATAATCCCAACCAAGTGTTGCCGGGGCCCACAAGAGCTCGCGCACAGCGGAGTGCAGACCGTCACAGCCCGCTATCAGATCGAATCGTCGTGGGCGGCCGTTTTCGAATTGAACATCGACGCCGATTCGATCTTCACGAATGGCAGTGATGCTGTCGCCGAAGGAGGTCTCGATCTTGTCTGCGACAGTATTGAAGATGGCTTCTGCGAGATCGCCTCGCGGCAAGCTTAAAAAATGATTCCGAAGAGCGCGTCGAAGAATTGCGGCTTGGAATCCGCTCGTCGCGCGCGCGCAGTGATTCACAACTTTCAAGCGGTCGATGAGATAACCGATATTCTGAAGCTGCGGAATGAGGTTCATTCGCTCAGCGAGATCAAATCCAATTCGCCAGAAATCGATCATGTAGCCGCCTTTACGGAAAGCACCGCACGCTCGACTAGCACTGCTTTAAATTCTCGATGCCGCAGCCCAATAGGTCAGCGCCGGACCAGCAATACCCGCTCCGGATATGAGGACCGATTTTTGTGCCATCACGGAGCCTACAAGCCAGTAGTTTTTAGTCGAAATGCGAGCACGCACTGGCGGCTTTGGCTTGACGGCTAACCCGAGTGCCCTTTAGGCCACTGAACATGACAATGGAAAATTTTCGACACCTCATGGAAATCATCGGCACAGCCGTCGATGGCGTCGGCGTATGCATTGTCGCCGCTGGAGCCCTCGTCGCGACAGCGCGTCTCCTCGTGCATCGCGCGCACAACATCGGCAATTACTATTCGTCTTATAGGCAAGACATCGGACGCGCAATTTTATTGGGCCTCGAATTTCTGATTGCTGGCGATATTATCCGAACCGTTGTCGTCGCGCCCACGATTCAAAATGTGCTTATTTTGGGACTGATCGTGCTCATCCGCACGTTCCTTAGCTTGTCACTCCAACTAGAAATCGAAGGGAAGTTGCCGTGGCGCCGCGAAGGAGCAGGCCCAGGTTAAGGTTAATTTTCCCTTCGCGGAAACACGAGCGCTTGTTACGGCATCGCGCCAACAATGGTTGAATTGCTCAAGCATTGGCCGCGCGCACACTGCACTCGGCAACATCGGCAAACCATAGCGCAACGAGCGTTCTTTTCATTCAACCTACCGCGAGGCAGCATGCACATTTTCGGGTGTACACCTCTGCTTCCAAACGCATTGGCTTTCACACGTTCTGCTCTGGTGCTAGCGAACACGCTTCGGCATTTTGTTCGATTTGAATCGTGCAGTGTTCGATTTTGAAGTGGTCGTGCAGGTGTTTGCAAATGTCGTGCAAGAACTCGTCGCCGCCACTGCCGTTTGGCATTTCGAGATGCGCGGTCAAAGCGGTTTCTGTTGTGCTCATCGGCCAGATATGTAGATCGTGAACCCCGACGACTTCCGGCAGCGCTGCCAAATACGCCTTCACTTTGTTAGCGTCAATCCGCGGTGGGACCGCCTGCAAAGCGAGGCACGCCGAATCACGCAGCAGGCCCCATGTGCCAACCGCGATGATGGCGACAATGACGAGGCTGGTTACCGGATCGATCCAATACAAGCCAGTCCGGCTGATCGCGAAACCCGCTACGACTACGCCTAACGAGACGCCAGCATCCGCTGCCATGTGCAAGAACGCGCCCTGAATATTGAGATCGCTCTCGCGTCCTTTCACGAAGAGAAGTGCTGTAGCGGCGTTGATCACGACCCCAAACGCCGCAACTGCCATGACAGTGCCGCCTGGAATTTCCTGAGGCTGATTGAAACGCCGGATTGCTTCCCATGCGATCGCGCCAATCGCGATGAGCAGAATGATCGCGTTGATCAGTGAGGCAAGAATCGATGAACTGCGCAGGCCATAAGTGTAGCGTCTCGTGGGTTGCATTTGGCTGAGGCGACTGGCGCCCCAAGCCAGCAAAAGGCTAAGCACATCACTGAGGTTGTGGCCCGCGTCAGCTACTAACGCCAGTGAGTGTGCGAGCCCACCAAACACGGCTTCAACGACAACGTAGCTCAGATTCAGTGCGATGCCGATGGCGAACGCTTTGTCGTAGTTCGCCGGAGGCTGGCCGTGATCGTGATTCATTATTTCAGCGCTCGAATAGGATGATCAACATGCCGAGCAGACAGAGAACGCCGCCCAAAATTCCGGATTCGAATTTTTCTAAACCGCGAAATCTTAGTTTCTCCACGCCCGCAAGGGTAACCCATGTAAAGACCACCATTCCGGCGACGGTACCGATGGCGAGGATCGCACTGAGCAAGGCGAACGCAATCCAGCCATATTTTGCGCCGATCAGGAAAACTGGTAGAAATGCCTCGCACGGTGAGAAGGTCAGGAGTGCAAACAAACCGGCAATAACAGCCCAGTCGGATCGGCGCTGCGACCACCATTGCCTAATCGTTGCGATGTCATCCTCTCGGTCCATGTCCTCATGTTCATGAGCGAGAGCGTGCGGGTGCTTGTGATGATCATGCGTATGGTGCTCGTGCTTGTAATGTGAATGACTTCCGAATAAATGACTGTGGCCCCTGCCTCTGATCTGCCGCACAAGATAAAAAAGCCCGAGCGCAATGAGCGCGCCACCGGCAATTACTGGAAAGGCCTTACCGATACGGCTATTGATCACCATGCTGCCCCAAACGACGAGCACCCCCAACGCAATTGTGAAAAGCACGTGACCCGCTCCGGCCACTCCGGTAACTGCGAGCGTCTTCGGCTTCTTCCAATGCTGCGCTCGCGCGGCGACTACGAACGGCAGCCAATGCGTAGGGATAGCGGCGTGGAGGAACGCGACCGTAAACCCCGTAATAACGAGGGTGATGAAGACGAGATCATTCATCTCCGAAACAATCTCACGATTTCGAAAGCGTTCGAGGAATTGACGCGTCAACCATCGGTCGCTACGCTTGTGAGTGCTTCGCTGTATTGCTCGCGCGGTCACGATTTTAGCGCTTTGCTGCGCAATCGGCCTGCAATGGTTGGCGCTCCAATCCATCGCCTGGACAGCCATGATCGTCGATTATTCAAAAAACGGGTCGCTGTGCCAAGCAATTGCCAAAACACTTGACGGTGCGCACCCGTGTTCTCTCTGTCAGATCGTCAACAAGGGCAAAACGGCGGAAAAGAAATCGGATCTCCAACTTCTGACGCAGAAGGTCGACATGATCTGTCCGGCACGCGCAACCACTCGAGTCCAGTCCTTCGTACGTTTCAATTACGCGATTACTAGTTTGTCGGTCTCCGAAATCAGGCACTCTCCGCCTGTTCCGCCGCCGCGGAACTCCTTTATCGCCTGACCACCACGTAAGGCATCAGCATTAAACTGCGGCGTGCGAATGCGCGGGTCGCAGTGCGTTCGCTGCCAATCCGCTGGGAAGGTGCGCACGAGGCGCGCTTCCTCGCCAGAGAAAGGAGTTCCAAATTGAAACCAATCTTTTCTTATAAGCCTCTTGAGTCACCCGCGATCAAAATCGTCACCTTCGCCGCTGTTTTGTTTGTTGTACCGACAACTGCGCGGGCGCATGGTTTCGCCGGAAGCAGATTTTTTCCAGCAACGCTCTCGACCGACGATCCATTCGTTAACGACGAGCTCTCGTTACCGACGGTGTCCAGCATCGTCACACTTGATGAAGGCGGCACCCGGGACACTGAAGTTGCGGTGGACATCGCCAAGCGCATCACGCCGAACTTTGGCATCGAGGTAGGCGAAAGCGTCATCAATCTCAAGCCTCCCAACGAGTCCTCGCAAACAGGATTTGGCAATCTCGAACTTGCTGCAAAATACGAGTTCTTCGAAAGCGATGAACACGAAACCATTCTTTCGTTAGGCGCAGGGGTCGAAATCGGCGGAACAGGCGACAAACGCGTTGACGCCGATTCATTCACGACGTGGGAGCCGGGGCTTTTGTTTGGCAAAGGATTTGGCGACCTGCCCGAAACGGTCTCATTTCTGAAGCCGCTTGCCGTCACAGGCCTGGTCGGTGTCGCCATTCCAACCAGCGCAAGCACGCGAACAGTGACGCTAAACGAGACGACAGGCGAGCGTGACATCGATATCGAGCGTCATCCAGATGTGCTCGAGTGGGGGTTCGCAGTGGAATACAGCATCATTTATTTGCAGCAGCAGGTGAAGGACGTCGGATTACATCCGCCGTTTGATCGACTAATCCCGCTGGTCGAATTGGCCTTTGAAACGCCGCTTAACCGCGGCCAGCACGGCCTAACGACTGGCACGGTCAACCCCGGCGTCATCTGGTCGGGAAAATATTTCCAGCTCGGCGCGGAAGCGATGATCCCGGTTAATTCATGTAGAGGCAACGATGTCGGCTTCATCGCGCAATTGCATTTTTATCTGGACGATCTTTTCCCTCACACCCTGGGTCGCCCGCTTTTCGGTGAGAAAAAATGAAACGTGTCGTCATGGGTCTTTTGCCAATCCTTGTTGCCGGCTCAGCCACGCTTGAAGCGCATGCCTTTCTTGAACGCGCGGAGCCTGCCGTGGGAAGCACGGTGCAAACATCGCCGAGCGAAGCTCGGGTTTTATTTACCGAAAACATCGAACCAGCCTTGAGCACGGTCCAAGTGTTCGACGCGTCCGGCAAAGAGGTGGACAAACGCGATATGCATCTTGATCTCTTGAACCACGCGCTGCTGCGCATTTCTCTCCCACGACTTGAAGCCGGAACCTACAAGGTTGTATGGCGTGTAGTTTCTGTGGATACGCACGTGACGAATGGAAACTTCACCTTTCGAGTTGCTCGTTAGCCATCGCTGGCACCAAAGGAATTAATGCTCATCGCGCTGCTCATCGTTGCTCGGGCTGTTCATATTGCTGCGTCAATTCTCATTGCAGGAAGCTTCACTTTCGAAGTCGTAGTGCTTGGCTTTACTAGCGTTCCAGAGTGCAATGATTTGCGTGGGGTGAAAAGAAAGCTGTTTCGATTGGCTGTTTGGATTCTGCTCGCAGCGCTTGTTTCCGCTGTGCTTTGGTTTTGGCTGGAAGTTGTTAGCATGACTGGCTTGTCTTTTGTGGACTCTTTCTCTGCCAGCACGTGGAAGATCGTCTTGCTTGAAACCGTCTTTGGTCATGTCTGGCAATTCCGCCTTGGTGTTATTGCAGTGGCCCTGGTCTTGGCCGTTTCCGGGTTGGCTGGAAACGACGCGCCACGGCGTCCGGCTATTCTGGCTCTCTGGCTCCTTAGCGTTGTTCTTCTCGTGTCGCTCGCCTGGATCAGCCACGCCGCAGCTGCCGGAGTGCAACCAATCACCCTGATAGGTGACGCGCTCCATCTTTGCGCTGCTGGAGCGTGGATTGGCGGGTTAGTCCCGTTGGCAATTTTTCTGGCGCCGGCGCAAGTATCCTCCGCGATAGCTAAAATCGTCCCGTTGGTACTCGGCCGATTTTCCACGCTCAGCCTGTGTTGTGTAAGCGTTCTGATTGCGAGCGGTATTTCCAACAGCTGGTTGCTCGTTGGTTCTATTCACGCGCTTGTGACGACGCGTTATGGTTGCCTTCTCGTTTTTAAGCTCGCGCTGTTCGGCATCTTGGTCGGCTTCGGCGCTCGAAATCGGCTGGCAATTAAGGCGAGCGCGTGGACAGCTCAAACTCGCTCCCGTTTTCTGCAGCAGATCCGCCGGAATGTCATTAGTGAAATCTGCCTGGGGGCTGCAGTGGTGGTGATCGTCGCGTGTTTGGGCGTGACACCGCCCGCACGGCATCCATGACACTAAAACGAACCGAGCCGCAGAAAGCTAACGAATAATGCCCAGCACGAAAATGGTCGACATGGCTGCGATCTACGCTTACGAGCGATGAAACGACTTCCAATCCGCATTACGCTGGTGATCATCGCTCTGGCTGCGGGCACAGCCGTCGTAATTTGCGGACTCGCGCACCGCGCAGCGCAGCGCAAGCTGCGCGAGGCGATTCTCGTTGAGCTTCAGCCAGTCACTTTAAGAAATTGCACGCTCAAGCGCTTTGGCAGCGCCAATGATGGCGGTTACCTGATGTGCGAGAATCTGATTGAACCGCTCCATGCAGGATACTCGTACGGTGTTGGCCCAAACGATGACTGGGCATGCGAGGTGTCGCGCCGATATCACGTTCCGGTGCACGAATACGATTGTTTCGATCCAGCGCGGCCAATCTGCGACGGCGGCAGATTCATCTTTCACAACGAATGTGTCGGCAATCGGACGGGCCATAGGGATTCGCGTTTCTTCGACACGCTGGAAAACCAGATTAGCAAGAACGGCGATACCGGCCGGCGTATGATCATCAAGATGGACATCGAAGGCGGAGAATGGGAATCGCTTCTCGCAGCGCCAGACGAACTCCTCGCGTCGATTCCGCAGCTCGCCATGGAAATGCATGGGTTTGACGATCCGAAGATTCTCGAGGCGCTTCGCAAGCTGAACCGGAACTTTTATCTCGTGAACCTCCACTTCAACAATTGGTCGTGCACGTCGAGAGCGGCGCCCCTCCCGGCATGGGCGTACCAGGTGCTGTGGGTAAATAAGCGCATCGGTATCGTCGATCCGACGGCGCCGGTCCCCGCACCAATGAGTCCGCTGAACGCGCCCGACTCGCCGACGTGGCGCGATTGCCAGTTGCCCGTCACGAAGGCAGCGCACTGAACGTCTTCGATAACGAAAAGCTGCCGTTCGGTCAGACAAAAGGCGCAAAGTTTTCAAACTTGCGACGAATTTGTTAGTGGCAATTATGAAGAGCAACCAAACCCAAGGATAAGGAGAAGAAGTATGAAAACTGACGATTTGGAATCTATAGCAAAAAAACTGGTCGCGCCTGGCAAAGGGATTCTGGCAGCCGATGAAAGTTCGGGGACGATCGAGAAGCGACTAAAAAGCATCAATGTGCCTTCGACTGAGGAGAACCGGCAGATGTATCGAGAGATTTTGTTCACCACAAAAGGGGCCGGCGAATT
>Ga0209807_1001255_pt1 | contig 12018 bp, 13 predicted proteins | sample GraSoiAngelo_154_FD_186168 | JGI IMG/M metagenome (GOLD analysis project Ga0209807, IMG submission 186168) | Grasslands soil microbial communities from the Angelo Coastal Reserve, California, USA - 14_1009_13_20cm (SPAdes) (version 2) | ecosystem: Environmental > Terrestrial > Soil > Grasslands ... | reverse complement strand
AAATACGATCTCATCATCAATCTAAGGACGGCCAAGGCTCTCGGGTTGAGTATATCCGAGACTGTTCTCACCCGCGCCGACGAGGTGATCGAATAGCACCTGTCGCTTCGGCTGATGTGCAGGTTTCGGAAGTGCCGTAATGTCGGGCTTGAATCCGGAAGGCACACCAAAGCGGATGTCCGTCGATCCCTCTGAATTTATGGGTTCACGCCCCAGTAATCGCGACGCGGCGCTGCGCTGACCAATCCCCACGCGGATGGATCACCAGCGCTCCGTTACCGACATTCATCAAGATTGCCGATGAGCGCCGCGCATCCACTCGATGACGCGAGGCCAGATTTCGCGATGGGCGCGCCGGCCGACCAGCGGCCCTACGTGCTGCAGCCCGACGCCGATTTCCGGCTCATAGGAAAACACGGTTGGATTGCGCAGCGGCTCCAGAGCCGACGCCGGCGGCACCACGCGGCTCGTATGGTCGACGATGGCGGCAACGGGTATTTCGGCGAGCGAGGCTGAACCGGCTACACGGCCGAGCAGGCGAAGCTCGTTCCGCGCGAACTGGTCCTGGCGATAGAGCAAATCAACGACATTTCGAATCAATGCAGCCGGCGGCGCGAATTCGTCGAGGCTCCAGCGAATGACCCGGGCGTGGATGGCGAGGGCTTCAACATCGCCCAGACTGGCCCAGGCATCGCTCCAACGCCCCAACGAAAATTCCCCCGGAGCCGCCGCCACGCTGGCCACATCGAGGACACTCCCCGGGATAGACTCAACCGACCCGGCAGAAAGCCAACTGTCCGGATAGGCGGTGATCGATCGTAACGCGCCAGTCTGCTCGCCAAAGCGCAGCGGTGCCTCAACCAGAATAAGCTTGTCGACGCGATCCGGCTCGATTGCCGCGAGTATCGCGGCCAGCGTTCCACCAAGGGAATGACCGATCAGGATCGGTGCTCGCGCATGCTCGCTCGCGATCTGCTCAAGTGCTATTCCGAGTGACCCTATGCTCGCGCCAAGGTCTCCGCTTGCGCCCTCTCCTTCACGCCACTCGCTCAGGTACACGGAAAACCCTGCTTCGGTCAGCCGCCGTACGACGCTCACCCGCGGCAACAGATCGAATATGTAGGGCCGCTTGATCGGGGCAGGCACAATCAAGACCGCACCGGCGGTCCCGGCGTCGTGGCTGTAACGGCGCAACTGAAGATCCGATTGCTTCAGCACGGAATGCCAGGCCGCTTCCTGCGGTGCCAACCCAGCGTGGTCCAGTAGCCGGCCGAACGACCGCCTCAGGACATCGCTGGTGAAGAACATCGGAAACATCGAATTCCAGGCCGCGGACTCATCAGCACGCAGCCAGATGCGAATGGATGCGAGCTTGAGGTGGTTGGCCGCGAGCTTGTCATATCGGGTCGCGGCGCGACAGCACTGTTTGATCTTGTTGAAGAACCGTTCGATCAAGTTTCGCGCGATACAGGAACGGGCTGAAGCAGATCGGGTCGATGCGATTGCGTTTTGGAGGAATGTTTGCCCACGCTGCTTGCCGGCGGGGCTGCCCGCCCGTCTGGGCCTCGTGCTCAGCCTTCGTGATGCAATTGCCGGCGGGCCTCAGGGTGACGAACTGGCGGCTGTGGGCAGCGGAACCGGTTCGTCGAACCGTCGTTTCCAGCCGCGCTCAACTACGTCCGCCATGCCTCTTGTCGAAAGCTACTTATTTTTTTGCGGACCTACCGGCAACTCGAACGCGCCCAAACGGTATTCTTCTCCAGCTTCCTTAGCGGTCCTGACAAGCGTGAATGTCGCGTCCGGAAACCGCCGCCAGATCGCCAAATCGTCCGCAGTAACAGTAAGCCAGCCGAACCTGAACATGTATCGGCCAGGCTCAGTCACGCGTCCGGCTTTCTGCCATGTGATCTTGTTGATCGCCGCTGGTGGCCCTAATTCGTTCCGGTCCATACGGGCTGCCTCGGTCGGAGCGAGCATCGCGGCAATCTCGGAGAGGGGGCACCTGAGGCGGCAAGCTCTCGCGCCCGTTTGGACGTCCACCGCTTAAAGACATTGTCCGCCATTTCGCCCTCCAACGCATACACCGGAGCAGTTGCGATCAGCCACTAGGCTGCCAATCATGAGGCATGCCCTATTGAAGCGCGGCCGGCGCTCATGATCAAGCTTAACGAGATCACGCCTGGCCGCTGGCCGTATCCGGATCAGAGAAAATCCCGCAGCCGCGCGAGCTCAACGATGTGCTCTCCAGACAAGACGGCACTCACTAACGGCGGCTGTGGCGCGGTATGTATTTCGTACAAGTGGCGAGAGGCCGTCGGCTTGGCCATGAATTCCCCTATGCACTCATCAAGAGTGCCGTCCACGAGTAGATAGGGGCCGGCGCCCTCGGTACGACGCTGGTTGCGGAGTGAAGGCCATTTGCGAAGAACAGCCGGCGCATCGAAATTAATGGGAACCCCGGTACCGCCCATCGATCCCGCTCCTTCGCCTGGGAGTATACGCGCGAAGGCCGCCCGTGAGGGCATTGACCGATGATCGCGGCCAAAACCAGCCTCTAGGAACTTTAGCCCGCTTAAGCGTTAGGAACTTTAGCCCGCTTAAGCGGTTTACTTAGCCTATCCCCCAAAGCGGAGTTACCCCCATGCGCGAACAGCGCAGAATGGCAGCGCCAGCGCCGGCACGCGTGACTAGAGCGCCGATTGAGCCTCCGGCCAGCGGTTACGCGCTGGTGGTAGACGGCCAGATAAAAACCGAGTTCAAGACGAAAGATCGCGCTTTGAAAGCGGCCAGAGACTTAAAGACGAGTTTCCCGATGCTTCAGGTCAAGATCTTCAACGCTGAAGAGAAGCGGAACGAGAAGATCGAGCTGGCTGAGGCATGAGTGACTGTACAAGCGCGGCAGGGCCGGCTGTATCGGCTCGCGGTGCTCTTGTCATTGCCGGTCTTCATCTTCGCGCTGGCGCACCGGTCTTGTGATTGGTGAAGGTGCGTGCCGGCGGCATACTGCGGATTGGGTTTGGGCGCGGCGGAAGTCACGAAGCACTGAAAATTGGGTGGGCATCGGTTTATCGAGCGCTGCTATCTGCGCCGTAAGGCAGTGGGAGCGAAATCGTGTTTGGCTGGTTTAAATCCGAGAAGCGGGAGAGGCGGAGGAAAATTAAGCTTGATCGCAAACATCTTGAAGCAAGGTCACGGCGCTTTCTGAAAAGTTACCTAAACGCGGATGAAACGCGAAAGCCTCAATTCTATCGGGCTGTCGAAGAGGCGTCTAAGCAATGTCAGCCCATGAAATCAGGTTTACCGCCCCCCGAATTAGAAGATGCCCAAATCGCCGAAGCCACTTCCGGCGCAGCGATGAAAACGGTCTTGGGGCATGAAGAGCGGCTGAAGAAAGATGACCGCATTTCCGACTTCGTCACCGATGCTTACGCTACCGTAGGCATTGCATACCATCGCGCAGCAGGAGTCTACACGATGGACAAAGAAATGCAGGAATTAGGAACTGCCGCTGTTCACCTTCTCACCATGGCGACCTCATACATGAGGGCGCAAAACGACTGACGGGCGAGTTCGGTTCCGAGGCCGTTCAGCGGACCGGAATGCGCATCAAAGCGGACGTCGCCCGGCCCGGCCGCTCGAATTTATGGGTTCGCGCCCTAAATCACGCTCCACTCTTGCTTCCGGATCGAACCGGGTTTTGTGAAGCCAGAGCGCCCGCGGTATGCGCGGGCGCCTGTCGGTTGGTGCTCACATGAAACTGCGAGCCATCAAACCGCGAGCCGTGGCGCGGCGGTTCGAATAAGACGGCCACGCCGGGCTTGCGCTGGTGAGGCTGAAGGAGGACGCGGAGCTTGGATCAACGATTGCGTAACCGGCAATCGAGCGTGGGTGTTCTCGGGTCACGTGACCACCCGAATTGCCGTCATGCACGTACCAGACGTCGCCAGCGACATGCTGTTGTAAAATCATGACGTGGCCCGATCGCACCGCCGCCATGCCCGTCGCCGGGGTAGCGCGCGGGAAACGGCGCCAATTTGAAGCGAGATTTAATTGGGGAATGATCCGGCCAAAGCGAAACAGCGAGGCCTCGCACCCACAGAACGCGTGCGGGCACCCTGACGGGCGACCGCTGACCACTTTTTCTTCGCTCCTGATATCACCGACTGACAACACCATCGAGCGAAGATGTTGATAGCGATAATGATGGTGGGGACGGGCTTCGGCTTGGACGGAAAAAAGCAACAGCAATGCTACAGGACCAACAGTTTTCCACATCGAGGGAGACTCCGTTCAGTTTGCGAAATCCCCTGCCGCCGCGCAGACAAAGAGCAAGAAAATTGTCAGCATCTTGACCGAAACGGTTCAATGACGCGACCAATGTCCGATGCCGGACATACCGGTTCGGCCGCGAGTCGGGGCTAGTGTGCGCCGACCTCGACAGCGATGTTGGCCGTCCTCAATGCGGCAATCGTTGACGCGAGATGCGACCGGTCGCGCGTTTCGATGACGACTTCGAGCAGCACCGCCTTGGCCGGCAGATCCGTGAAGATGCGCTGATGCGACACCTCAACGATATTGGCGCCGCACTTGCTCAGCACGGCCAGCACGGTGGCGAGCTGACCCGGCCGATCCGCGATGTCGAACCGTAGCTGTGACAAGCGCCCTTCCCGCGCGAGCTGACGGGTCAGCACGCCGGAGAGAAGTCGCGTGTCGATATTGCCGCCAGTCAGCACGAGGCCGACCGCACGGCCGGCGAAGCGTTGTTCGTCGGCGAGCATCGCCGCGAGGCCCGCGGCGCCCGCGCCTTCGATCACCGTCTTCTCGATGGTGATGAGCAGGCTCAGCGCGTGCTCGATCTGCGGTTCGCTCACGAGCACGATGTCATCGACCAGCGCGCGCACGATCTCGCTGGTGATGCGGCCGGGCGCCTTGACCGCGATGCCCTCGGCGAGCGTGTCGCCGCGCATCGGGAGCTGCGTCTCCTTGATCAGGTTGTACATCGAAGGATAAAGCGCGGCCTGAACGCCGATGATCTCGAGTGAGGGTTTCAGCGTCTTGGCGGCCACCGCCATGCCGGAGATCAGGCCGCCTCCCCCGATCGGCACCAGCAGGACATCGAGGTCGGGCACCGCGGCGAGCATCTCAAGCGCGACGGTGCCCTGGCCGGCGATGATCAAGGGATCATCGTAAGGATGGATGAAAGTCAGACGCTGCTTCCGGCCATAGTCCATGGCGAGTTGAGCTGCTTCCTCGACGCTTGTTCCGCCTTCGATCACGGTCGCGCCGTGCCGGCGCGTGTTCTCGATCTTTACGGTCGGCGTTCCCAGGGGGACCACGATGGTTGCCGGTATTTCGAGGCTCGCGGCGTGATAGGCCACGCCCTGCGCGTGGTTGCCGGCCGAACAGGCGATCACCCCTCGCCTCCGTTCATCGACCGGCAAAGCCGACAGGCGATTGAGCGCGCCGCGCTCCTTGAAGGTCGCGGTGAACTGCAGGTTTTCGAATTTGAGCCACACGCCGGCGCCGGTGATGTCGGACAGCGTGCGGCTGCGCTCGAAACTGGTCCGCCTGACGAAGCCCGCCAGCACGCCTGCCGCCGCCCTGACGTCGGCAAGCGTGACCGGCAGCTGCGCCAGCGATGCTGTAAGCGTCTCACTCATCGTCATTGACCTCCGGGTGATGCTGCCTGCAAACGCCTCTGTGAACGCCACCACACCCCGAACGCGATCAGGACCGCGCCGGCCAGCGTAAACCAGGTGATGGCATATTGCATGTGATCGTCCTTGAGATGGACGTCGAGTGGGCCGGCCTTCGGGATGCCGTTTTCCGGCGCCGGCGTCTCCAGGTCGACGTAGAACGGCGCAACGGATCCCCAGCCGAGGGCGTGCGCCATGGCGAGATGATCCCGCGCGAACCACAGCCGTTTGGCGAGATTTTCCGATGGCGTCAGCATCCCTGCGGTTTCCGGGAAGCGGATGTAGCCGGTTAACGTCACCGGCGCATCGGTGACGAGCCGCGCCACCGCGCGATCCTCGACGCCGCGGTCCTGCATCGTGTTTGGCACAAAGCCTATATTGATCACGATGATCTCGCCGCCCGGCAGCGCCGCGGGCAGGAAAGCCCAGGTGCCGGGACCGGAAATATCCGCGCGCACGGCGGAGCCCGCGCTATAGACCATCGCATCCGGGAGCAGCGCGTAAGTCGCGGTAAAGCGAACGCGGCGGAATTCGTCTTTGGCCGGCTCAAGCGCGCGCCACTCCGAGGGCGACGGCAGCGGCGCGGGAGCTGTCGCGAGCCGCTCGGTCAGCGCCGCGATCAGCGCGTGTTTCTCGATGCGGCGCTGCAACTGCCATACCCCGAGGCCGACGAACAGCGCCACCATCGCAAGCGTGAACATGCCGAAGCCGCGCCGGTGCCCGATCGTCCCGCTCATTTCGGCGCGCGATCGATCAGCCGGCCTTCCGCGGCCTTGTGGTGGTATTGCAGCGCGATCAAGAGCGACTTCATCGAACGCAACGGCAATAGCGTGGTCGCCAGAATCAGCGGCAGCCACAGCACCGCGTGCAGCCAGAACGGTGGCTGATACTTCACCTCGACGATCAAGGCCGCCGCGACGACGATGGCGCCCGCGATCATGATGATGAAGACCGCAGGCCCATCGCCGCTATCGATGAAGGCATAGTCGAGCCCGCAGGCTTCGCAGTTCGGCCGCAGGTCGAGGAAGCCCGCATAGAGTTTGCCCCGACCACAGCGCGGACATTTGCAGGCGAGGCCGCGGATTGCGCTCTCGGTCAGTCTAGGTAATTTCTGGTCCGGCATCTTCTATCCTTCCCTCTCCCGCGAGGGGAGAAGGTAAACAAAAAAGGGCGGCCCCGCGGCCGCCCCTTCTACCACGTTGTGCGCCTGATCAATGCGCGCCGTGGGCCATGGTTTCGGCGCCGTGGCCCCAGACATAGATGCAGATGAACAGGAACAGCCACACCACGTCGACGAAGTGCCAGTACCAGGCGGCGAACTCGAAGCCGAGATGCTGGGTCGGCGAGAAATGCCCGGCATAGGCGCGGACCAGGCACACGATCAGGAAGATCGAGCCGACCAGCACATGGAAGCCATGAAAGCCGGTCGCCATGAAGAAGGTCGCGCCGTAGATGTTGCCGGCGAAAGAGAACGCCGCGTGGCTGTATTCATAGGCCTGCACGCAGGTAAAGGACACGCCAAGCGCAATCGTCAGCAGCAGGCCGTATTTCAATCCCTGACGATCGTTTTCCAAAAGCGCGTGGTGCGCCCAGGTCACCGTGGTGCCGGAGGTCAACAGCAGCAGCGTGTTCAGGAGCGGCAGATGCCAGGGATCGAAGGTCTCGATGCCCTTGGGCGGCCAGACGCCGCCGAACAGCGCCTCGCGGGTGGCGTGCACCGGATCGGCGGGAAACAGCGCCGAATTGAAGAAGGCCCAGAACCAGGCGACGAAGAACATCACCTCGGAGGCGATGAACAGGATCATCCCGTAGCGATGGCTGATCTGCACCACGCGGGTGTGGTCACCCTTGTACTGCGCCTCGCGGATCACGTCGCTCCACCAGTTCGCCATGGTGTAGAGCACGCCGATGGTGCCGATGCCGAAGATGATCGGGGCGGCGGAGATCATATGGTGCATCCAGAGGATCGCACCGACCGCCATGACGAAAGCCGAGACGGAGCCGACGATCGGCCACGGACTGGGATCGACGAGGTGATAGTCGTGATGCTTGACTTGGGCCGTAGCCATTTTCGGTCTCTCCGTTCGCGGTGCCGGTCCATTCGGCACGTATTCGTCTCAAAAATCAAATTGCGGGATTGATCCCGCTTTAGAGGTTGCCCTTCAGATTGTCCTTGGGTTTGCCCGCTTCGCTCGCGGCCACGGGCCGGGCTGCCGGCTCGCGAACCGGATAGAAGGTATAGGACAGCGTGATGGTGTTCAGCCCGTCATTGTCGCTGTCTTTGACCAGAGCCGGATCGACATAGAATACCACGGGCATCTCGCGCTTTTCGCCGGGGCCCATGGTCTGCTCGGTGAAGCAGAAGCAGTTGATCTTCTGGAAATACGCGCCGACCGTCAGCGGCGCCACGTTATAGGCCGCCTGCCCCGTGGTGGTCCGCGCCGACTGGTTGGTCACGTTGTAATAGACGGTGACGACCTGACCGATATTGATCTCGATCTCGGTCTGCTCCGGCTCGAACTTCCACGGCAGCCCTCCCGCGACATTGGAATCAAAGCGCACCGCAATCTTGCGCGCGAGCGGCGCGCTCGAGGGCGCCGAGATCGCGACCTGCGTGGTGCCATTGAAGCCGGTGGCGCGGCAGAACCAGTTGTAGAACGGCACGGCGGCGTAGGACGCCCCCACCATCAGGGCGACCACCGCGCCGCAGATCGCAGCCACCATCGCATCGCGCCCAAGGCGCGGCGCGGCGGGTGTCGGTTTGTCGGTCGGCTCCATATCCTTCACAGGGTTTGGTGTCCTACGATCATAGCGGCCGGTTCAACACGGCCGGGCCCTTGACGAGGGTGACTGCGAAAAACAAAACGACGAGGACGCCGAGCGCCAGCGCAATCGCAATCGAGCGCCGGCGGCGGCTCCTTTTCTGTGCCTCAGTGAGGACGATTCCATCTGGCTCCGGTCGGTTATCGGCCATTCGCGTCCCATGCGCTCCCTACCAGATCGTTGGTGCGATGGCGCGGAAGGCGACCTCGAGAGCCAAGGTCGCGAACAGCGCAAACAAATACAGGATCGAGAACGCGAACAGCTTGCGCGTGGCGCGCAGGGATTCCGCGCGCTCACGGCGACGATAGACATTGATCGCGAGCGCCAGCATGCCGGCGCCGAGAGTGAGCGAGGTGATGCCGTAGATGGCGTCGAAATAGCCGAGCGGCCACGGCGCGGCCGCGACCGCGACCAGCACAATGGTGTAAAGCAGGATCTGCAGCCGCGTCGCATCGGGCCCGGCCACCACGGGCAGCATCGGCACCCCGGCGCGGGCGTAATCGTCGGAGCGAAACAGCGCCAGCGCCCAGAAGTGCGGCGGGGTCCAGAAGAAGATGATCAGGAACAACAGCAGCGGCTCGACCGACAGCGAGCCGGTGGCCGCGGCCCACGCCACCACCGGCGGCAGCGAGCCGGCGGCGCCGCCGATGACGATGTTCTGCGCGGTCCAGCGCTTCAGCCACATCGTATAGATCACGATATAGAAGAAGATGGTGAAGGCGAGCAGCGCGCCTGCGATCCAGTTGACCAGGGTGCCGAGCGTCAGCACCGAAAAGAACGCCAGCGTCATGCCGAACGCCATCGCCTCGGAGCGGGTGATGCGGCCACGCGGGATCGGCCGGTTGGCGGTGCGCGACATCTTGGCGTCGATGTCGCCCTCGAGCGCCATGTTAAGCGCTCCGGAAGCACCGGCGCCGACCGCGATGCAAATGAGCGCGGTGATCGCCAGCACCGGATGAACATGGCCGGGCGCGATCACGAGACCTACCAGCGCGGTGAAGACCACCAGCGACATCACCCGCGGCTTCAACAGCGCGAAATAGTCCGCGACGTCGGCCTCGGAAATCCGTGGCGCGAGCTCAATGGCGTTGTGATCGACAACCGACAAGACGGCTCTTTCTTTTAGACGACGCGCGGCGCCGGCAAGGCGCCGCGGATTTTATCACTGCACGCGCGGCAGCACCTCGAACTGGTGGAACGGCGGCGGCGACGGCAGCGTCCATTCCAGCGTGGTGGCACCCGCGCCCCACGGATTGTTCGCGGCCTGCTGCTTGCGCACGAACGCATCGACCAGGCCATAGATGAAGATCAGCACGCCGAAGCCGGAGATATAGGAGCCGATCGACGACACCAGATTCCATCCGGCGAACGCATCCGGGTAGTCGACGTAGCGGCGCGGCATGCCGGAGAGCCCGAGGAAGTGCTGCGGGAAGAACACCAGGTTGACGCCGACGAAGGTGAACCAGAAGTGCGCCTTGCCGATCGCCTCCGAATACATGTAGCCCGTCATTTTCGGGAACCAGTAGTACCAGCCGGCGAAGATCGCGAACACCGCGCCCAGCGACAGCACATAGTGGAAGTGCGCGACCACATAATAGGTATCCTGCAGCACCCGGTCGACGCCGGCGTTCGCCAGCACGACCCCGGTAACCCCGCCGACCGTGAACAGGAAGATGAAGCCAACCGCCCACAGCATCGGCGTCTTGAACTCGATCGAGCCGCCCCACATCGTGGCGATCCAGGAGAAGATCTTCACGCCCGTAGGCACCGCGATCACCATGGTCGCGGCGACGAAATAGGCCTGCGTCGCCGACGACATGCCGACCGTGTACATGTGGTGCGCCCACACCACGAAGCCGATGCCGCCGATCGCGACCATCGCGTAAGCCATGCCGAGATAGCCGAACACCGGCTTCTTCGAGAAGGTGGATACGATCTGGCTGACCATGCCGAAGCCGGGAACGATCAGGATGTAGACTTCGGGGTGGCCGAAGAACCAGAACAGATGCTGGAACAGCACGGGATCGCCGCCGCCCTCGGCGGAAAAGAAGGTGGTGCCGAAATTGCGGTCGGTCAAAAGCATGGTGATCGCGCCCGCGAGCACCGGCAGCGACAACAACAACAGGAACACCGTCACCAGGATCGACCACACGAACAGCGGCATCTTGTGCAAGGTCATGCCGGGGGCGCGCATGTTGAAGATGGTGGTGATGAAGTTGATGGCGCCGAGGATCGACGAGGCGCCGGCCAGATGGATCGACAGAATGGCGAAATCGACCGCGGGTCCGGGATGGCCCGAGGTCGACAGCGGCGCATACAGCGTCCAGCCCGCGCCGACGCCGTTGGCGCCGGGCTCGCCCTCGAAGAAGGAGGATGCAAGCAGCAGGGCGAAGGAGGCCGGCAGCAGCCAGAACGAGATGTTGTTCATGCGCGGGAACGCCATGTCGGGCGCGCCGATCATCAGCGGCACGAACCAGTTGCCGAAGCCGCCGATCATCGCCGGCATCACCATGAAGAAGATCATGATCAGGCCGTGCGAGGTCACGAACACGTTGTAGGTATGGGTCTCGTGGAAGATCTGCACGCCCGGAAACATCAGCTCGGCGCGGATCGCGATCGACATCGCCGCACCGATGATCCCCGCGATGATCGCGAACACCAGGTACATCGTGCCGATGTCCTTGTGGTTCGTCGAATAGACGTAGCGCCGCCATCCGGTCGGATGGTCGTGCGCATGATCGTCATGGGCGTGATCGTGTGTCGCTGCGTTCGTTGCCATTTTCAAAATCCCGCCTTGCAGTCCTTTGGACCCTGAGGTCCTAATCGCCCTTGTGCCTTTTGCGCGCCGTCAAGCCCTTGAAGGCCTTACTGCGCGGCGCCCGCCGCCGAAGCATAGGCGTTGCCCGGGGTGCTTGCGTACTTCTTCTTTGCTTCCTCGACCCAGGAGGCGAATTCCTGGTCGCTCACCACCCGTACCGCGATCGGCATGAAGGCGTGATCCTTGCCGCACAGCTCGGAGCACTGGCCGTAGAACATGCCGGTCTTGGTCGCCTTGAACCAGGTCTCGTTCAGGCGGCCGGGAATGGCGTCGATCTTGATGCCGAAGGCCGGCACCGCGAAGGAATGGATGACGTCGGCGCCGGTGGTCTGCACGCGGACCACCTTGTTGACCGGCACCACCATCTCGTTGTCGACGCCGAGCAGCCGCGGCTGCTTGTCCTGCGCCATCAGCGAGTCGAATTCGAACTTGCCGTTATCGGGATAGGCGTAGCTCCAATACCACTGCTTGCCGGTGGCCTTGATGGTCAGGTCCGCTTTGGGGATGTCGAGCTCCAGGAACAGCAGGCGGAACGAGGGCACCGCGATGCCGACCAGGATCAGCACCGGAATCAGTGTCCAGGCCACCTCGATCAAGGTGTTGTGGGTCGTCCTCGAAGGGATCGGGTTTGACCTGGCGTTGAACTTGATCACCACGGCGACCAGGAGCCCCAGAACGAAC
>Ga0209807_1001254_pt1 | contig 12018 bp, 9 predicted proteins | sample GraSoiAngelo_154_FD_186168 | JGI IMG/M metagenome (GOLD analysis project Ga0209807, IMG submission 186168) | Grasslands soil microbial communities from the Angelo Coastal Reserve, California, USA - 14_1009_13_20cm (SPAdes) (version 2) | ecosystem: Environmental > Terrestrial > Soil > Grasslands ... | reverse complement strand
CTCGCCCCGACCAGCTGACATGTTTTAGTGCGACTCGCCCCGATAAAATTGCAAGTGAGCGCGAAGCTTTCATTGTCGATCTCGCTGGCGGCTTTTTGCGCCGGAGCAGGTTCGGCCACCGGACAAGTAGCGACTGATTCGAATCTTCAATCGAGCTTGACCCGGCAAGCGCCTCTTCCGAGCGCGACCCCTAGAGCGACCGTTCCAGAACGCGCGCAGATTGATGAAATTTTTAAACAAACCTCGTTAGGTAAAGAAGCAGATGAGCGCCGGCTGCACATTGAATGGCGGCAACTGCAAAACCAGGTCGTAAACGACCCGGACATTGTGGCGGCGAAAAAATCGGCCGAAATCGCGCGAACTGATTTGGAGAAGCGACAGCGGCTGCGTGATTATTACGATCTTTACTACGGACGGATGGCCGTGATGGCGCGGAGCACGGAAATGAGAAGTGCGCTCGACCGGTTGAAAATCGCACATTTGAGTCAGATCACCCAGGCACGAGTGCGACACGAGACCGACAGTGAATTGCCGACGCCGAGTCCGACGCCGAAAAAGAAAAAGGACAAACGGGCCAGAAAGTACGAGGCAAACCAGAGATGATTCGGCGATGGTGATTGCAAATTGGTTTAGGAGCGGAAGGAAAGGCAATCTTGCTTGGGCTGTGGCAACAGTTATTTTAAGCGCCTCGAAAATTGCAACGGCGCGTTCGTCTAGTGGTTAGGACACGGCCCTCTCAAGGCCGGTGCACGGGTTCGACTCCCGTACGCGCTGCCACCTGTTTATAGGTAAATCTCGCCAGGTCGAAAAAATTTCCAGCAATTTCTAAAAGCAGAAGCCCGCCTATCGGTTCATTCCAACAGACAGGCCAATTTCCGGCGGAAAATTTCCGCTAAGGACTAACGAAGGGGATAGAAACGAAGGACGGCGGTTCGGGAAATGGGGACGGTGGACCTTCCCCAGGGGGCTCGGCTTCTTCGGCGCAGCACTCCTTAAAATCCTTAACGTCCATGACCACGTCCTTGGCATCGGAAATGACTCCACCGCCAGCACCAGCGAGGCTGGTGTTGGCCAGTGTTAAGTTAGTTGACTGAGTCTCATTGCTACCAAAGGCGGCAATCTCCGCGACAGAAAACGCGGTATCCTGCTGCATGGCTGGACTCCATTTCAGCATTACGTAACGACCCCTGGTCACGGGAAAATCAATCGCCGCGCGACCAGTGCCGTCGTCCACTACCGAACCGATTGGCTTCACTTCTGCCAGTATTTTCTCGCTGACATGCAGCGTTTCCGGCGCGTTTTCAGTTGTCGACATCGCTTCTCCAGGTAAAGTTTGCAGCACATAAAAGTCGACTCTGCTCTTGGCCGGTGAATAAATGGTGGAAATGCGGCGAAGTTTCGTAACCTCGCCCAGATCAATTATGGCAGCCGGCGTGGTATCACTCGTATCGAAGCGGTAGCTTGTGCCCGGTTGCTCGTCGATCATGTTGTCTGCCTGTTTCAAGTCTTCTCCAGAGCTCACGTAGAGCGCACGTGCTCGGGAATGCACGTTACTAAGGTTATAACTGATCAGCGCCAAGCTCTCGGATTTGTCCTGAACCATTTTTCGCGAACGCGGCGTCGTTCCATCCGAGACTGTAGGAATCGAATAAATACCCAAGCCCGCAATGCGACCGGTCTCGATTACGCTAAAAGTAAGTTTGACATATTTCGCTTCACTCGGGCCGATCTTTATTTTGACCACGTCCGGAGTCAGATCTTGCTGAATCACTTTATTCCACTGCGGGCTATCGGCAGGGAGTTTGGCATTAGCGGTCGCGATTAGGACGTCCCCTTTCGCACCACTGTTACGAAAGGAAATGCTGTCGAAGTTTTCAATTTTAGAGAGCGAGACGAGCAAAGTCGTGGTGCCATTAGACAGGGGATAGCCCACCGTTGGATCACCGCAGAGCAGCGCTGCTTCGGTAACGTCGTGGTGCTCCGACTTCGAGCTTAGCTGCAAACCCGCGATCGGATTGCTTTGAGGCACGGCTTCAACTTGCGCGACGAGACAATAGCGGGCGACGTCTCGTGGATAGGCAGCCGATCGCTCGATGGTGAGAGGTGGGACCTTTTGCAGAACGAGTTCCGCTGCGAGCAATCCAGCGGCCTGACTGAGAAAAAGGGAGCAACTCAACGTCCAGACGCGGGCTGACCAAGAGATAGATGCGCTCATAATTTCCATAGCTACAAAACGATGATATCCGATCGGCTAGATCCCAACAACATAAATCTCGGTTACGCGGCTTACGCAGTAGTGTCCTAATTTGACCGAAATAGCGCGAATTAGCCTGAAAATGGTGCGATTTAGCTGGTCGGAAATCTGACTTTTTTCTGTCCCATTCTGAGAGCGTAGGTTCGAATGCCCTTTTTTGAATCATCAAAGCCAAGGGAAACGTGCGAACCGGGCGGCAAGGTATGAAGTTTTAAATCACAGCCGGTAACTGAGTTATTTAGGGGCGAGGTCGTCTGGGAAGGGGTAGTCGAATCGTTCAGTCTTGACGGCCACTCACAGGCAACACGCTGCTACGCCTTCCACCTCGTGGAAGATGACAAGCCCACATTCAAAACGGTACCAGGCATTCCTCCGATCAATTCGCCTGAGGATGCCGTTAGGGCGGCGATTGCGGCTAAAGCACGGTCAAATAGAATTGACAAGAATGCCATTTCCTGACCAAAATTATTCGCGCCGAAACATTTGCGCAGCGGATGAAAACGCTCGCAGCTCAAATCGATCGCCGACTCTCAGTTGGCGAATGGAAGCACTGCGCTGTTTACGAGGATGAATTGACGCGCCTCTGGCCGCTGCATCAGCAAGATCGCGAAGCGAAGATCACTCAATTTGCGAAGAAATATGGATTTCGAATGAGATTTTACCGCAAGGGACTGTGCGCCATCTTCGATAAATGGCCTCCAAGCCGCCGACGTTCGTAGTTCTTTTCCTTTCAAATTAGGACACTACCGCTTATGCGGTCGGCTTGACACGCGCGTTCTCGATCAATAGTATCGGGCGCGTTGTCGTGTGCGATTACAATCACGATGATAAATGCAATATTAGCGAACATAAGATCGACAATCAGCCCTATGAAAACAGAATCGAACTGGGAAGGGACGCTCCGTCGTGCCCAACTAATTTTGGGACGGCACTCGCTATGGCGAGTAGGTTTAGGTCGTCCCTCTAAATACGGCATCGCATTCGCCTTTCTGCTTGCCCTACCCCAATTCGCGCTCGCGGCGGACAAAAAGGAGGCCAACGTCACCGAAGCGGTCCGCGATGTGCGCCTGCTTGGGGCCCAGGCCGCGCCGCGTCCGGCGGTGGTCAACGAGACCGTTCGTGAAGGGACAGCCGTGCACACTGGCAGCGATTCACGTGCGGAGCTGACTTACACCGATCTGAGTGTCACTCGCCTCGGCGCGAACACAGTGTTCAATTTTGACGCTGCCACTCGAAGTTACGATCTAAAGAGCGGCGCCATCCTGATTTCGGCTCCGAAACAAGCCGGCACCGTAAGGATCACCACAGGAATTGCCACGGCGGCCGTGAGTGGGTTTACCGCTATCGTTGAGCGCCGCACGAATTCCCGCAATAAATTCATCTTGCTCCATGGCGACGGGGTCTTCACGCTGAAAAAATTCCCGGATAATCCTTGCCGCCTGCATTTTGGCCAGATGGTGATTTCCCCGCCCAATCCGACAAAGCCGCCGCACGTGTGCAACGTCGCTCTTTCCCAGGTGCTGAACGGAAGACTGGTCAAAGGTTTCAAGCATAAGCTGCCGGAGTCTGCTCTCATTTCAGCTGATATCGAAAAGCAAAAACGCGCGGCCTCGGAAGCATCGACACAATAGCGAGAATTTCCGGGTAGTTTCGGACACTAAAACTGCGTAAATCTGCGCAAGAACGGCAGAGCGGCAATTTTGCCTTTTCGTAGATAACTACCGTTTTAGCACATATTTGCAGCAGAAGTGCGCAATAATGCGAGATCCTAGATAGGTTCGACTCCCGTACGGGCTGCCAATTGTTGAGATTTGTTGCCGAGATCTAACAAATTCGCGCCGATTTAGCTTGTAAAAAACTCCAAAGTTGCTAGCATCGCCACGCTTTCAACAAAAGGCCCCGCCCCAACATTTTCCCTGAAATGAGACTATGTCTGTATCTGAAATTGCTTTGTGTGACTACAGCATTTTCGATCGCTTCGGTCAGCTTCGCGGCAAAGTCGACTCCCACACCAACGCCAATCGCGACCCCGACGCCAACTCCGAAACCCACTCCGACACCAACACCAATCGCGACCCCGACGCCAACCGCCACGCCCGCTCCGACTGCAACCCCGACACCCGCGCCAACGGCGAGCCCTACTCCGACGGCGACACCAATCGCGAGTTACACCCCCTGTCCGCTCCCGCTGGATTATGGTCTTACATCCTCGAGCACAAATTCGCCTGAAAAACCTGGCCCATTAAAGGCGATTTGCCATCACGCTGATGGCGCCCAAAGTTTCATTCTCTGTCTCCCGCCGAACGCCTACAATGCGCACCTCCAGCACGGCGATACCCCTGTTCCCTTTAACTGCACAAAGGCGGGTAACCAGGGGCCCTGTCAGTAACTGATCCTTTTCGCAGTTAGCCCCGGACTGGCGCGCGAGATCGTGGTGGCGTTAAGATGAGCGCAGATGTCCTGCGCGCGTATTGGCTTGGCCACAATTTTCACTTTCATTCTGAGCGGCTGCTGGGAGGGAATGAGCCGCCAGGTAGTTGCGACAATACTCTCGCTGCGCGGCCAGATTGTTTATAGCTCGAAAGAAGGTGGAAGTTTCGAGCCGATTAGTTCGGAAACAAAGCTCGGCGCGGGCTCTACTCTAAGAACGTTCACCGATGGCGCGGTGAATATCGCGCTTATTCCAGGTGCTCTGACACAAATCTCTGGCAACTCCGAGCTGAAGATAGAAGAGCTGGAACTCACTAAAGATGGCAACGAAACGGGCGATGCCATTCGTGATCGCGTCGCGCGGGTCGAGTTACGCCGAGGTGGAATGGTCGTGCTGTTCGACGGTTTCGCGCGATTTGCCATTCAAACCCCTCAGGCCACGATCACTGTGCTCCCGGGGTGTCTGTTTCGACTTGAGGTCGACGGAAGTCACACCCGTTTAACGTGTGTTCGCGGCAAAATATATGCCGCGCCAAAATCCGGTCCGATCAGCGCGGTCGAGGCGGGGTATGTTTGCGAATGGCCATCCGATCATGGACCTGCGCCGGCGGCCGATGCTGCCCAGGGCCAAATCGATACAACCGCGACCATTCAGGTAGGGCGTGAACTGCGCGACCTCGAAGCCGGGAGGCGCGATCGCTTGCCATTTTAGTCGACTCTGGCTGTAAACGGCTTGGGAGTTGCTTAATAGCATCTCGCTGCTCGAGGAGCCGAGGGATGGGCGGCCAAATTGCCTATGTTCTCCGGTCCAAAAAGCCGACGGCGTTGCGCTTCTTTAGCGCTTGCAGCCGGGTTGTCGCTCAAAGTCGCTGCGGCACAGCAAACGGCACCCGCGCCGGATGAGACAATTGCTGTTCCGATTACGGTTCGGGCGTCAAATAGTGCCGCCCAGATCGCGAGCGATGAATTCCTCACCGGATTCATTACCGTGGCGGTTCGATTCGAAGGGCCAGAATTCGCTTCATGCGTAGCGACAGCGGTCACGCTGCGTCCGGATCTCGCCGCCAAGATCGTCGTCTCCGCGCTGAACATTTCCTGGATAAATGGGCAGCCGCCGCAGCAAACGCTTTCCTGCTCCGCCATCAGTCAAATCGTCAAAGCTGCTGTCCGCGCTGCGTCTAAAAACGCGTCCGTCGTCGTAAAAGCTGCGATCAAGTCTGAGCCGCGCATGCGCGACTGCATCATCGCTGCAGCGATCGCAGCCGCGCCGGATCAGGAGGCCTTGATTCGCGCAGCGGTGGGCGAAATGACGCCGATGTCAATGTTAGCTTGGTGGAATGCCGGCAGATTCAATCCCGCGGACAATCTACCGTTGACCGATGTCAACTCTCCGGAGCAACCTCCGGCTGGACCCTGAAAGCGCTCGCCTTGCCAATCGACTTCGCGTTGTGTCAGGATAATCAGGTGTGGACTGACAGACCTGCATGAGCTTCGATCGAATTTTCTTTTGCCGGTTCTGCCCCGCTAATTTTTTTGCCGGAGCGATCGCTTGCTTTTCCCTGGTGTTTGTAGCGAAGGTTTTGGCGCAGGAAGCCGTCGGCACCGCGGCTACTTCGGCTCCGAGCTCGGAGCCGGTTGCCGAAATGAGCGCCGAATCAAGTGTGCCAATACTTACTCCAGCGGCCGATTCTAATTTATATTCGAGTAACGACCTTCGGAACGAAGTCTCGGCCGAACCGCGTCGATTTCAGTACGGATTTAAAGTCACAGTTCGTGGCGTTTATGACGACAATATCAACATTAGCCAGACTAATCGTGTTTCGGATTATTATTTCTCGATCGAGCCGGTGCTGACACTTGGGCTTGGCGATATCACTGGAGCTGGAGATAATTACATTCGCCTCGACTATGCTCCGGCCTTATTTCTGTTTGCCGACCATTCTGAAGACGATGCGGTCCAACACCTAATTCGTCTCCAAGGCCAGCACCAATTTGCGCGATTGACAGTCGCGTTGGCAGAGGAGATCGCGATCTTAGACGGCACCGACCTGCGTAGCGTCGGCGATCTAACTGCTCCCGGCATTCATGCCAATACCGACGTGAGCGGACGGACCAAGTTTCAAACTTACAGAACCGCTATGAATGCGAGCTACGATTTGAGTGGCAAAACTTTTCTCAGCACCGGGTTCAATTCGCTCGTGACCGAGTACGACTCATCCAGCCTTTTCAGCTCGGCCAACTTCTCGGAGAACCTTTTCATCAACTATCGCTACAGCGACAAAGTCGTTGTCGGAATCGGCGGCACCGGCGGCTATGACGTTGTGGATGATCCGAACCCGGCCCAAACTTTTGAGCAGGCGAATGCGCGAATCAGCTATCAACCGAGCGGCAAAATCAGCGTGAACGTTTCAGGCGGTGTTGAGTTTCGTCAGTTCGAACACAATTCGCGACATCAGTACGTCACACCGGTTTTTGAACTAGCCCTTAGCTATCAACCGTTCGATCCCACCACCATAACACTGAGCGGCAGTCGCAGCACATATAACTCCGGTGCCCTCGCCGGGCAGGACTTTGCCCAAACAAGCATTAGCGCCAGCATGCGCCAGCGTTTTTTGCAAAGATTTTATATTGCCGTCTCGGCCGGATACCAGAACTCCGATTACTTCAGCACCGTGAACGGCATCGCCGCGAACCGGCAGGACAATTATTATTTCATCGAACCGGCGCTCGATTTTTCCATCACTAGATTTTGGACATTCGGCGGTTATTATCTGCACCGGCAAAATGACAGCGCGTCCCAAAACTTCAGTTTCTATGATGACCAAGTCGGTTTTCGGACGGCGCTCACCTTCTGAGGGAATTCGTTAGGCGAGAAGTGAAAACTCCGAGGCTGATTTTGCTGACCCTGTTAGTGCTGCCGGCGGCGACTTTCGCTCAAAGCGCGACACCGGCGGAATCTGGTCAGCGTACCGCACCGGCACCGTCTGTGGTCGCTTCCCTCGCACCACCGAGCGATGCCGTCAGCGTGCCGACTGGTTACGTTCTGCGAACGAACGACCAGGTTGGAGTGGAAGTTTTTGGCGAAGAAGATCTGCGGACAAGCACCCGCCTCAACGGCGAGGGAAATTTGAGTCTGCCGCTGCTTGGATCGGTCCACCTGGCAGGACTGACGCTGGCCCAAGCCGCCGCCAAAATCACCGAACTTTACGGACGCGATTACCTCGTTAATCCAAGAGTAAACGTCACCTTGGTCGGTTACGCCAAGCGGCGCTTCACCATTCTCGGCCAGGTGAGTCGCCCGGGCAGTTATGAGATGCCCGAAGGCAGCCCCGACGGTGTCGATCTTCTGGAGGCGATCGCCATGGCCGGAGGTTACACTCGCATCGCCGCGCCTGAGCGGGTGAGCGTTCGTCGCCGCTCAGCCAAGGGTGAAGATGAGATTCTGCGGGTAGATGCCAAACGGCTCGCGAAGCGAGGCGGCGAAAATTTTCAAGTGAGACCCGGCGACACTGTCACGGTGGCAGAAAGTCTTTTTTGATGACGGCTCGCCCTTTGCTTTCAGAAGTCGTGATCGCGATGTAGAATTGTCCGATTGCCGTGCCAAACCAGCCTCTTCAGTCAGTTTCGCCTTTGCCGATTCCGGCCGCTATGGCGACACCTGCGGTAGCGAGCAATATCGATCTTCTCGAGCAAAAGCGCGTCATTGATGTTCGGCACCTTTGGCACACAGTCCTTGAACGGATCTGGATCGTCGTGCTTTGTGTGATCGCCGGTCTCTTTTTGGCACTGGGCCACCTCGCGCGCACGCCGAAGCTCTACCAGGGCCATACCGTGCTCGAGGTTCAATTTCAGGAACCGACTCTTGTTTCCGCAGAGGAACCGGCATCGCGGATGCGCTCGATGTTTTTGGCAAGCCAGGAAGCATTACGAACCATCGAGCAAAATCTTATCAATCGAACACTGTTAGCGCGGGTCGTCCGTGCCGAAGGCCTGGCGGACGACGGCGGCCGCGCGCTTCTCGGTCATAGCGTCACCGCCAGCGATCCGAATAAAACGACACCGAGGGCCACCGCCACATCCGCGGCAGACAAAATCGACGAAACGATGGGGATCGTGACAACCTTCACGCCGCTCGAAGAAGCGCTCGGCGGCGCGATGACTGGCATGGTCAGACCTGTTATTCGCCGCGGCACTCGTTTGATCGATCTCTACGTGACGAATCGCGACCCAATAATGGCACAGAAACTGGCCGAAGCCGTTGGACGTGAGTACATCCGCTACTCGATCGCACAGCGCGCGGCCTACAGTCAAAACGCGTTGCGTTACCTGCTTGAAGAAGAAGAGCGGCTAAAAGAAAACTTGCAGCGGAGCGAAGCAGCGGTCGCGGAATACAAGGAAAAGACACCGGATGCTTTGCAGCTCGGCGGAGGAGCGGCGGCCACTGGCAGCCAAAGCGGCGCCGGCAGTTCGGGCGGTCGCAGCGGTTTAGTCGAAGACAAGCTTCAGGAACTGACGAGCAAACTTACCGCCGCCAAGGCAGATCGTATTCGTATCGAAAATGAATTGAAACAAATCGAGGGCATTGGCGACAACGTGGACGCGCTCTTGGCCATTCCGAGCATTGCCGCCGCGCAAACTGTCAACGATCGCAGGCGCGATGCGTCCCAATTGGAATCGAATGTCGGCGCGCTCGCGCAACGCTACAAGGACAAACATCCGAAGATGGTCTCCGCGCGCGCCGCGCTGAAAGAAGCAAGAGATGCTCTGCGTCGCGCTGTTTTGGATCAACCGAATGTCTTGCAGAACATGCTGCAGCAGACGAAAGCGACCGAGGGCAGTTTGCAGACCGCGGTCCAGGAGCAGGAAAAGGCCGCGCTCGCCCTCAACAAAGCGGCGATTGGCTATCAACAACTTGCCCGGCAGGCCGAGACCGATCGCGCGCTTTACGAAAGCGTCCTCCGTCAAATCAAGCAGACCGACGTAAGCAAAGACGTAAAGATGACCGCAGTAAGTGTGGTCGAACATTCACCTTTGTCGCGAACTCCAGTTAGCCCAAATACTGGTAAAACGCTGGTCTTCGGATTACTTGGCGGACTCGCTGCTGGTCTCGCCTTCATTTTTGGCGCGGATGCCATCGACCGATCAGTCAAGACCGTCGATCAGGCGGAAGCGACTTTTAATCTGCCCGTCCTCGCTGCCGTCCCTGAGACAAAAGGTGAAACCAAGTCGAGTACGAAACGCCGAAGAAATGACGATGGCACTTCGACCTATCGAGTTATCACTAAGAGCCCGGAGGGACCGGCCGCGGAAGCATTCCGCAATTTGCGCGCCGCGCTTTCGCTCCTGGGACCGGAGAGCGAGCGCAAGATTTCGCTCTTCACCAGTGCTTTGCCTGGAGAAGGCAAAAGTTTTACCAGCGCCAACTACGCTGTCGCGCTCGCCCAGCAGGGCTATCGCGTTCTGTTGCTTGATGGCGATCTGCGCCGGCCGAGTTTGCACAAAATTTTCGGTTTCACCGGCAAATCGAAGACCAACTCCAACTACGCCGAGCCGCCCGGATTTGTCGATTGTCTCGTCGGCAACGCAAAACTTGAATCTGCGGCCCGGCCGATTTCCGCGGAAGAGATCGACGTCGTTGGGGATGCGATCGCGATGCGCGGCAAAATTCACACAGCTACCGGCGGACAACTGTTCGTTCTGGCGGGCGGCCGTCGCGCACCAAATCCCGCCGAGATTTTAAGCGGGCCGTCGTTTGCAAAGTTAATCGCGGAAGCCGGAAAAATGTTTGATCGAGTGGTGTTTGATAGCGCGCCGGTGCTCGCGGTGAGCGACACGCTTCTAATGGCGCCGCACGTGCAGACAATCTGCGTCATCATTCGGGCGCGGAAAACGCCGCGACCTGCGATTCAACGCGCGCTTTCCCTTATCGTGGGCGCGGGAACTCGCCCAGCCGGTTTGGTTTTGAATCGTTTGCCGACAACTCGCGGCTACGGCTATTACTACTATTACGCCTCACCGGGCTACGGCAAAGGCGAAGGATCTTACTCGAGCAGCTACGCGGAAAGTCAGCAAAGCTGACTTAGTTATCAGTTAATAGTTATCGGTTATTGGGCCGGACTACTCTGATTCTTCTATTAACTATTAACAAATAACCAATAACTAGCGTGCGCTGTTCCAGCGCGCGCTTCCCCAGCACAATCCGAGATAAACCGCGGTATAAAGCTGGATCGATTCGATCTGCAACGGAAAATCGATCAGCGCGTGCAGAGCCACACCAGCCAAGGCGATCACCACCAGGGGCAAGGTCAACCGTCGCCGCCAGCTCCACTCGCGCGCTTCTCGTTTTCGAAGACTCAGGATCGCAGCAGTTATTCCACCGAAAAAAAGCAGCATCCATATGGCGCTCCCGGCCCATCCCCACTCGATCGCTGTTTGCAGATAATCCTCGTGCAAAAAACGCCAGCTCCCACTGGCAAGTTGATCTCTGTTCAGAAAAGGAAAAACCGCGCGGAAAGTTCCGGCGCCAAATCCCAGCAGTCCGACATCCGGCAGCGCATGTAGCGCCACTCGCGTCGCAAGCAAACGTGTATCCTGCGAGAGATCTTCGCTCTGCTTCCAGCGAGAGATTGGCTGCTCCAAATGGCTGGCCGTGCCAATCGCGTAGAGCAGCAGTAAAATCGCGCCAACGCCGACCAGCGCGACGTTTTTCTCCGATCGCGAGAGTCTGCGAAAAATATGCGGGCCAAGTTGCCACAACAGCGCGAGCAGAATCAAACCCGCGATTAATTGCGCCCCACGCGATGTGTTGGCAGCCACTGCTGCAAGGTTCAGCAGAAAAATCGTCAGCCCGAGCGATCGAATAATTGGACCCGATGGCGTTCCGAACGCGCGCACCGCCAGTCCGGCGGTTAACGGCAACACCAGGTTTAAGAATGCACCCGCGTTGCCGTGATAGTAGTAAGTCGCAAAGAAACTCGTTCCCGTTCCGAAACCAGATATCGGTGTGTGCCAGAAAATTGCCTCGGCCCCGGACGCCTTTTGCAGCAGCCCGAGCAGTGAAATCGATCCACCGCCAATCGCTATCACCCCCCATAAGTGGAGGAGGCCTTTGCCATCTTGCGAAAGATCGGCAACCAACAGAATCGCCCCGAATAGGAGCGTTGCTCGAATCATCCAGGCGAGGCTGATCGTATAATCGAATGAACCCGGAGCGTGCGGCGCGAAGTTGTTGAGTGAGCTGAAAGTTCCAAACTCAGGGTCGTAAATAGATCGGGCGTTGATCACCATCCAACTGCCGATCACAAACAAAGCTGCGATTATCAAGAGCAGCAGCA
>Ga0209807_1001252_pt1 | contig 12034 bp, 10 predicted proteins | sample GraSoiAngelo_154_FD_186168 | JGI IMG/M metagenome (GOLD analysis project Ga0209807, IMG submission 186168) | Grasslands soil microbial communities from the Angelo Coastal Reserve, California, USA - 14_1009_13_20cm (SPAdes) (version 2) | ecosystem: Environmental > Terrestrial > Soil > Grasslands ... | reverse complement strand
CCCGCTTTCGAAGCCGGTGCACGTGCAAGGCGGCATCGCCGTGCTCGGCGGCTCGCTCGCGCCGCAAGGTGCGGTCGTGAAGGTCGCGGGCCTCGACCAGATGCGCTTCGAGGGTCGCGCGCGCGTCTTCGACGGCGAGGACCTCGCGATGGCGGCGATCCTCGCCGGCCGGATCGAGCCTGGCGATGTGGTCGTGATCCGTTACGAGGGCCCGAAGGGCGGGCCCGGCATGCAGGAGATGCTCGCGCCCACCTCGGCGCTCATCGGCCAGGGGCTCGGCGAATCGGTGGGGCTGCTCACCGACGGGCGCTTCTCGGGCGGCACTTGGGGCATGGTGGTCGGACATGTCGCGCCCGAGGCGTACGTCGGCGGCAACATCGCGCTGAACGCCGGCGCGGCGGTGTTCGGCCCCGAACACTTCACGCTGGTCCCGATGCCGATCGGCCAGTTCGGCGCGCTGGTTGCGGCTGGCATTGTCGTCCACGAGATCGTTGGCATCGTCACCACCACCGCCAGAGCGGCCCACCGCGGCTGGCGGCGGTTCCGGAGCCGGCGGCAAGCGAGCGTCACTCCGCGGCGGGGCGATAGCGTTCCTTCTTGAACAGGCCGCGTTCGAAGGCGAGGTAGCTGTCCTTGGTGAAGGCGGGCTGGAAGTCGGCGATGATCTGCTTCGCCGGCGCGGCGTCGCCGTAGAGGAGATCGATCGCGGTCATCGCCAGGAGCTTGGCCGGGGTCAGATAGGCGTGCTCGGGCTCGTTGATGCGAAAATCGGCGCCGTGCGTCTTGCCGCGCGCCGAGGCGACATAGGGATGGATCACCGGCATCATATGCGCGATGTCGCCCATATCGGTCGAGCCGGTGCGGTGGCCGCCGATGTCGAACGAGCCCGGGCCGAACATCGCCTCGACATTGGCGCCGAAGAACTCGCCCATGTTGCGGTCGTTGCGCTGGGGCAGGTAGCCGGGGATCGTGTTGATCTCAACCTCGGCGCCCATCGCCATCGCGCCGGCGCGCAGACACCGGTCGACCTTCAGGTTGGCGTCGATGATCGCGTCGCGCGAGCCGCCGCGCACAAAGGTTTCCATGTGCACCTCGGCCGGGACGACGCTGACCGCGTCGCCGCCCTTGGTGATGATCGGGTGAATGCGGATCGTGTCCTGGTCGTAGAAGCTCTCGCGCTGCGCATGAATGGCGTTCAGCGCGAGCATCGCCGCGGACAGCGCGTTGATGCCGAGCTGCGGCGCGCCGCCGGCATGGCTGGCGCGGCCGAAAAAGCGGATCTGCTTGACCAGCGCGCCGTTCGACGAGTCGGCGATGTAGGAGCGCTTTGACATCTGATCGTGCGAGCCGACATGGATCATCATCGCCATGTCGATGTCGTCGAAATGCCCCTTGGCGACGAGCTCGGGCTTGCCGAGGAGGAACTCGATCTCGCCCTTTTCCTTGCGGCGCAGGCGCTCCTCGACATCGATGAACTCCTCGGCCGGCACCGCGAAGAAGACGAGCTCGCCGGCGAGGTGCTCGGTCGCCCCGATGGCGGAGAGGCCCATCGCGACGCCGAGCATGCCGGCAACCTGCGCGTTGTGGCCGCAGCTATGCGCCGCGCCGGTGTGCGGGTCGGCAAGCGGGTGGTCGGAGGTTCTGAGGCTGTCGAGCTCGCCGATGAAGGCGAGGCGCGGGCCGGGCGTCTTGCCGCGGAGGCGGCCCTTGACGCCGGTCAGCGCGAGGCCGGTTTGCGGCTCGAGCCCGATCGTGCGCATCGCATCGGCGACGAGGGCGGCGGTCTTCTGTTCGTTGAAGCCGGTCTCGGGGTGGTGGAGGATCGTCTCGCCCAATTCGATGATCCGGTTGCCGTTGCGGTCGATCGCCTCGCACACGGCCGCTTTCAGTTGTTCCTTGGTCAATCCGCCCTTGCTGGTCATCCCCGCCCTCATCTCTGCCGGCCGCCCCCTTCGTCATGGCCGGGCTTGACCCGGCCATCCACGCGGTAAGCAAAGGCGTGGATCCCCGGGTCAAGCCCGGGGATGACGGTTCGGAAAGCGGTTCGATCCGCTCGAATGTCGCTACTGGTAGAGAATGATACAGGCATTCGGCGCGGAGCGGCCATGATGTCGCCTGAGATGGCACCCGTGCGTGGGGTGAGGCTGAGATGGGCGGGTTTGAGCGGCAGCGGCTGTATGGCGCGCTGATCCTGCTGGTGACGGCGTTGTTCATCGCCGGCGGCTACCCGCCGCTGGCGCGCTGGGGGCGCCAGCTGCGCATCGCCGCGATCGGCTTTTTTGTCCTCGCGCTCGCCGCCGCCCTCATCCAAATCATCCTCTGGCTCGCCGAGCCCGGCCGCTGATCCTAAACATCGGCGGGGCCGACCGCGGAGCCAGGTGATTGAAAACGCTTTGGTTTCACAAAAATTCGGTTGCGACGTAAATTACGTTTGATTCCCTTCGGTATCAAAGCGTAACATCCCGGTAACGTTAACTTTGCGTTAACAAACCGGCGAGGGGAGCAAGCCGATGAACCTGATCTACCCGAATATCGTCCCGGAGAACAATCTCCGCCTTCCCGATGCGCTGACGGTCCGGCACGGACCGGCGCGGCTGCTTGGACGGTTCATTCTGGAAGCCGACAAGGCGGCCCGCGCGGCGGGTCTGCGGCTCCGGCTCCGGCATGATTTCGACGAGCTCCACCGCATCAACCAGCAGGAAGTCAAAAGCGGCAACTGGTACCCGCTGATCAATATGTTCAATCCGGCATGCGGCGAAATCGCGCCGGAAAACGCGTTCTGGCTGTCCGGCGAAAACGAGCTGGGCGAGATCGTGACGACCTTCGCGACGCGCATCTACTACTGGCCCGACACCACTCTGGAAGACGAGGCCGTGGCGATGCTGTATGGGCGCGACGAGGGTCAGCGCTGCATCATCACCGCCGATGCGGCCAAGTTGATCAGCGGCGTCGTCATGAGCAGCGGCGCCGCCTGGGTGCGGCCCGATTATCGCCGCCGCGGGCTATCGCAGCTGTTGCCGCGGATCGCCAAGGCCTATGCCGTGTCGCGCTGGCCGATCGATTGGACATTCGGCTTTGTCACCCGGGTGCTCGTCGAAAAGGGCGTCGCGAGCAGCAGCTACGGCACCGGCCACTACAGCTATAGCGTCTGGTTCCCCGACCTGCCGTTTGGCGAGCTGGTGGTCGCCTACACCGCGGTGGAGGAGGTCTATGACGACCTGGCGAAATATTTGACGACCGATCTTTCCGGGTCGCGAGACTGGAAACTCGCCTCCGCCTCCGCGTCTGCCGCCGTGCCCAGCGGGATCGCGCAAGAGCTGACAAAGATCTCGTCGGACGGCGTCTTCCACGGCAGCATCAACCGCTCGTAGCGGACAAGCCGGCGCGGTTTGCCGGCTTCGTCCTCGTACTGCATCGCCGCGGTGACGACATCGTAGCGGGGCTGCCCCGAACTCGCGACCGAACGGTAGAACTCGGCCACCCAGCCGCCGTAATCCCTGTCGGGCAGGTTCTCGACCTTCTCGCCGAGGCCGTTGACGCGGTATTGGGTTCCGACCCAGCGATGACCGTCGCCGATAAACCGGAAAACCGGCTCATTGGTCGGCGGCTTGACCCCGACGATCGCGGTCAATGGCAGCAATTGCTGACGCACCGTCAGCGAGATGAAACTCGGATCGAAATGCGCGAAGGTCACCCGCCATTTCTGCGCCAAGGGCCGCAGCTGGTTCTCGTCGTCGTGAAAGAGCTGGCCAAAATCCTGCGGCTCGACGATGAACCGCTCATGGGTCGCCGGGGTGAATACCGGCGTGCACAATTCGGACAATCGCGCGACCGTCCGCTCTGCCGAGGATGAAATCTCGGAGTGCCACTCGGTATCGAAATACCTGACGCGGAACAGCTTGATCCCGGCCTGCAGCAATTGCTGCTGCGCCGCCAGGAGCGCCGGCAGCTCGACATTGCGCGGGTGCAGCTCAATTTCGATGATCGACTGCCGGATGATTTGAAACTTTATAAAACCGAGGTTTTTGACCGCGAAGGATATAGCGTCATAATCGGGCGTGGCATCGCCGAGCCGCGCCAGGAATTCCTCGCTGTTCGGAAACACCCACTCGCCATCGGGGGTGACCAGCATGGTCAGCCGTTCCACCCAAGCCTCCTCGCAACCCGGCGCGCGCCACTTTGCCTATCAAACCGTAAAGGCGGAATAGTAAACAACTGATTAATAGTACATTTTAGCAATGTCCCGGGCTATCTGGCGAATGGGCAAATTCACGCGAGCGAACGGGGCGGCGGAAAGGAGCGGCATCGCGCCCGAGCCGTCCGCGGCGACGCTCGCGGCGCGGCGGTTTGCGACGATCGCGGTCATGGTTGCGACCGCCATGCAGGCCGCCGACACGACGATCGTCAATGTCGGGCTGCCGCAGCTGCAGCGCGACCTCGGCGGCGGCTTCACGCTCGGCGCCTGGGTCATGACGAGCTATCTATGCGCCACCGCGGTTGTGGCACCGCTGACCGGCTGGCTGCGCCGCCGCTTTGGGACGCAACGGCTGTTCGGCGTCAGCATCGCGGTGTTTGTCGCGGCCTCGCTGCTCTGCTCTGTCGCGCCCTCGGCGGGCGCGATGATCCTCTTCCGCATCCTGCAAGGGATCGGCGGCGGCGTCATCCACCCGCTCGGCCAGGCCATCCTCCTCGACGTCTATCCAAAGGCGCGGCATGGCCGGATGCTGGCGATTTTGGGCGCCACGGTGATGCTCGGCCCGGTATCCGGGCCGGCGCTCGGCGGCATCATCACCGACCTCGCCTCGTGGCGTTGGGTGTTCGCGATCAACCTGCCGCTCGGGATCCTCGCGATCTGGGGGGTGCGGCGCATCGCGCTCGCGGAAACCAAAACGGTTCCGGATCAGGCGATCGACTTTATCGGGATCCTGCTGCTGATCGTCGGCATCGGCACGCTGCAGCTGTGGCTGGAACGGACCGTGCGCGTCGATTGGCTCCGCTCGCCCGAGCTGTTCAGCGAAGCGGCGATCGTGGTCATCGCGTTCAGCCTGATGGCGGTGCGGGCCCGCCGGCTCGGTCTCCGGATCCTGCGTCTCGAGGTTTTGCGAGATGTGAATTTCGCGCTCGCCGCCTCCTACAACTTCATCATGAGCGCCCTCCTCTTTACGACGATCGTCTTTCTGCCCGCCGTGGCGGAGGGGCCGCTCGGCTACGATGCGACGATGGCCGGTCTGACGATCGTCCCGCGCGGCATCCTGATGATCGCGGCGATGCTCGTTGTCGGGCAGATGGTCGGCAAGGTCGACTACCGCATCCTGCTTGCGAGCGGGTGGATCCTGATGGCCGCCGGCCTGGGGCTGCTGTCGCTCATTCCGCCGGTCAACGGCGCGGCCTGGATCATCGCCGGCAGCACATTGCAGGCGATCGGCGGTGGCCTGCTGTTCACGCCGCTGATCACCATCGGGCTGTCGACGCTGCCGCCGGAGCTGCGCACCGATGCCACCGGGCTTTACAGCCTGCTTCGCCAGGTCGGCTCCGCCTCCGGCCTCGCCTTGATGACGGGATTGCTGCAAGTCCGCATCCAGGCGCATTTGCCGGCGCTGCCGGCCGGAGCCGCCGGCCAGCCGGTGCCGCTGCCGCAGCATCTGGTCGAACAGGCCACTCTGAGCGCCTATGCGGAATGCTTCCGCGTCATGGTGTTGGCGGCCTTGGCTGTTACGCCGGCCGTCATGTTATTCCGCATCCGCTCCGACGAGAGCGCGATCGAGCCGAGCGCCAAACCGGCACCATCGCCGCTGGTGCGGGCCGAATAACCGCGGCTTCTGAAAAATGCGTTGAGACGCCGCGTTAAGCGGCGCGTTCTTTGCGACGCTGCGCGAGCCCTGGCATTCACCAAATCGTGCTTTGGCTCGCCTCATTCGACCGCGGATTTACGATCCGCGGGGCGGGACGATCCCCGCCATCCTGCTGGAAATCCTGCTGTTTCATAAAATCTCCCGAGTTTGATTATTTACGGTTGATCCAGATTGGCATCAAAGCCTAACATCCGGCGACGTTAACATTCCGGTAACAAACCGGCGGATGAGGGGAGCAGGTGATGACCTTGATCTACCCTAACGTTGTTCCGGAGAACAATCTGCGTCTCCCGGACGCGCTGACCGTAAAATACGGCCCGGCGCCGCTCCTGTCGAAATTCGTTATCGAGGGCGACAAAGCGGTGCGGCAGATGGGAATCCGCTTGCGCCTTCGGCATGACTTCAACGAGCTTGTCGATATCAACAAGCGCTTAGTGGCAGAAGGTATCTGGTATCCATTGATAAACATGTTCGATCCAGAATATACGAGCTTGCTTCCCGAGAATTCTTACTGGCTCTCCGGAGAAGACAACGACGGCAATATTGTTTTGACATGGGCAGCACGAGTATTCTATTGGCCAAATTCATCACTTCAAGAAAATGTCGGCATAATGCTGTGCGAAAAGAAGGATAGACCACGCTCGTGCCAAATGACCCCCGAAGCTGCCGGGGCATTGAAGCAAATCAATGGCGTGGTGTTCTGGGGCGGCTCACTCTGGATACATCCGGCCTTTCGTCACCGTCGCGTCTCACCCTTGGTCGGCCGGCTTGGGCGCGCCTTCGCGGTGTCTCGTTGGCCGGTAGATTGGGTCATGTGTCTTGTCGAGCACAAGACGGTGAAGGCAGGCCTCGCTGCCGGCTACGGTTACCGGCACCAGATTCGGGGGATTTATTTCCCGGAATCGCAGTTCAAGGATGAAGTATTCGCCGTGTGTTTAACGGCGGCCGAGGCCTACGAGGATTTCGCCGAGTTCATGGCAACCGAGCTTTCTGGATCGGCATACAATGAGGGTTCAGAGGGCTCTTTGAACAAACGCCTGTTACACACGGTCACGAGCATCTCGTCGCCTGACGTCGTCCACGGCAACACCAACCGTTCATATTTCGAGTAATACGGATTCGGACCTCCTTGGATTGTCGCGGTGATACAATCGTAGCGGGGCTCGCCGGAGCCCGCGACGTGCTTGTAGAACTCGGACGCCCAGCTGCCGTAATCCTTATCTGGGATGGCCTCCACTCGCTCGCCGATCGCGCGGAACCGGTATTCGGCATCGAGCCAACTGGCATGTGCCTCGCCAATAAAGCGCCATACCGGCTCCGCCGGGCGCGGGCTAACGCCGACAATCAGCAGTCGTGGCAAAAATTGATGCTCGATAGCAAATGAAATTATGCTCGTATCGAACTGTCCGAATGCCGTTCTCCACCGCTGCGCCATCAGACGCAAAGGGTTCTCTTCCTCCAAGAGCAAGCGACCATAATCCCGCGGCTCGACGATAAAACGGCGTCGGATGGGCGGCACGAAAGCTGGCGACGCGAGTTGTCGAAGCCGCGCCATTGCTCGCTCGGCCGAAGAGGTGATTTCCGAATGCCATGACGAGTCAAAATATTTGATCCGGAACAGCTCAACATTTGATGATTGGAGTTGGTGCTGGATTGCAAGCAGTGCCGGAATGGTGGTGTTCTGCGGATGCAGCTCTATCTCGATCATCGTACGCTCGATAATCGAGAACTTTATAAAACCCTGGTTCTTAACGGCGAATGCTTCCGCGTCGTAATCCGGGTCGGGATCGCCGAGCGCCTCTAAGAACTCGTCGCTTCCCGGAAACACCCATTGACCGTTCGCATTGACCAACATCGTCAGTCGCTGCACGCCAACCCTCCGCTAGCCTTAGGCGCCCCGAATGCAGGGCTCGGCACCGTGATCGTAGCCGCATGCTGGTAAAAAAAGCGTAAATTGCAAGCTGACGTTTTACTGCTGACGTTTCCCCAGCGCCAGTTATCGCCTTAAGGTTAGGGGGCCGAGCGTGTCCGATCTCTGCCTGGCAAATCAGGATGGCGACAGAGAATGACAATTGAGGTGATCGCGCAGAACAGTTCGGAACGGCGCTTTGCAACCATTGCGTTGATGACGGCGACTGCGATGCAGGCCGCTGACGCGACCCTCGCAAACGTCGCGTTGCCGCAGCTGGAGCGCGATCTTGGCGGCGGGATCGAGCTCGGCGCCTGGGTAATGACCGGGTATCTGTGCGCTGCCGCGGTCATGGTACCGCTGACCGGGTGGCTGCGGCGCCGGCTCGGTCCGAGACGACTGTACACTTTCGCAGTTGGGTTGTTCGTCGTCGGAGCGCTGCTCTGTTCGCTCGCTTGGTCCGGGCGCTCGCTCATCGCGTTCCGGATCGTTCAAGGCGCGGGCGGTGGCGTTCTCCCGGCGCTCGCGCAGGCCGTCCTGCTCGACATCTATCCGCGCGAGCGCCACCCGCGCATTCTGGCCATCTGGGGCGCCGCAGCCATGCTGGGCCCGATTTTAGGCCCTGCGATAGGCGGGATAATTACCGATCTTGCCTCATGGCGATGGGCCTTTGCGATCAATCTCCCGCTCGGCGCCGCCGTGCTCTGGGGAGCCCGGCAGTTCCTCCCGGAATCGGAAGACAAGGCCGGCGCTCCGCTGGACGTGGTCGGTATCGTGTTGCTGATCTTTGGCGTCGGCGCGCTGCAGCTATGCCTCGACCGGGCGGTCGGCCGCGCATGGCTCCAGTCGCCGGAGCTGATTGGCGAGGCTTCCATCGCACTGATCGCGCTCGGCGTCACAGCGGCGCGGGCGCGGCGTTCCGGCCCGACGATCTTGCGATTTGACGTGTTCAAGGACGTGAATTTCGCCACTGCAGCGTTCCTCAACTTCAGCACGAGCGCGCTGCTGTTCACAGCTATTGTCTTCCTGCCGATACTGGTGCAAGCGCCGCTTGGCTATCCGCCGACGCTCGCGGGCTTCACGATCGTGCCGCGCGCCGTGTTCATGCTGCTGATCGTGCTCGCTGTCGGCCCGCTGGTCCGCAGGATCGATCACCGTGTCGTATTGGGGACCGGTTCGGTCTTGATCGTCGTCGGCTTGATGCTGCTGTCAGAAATTCGCCCGGCCAACAGCCTGTCTGTGATCGTCTTCGGCAGTACGGTGCAGGCAATGGGGGCTGGCATCGTTCTGATAGCCTTGAACAACTTCGCCTATGCCACGCTGCCGACGGAGAAGCGCACGGATGCAGCGGGTCTGTTCAGTTTGCTGCGTCAGCTCGGCTGCGCCTCGGGCGTCGTGCTGATGACGGCAATTCTGCAAGTCCGGATCATCGCGCGAATGGCCGGCGTGTCGGCCGGCCTCGACGCCAGCGCAGCGCCAGATCACTTGTCGCTTTTGGACAGCGCGACGCTGCGGGCCTATGCCGATTGCTTCAGAATAATGGCGATCGCGGCGCTGGTCGTGATTCCAGGCACTTTTTTCTTTCGCCTGGACGGCGTAGCGCGGCCGATCAAACCTGCGGTCTGATCAAGCGACCGCGCGATCCTCCTGCGGTTCGCTTGGTGCGTGTGCTTTTGCCGGATCGGATTCCGCGGCCGTCGCGGTGAGGTGCGGCGGCAAGACAACGCGGACCCGGGTGCCGCGCTCCGGGGTCGTGTCGATCGTAAGCTCGCCATGATGCGCTTGGACCAGCCCCTTTGTGATCGGCAGACCAAGCCCGGTGCCGCCATAGAGGCGCGCCGCGCCGGTGTTGGCCTGCCCAAAGGGCTGCAATGCCCGTTCCAATTCCGCGGCCGACATGCCGATGCCGCGGTCCTCGACCTCGATCACGAGCCCGCCATTCGGGTCGAGCACGGCGCGAATATCGACGCGCCCGCCGTCATGCGAAAATTTGACGGCGTTTGACACCAGGTTCAGCACGATCTGCTTGATCGCGCGCTCATCGCCCCAGATGCCGGTCTCGATGCCGGAGAGCTCAGTCACCAGCTCGATGTTGCGGCGTTGCGCCCGCTCGCTGACCATGCGCAGCGACTCGGCGATGACGCGCTGGATGGTGACGATCTCGCTCGCGAGCTCGAGCTTGCCGGCCTCGATCTTCGACATGTCGAGGACATCGTTGATGATCGACAGCAGATGCAGCCCGCTCGAATGGATATCGTTGATGTAGCCGAGATATTTCCTGTCGCGCATCGGCCCGAGAAACTCGCTGCAAATGACATCGGAGAAGCCGATGATCGCGTTCAATGGCGTGCGCAGCTCATGGCTCATATTGGCGAGAAAATCGCTCTTCGAGCGGTTGGCGAGTTCGGCGGCCTTCCGCGCCTCGGTCATCTCCTGCTCGGCCGCCCTGCGCTCAGTGATGTCGGAATAGAGCGAGACGACGGCGCCGTCCGGCATCGCGTGGCGATGGATCTGCAGCGTGCGCCCGTCGCCGGTGACCCGTTCGCGCACGCTCGGCAGGTCGCGATAGAACTGCTCGATCCGCTCGCGCGCCTCGCCGACCGGATCGACGGGGCCGAAATCGCCGCGCCGCGCCTGATAAACGAGGATGTCATAAAGCGAGGTCAGTTCGGCCGGCGGCGACAATTCGAGCAGCTCGACAAAACGCGAATTCCACGCGAGCAGCCGGCCGTGGCGATCGAACACGCTGATCCCCTGGCCCATATGTTCGAGTGTGCTTTGGAGGAGCGCGGTCTGTTCCTTGAACTGCTCCTCGCGCTCGCGCAGATCGGTGAGCTTGCGCTGCTGGCGGTCGAGCGTGCCGCTCATCGTCCAGGCGAGCGCCAGCGCGGACACCGCAAAGAGCCCAAAGCCGGTCAGCGCGGCCACCCCGACCGTGCTTGCGGCATTCTCCAGGACCTGATCCGAGACCCGCCAGATCGAGCGCAGCGCGATCGCCGCATAAGCCAGTACGACCAACGTGAACAGCGCCAGCGTCGCGTGCTGCAGCCGCGCCGATTTGAGCATCGTGAGAAGGCGATTGGTCCGTCGCATTCGCTTTGCCTAACGATCGGCGGCGGCGTCCGGGACAGCGCCCGGCCGGATGCGTCGCCGGCGATTTCCTGCGCGAGAGCGGGTGATCGCTGGCAGCCCGCCGGCTCTAAGGTTCACGATTCATCCCTGCGCGTGGCGATTCACCGGGGATACCTCCGAGCCCGTTAATTTTCGGTTTACGGCCTCGACCCAGCGCGGCCAGAGCGAGGCATAGTGCGGCGAAGTATGGTAAATGCGGGCGGGCACAGGGGGCTTGGACGTGATCTTTCGGCCGGTTCTGCTAGCGACATTTCTAATGAGCGCGGGTTGCGCCGGGCCGGTCGCGGAGGTCTCGACGATTCCGAGCGAGGAGGCGGCGTGGCAAGCCATGGCGCCGCGCCTGCCGGGCATGCCGGTCGCGGCAGTCGCGCAATGCGCCGGGCCGCCCCGCGGCGCCGCTCCGGGTCCGGCGGGCGGTACGGTGCTCGTCTATCGCGCGCAGGATTTGAAGAATTACTGCCAGGTATCATTGCTGGCGCAGGGCGGGCGGGTCGTGTCGTTTACGGCCGATCATGCCGCGCCGGAATTCCTTTATCTGCGCGACGGCTCCAACTATTGCGGCCGCATCTTCCAACAATGCTTGCGGTGAAACCCTCTCCCCGACAGGGAGAGGGAGTTTTGTTCAAAGAGCGAGCTGGCGGGCGAGGCCGTAATCCTGCGCCAGCGATTTGATCTTGTCCCAGGTCGAATCCTCGACCTCGATGCCGTTCTGGCGGCGGTCCTGCTCGCGGCGGTGCTCGATCTCGCCGGGGTAGAGGACGCCGCTCGACCCTTCCGACGGCGGGGTTTCCTTCAGGTATGTGGTGAACTCGCCGACCTCCTTCTTGAACTCGGCGAGCGGGCGAAACGCATCGACCTTGAAGCATGCCATAAAGCAGCCGTCATTGTGCCGGCCGGTCGGCTCGACCCCAAAGCCGAGCCCGGTCAGGAGCCCACACAGGATCTCGACCATGACGGCAAGCCCGGTGCCCTTGTAGCCGCCATCGGGGCCGCCCAACGGCAACAGCGCGCCGCCCTGGCGCAACTGGCTCGGGTCGTTGGTCGGCTTGCCGTCGCTGCCGATGACCCAGCCGTCCGGCACCCGCTCGTTGCGCGCGACGGCGAGCGCGATCTTGCCGGCGGCGGCGGCCGAGGTCGCCAT
>Ga0209807_1001250_pt1 | contig 12040 bp, 8 predicted proteins | sample GraSoiAngelo_154_FD_186168 | JGI IMG/M metagenome (GOLD analysis project Ga0209807, IMG submission 186168) | Grasslands soil microbial communities from the Angelo Coastal Reserve, California, USA - 14_1009_13_20cm (SPAdes) (version 2) | ecosystem: Environmental > Terrestrial > Soil > Grasslands ... | reverse complement strand
CGCGGCGGGCTCATGAGCTGGGTGCAGCGGTCGACGGCCGACAGCGGAACGCTGTGGGCGTCGACGACCCGCGGCCGCGTGTTCGTCTCGCACAACGCGGACGCCGCGGATCCGACTGCGGTCAGTTTCACCCGCATCGACACGCTCGATGCGACCTCGCCCAACCGGCCGATCAGCAGCATTTCGGTCGATCCGGCTAACCCGAACCACGCGTACGTGTCGTACCTGAGCTATAACGAGCTCATCACGAGCAGTGGTCAGACGCCGCAATCCGGCCACGTGTTCTCGGTGACGTACGACCCTACCGCCAACGGCGGCGCCGGAGGTGCGACTTGGACAAATCTTGAGGGCACCGGCACTCCGATCGGTAACCAGCCGGTCAACGGCGTCGCTTATGATAATGTTTCAGGTGATCTTTACGCGTCGACCGACTTCGGCGTGGTTAAACTCACCGGCGCGAACCCGGCCACCGGGTGGGTGATGGCGGCACCGGGTCTGCCGGTCGTGACCGTTGCCGGTCTGACGATCAATACTGGTGCGCGGCAGCTGCTTGGCGCTACCCATGGGCGCGGAGCATATCAACTGACGCTCCCGTAGAGTTTAGTGTTTGAATCGGGGCGGGATAGGTGAAAAGCTATCCCGCCCTGCTTTTTTTGTTTAGGTATGCGTGGGTCACTTAGGTACCTGTTTGCCGCCTGTATTGTTTTGGTTGTGGCCGGTACTGCATCCTTTAACGCTGCGCCTCAAGGTTCGGTTGAGGGACAGTTGAAGATTGTTTCGTTAAGACCGGTCGAGCTCGCTGGCGAAAACCGGACGACGGAAACGGCCGCGGTGCCAGCGACAGCCAAAAACTATGCTGACTATCCGCTGATCATCTTGACCCAAGGCGAAAGAAAGCAAATCGCGCGAATTACTGCGGACGCGGAAGGAAATTATCGCGCGGCGCTTCCGCCGGGCGAGTACATCATCGATGTGGAAGGACGCGTGCCCAAGCGTCTGCACGTAAGAGCACAGCCCTTCACGGTTGTTCCGAATGAGACGGTCCATGTTGAGATGACGATCGTTACCGGATTCGGCGCCGAGGCGAGCGCGTCACAGGAATAGGCGATACGCCTGCGAGTAGCTGGCGCTGCAACGCGCCAGCGCTAAATTATTTTCAGCATCCATGAGAACGGTTGCGCAATCGACAGCGAATGAAGAACAAGACGATTCGAAGAAGAAGAATTGAGCAACCTGCGCTCTAAGATCGCCGCCAAGACGCTGCGCAGCGGTTGATTTTCCTGCAGACTCGGCCATATTGCGCGCTCCCCGCCGGCCGCGCTTCGCGGGAGCACTCCCATGCAAGAGATCCGTAACATCGCCATCATTGCGCACGTAGACCACGGCAAGACTACCTTGGTCGATCAGCTGCTGCGCCAGTCTGGGACCTTTCGGGCGAATCAAAAAGTCGAGGAGCGGATGATGGACTCGATGGATCTCGAGCGCGAGAAGGGCATTACCATTCGGGCGAAGAACGCGGCGTTTCAGTGGAACGGTTACCGCATCAACATCGTAGACACGCCCGGTCACGCCGATTTCGGTGGCGAAGTCGAACGGATCATGAAGATGGTCGATGGCGTTCTACTCGTGGTAGACGCTCACGACGGTCCGCAGGCGCAAACTCGTTTCGTTTTGCGCAAGGCGCTGCAAAATCGTCTCAAGGCCATCGTCGTCATTAACAAGATCGACAGAGAGAACGCGGAACCGCGCAAAACGCTCGACTTGGTCTTTGATCTCTTCGTCGAACTGAAAGCGAGCGATGAGCAGCTCGATTTTCCGATCATCTACGCCAGCGCCAGGGATGGTTTTGCCGTGCGCGAATTGAATGATAAGCACGAAGACATGACTCCGCTTTTCGAGGCCATTGTTCAGCATGTGCCGCCGCCGAAAGTTTCTTCCGATCCTTTCTTTCAGATGCTCGTTTCGAATCTTGAGTACAGTGATTATATCGGGCGCATCGCTCTCGGTCGCATCGTGAGCGGCCGCGTCACCGTTGGGGATTCAATCCTTTGCCTTCATCGCGACGGAAATCGCGAACGCGCTACGGTCACGGCGCTCTTTACCCATTCCGGTCTCGAGCAAGTTGAAACCAAGGAGGCCAGCGCGGGCGAAATCGTGGGCCTGGCCGGATTTGAAAACGCTTATATCGGTGAAACACTGACCGATCGAGAAGAGGGCGCCGCGCTTCAATTTGTCGATATCGATCCGCCGACGATTCGAATGCGCATTCTGGTGAACGATTCGCCGTTTGCCGGACGTGAGGGGAAATTTGTGACGGCGCGACATATTCGCGATCGGCTCGTTCGGGAAACCCGCGGTAACGTTTCGCTTCAGTTCAACGACACGGAGACGGCGGGGGCATTTGAAATCCATGCTCGCGGTGAGATGCAAATCGCCATCCTGGTCGAGCAAATGCGGCGCGAGGGCTACGAAGTGATGGTCTCGCGACCCGAGGTCATTTTTCATCGGAACGAAGAGGGCGAGTTGCTTGAGCCGCTCGAAAATCTTTATGTCGATCTTCCGAACGAAAATTTGGGCGACGTTTTGCAGTCGCTCGCTGCGCGCAAAGGCGAGGTCGTGCAGATGGATCATCATGCAAATCGCGTTTCAGTCGAAGCAATCATTCCCACGCGCGGTCTGATCGGTTTCGAAACGGACCTGGTCAACCTTACCCGAGGCGAAGGCCTGATGAGTCATTTGTTTGCTGAATACGCGCCGTTCAAAGGCGAGATCGAAGGGCGCAATCGTGGAGTAATGGTTTCAATGGAAAACGGCACGAGCACGGCCTACGCGCTGAACACCACTCAGGACCGCGGCCGGCTTTTCATCGGCCCGCAGGAGGACGTTTACGCGGGCATGATTGTTGGTGAAAATGCGCGTCCGGAAGATTTGCCCGTTAATCCGTGTCGCGCGAAGCGACTCACCAACATGAGATCACAAGGCGACGGCAAAGGGGTGCAATTGGAAGCGCCGTTGCGCATGAGCCTTGAGCGCGCCATCGAGTACATCGACGTCGATGAATACGTCGAGGCGACGCCGAAATCGATGCGGCTGCGCAAACGCATTCTGGATGCAACGACTCGAAAACGAAGTGCCGCCGCAGTGGCGTAGGCGAGATTGACAAATCGGCGCGGACGCGATTTAGTTCCGGGTTAGTCTGCCTGCTCGAAAACCTGTCTTTTTCGAGGCTTCAAGTTTCCTGGGCCCCGCGAAGTAGTTTGTGCGGCAGTATAATTAACACAGAGATTCTCTCAGCATGTCCGGACATAGCAAGTGGTCGAAGGTCAAGCGTTTCAAGGGCGCAATCGACGCCAAACGCGGGCAAATCTTCAGCAAGTTCTCGAAGGAAATTACCATCGCCGCGAAAACCGGCGGCGGCGATCCAAATGGGAACCCGCGTCTTCGGAGCGCGATTCAGGCGGCCCGGGATCAGAGCATGCCCAACGATAACATCGATCGCGCCATCAAACGCGGCACGGGCGAGGGGGTGGAGGCTGCGAATTTCGAAGAGATTATCTACGAAGGATATGGCCCGGGGGGCGTCGCGATCATTGTCGAGGCCGCCACCGACAACAAAAATCGCACGGCCGCAGAAGTCCGCAGTATTTTTACGAAAAATAATGGCAACCTCGGCTCCGCCGGCAGTGTTTCATACATGTTTCACAGAAAGGGGCAGATCACGGTTCCGCGCAGTTCCATCGACGAAGACCGCCTCCTGGAGCTTGTCCTGGAGGCCGGCGCTGAAGAGTTGACAACCGAGGAAGATCAGTATCTTATCGTTACTTCGCACGATCGGCTCTACGCTGTAGCTGAGGCGCTCAAGAGAGCAAATGTGACGACCGATGGGCAAAAGTTTACCTTCATCCCTGATAGCACGGTTCCGGTTGCCAACGAGGACGTGGCCCGGCAGGTGCTCCATTTGTGTGATGCGCTCGAAGACGACGACGACGTGCAGAACGTCTACTCAAATCTAGATATCCCCGACGAAATGCTGGCCAAGTTGCCAGCCTGAAAAAGAAATTTCCTTTCGCTGAACTTGGCAGTGCGCTCGCCGTAGCGAGCAATCGGCCTCTGCAATTTATGAACGAAGAAAACGAAAAACAGCCGCCGCTGGAAACTACCGGATCGGCTGCTCCGCCTGAGCAACGTCGCCCTCGTGGGCGCCGCCGCTATGGCCGCCGGCGGTACTACAATCGCGGCGGAAACGACAATTTTAGCGAGCCCTACAATGAGTCGCGGAATGATGCGCCGGGTGCGGCAAGCGGCGACCCGGTTGCTACCGAAACATTGGAAGGCGCGCCCGAATCGGGCGAACAAGTCGAGCGCGAGCCCGAATTTGGCGAAGGTATCATCGAGATCTCCGGCAAAGGCTTTGGTTTTCTCCGTGACCCCAAACGCAATTTTATTCAGACCCCGCAGGATATTTTTGTTACGCCGGAAATCGTGCGTCGCTTCGCCCTGCGCGATGGCATGTGGATTTATGGCGAAACGCGTCGCGGCAATCGCGGCCCGCAATTGATTAAACTACTCACGGTCAACGGCGAGGATCCCGCGAAATATCAGGGTCTGCGACCGTTCGAGGAACTTACGACGATCAATCCCAACAAGCGGATCAAACTTGAGACCGTGCCCGACCGTTACACCACCCGCATCATGGACTTGATGACGCCGCTCGGCATGGGCCAGCGCGGTTTGATCGTCGCGCCGCCGCGCACCGGCAAAACGACATTGCTCCATCACATCGCCGACGCGGTCACAAAAAATCACACGGAGATGAAGCTGATTATTCTTCTGGTCGATGAGCGCCCGGAAGAAGTCACTGATTTCAAACGATCGCATCCAAAAGCGGAGATCATCGCCAGTTCGAACGATAGCGACATCAAGAGTCACACTCGGATTGCTCAGCTCGCCATTGAGCGTGCTAAACGCCTGGTCGAAGCCGGTCAGCACGTTTTCATCTTGCTCGATTCAATCACCCGAACCGCCCGCGCTTTTAACAATGCGATGTCCGGCGGCGGCCGGACGATGAGCGGCGGTATCGACGCTCGCGCGATGGAAATTCCGCGAAAAATTTTCGCGGCTGCGCGTAATACCGAAGAGGCTGGCTCGCTCACGATCGTCGCGACGGCGTTGATCGACACCGGCAGCCGAATGGACGAGCTTATCTTTCAGGAGTTCAAAGGCACCGGTAACATGGAGATGGTGCTCGATCGCAAAATCAGCGATCAGCGCATTTATCCGGCGATCGACATCTTTCTTTCCGGCACCCGCCGCGAGGAACTGCTGCTTCAACCTTGGGAGCTTGAGAAAATCAATTTGATTCGTCGCGGGCTCGCCGGTCACAAACCGGAGGAAGCGATTCAGCGTCTGCTCATGTTCGTGAAAAAATTCCCGACGAACACGCAGATGTTGAAAGAGATTCCTGGTTAACCTGTAGCGGCGGTCTGTGACCGCCGGTAACAAGTGCCCCCTTCATTGCCCCAAAGCGGTCAGCGACCGCCTTTACAAGATCTTGAGTGGGAGGTCCTTCCGCCCGAAGATCGACATCGACGCAAATCAGTCGAGCCGATCTTTAAATGGGTCGCGCTGATCATGGATCGGTTGATCCGGATTCCGGGCGTAAAGCGCCGTCTCGGTCTAAATCCGATTCTCGATCTTGTCCCCGGCTTCGGAGACATCGCCGCCGCCTTAGTCTCGGTTTCCGTTCTGGTTTATGGGATCCGGCGCGGGATTCCGAAGGTCCTCCTCGGCCGGATGGCACTCAATGTTTTGATCAATGAAGTTGTCGGGATTGTGCCGATCGTCGGTTCCGTTTTCGCTTTCTGGTTTACCGCCAACACGCGAAATTACGATCTGCTTCGCGAACATCTCGACACTCCGCGTCGCTCTACGACCGGTGACAAAATCTTCGTCGGCGCGGTGCTAGGCCTGGTCGTCGTTGTCATCCTTGCCGGAATTATCGGAACGTTTCTGATCCTGCAGGCGATCGCCAAACTGATTTCCGGTTAGCTCAGCCTGGCTTTAAGGTATCGGTCGTAGAGCGCGTGAATCGTTTCCCGGGCGGCGCGATATTGATTCGCGAATAGGTCGGCATCTTTGTAGCCAAGTCGCTTCGCTAATTTCTCCTGTTCCTTCGGCGCAGACGGCAAAGTCGAAACATTCTTGTTTTCGAATCGCCGTAGCGCCTTTTCCGCGCGCCGCAGCACTTCGTAGCTCTGAGTTGCGTTGCTCGCATCACGATCTGAAACCATTTTAATTTCCCGCAAACCGATCAAAGCCCGTTGCCAATTCGGCTCCCAGGTGCCGGAACGCATTTGCAGCGCTTGCACCAGAAACTCGGCTTCGATGATGCCACCGGTGCCGGTCTTGAGGTCGAGAAAATCAGAGCCGCTGCCGCGTTCGCGCCGGATTCGCTCCAGCATGTGGTCGATCTTGGCGAAGAGATCGGATTGCTGGCCGACCCCTCGCCAAATCCGTTGCACCATTTCGAGATACGCGTCTTGCAGCGGCCCGCTAATCGGGCGCGCCCGGGTCAAGGCGTGGATTTCCCAAAGTTGCGCTCGGTCGCGGTAATAGGATTCGTATGCGGCCAGTGGCGCGACCAGGGGTCCCTTCTCGCCGTCGGGTCGAAGTCGGGCATCGACGGCAGCGATTGTTCCTTCACTGCTTGGCTGTGTCACCGCCGCTACCAGGTTCTGCGCAGCGCGGGTCTCTTCGCCAACAAACAGCACGTCGAGGTCCGCGCCGTAACTCAATTCGCCGCCGCCAAATTTTCCGAGCGCGACGATCGTTACGTTTTCGCCGCCCAACAGTTTGTTCGTAAAGGTGAGACATGATTCGGCAAGGTCGGACAACTCCGCAAAAATGACCGACGCCTCCGCGACGCCGAGAACATCGCGCATAATGATTCGGAGCAGTTGCCTTTGCCGATATGCGCGAACCGGGTCGAGATTCGTCGCGCTGCTCCCGAAAGATTCCAACCGAGCACAATGTTCGGCGATTGATCGCGGTTGGTTAAAATGTTTGTCGCGCGTGATCTCCTCGACCAATTGCGGCCGGCGAATCAGCAAATCGCCGGCGAACCGGCTGGCATCGAGAGTTTTGATCATTAATTCGAGCAAAGTCGGATTGGTGGCCAGCAGTTCAAAAAGAAGGCCCCGCAGTCCGTAAGCTTCCACGAAGCGGACGAACTGATTCAAAACAGCGTCCGGATCTGCCGCCTGAGCCATTTGGGCGAGCAGAATCGGCCGGAGCTTCCCAAAAATCTGTTTGGTTCGCGGTGCCACATGAGAAGCCGACGTCGGCTTCAATAAATCCTCGAGCGATCGGACCGCCGACTTTTCGTCTTTGAACAATCTCAGATCTGGCAGCGCACCTTCTGCGGGGGCGGATGAAATGACTCGATCGAAAATCGATCGAACATTCTGCATCGTCTTCTTGAGGGCCGTGCTGAATTCGTTCGCCGAATCAAACCCGAGACTGCGGGCAAGTCTTTTGAGAGCCACCGGGTCGCGCGGGACGGTGTGAGTTTGTTGTTCGGCTTCAATCTGCAACCGGTGCTCGACCTGGCGGAGGAAGCGATAGGCGCGATCAAGATCGACAACTTCTTTCTGCGGGATCAGTTCGAGTTCCGCCAAGGCACGCAACGCCTTCATGGTGCTTGTTTCCTGCAGGAAAGCGTGGCGGCCGCCGTGGATGAACTGGAGCGTTTGCACGACGAATTCGATTTCACGAATTCCGCCACGCCCAAGTTTAACGTCCCGGTCCAATTCGTCCGTTCCCAGTGCTTCGCGTTCTATCCTCCGTTTGATGTTTGCGACTTCATCGAGCAGATCCGGGGTCGGGCTGCGCGGGTAAATGAAAGGCTGATGTTGGCTCAAGAATTCGTAGGCCAGTTCGCGACTGCCGGCGATTTCCCGCGCTTTGATCAATGCAATCCGCTCCCACGTTTCCCCAAAGCCGGCGTAGTAATTTTCCATGCTTTCGAGTGAGCGGGCGAGTGGACCGGTCGAGCCTTCAGGACGCAGGCGAAGATCGATCCGAAAAAGCGCGCCTTCTGGGTCGCGCGTGGAAAACGTCTCCAGAATTTTTTCGGCCAAGCGATTGAACCATTGATGATATGAGAGTCGCGGCGAGAGCTCGCCCTCTTCACTGTAAAGAAAGATAAGATCGACATCGGAACTGTGATTGAGCTCATGGCCGCCCAGTTTACCAAGAGCCAGGATGGCAAAATCGGCGGTGGGCGACCCAAAAGATTTCCGGAATTTTGCATTCCAATGAGCAAAGACTTCGCGCACGCAAATTTCGGCGAGTTGGGATAATTCGGCGGTTGTTTCTTCGAGTGCCGCTGCATTCGCGAGCTCGCGCAATGCGATCCGGGTCATTTCCTTATTTTTCCAGCGGTGAAGTATTTGGAAGTTATTTACTGCGACATCAGTCTTGGCGGCGCGATAAAGTTCGTTCGCCATCTCGATGTGATCTCGACCTTGCCGGCAAATTTCCGGTTGCGAAAGCCAGAGCAGAAGCTCCGGATTCCGGACAATCCGGGCCGCACAGATGCTCGAGACGGCGAAGAGGTGAAGAAGCGCCGCCTCGCCTAGCGGAAAACTTTGGATCGCGTCCGGCAGCGGGCCCGCAGCTACCGGCCATGCTTCATTCAGTTGAATCAGCGTCGTTTCAACTTGCGCTGGATAGAGCGAGGCAGCGGATTTCTCTTTGATCCAACTCGCGCTTTCCATCGCGCGAAAGATGCCGCGAAACTGGGCGAAATACTATTATCGATCTTAACCGCGAACTGACGGGATTAAACCTGACCAACTTTTTCGCGCGCCTGGGACAGAAGGCGACGCTCGGCCCGGGTTAAACTTTGGATTCCCTTGCGCGAAATTTTCTCCAGCAATGGATCGATTTCGCGCTCGATAAATTCCGCCGGCGTCATGCGCTGCACGCGTTCGGCTGCTTCGCGGCGGCGATGTAACAGGCGCCGCACCCACGAGGCGTGCCCGAAGCCGAGCAAATTTGCGTAAAGCCAGCCGGCGGCAAGACCGCCTAGAATCGCACTGTGTATTACCGCGCCATTTCGGTCAATCGCCAGCATCACCAAACTCAGTAACAGGATCGCACCAGCGACATGCTTGGCTTTCAAGCGAAGTGAGAAACGGGAGACGCCCCATGCGATTAAGTCCAAATCCGGGAGGATTGTTGCGTAGGCGAGGAGCATCGCGGCCACGCCGCCACTAGCCGCGTACAAAATTGTCTCTGACGGCATTAGAAACAGATGCCCGAGCTCGCCGCCGATTGCGCCGCTCAAAAACAAATACAAAAAATGGCGTTGGCCGAGAATGGATTCCAGGTCGCGCCCGAGAATGTACAAGACGAGCATGTTTCCCAGGAAATGCCACGGGCTGCCATAAAGCAGCGTCGCGGTGACGAATTGCCACGCGTAAGCATCATGAATACCGCGACTGCTTAGCGCCAGATAATCGCGCACAAAGCCGGGCGCAAACGCGTCGAGAAAGAACTGGGCGACTAAGCTGGCAACATTCAGCCCGATCAGGGCCAGCAGGACGACGCGTCTGCTTTCTCTCCACGGCTGCGCAAACAATGATGGTTTTCCCCGCGACAGCCGCACCCTAAAAGGATATCGCAGTGCGACTTTTTTGTCAGTAGAATTCAATTGGCGCAAGTCCGGTGCTGCCGCCGGTCTTCGCCACGGCGAAGCCGTTTCGCCCAGTGGGACGAATCCGGTTCGTAGGCGGAGCTGTGGGGAATCGATCTTACTCGGGCACCAAAACGCGAAGCGATTGCTCATGGAGACTGAAGTCCACCGGGCAATTGCCGATCAATTCCCCGTCGACTTCGACCGGGACGGATTGATCGCTTTCCACCCGCAGTCGGCTGGTTTGGAAATATTCAATCTCCGGCACGCGAATGTCGGAGCTAAACACGACGTCCTGGAGATATTTGATAATCTCGAGATAGCCGAGACGCTTGAAGACGATAACGTCCAATAGACCGTCGTCGATCACCGCGTGTTTAAAAAACGGGAAGGGGCCGCCGTAGAGCCGTCCGTTGCCGACAAGAACGAATGACCCTTCCTCAATCGACGCGTCGTCTGATTGAATGAAGAGCCGTGGCGGTTGCCGGGCCGCGATTTGAGCTGCCGAAATCAAATAACTGAGCGGCCCAAAATTTCGTTTTAATTGGCTGCTTGTTTCTTTCACGACTTGAGCGTCGAGGCCGACGCCGGCGAGCTGAACGAAAAATTTCTGGTTCGCTTTCGGCAGATCTACTGCGCGGGTGCCGTCCGCTCTGATGATATCCCAGCAAAGTTCGAGATCGTGAACCGGCAAACCGAGCTCGGTCGCGAACACGTTCATTGTGCCGATTGGCAGAAGGCCGAGCGTCGCAGCAGTGCCGGCCAGTCCGTTCACCACCTCGTTGATTGTGCCATCGCCTCCCGCAGCCACAATTTTTTCGAAACCTTCTTTTACGCCGCGTCGCGCGATCAACTCGGCTTCGCCAGTGCGGGTCGTGGCGCAGACAACACAATCGCGCGCCAGCGATTCAACGTGCGCCCGTTTTCGCTGGGCGCGCTCGCTGTGCGCGGCCGGATTAAGAATAATCAGGGTGCTACCAGTCATCCCAGCCGGTTCCGTTTCATCTTTTCTTCAAACATGGTCTGCGTAACGTCTCCGCGTGCAAAAATTCGGCCGCCTCGCATTTATTTTCATCGGCGGATTGTTGATCCTTGGGGCGGTCCTTTTTCTGGCCCTCAACCTGTATGTGCAATCACAAGGGACACAAGCGAGGATCCAGCAGGAACTTCGCCAACGCTTTGGCGCGACCTTAAAAATTGGACGCATGAGCGTTACGCCATGGAGTGGTTTGAAGCTCAGTGGCATCACCATCGCGCAGGGAACGACCGGCACTGGCGGTAACTTTCTCGAGGCGAAAAATTTTGGTCTGCGAATTGCGTTCTTTTCTCTTTTCTCGCGCCGGCTCGTGATTAAGGAGGTGTCGCTGGTCAATCCGAGCGTCGTTTGGCCGCAGAACTCGGACGGGAAATGGCGATTGCCGGATTTACGGCGCGAACGTCCGGAAAACATTCCAAATATCGCGGCTAAGTCTGGGAATCCTTCCCCTGGCGAAACAAAAAATACCGAGTTGGCGGCGAAAAGTCGTGCGACTGCGGTACCCTCAAAACAGCCGCGACCGCATCCGAACGAGAAAACAAATACGGCCGCAGGATTCATCTCCGAAGTTCATAAGGTCAGTGTGACCAACGGCAGTTTTCGTTTTCTCGGGCGCGAAAGCGAATCGGTGGCAAGCTTCGAAGGGGTCGGTTTTCGCGCGGCCGTGAACAATGCGTCCTCCTTGAAGGGAAATGCGCGGGTGGCCAGAGTATCCGTGCGGGATCGTTTTTTCCTTCAGCAATTAAGATCGCCCTTGCGCTATGATGCAAACGGTCTCGATCTTTCGCAGATTTCGGCGCACGTGGGCGGGGGAGATGTTACCGGTCGGTTCACCATCCAACCGGAAACAGAGGAATCGCCGTTTCACGTGGAGATGAAGTTCCGCGGCGTGCAGGCGGATCAAATTATTACCGAGGCAGGCGGACCCGGCGGCGTTCTGCAGGGGAAGCTCGAGGGTAATATAAAAACCGAAGGGAAAACGACGGACCCGGACGCGCTAGCTGGAAACGGCGAGATCTTTTTACATGATGGGCAACTTCGGCAATTCAATCTGCTCGTCGCGCTTGGACAGCTCTTTCAAATCGAAGAACTCACCCAGTTGCATCTCGACCAGGCCGAAGCGAAATATCATCTTATCCCGGGCGCGGTGGCGATCGACGAATTAGTTTTGCGCTCGGCCAATATTCATCTTTCGGCGACGGGGACGGTGAGCTTTCGGGGGAAGCTTCATTTGAGTTCGAGACTGGCGATCAATGAAAAAATTCGTGCGCAACTCTACAAGCCAATCCGCGCCAATTTCCAGCCAA